>Ga0307378_10002467_pt1 | contig 28318 bp, 17 predicted proteins | sample UN1MG_FD_202238 | JGI IMG/M metagenome (GOLD analysis project Ga0307378, IMG submission 202238) | Soil microbial communities from Risofladan, Vaasa, Finland - UN-1 | ecosystem: Environmental > Terrestrial > Soil > Coastal area > Acid sulfate soil | place: Finland: Risofladan, Vaasa | collected... | reverse complement strand
ACAAGGAATAAAGAATGGTTCTGATCTTTTTGAAATTGCTTACACAAACAGCAAAGGCGAAAGGGTAGTTGAGCAATCGACCTATGAGGCAAAACAGCCCAAGACCAACCCAGGTGCCGCCGCAGCACCCCAGCCCAAGACCGGTCCAGATGCCGCTACAAAATACGATGCAGAAATAGCTGCTTTAGAAAGAAGAAGACAAGAAGAAATAAACAAGCCATTAGAATCTGTAAAAAACGCTAAAAATAAAGGGGATTTAATAAAAGCTTCTGAAGAATGGATAGGAATTAATCCTTATGATGATGGAGCTGTTTCTATGGGAGTTCGTAGTTTATTAATGACACCTGGAAGTTTTGAAAAAGGCAAGCGGTCTTTTATTGAAGAAAATAAAAAAATTGCTGAAATAAGAGATAAACAAATCAATGCTAAATATGATGCAGAACTAAAAGCATTACAACAATCTACTACATCTAATCAATCTGATACAGAAGCTAAAAAAGCTGAGATAGCAGAAAAATTAAGTAGATTTAGTAAAGCATTAAAAGAGTTTAAAGATTTACGAAATTTATCTAAAGAAGAAAGAAAAATATTAAAAGAGAAGTTAAAATCTGCAATAGACTCACTTCCTAATGATATGCACTATTTTTTACATGAAACTAGTGCTGATGTTGGCTCTAAAATATTTGAGACAGGGTTAATGTTAGGTGGTAATAATTTAGTAACTACAGCAGGAGGGGTGTCTAAAAAAAATATGTATGATATACTTTCTGATTTAATAGATGGAAACACTCACCATAAAGGAGCACAAGGAGCTGCAATATTAGCATTTCCACATTCTGAATTTGGAATAAATGATGTTAATAATAAAGTTAGTAGTCAATCCATTGAAGCTAAAATAGAAGAAGATAATGGTGCAATTAATAGAATACCATCTCAGTATGTTATAGGATTTTTTGCAGATGGTGTTTTAAATACAGAAAGTCAATCTGAGTTAAAAGCAGAACTAAAAGCATTAGAACAACAACCTACATCTACTCAATCTACAGAAGCTAAAGATGCAGGACAGCCCAAGACCACTCCAGGTGCCACCGCAGCACCCCAGCCCAAGACCGGTCCAGATGCCGGAGCCAAGCCAGCACCCGCGCCATTTTCCGCTACAGAATTAAACAGCAAAACTCCAGAAGAGGTTGCAGACAACCTTGCACAGCAAGCACCAGAGCTAGCTGATTTGCTATCTGATGGCAAAAGCGTCATGGCACAGCTTAGAGAAATCAAGGAAAAGTCAGGCGGCGTGCTCCCCGGCAACGGCGCTGAGGTTCCATTTCCTTATAGGCTGTATTCGCTGTATGTAAATTCAACAAGGAAGGGCCCCGAAGAGCAGGGCAAAAGACAAGAGGCTATTCAGAAGTTTAAGGAGCAGATCGATGCAGCCAAAAAGTACCTTTTAAATCCACCATCAGAGGTGGAGATGGAAGAATCTAAGGCCAGAATACAGAAGGAAAATGACGAAAAAGACGCAGCTATAAGGGATGAGCAGGCGAAGCTTAAGGCTATTAACGATGCCGTAAACGAAATCGAAGCCAATGAAAAAGAATTTATTGAAAGCATTTCGCCAAAAGAAGGTAGGCCATCGTCATTGGAGGGAAAGAGTGTCGCAAGGGCCCTGTACGATGGCGTTACTAAGGATCAGCTAAAGCGAGTCAAGCTTGTAATCGACATCATTGAAAAAGTACAGGGGGGTACGCGTACCGGCTTTGGTAGTGCAAATCAGGTGCTCGCTAAATTCGGGTACGACTTAGAGAGGTATATAGATGCCGTAGAAAAGGCAAACGGCGGCGATTTGTTTAGTGCCGAAAAGAAGGACAGATTTATTGCGGAATTAAAGTCAGCCATAGCCAAGCCAGTACCCGAGACCGACTTGGAGAAAGAGTTTGCGATGGACGGCTGGAGGGACAACTTGATGAAGGCCCGCAAGTTTGCAAATTCTATTTTTGACTCCAGGGCTGACTTCCTTCCGTTCCGAAACGAAATGGACTGGACAGACCAGAACAGTATTGTTGAAAAGATAGACGCCTATACGAAGTGGAAGCAATACTCCGCAGATCTGATAGGCAAGAAGTACGACCCGCAAGACCAGTCAATTAGCGTTATCGATGCCGTACCAGACTTTGACCTGCCAGAGGGCGAGGAGGTTATAACAAGGGTGTTTGGTTACCTGGATGGCAAAACAGAGGTTGGAATAAGGATAGGCAAGAAGAAGTCAGAAAAGGCTCCAGAAGTCGAAAGCCAGCCGGCGCTGAACGATGCCGATATTGATGCATTGGTAGCATCCGGGGCTATCGACAAAACGACGGCGAAGCAGGCCAAGCGATACCTTGCGGGCAACCAGAACATCATCACAACAAACGCCTACAACCTGGCACTGCAGGAGCATGGTGCCGCCAACCCAGGAACAAAGGTTGAGCCGGTTTCAAACCCAGCAATAGACCTCACACCAGAGCAAAAAGACGAAGCCGCAAAGGCCGAAAACGAGGAGCTGCTTGGCGGATTGGCGGAAGCCAGAAGAAAGGCTGGAAAGTTTGTGAAGGACGGCATTGAGTATGTGCGTCAGCTGAAGGGCGTTGGGGGAGCGCACAGCGGCCACAAGGGAGAGGTTCGGTTCGCCCATAGCGTTGTGGTGCCGTTCGTATACAGGGTTCTCGAGGCCAACAAGGTTCAGCCATCTCATGTCGGTGGCATCAAAAACCCACTGTTTTTTATACCGGAGGCCCAGATCAAAAACAGAACAGACCAGGGCAGCATCGCTGCAGAGGACAGCTTTGCCAACGCACCAAGGGGCGCGGAACTTGGCGCAAACACCAATGCGTATTCCGGAGCGCCAGTTGTAAATGATCGAGGTGAGGTTATTCAGGGCAACAACAGGGCTGCGGGTCTGAAGAAGGGCTATGCTCAAAACAAGGAGGCGTACAAAGAGTGGCTGATCGCAAACGCTGAAGAATTTGGCTTAGATAGGGATGCAGTAGAGCAGATGGAGTCCCCGATACTTGTCAGGGAGGTGAAGGTAGACGACAACGCAGCGATCGAACTTGGCAACTATGACGCGAAGGACTTGGAAACCGGTGGAAAACGGAGGCTGGACCCGGGGGCCGTTGGGCGTCGTATTCCCATTGACGTAAAGCGACGCATATCTGAGCTCTTGTTTGGCGACGACGCAAAGACGGCAAACCAGGCGATTCGGGCGAACGCAACGGCGCTGCTGTCGCTGCTGAACCCGTACATCAACACAGCGCACAAGAATGCCATGTTAAAAGATGGCAACATAACAGATACCGGGGTAAAGGACTTGGAGGACTTGGTGGCGCACTTCCTATATGACGGTGGCGATAGCGCACTGCCGGAGCTTTTCGAGGGGCTTTCGTACACCCAAAAAGAGGGCATCAGAAAGGCACTGCCTAAGATATTGTCAGCAACCCAAGGCAACACATTGATTCCCGATATTCAGGGGGCAGTAATTGCCATGCACGACTTCGCTACAAGCGGCATTGAAAGCTTTGCCGCCTGGTCTACGCAGCGCGACATGATGAACGAGGGGCGGGCCCCGATCGACACCTACCGTCCATCGGAGATGGCCATTGCCAATGACCTTTTAGCGGCCAAAACGCAGAAGGAGATAGTAACAAGATTCGCGTATTACGCAGAGCTGACTAATGGCAGGGCTGCGGATATGTATTCACCAGAGGTAAAGGGCGTCTCCAAAACGGATGCGCTCGCTAAGGCCTTTCCAAGCTATGGAAAATATGCAAAAGGAAACACCACCACAGGATCTGGGCAGGCTGGCACAGGAGGCCAAAAAGCGCCTAATCCAGCGCCGGTTCCCAAGCCGGCCCCCAAGCCAAAAACAACCACCCCAGCGCCCAAGGCAGAGCAAGCCCCAGTAGAGCAAAAGCCAGAGCTCACTCCAGAGCAGCAGGTTGACGCAGAACTGGCTGAAAAGAAGAGACTGCTGGCAGAGAAGTTGGCCGAGATTGGGAAGAAGAACAGGGGGAACTTGAGTTCGCTTCCCGTCATTGATCCAAAAGACTTTAGCGACCTGCTTAGGCTGATGGTTGATATTGGCCTGACCGCCGCAAAGAAGACGGGAATTACGGCCAAGGGCTACGTGGATGATATGGTGGAGACTTTCAAGGGCAAAATAATGGAGGTCTTTGCCACCACCGAAGACGATGCCATTAGGATTGTTACCGAGATCGCAGAGGCCTCTTTGCAGGAAGATACTGATGAAGACAGCGATACTACCCTTGGCGACGTTTTGGCTGAGTCCATGAAGCGGGACCGCGAAAAAGCCATCAAAGAGGCCGCAGCGCGTAAGCCAAAGCCCAATCCCGGATTTAGCCGCGCACGGGTAGACAAGCCCAACACAAAGCTGCGCGACATCAAGCAGGTGGAGGGGCCGCGGGGTGCGCTCAACCAACAAGCCACGGAAATCCTGGCCCGGGTTGAGGGCGATGCTGAGGTTGCGCTTACCCAGGAGGAGATAGAAATCCTTGCCGCATATGACGGAAGGGGCGCAACTGGTCAAGAGGGGGGAGATGTGGAGTTCTACACTCCGGATTCGGTTATTGACATAATGTGGGGCCTAATAGATGGCCTTGGCATTCTAAAAAACAAGGGCAACATTGAGCTGCTTGAACCAGCGGTCGGAACCGGACGCCTCATAGGGCGTGCGCCAGCAGACATTCAGGCCATGGTGTCAAGCGGTTCGGCGAAGTGGACAACGGTGGACCTTCCCGATAATCCTGGAGCAAAGATTTCGCAGATCCTTTACCCCAATACCCGCCACATCAACCATGTGGTGGATCCGCAGCTGAACCGCAAGATCGTTGGCATCGAGGCGCTTACCAAGGCAGGCAGCAAGAAATATGACCTGGCCATTACCAATGTGCCATTCTCCGCCACGACAAAGCTGAAGGGGCATAACCTTCATGATGGCTTTATCCTGGAAACCCTGTCTACCCTTAAAGAGGGCGGGCATCTCGTTGTTGTGGTTCCGAAGGGAGTGATGGACAAGGGCGACGCCACAGCAAGGGCGGCAATGCTGGCTACGGCAGACGTGATCGGATACATCCCAATAGATGCGTCTACGTTCGACAACACCGATGTGGCCACAGACATCATCGTCTTCCGCAAGCGCAGCGACATCGACACCGCACAGCGCCAGAAGGTGGAGGAGTTATCTGGCCCTATTATGGCAGACATGCAGCTTGCCGTAATGCGAGAGAATGCGGGTGCAGAGTTCCAGCTTGTAGTAAATCGATCAGGGGGAAAGGCGTTGGTTAACGCCGCGGAGGCGCTATCCAAGTCATTTGGAAAAGACATCCCCGATGCGGTTAGGACGGCGGTGGCACACCAGGAAGCCATAGACACGAACCAGAGGTTCCTAAACACGGTTGGCTATCAACACAGGCTGACAAGCGAGGAGATAGAGAGTTCCGGCATAAAGAAGGCGGTGATGTCGGAGATCGCCAAAGTGTTGGGCATAGGTAAAGATGCTGTTACTGATGCTTTAAAAGTGTCTGCAGACCGAGATAAGGTTACGGAATACTTTAACAACCTCACCGGCGATGAGCTTACTCCGTTGGCTTCTTTGAAAGATGCCGGTGTTGGTCAGAATGGGTTAGTGTCTTTACTTAATGGCAGCCCTCTTCCATTATACATGCAAATCGGTGGCCTGCGCGGTGGTGCGAAGACTAGCAAAAGCCTGCTGATGACTCGATTCGGGCTGCGCGTTGTGGAGTCGGGGGGAGAGCGACAGGGCGAAGTCAATACGCATGACCACTGGCATGCTACGGTTCCATATTTCTCCAGCGAGACGAAAGCGCCAATCAACGAGATCTCACGGGTGGGCAACTCGGTGTTCCTGCCATACAACTATGCCCCAACGGGCTCTGTGGCGCGTGTTCTTGGCAAGGTGTTTAAGAAGGTCAATTTCAGCAATCAGTACGGCAGGAAGAAGATGACCGACTTGTTCACGGAAATCATGACGGGGGCCATCGCTGGCCAAGAATATGCACCGGGAAAAGTATTAACGAAGGAGGCGGCCAGAAAGCTTGCGGACAAGATCAAGAACAAGACGGGAGCGAAGACGCTTGATAGCCTTTTGAACCTGACCCGCATAAAGTCATGGCCAATAGGAGATAAAAATCTGGATGCCAGAACAAGGCTGACTCAGCAAATCGTAAAGGAAGTGCTGACCAAGGAGCTGGGCAAAGACTATCCTATTGAATTGCAGGTGTTGCTGCAAAACGGCCTGAACCACGTCATTAACCTGGCAGACAGCTCAAGTCTTAATGAAGACATCACGGAAACCATAAGCGACATTGACGAGTTCAATTCCTTTGTTGACCAGGTAGAGAACATGATCCGGACCCGGAACGAGATCAACACAAGCCGCACCGAGGCAGAGGCGGCACCGCTGCGTGTGCTGCTAAAGAATCAGTACATGGCAATCATGGGGCAGTCCGGAGCCGCGAACCACCCCATGGCGGCGTACCTGAAGGATGCGGCCGTAAACAATAGCGACGAGCGATACTTCATCCTCCAGGCATTTGACAACCTCACCACCAACAAAGAGAACACCCGGGTTGCCCCCGACGAATGGCGCGGGATATTCCAGGGCACACCTAGCCCGCCAATTGATCGGCCAATCAACGATCCCGCTGACCTATTGGTCATGCTGGCTGACAGACAAGGTTTTGGCACGTCGATAGCGATATCCGATGTTGCGGAGTATGTAGAGAAGAACCCCAAGGCGCTGCCAAACATAAGCGATGGCCTGCGGGAGCTGTTGACAACCCCTACGGAGTTTGTTAGAAAGCTCACCGAAACGGGAGACTATGTGGTAGACTACTCCAACACCGACAGGCTGGCGGTGATGCAGACGGAGATATATGCCATTGGCAACATCACAGAAAAAACCAATGCGCTGATAGCCTCCGCGGAAGCCGCACAGGAACTTGGCGAGGACATATCGTGGCATAACCAAGCGCAGGTGCTGGAGAAGATGGCGCGCCTACGTGACAGCATCCCAGAAATACCAGCTGGGGAGATAACGTATTCTCCGAAAGCCAAGCCGCTAGACTTTGTGAAGCAGGTGCTGCCGTATATGCAGGAGGTAATGGGTGGAACGGAGCTGTTAGCCTACCAAAACCCAAACACCGGGTCGTATGATGTAGTTGATTCCCGAGGCAACTTAGTGACAGGCAACACTGGCAACAACACAGAGATTGTGTTGAGCACAGGCGCAACAGTCACCACGGAGTCGTTTATGAAGTGGTGGCGATACCAGAAAGAGCAGTCCCCCAAGCTGGACGAGAACCTTAACGTGATGCTTGATAGCCGACGCAGGCCCATAATGGAGGATGACGCTGCCTGGACTAACGACAGGGACGCGGCAATCGAAAGGCACTTCAATAATTGGGTTCGTAAGCAGAAGTTCGCCAACGACCTACATGCTGCATACAACAATCAGTTCGCCATCTACGAGGGCAAGCCAGCGCCGTTGGAGGTAAAATCAAATCCAAGCCCGCTGTTCAAGCCGTATCCATGGCAGATTCGTGCGGCAACAAGATTTGGAAGATCGGGAAGGCTGCTATTAGACCACGCCGTAGGAGCCGGCAAGACGTTTGGGGCGCTATATAGTATTGGGGAGGCACAAGCCAGGGGGCAAGTGAAGAAGGCGGTGTATGCCGTGCCGAAGAAGGTTGTGAACAACTGGCTGCGAGAATGCAAGATGATCTACCCCAACGCTAAAACGATGGTGATCAACAGCTCAAATCGCAGAGCCGCCATAGCGCAACTTGCCGTTGAGCACTTCGACCATGTATTCATCAGCCACGAGGCGTTTACGGTGGGCATGCCCTTGAGTGGGCCGCGGGTAAGAGAAGCTGTAGAGGCAGAGATGCAGCCATTGTACACGCTGAGGGACGAACTAATGGCGCAGCTTGCGGAGGCCTCTGTTCCGGGGGCACAACTTGAGCCAGGAGTTACTGCTGCGACATTGAGGAGATCTGTCAAAAAGATTCAGGACCAAATCGACAAGCTACGAGCCAGCGTTGAGAAGATTGACGCCGCCTACTACGGAGAGGCCTTCAACGATACCTTTGACAATATCGGCGTAGATGGGCTGGTTATTGACGAATTCCACAACTTCAAAAGCCTGTTTACTCCGGTTTCGGAATACGGACCAATTAAGGGGGCGGGAGGCAGCGAGGACGCAGTTCGTGCCGTACACATGCTCATGGCGATACGGTACATGCAGCAGCGTAATGGAGGCCGCAACGTGCTGGCGCTAACCGGGACACCGGTATCGAACTCAGCAACGGAGATATACAATAACCTGCGGGCCCTTGACCCCAAGCTGTTAGAGGATAGCGGCATCAGGACATTTACTGACTTCGTAAACCAAGTCGGCAAGGTGGAGGCCGAGGAGGTGGTGAAAATGGACCAGTCAATTGCGGGGGAGGCTGTGTTCACTGGCATCAAGAACAAGAATCAGCTAAAGCGCCTTAACTCGTCCATTATTGACCGTGTTGGTCAGGAGGAGATGGATAAGCAGCTCCTTGCGGAGGGCAAGGTAATCCCCAAGCCGAAATACGATGATGTGTCGATTCCAAGCAATCCGGTTCGGAGGATGATGACTTATCACCAGATCACCCTTGCAGCGCTAGCCAAGGAGTTTGCGAAGGCATTAAAGAGGTCTCCAGGCCTTGCGACAGAGGGGGCTAGGCTGAAGCGCGAGGTGGAGGCGCTGAAAAAATCAATTCAGGTTCTTGAAAAGCAGGGCGACAGCGGAGAACGTGTAGCCGAGCTGGAGGCGGAGCTGAAAGCCGCTAGCGACGATCTGCGAGCATACTCGCTGGGGACATTGAGCCTATATGGAAGGATAAAGGGCGGTATGATTGACCCCAGGTTGTTCAATACGCTGCTCAACGAAAGCTCATACGAGAAGACCAAGACCAAAGAGGTGGCCAGTCGTGCAGCGCAACACTACCTGCGGGAAGGTGGCGAGGGCTCAAAGATCATCACGATCACGACCAAAGAGGGCGAAAAGCAGTTCTACGAAGACGCAGACGGCAAGCGTCACCCCGTCGAATCAGGGCAGATATTCTTCATCAACACATACCAGCCTTTCAAAGCCACGGGTTCCAAGTTCAACGCGGTAAGGGAGTACCAAGACGGAATCATAAAGGCAATCAGGGCAAAGAACCCAGAGCTGACGGAGGAAGAACTTAGACGCCAGATGCTGCACCTTGGTGGCGACGTAAACGCGGCCAGCAAGGCAGTTGGAGACGCAGCGATCGACGAAATGTTACGCCGACACATGAAGGACCCCACCGACAAAGAGGTGGAGGCCGCCAGGGACGCCATTAAGCAGAGAGCCGGGGCTATCGCTGAAGCCGAGGGCGATGGCGACGAAGAAGCGACGACAGACGTTCCACTTGGCAAGGCTTCTGTTCGGGATGTCGCGGAATACCTATACAATGCCGGCCATGTCCGGTTCCTGTTCGGTGGCAGCGCTATCCAGGAGGGCATGAACCTGCAGTACACCACGACGGCCATGCACCACATCGACATGCCGTTCACGCCAAAAGACTATATCCAGCGCAACGGCCGCGGCTATCGCCAGGGCAACCACGCCAGCGAGATCGGGATCTATACCTATGGCGTAGAGGGAGGGGCAGAGGTGCTTATTCTCCAGCTGATGCGCATGAAGGAGCGCATGATCAATGATATTGGCGATCCCAATACGGTGGATGACTTCACACAGTCCAACACGATAGAAACGGGGGAGCGCGACGAGGCATCTGTTTTGCTGGCACAGCTGGAGAACATCATCAAGAACACCCGGGACCCACGCATCCTGGAATTTCTTGAGATGCGTAAGGTTGCGGAGGCACTAACGGCAAGGCTGGAGTCAGCGCAGAAAAAGATTGCGACAAACAGGGCGGACATACTCAACAGGGAAAACCGCAGGAGCAACATAGCCAGGTTTGACGCTTTAGTCAGCGGAACACAGGTGTTCCAGGACGAGCTGGACAAGCTGATCAAGGACGAAAAGGCGGGGAACTTTGAGCGCAAAGACGACAAGTTCTTCGTTGATCTACTGCACAGCGTTGCCGAACTTGGCGACGCCATGTACAACATGGTAGCCCCAACCATACTGTACAGCAGCAAAAACATTCTTGGAGAAGACAGCTTCCCCACCAGGGACGCATTCAGGGCCGGCGGCGGCAGGGTTAGACTGGTGCAATCCGAAGCTGGCATTGCTGATGGCCCAAGGGAAAATGTAGTTCTGTACGCCGACGTGCGCACTGCAATAGGCAAGGCCATAGGCCGCTTTAAAGCAGCCAATACCGATTCGTTGAAGAAGCTTGAGGAGCTTGAGGCGAAGATGAACGAGAAGAGCTATGCGGATGCCGTGCTGCAGGCAGAGATGGACCTGGGCTACAAGCCAATGCCAGAGGGCGAAAAATCGATCCAGCAACAAATCCAAGAGGCCAATGACAGGGTTAGGGCATCGCAACCCATCTACGAGGCCTTTATAGCAAAACAAAACAGAATTGCCGCCTACGCCAGTTATCTGATCAGAGACGTGTTGCCGGGCCAAACAGATGCGGAGGCAAGGCAGACCTATGATGAGTTTGACAAGGCCGTTAACGAATACGAGGAAAGCGATGTGCCGCTGCCACAATTCCAAGACGACAGCACCGAAGATGATTTCGGAGAGGATGAAGGCGAAGGCACTAACCCAATCCTGGAGGCCCTTGGAGGTGGCATGTTGATGGATGCTGGCGGGGGCGGAGCAGGAGCAGCTTCGGGCTCCGGTGGCAAGAAGAAGCGTAGAAGCAAGAATACGCCAAACCCACCACCACCAAGAACTATCGTTGGCAAGCCATCGTACAAGACCACAGGCAGAGAAATACCAGTGGTAGTAAATGGCGTACAGGAGGGGACTAGCCCAGCGCAGATCAGCAGGAACTTGCTCAAAAACCTTAAGCTGCGGCCAGGCTTTAACGTGCGCGGTGGCTTCCGTGGCGCGAGGATGCTGGGCAAGCAGACGCTTGGGGTATTCTTTGCCAACAACGGCATCATCCGCCTGAAATACTCCATGGCCGCATTCGAGACGTTTGCCCATGAGGTTGGCCACATGCTGGATCTCACAGAGAGGCTACCGCTTGGTGACAAGCTAAAGTCTATCTCCGGAGGCTTGAATATGCCACTATCCAAGGCGCTGTCGCTCACATCAGATCAGGAGTTTAGGGACATGGCCGAAGAGCTGCTGGCCTTTGATGCTGATCGGATCAATGCGAATGCACAGTACAGAAGGCTAGACCGCGAGGGCCGCCTGAAGGAGGCCATTGCTGAATTTGTGCGGCAATACATTGTCGATCCAGACCGCGCATATGTGCAGGCCAACCGGTTCTACGAATACTTTGAGAACATCACTAACGACTCCGAAATAGATATAGCGCTACGGACGGCACGCAACGACTTCAAAGAATGGGCTGACAGCAGTAGCTTGTCCCAGATGATGGGATTGGTGAACGAGAATACCCTTGGTAAGGGTGGATTAGACTGGGGCCTGGAGATGATGAACTTCGTCCGGAAGGCCCGCATGAAAATCAACCTGGTGATGTTTGACATGCATTGGTCGCTGAAGCATCCCGATCGGGCATTCTTGGGCAAGCGCATTGATGACCCCGACTTTGTAAAGGCAAGGTTGGCGACAGAGTATGCGCTGAATATGCTGTACGGCATGGGCGACAGCATCAACGCCTTTGCACTCAAGCCATTCCGCAGGGTGGTGAACTATGCAACCGGAGAAATCAACATTACCAGCCATGGCGCCAGAGGGCTGCTGGACATCATCGAGCCCTTCTACAAGGCGGGACACTTCAACGAAGTCAATGCCTATCTGCTTGCTCATCGCATGCTTGTTTATTTCGAGCGTGGGCTGCTAACAGATCAAGGTCAAAAGGTAACAGCCGACCACAAGTTCATCAAAACAGCGAAGGGCACCATTGCGGAGTTTGATGCCAAGTTCGCGGCCAAGCCTGGGGCGGCCTATGGCAGCACAGAAGAGGCAGAAGCTGCGCAGAAGCTTAGCGAGCGCGCGGCTACGCTGCGGACGGACATCAACGACTACCAAACCGCCTTGCTTGATTTGATGGCCGATGCTGGCATCTTGACTAGGGACGAGGTTGTGGCCATGAAAGCCATGAACCCATTCTATGTGCCGCTAAAAATCAGCACATACGAAGACTTTGCCCCGGAGATGAAGGGAGACGGGGTGCAGCTGTCGGTGTCATTGGACAGCAAGAAGCCACTGAAGGCCATCCGCACCCTGGATATCAAGAACCTGGACATGGTGACGCCTCCAATTGAGGCCATCATGGAGAACACCCATCGCATATTCTCTGCGGTAAACCAGAACCAAATATCCTGGGCGGCGGTACACATGCTGCACCAAATGCGGGATTCGCTGTGGGGTGATGCTAAGTCCGATATCATCCAGAGAGTTCCAGAGATACAGGACTTGGTGACCGACAAAGATGGAGAGCCGATCCGCGACCCAAGAACTGGGTTTTTCATGATGAAGAACCCTAAAGACAAGGGCATGGTGGTTATCGCGGTACGGCATAGGCATGCCTACAACAGTGGCGGCGTATTCGTGCAGGGCGGAGGCACCAAGTCCACAGAGCTGGACGAAGAAGACCTGCCGATATACAATGACGATCTACCCACGCCCGGAGTATTCAGCAGGCCCAAGGTTCAATACTACCAAGTGCCGGCAGAGGTCTATAAGAGCCTGGCCCCACAAAAGGCGTTGCAATGGGTGTTCGATAGCAAGCTGGGCTCTATTGCGTCCGGGACGGCAAATGTGTTGCGGTATTCAGCTGTTGTAGCTGCCGTTCCATTTTATTTCCGGAATATCCACCGCGACTTGTTCACGTCAATGTATTCGACACGGCACGGCATGGACGTGATGACGTGGGCCAAGGAGTTATTGGCTAACAGCGGAGATGCGCTGCATTTTTGGCATAAGGAGGATCTGTTGGACTTGGCGGGCATATCCCATCGCGTAGGTGGCGGCCAGCTTGCCGTTACGGAGGAGTGGTTGCTGATGGCCGCCGGTGCGGGCTTGACGTCATCAATCCTTCAGGGCGACAACTCATCATTTGGGGTGGGGCTTTCTCGCAAAGAGCAGGGCAGAAAAAACCTTGCTTTACTTCGCAAGCTAAAGGCAGGGCAACGTGGCCGGCTACGACAGACAGTGGGGAGGTTCAGCCCATTTTCTCTAAGCAACAGGGGCTTAAATGATGATTTCCTCATAGCAAGGATAACGGCGGCCAGCGAGCGAACCACCAGGGGGGCAGCGGCACGGGCTGCCTTGATTCGAACAGGGGGCAACTTAGCGGAGGCCGCACATGCATACCGGAACGCCTCTGGAGACTGGGCCGTTGGCGGCACGGTGACGTCAGGGCTAGCGCCGCTGATCCCATTTATTAAGGCAGAGTTTCTCGCTATCAAGGGCTTGGCCAAGGCGATGCGAGAGGCAAAAGACCAAGACACTCCCGATCGCCGCAAACACCTGATGCTAGCGTTTGCCACGGCCATTGGCTGGCAGGTAGCGCGAACGCTGTTGGAGGTTTACGGATATCCCGACGAAGATGACGAGATCAGGAAGAGGAGGCAGATTGCTTTCTTGCAGCGACCGGCTTGGAGAAATGGATATGTCAGCTATCCGCTTCCAGGCGGGCGAGAGATAACATTTCCGGCATCACAGCTGGAGATGAACCTAAACGTCATGACAGACGCGCTGATGCGTCAGGCCATGTATGCTCACGATAAGGAGCTGAAGAAGTACCATACTCCGGCGGCAGGTGACGATGTGGCAAAGCAGTGGTTTAACTCGTTTACCGGCAGGACGGTCCCGTTGAAGTTCAGTAGCGAAACCGGGAACGTAAAATTTGATTTATACTCTTACGTTCCGCAGTTGGTGTCGCCAATTTTCCAGTTTGGTGCCAACTATGACGCATTCAGGAACCGGCCCATTGAATCGCCTCTAATGAAATACCGTCCGGTAGAAAGCAGAGCGTACTTACACACGCCCCATGCCTATCGGCTCCTTAGTAAATGGGCGGTAGAAAACAATATCCCGGTTCTTGAAACCCTGAGCCCCATTCAAATGGACTGGTTGGTGAACAGCTATTTCGCAACGGTGGGAAGGCAGACGGGAGACATTGCGTCATGGCTTATGGTTGGCGAGGTTGACGATTACGGCACCACGATAGGCGAGTCGCTGAATCCGCTGGAGAACCTTCAGGCCTATGAAACGATTGGCAGCAGAGGTACGGCAACGGCCAGAACCAATGAAATCCTGGATGGATACCAAAAGTGGAACCAAAGGTTTGGAGATGCCTTTGAGGCTGTGGAAGCCATGGAAGAGGCTTACGGCATTGATTCTGAGCAATATCGGCAGGCAGAGGCTAATTTAGCCAAGCTAAAAGACACGAAATACTTCAAGCTGCTTACGGGGTCCCCGCCACTGAACAGGGACGGCACGCCAAACAAAACCTATAAGTACGGCATTAAGTCGGACAAGGTACTGAAGGAGATCAAGGAAAGAACGCGCGACTACAGAGATTACATGACAAAACGCCAGACAGGGCAAGATGCGCCGAGCGAGGACGTTATCATGCTTGAGGTCACGGAGTTTTTGGTAGACTTCATCAACGCATACGACGAGGACGATTTAGAATACTTCGAGAAAATTGCAGAAAACCCAGAGAAATGAGAATACTATTTGCGCTATTGATGTTGACGCTTAGCTTCCAGGCACAGGCACAGTGGCAGTTCATTGGCAATACCGGGAGCATCGACACGACTTCGAACAACACGAAGTACATGGACTTGGATTACTACACCACCACGGGTAGCTTCAGCATCGCCAAGGGTAGCCAGAGCTGCTCTATTTGCAATGTAGGAGTGGCCAATGGCAGCATTACCATCAAAACGGCAGCGCAGGTTCTTTATCCCGGGCAGTGCGTACAGATGGAGGCCACCTATCCCGAGGATAGGCGTTTGGTAGTGGGCCTACGGATCCCGCGAATAACCGGCTCTGCGGCGGGGACTACATTCACCATTATAGTTCAATACTAATGAAGACATGGACATTATTGGCGGCACTGCTGTTGTCGGTATTTGTGAGCGGCCAGGGAGTAACGCAGTCTATTGGCGGCGGCGGAGGTGGTGACGGCAATGGCATATACAGCGGCAGCAACCCGCTAAGTAGTCCGACTGTGGTGACACAGAGTGGCTTTAGGATGACCTTCACAGGGGGTCAGTTCATTGCCGGGGATAGCACGATTGTTGAGATCGACCAGGGCAAGCTGAGCCTGATAGCACCCCAAGAGATTGAATTCCATGCCCCCTTGGTAACGTTTGGCCCAAATGCATCGGAGTGGGTACCGGAGCTGGCCCCAGATTACTTGGTGGGGTTTGATGTGACCACAGGGGATTGGCGGAGATGGCCCCTTGATTCTGTCGGCGGCGGTGGCGGGTCGTCCAACTGGCAGGTCAACTCCGGCAGCATAACTCCGCTCACGGCAACGAAGCTAGTTATGAGGGACGGTGCCACGACCACAACCAACAAGCTATTTGATTTTAGGATCCCCAGCAACGTAGCAACGGCCAACGCAGACACCGTAGGCGTGATAGGGTGGTCAAGCGATGGCACGGCTGCAGAGAAGAGGGACATTATATTTAAGTCTGCTGCTGTATCGTTCAGGGGGCCAAATCCAAGTTTCAGGATTAACTCAACAGCCTCCGATCCCAATGTGACGGGGGGTTCCTTTGTTCAGGAGCGTAATGGTGCTCTGCAGCACTACATTCAGTCCGAACGCGCAGACTTTGTTCGTTGGAACTTTTATAACGGAGCCAATGCTTCAAAGTTGGGGATTGCGGGATGGCACGCCAACTTCGGCATAGCTATAGGCCAGAACAGCACCGCGAACCTGGCAGAGAATGACCTAATGTTGCTCACGCGTGGTGTGATTGGCTTACAACGTAAGGGCGTGCTTTTTAGCCCCCATACCGCTGCTGAAATGGCGGCATTCACGCCTACAACAGAGGGCACGATGGTGTACAACACAACAGATAACTGCTACCACTTATGGGACGGTGCTGCTTGGAAGTCTATGTGCGATGACAACCCCGCCTATTTTCAATACGTCCTGCGCGACACCATGGGGACGACTGGCTTCGCTGTGATGGAAGCGGATAGCCTGCCTAACTCCTCAACGATAGTATTATTCGACCCCGACATAGAGAGTACATTAAGTATCACACAGAACAGAGGAGGCTTCACTTATAGTAACGGCGAAGTCACATACACCGGCACGGACAGCGCGACTGTCCGCATAGATTTGATTGGAGAGGCGTCATGTGGTACAAGTAACGCCAACGTGTACTTCGGTATATACGTTAATGGAACCAAAACAAGCGCCCGTCCGAAGGTATTGCCCAGTGGAGCCATACCAAGCGCCTTCGCTGTCTCCTATACCATCAGGCTTGGGACTAATGATGCCATCCAGCCCGGAGCCATCTTGCAATCCGGCACCAATGAGATCGTCGGCTACAACGCGCTGACCATGACAATTCAAGAAATATGATGAGCATTAGAAGAATTTTGAACACGGTAACCGCTATTGTGTTTATTTACTTTCTCTACATGTTTCTCTGGCTGGTGATTTTCTTCATACAATATTCATGACCTACAACCACATCGAACCCAACTACGCCGGCACTGGCCTGAACATCAGGAAATCCCTGTATGAGCCAAAGTTTATCGAAGCCAATGCTGGGGTAGCTTACGCCTACCATGACTACGCAAAGCCGGAGCTCAACAACCCGGAGGTGCCGTGGAACGAGTACCAGAGCCGTCACGTCCACGTCTTCGGTGGAGACAACAAGAATCCCAAGGGCCTAGCCCTGATTTTCCACGGTGGAGGTGGCGACGTCGGCTACGCAGAGCATTCACAGATTTTGGATAAGGCTTTGTTCCTTGCTCAGCTAGGCTTCGTTGCTGCCAGCGTGGAGTACCGAAGGGGGTGGAGCAATGTGGGTTTCACCGATGACGAGATTGACCCCGACAGCCCTGACGCACAGCGTAACCTCTTTAACCTCACCACGGAGGAGTACCAACGCCAAGAACGCAGCGCCCGTATGAGTTTCGAGGACACCGAACTGGCGCTTGATTTCTTAGCACTTAAATACCCCAAGGCAGCGGCCAAAGGCATCATCATGGAAGGCACCAGCTTTGGCGGGGCCATCGTACTGGCGCTGACGGTCATGAACCCACGGGCAGAGAAGTACCGCTTTAGAGGGGCGGTAGCGGGATTCGGCGGCATCAACGCCGCAGACATAGCTGCCAACGGGGGCAAGCTACCCAATCCAAGAATTTGTCCCCTGGTATTGATTGGCGGCACCGCTGACCCAATCGTACCATTTTGGGAGGGCAACTTCTATTGCAAGGGCGAGGTCTATGGACTTGGCAGCGCGGCTGTTGCTGCGCTTATGCGGAATGGCGGCGGCAAGGCTTTGCTGATCGGAACCGTCAACAAGGGCCACGGCTATGGCGTGGTGTCTGAGTCCGGACACGAGCAATTCCAGATTCTTGAAACATTTCTCAATAACCCCATCAACGAGGATCGCTGGTATAAGGCGTTACCCAATAAGCAGCGAGAAGAAAGTACCTTAGAGGAGGCCTTGGCAGGCTTTGGTATTCGGTGTAACTACGCATTTTAACTTAAGCAAATGAAAAAGACACTTTTAGCTTTGATCCTGCTTGTGGCCTTTGCGGCGCAGGCACAGATAACATCGCTTGGCAGCGCGTCGACGGACATTATTGTCAGTTCCGGAACAACGGTCACGCTCACCCAGAACACGATTAAAGCCAACAGCTTAAAGATTGAGTACGGCGCAACCGTGATCCTAGATCCACCAGCAACTGGCCAGCACTTAAAGGTAGGGTCGCTCACCGTGATGGGCACGCTCAAAACCAATGGCACGGTTTCGGGCAGCAATGGCAACCCGACAAAGTTGAAAATCAGCATTAATGCTGCGGATGAAAACGAACGCATATTTTTAATAGACGGGGGCCGAGTAATCCTGACGGGAGAAACCAAGGAGCCATGGATGTTCCTATCTGAGAATACCAGCCCTGCCAATGCGGGGTGGATTAAGGTACGGGCAAAAGCCGGTCATGGCTGGCTGCAGGGTGACGACGTCGCGATTGCCAGCACCGACCTAAACCCTTCTCATTACGAAAAGCGGAGAATCAACAGGATAGTTACAAGTGGCGACACGCTGTACATCAGGTTGAACGAGCCGCTGACCTATACGCACTATGGATTGTATTCCGATACCATTTATAGCGGCGAAGTTGTCAATGTCACCCGGGCCATTCTTTTGTCCGGGTCACCCACAATTAATCTTACCGAAGATGGGCCATGGATGTTTATCCCCGGCGCTGGCATGAACACGTCGCTGCGCCAGCCAACGGTACGATTCCAGGGCGTGCAATTTGACCGCATGGGCCAACGTGGGGTTGCAGGCAGGTACCCGATGCACTTTCACCACTGTATGACCATGCCAACAGATTCCAGTTGGGTGCAGTATTGCTCCATTACCGCCTCTAATCACCGAGGTTATGTTTTTCATGCCACAGACAACATGCTGGTCAACAAAAATGCGCTGACCGACTTCACAAGCCATGGCTACACTATTGGGGAAGACGGTTTTAGTGAGGACCTTATTGTAACCAATAATATCGCCTTGGGTGGTGTTAGCTTGGATAAGGAGGTGGAGAACTATGCCTTCCCCACTACGAAGAATCTTTCCAATTATCGAATTTCCGGCGTATCTTGGCAACAGGAGATCAACAGCGGTGCGTTCTGGATTACGAACGGCAACAACTACATCAGGAATAACAGAGCCGCCGGTGGTGATGCCCAAAACGGGTTCTTCTGGGATCTTAGCTTGGGCCGCATAGATCAGCCCGGCCCACAGCGTTCCGATAGTCGGGAGTTCGGTGAGTTCAAAAACAACTATGCCCACAGCTATGCCCAGCTACAAAATCTTTACGAAATCTTTTTGATACGCACCGCCTACCAAGGCAAGGCGTGGGGATTTTTTGCTGACCAAGACACCTCCACCCTAGAAGTGTATGCGTGGGACTCCCTATACGCATGGAATAACCATGCCGGGGGATTGTGGATCGAAAGCCCCACCATGCGAGTCACGAACTTTATTGGGCATAACAATGGCACGGGCGCTAACATAGCAGCAGGAGAACTTAGGGAGTTTCTATTGGACCGAGTTGACCCCACCGGAACGGCGTCCGGATCGGTCCCAACTACACATGATTTTGGCGGCATAAATGTTGTGAGTAAAGAAGCCCAACGGGTGAGGAAGGGAAAAATGCTGATTAAGAACGGCACCATTTCGGGTTACGCCTCTTCGTTTGTGATTGAAAACACCTTTGAGGGGCCATTTATAGTGGACAATGTGACCACCGCCGGATCTCGCTACCAATGGAGTTGCTTCAAGTGCGACGACATCACGGTATCCACAGGATCCGCAACCGCTGCCTTTTTCAACGACACCGTAGGGGTGTTCGATAAAGACCAGGCGTTGTTTGTAAGAAAATCCGGAACCAATCCAATAGCCAACAAGGCAATTTTAGAGATTAATTCAAACAACACCACACAGCAACTGAAATTGGGTCGATCCAGATTTTTTGACCTAACCGAAGCCCCCGGATATGCAGGCAACACCTACGACACACAACGCTACGCCGTGGTCGATGTTGGAGAAAGCGTTGCCCTGGGTCAGGTGGCGGGGGGCGCGGCATACACGGCGAAGTGTTATACCTACGATGGCAGCGGAACGGTTACCGTCAATGCTGTTGTGGTGAACTGCGAAGAGTGGACGGGCCCATAACATGGCAACAAAGAACTTCCAGCCAAGCAACCAAGAGGGCGTATTCAAGCTAACAACTGAATACGCCTTAGTGCATTTGGGTGGATCTGCTGTGGGAGAGGTTGACCTTGTTGTGATCAACAAGGCCATGCCTGGGCGGGGGAGGATATTTTTCGAAATACGCGATTTGGTAAGACCAACGGCTTTCATCTATCAAGGACAGGCAGAGCTTCCGGCGGTGATCCCCGTTAGCCGTGACCGAGCTTTGTTTGTAAAGGGGGGGAATCTTGATGAGATATTTGCATACGTTCAGCGCAACGGTGTAGATTTTGTTGGCGCCACACTAGAGGTCAATGGAGGCACCTTTGAGGACATAACGGGGACATACGACCTGCTAATTGTGGGCAGCGGTGGCGCTCAACTCGTTGCGCCTGGTCAAATGACGCTAAGCCCGGGTACGGATTCGGTTATACTCTTAGACTCAGAGATTGAGTTCTTGGCCGCCACAAATCCAACGTTCCCAATTTTAGCAGACCTCTTGGTTGGGATGGGCCTCTTGGTTGATATATTTAATTCGGCGGGGACAAACATCGGTGCTATTACTCAAGTTTCGGCACTCAGCTATGAGGCAGACATTCCAGACCTTGACATCACCGTCAACGGCTCGGCCTACGGGTCAACTCCTGCTACGGTGGACTTTGATGTGGACGTTGTGGATTCAATCACACGCGCTCCAATAGGCTCTTTGAATGCGTTTGGGGAGTGGCAGGTTACGACTGGAGCTGCGCCGGTTGGGGCTATCCTCACAAAGACAGGTCAAACGGTATCTTACCGAACTGGTGACGATGGCGATATCCAAGCGGGGCGCGATCTTTCTTTTGTCAAATTAAGCTGGAACAATCCATTCGGCCATAACTGGAGAATAACCGGCACAACTGGCGGTTATTATGATGAAGACACCTCGCAATACAAGACTGCCGCTGGCGCGGTTACTGTACTACTCGGTGCTTTTCCGGATAGAATAGCCATTGATTGGACGCAATTTGACGGGTCAACCGTCTTGGGCTATGCTAGTCCCGTGTTTTCAGGAACCGGTAACACATGGAATCTGGCAGTAGACAATGCTTTGGCTTATACTGTCGGGGCTTATGTCTCCGGTTGGCGCATCGGTAACTGGCTTGAGTACGTTGCAATTATGCGGAATGGTCACCTCTCTCCTTGGTCATGGGGGTACCCGCCTTTTGATATAACTAGCTTAACTTATTGGACGGGCACCACCTCTCCCATCGGCGCTGCATATGCGATGTCAGCGGTCGCCGATGGCCGCATCTTGTACGAAGCAAAAACATTGAGCGGAGTACGAAGGTATTGGCCTGTCCGTAGATTCACCGTAACCGGAACAACGTTAACATGATAAAATTCAACATCACAGGGACAATGAAGGTAGACACTTCGATCCCCGGAGCTTACACGTCAACGAGAAACGAAGTTGAAACCGGCTTTGTCTTGATTGCCGAAGACCCAACGATGGAGATCGTCAGCGTTTGGATTGGATTTGGAGATAAGCCCGGTCTAAAGGCTGACGTGATCTTCACTTATAAGGTTGGAACTGAAGAAAAAAAGGACTTCATCACATTTGAACTGGAGTCTGGAATTTTGGCCTCAGCTTTCATTCCTTTGGATGATCTTAAATTAGGGATAGGAGCCACGCCAGACATTCTTACGCTTCTTTCGAGCGCAATTACAGCCATTGCTCCGGGCATTGTTACGGTCTTAGCCGATGGCGTTATAGCTACGCCAATCTAGTCCGTAAACTTAGGCACAAGCGTAGTTCTGCCGCGATAGGCTACGATGTAGAAGCCAGGTACGGGCACCGGTGAGGCTACTGCACCAATCCTAATGCCATAGAGGTTGTAGATGCCGTCACGGAAGGATGTAGAGCCGGGTGTGAGCCATGGCGCAACTAAAACGGTATCTATTGCGTTATACTGGAGGCGGACGGAGTCTTGGTAGTGTTGGAGGTCAAATTGGCCTAGGCTGGAAAAAACCATTGTCTTGGCATCGATGACGGCAGGGACTTCTTTGGGCCAGTACACGGTGTGGCCATCAAAGCTCTGGGCGTGAATGAGGGCTGGAATCATGGACAACAATATGAAAGCATATCTAAGCATGGCAATAGTCATATTTTGTGTACGTTAAAGATAGCAAAAACGTTACCCCATGCTCACTATTCTCACGACAGTCATCCTATTGGTAGCCATGGAATCTCCCGAAACGGTTGCGGGGGTTTTCGCATTGCTTGGGGGTGGTGTTATTGCCTGGCTGCTGAATGACCGCAAAGAGCTGAAGGAGGAGCTGAAGGTTGCGCATGCCGAGGTTGCCAGGCTAAACAAAGAGGCTTCGGCAACGGCGGAGGCCTTAAAGGCGATAGAAAGGGCTATATTATCATCAGGCAAAACAGTAGATTAATGCTTAGCATGGAAAAGAACATTCCGGAAATTATAGAAAGGCTTGATTGCGCCTACGTGGTAAGGAATGGCGTGACCATGGCGCTTTGCATGGACGGGGAGGCGATCTTTGTCGAGCCAATCCCGGACCAAGTCGTTGATACTCCGCGCCAATTCGTTGCATACCTGATTCAGAAGGTCAGAAATCAACGAACAGCAAATAAAACGAAAGCTGAGGCGTTAAATGGCCATGAAGTGGACTAACGTAACGCGGTACCTGGTGACAACCATAATGGGGATGCTGCTGATAGCGTCAGCCGTGTTACTGTCCGTCACCACAGAGCATTTCGATTGGGTCAACGTCTCGCTAATGATTGTATTCGTAGCCATGGGCGGCTATTTGATTGGGGCCGAGGGCTTGATCTCTGAAGTTGCCAAGCTAATGAGTAACTTCAACCAGCTTTTTTCATTACTTAAACCAAAGAAATAGTGGGCAAGACCAAACTTTTTTTTAAACAACCAGAGGTGCAGGGCAAGATTGGCCTGCTACTCGCTTTTTTAGCCGTCAAGACGGAGTCAGAGATTGACAACGAGGTCTTGGAGGGCATTTCTGTTGCAGCCGAGGCGGCACAAGAGGCAATTGCCTTAGGGGAAACCGACATCGAGGATCTTGTCAAGGCGCTGATTGGCTTATTTGGACAAGCCGCTGACCTGACAGAGAACGAGGCCGACGACCTGGTGGCGGATGTTCTGAAGAAGGCTGCTGACGCCATTGGCGACTACTCCGAGGCATTCAAGGATGCGACAGCGGCCACGGCTACGGCGTTTAAGCTATTGCCATTGGTGATTGAGGCCATCAATGCCAGCAAGGCTCTTCGCGACGATAAGCCGGACGATAAGCCGGAGGAGCCCAAGCCATCGGTGAACGGCACTGCCAAGGCCAGTGTGCCAGCGCGCGAAACCGCGAAGGCATCAAAGGCTGTCAAGTCAGCTGAAAAAGCGGAAGGCAAGGACGACAACGCCCTGGCTAAGTAAAACAACCATAAAACATGGACGTAACGGTCTGGCGCATTGGCGCCCAAGTGCTAAGAGGAACCCGAACGGAATCCTACAACGAAGAAACCCAGGTGGAGTGGGTATATCCTGATCCCGTCAGCTATAACGGCACCAATTTCGGCTCCGTTGTGGTGTTGGGGCAAGGCGGACATGGCCCCAATGTGAATGTGCACGTCACGGAGAACGTGGCTGCTGTGCTTGCAGCGGCAGATACCGTGGGGTATCCTGGCTGTTTGCTTTCCCTGGCGGTTACTGAGTTTGAGGGCAGGACAGACTTCTTGTTGGGCGCTGCATCGAAAACCTGGCTGTTGTCTCCGCGTGTAATTCTTGAGGCTCGTGCTGATTCGTTCCCCAGCAATGTGCTGGCGTTCACCAATCTGTTCGATGCATCGGATACTTTCGACATGACGGTGAATGGATCCGCGATTACGCAGGTAGACTTCGACACCGAGACTACCCACAACCTGACGATGACGAAGATTGCGACAAACATTGCCGCAAAGCCTACTGTGCGATCAGCCCGTGCGTATTCTTCAACCGGAGGGTCTACGCTTGACCGCATCTATGTGGAGTCATTGTCGGCAACGCCATTGACTCTGGCAGGGATTAGTGCAATAGACGGTGCAACAGGCGGTGCCTCAGCGGTCACTGTTGTGAACACCGCCAGCAATCCGGGGGCTACCCTGAAGGTTGGGGGAGTGCGCCGCCGCCGGCCGGTCCGTGTCGTAACCACGACTACGCTTGCCGCATTCGTGACGGCAGCAAATGCGGGGGAGGATCGCTTCCGCAGCGTGGTGGCCACGGAGGTTGACCGTCAGCCATTGATTACGCCACAAGCTATTGCGTTGAATCGTGCAACGATTGAGCGTGAGCTGACGGCAGCAAAAGAGTTGTATGTACGTCGCAACCTCACGGGAGGCATGGGGAGGCGCGTACTCGTTATAGAGTAAGACATGGTTTTGATTTAGGTGCATAAAGCGGGGCTGCCATATATCGGCAGCCCTTTTTTTATTTATAGTCCGGTTTATAGTACGGAATATAAAACCGTGACTATATTTGTGGCAAACCACATAACCCAATGACAAGAGAAGATTTACCTAATGATTTCCCGCTGAAGGCGGTGATGACCGCCCGACAATTCGGGAGCATCGCTGGCTTCTCGGGTGGGGGCTGGCGCGATGTTTATTTGAGTGTGCGTCCTGGACAGGACCGCGCGAAGCTTGATGTCGTCACGGCATTCAATCCTTCTGACTTCGAGACCAGCAATGGCCGCGACACCAGGGACAGGTTGCTGATGATCGTTTGCAACAAGAGGCTTCGCGACGTCTTGGTGGCTCGTGGCGTGAACGTAGCGGAGCTGGACTTCGTGTGGGTGGACTTTCCGAAACGCGGCAAGAAAAAGACATGAGGAACGTATTTCCATCGTTTGAGGCCGCAGGTATCACGGGGTTAAAGGCCGGGGTATCAGCTCAGTATTTGCGTTGTCCGCAGTGTTCGGGAACACGGAAGAACAAAACCGCCAAGCCGTTGCTGGTGCAGCACGAGAAACAATTCTTTAATTGCTACCACTGTGGTCACTTCGGAAGGATTGGCGACAGCGAGGCCGAAAAGGCTATTGCGCATTACGGAGGCTTCCCGGTGGACCAGGCCTGGACGCGAACAGCTAAGTCACCATACACAAAGAAGTTTCTTGACTACTGGCAGGGGCGTGGCATTAGCGAGCGCACGTTGTTGCTGGAGTTCGTCTATGAGCGCAAGGTGACTTGGGGCAAAAAGGTTGGCGAGGCCGTGATGCCGGTTAAAATGAGTGTGGCTCATTTTCCGTATTACAACAACTACGAGCTGGTCAACATAAAGCGGAGGCCGATAGAGGACGATGCAGAGCCCAAGTTCCTGATGGTGCCGCACAAGACCATTGAAATCAACGGCAAAGAGGTGGAGTTGAAGCCTCAGCTGGTGTTCGGTGGCCTTGATCGCATTCCGGTATTCGATGTGGAGGCCCCGATTCCGTATGTCATCATCACAGAGGGCGAGAGCGATAAGCTGTCATGGGTTGAAGTCGGCAAGCAATTTGTGATCACGGTTCCCAACGGCTCACAGTTTGGCGCTGGCCGCGACGACAAGACCGACGACATGACGTGGGCGGCGTACATGAAGAGCGAGGCGCTGTCGTTGCTGATCAAGACGATCCGGCACCGGATACCAAAGGAGGACATTGAGAAGTTGCCTCATGACCAACGCAGGGGGCTTACGGGGGAGGTGATCTTTTATCTTGCCCTTGATAGCGATGCCGCTGGCATTGCGCTTAGGGACAAGCTGGCGTACCGCCTGGGCAGGCACCGCTGCCGTGTGGTGAAATATCCGGAGGGCTGCAAGGACGCCAACCTAACGCTTACAGAGCATGGCGCGGATGGGTTGCTGGCTTGTTTTGATAATGCCAAGTTCTTCCCTCAAGAGGTCATAGTAAAGGCTTCCGAGGTCAGCGATCGCATTATGGCGATCCAAGAGGTGGGCTATCAGCCGGGTTGGTTGAGTGGGCTTATTACTATTGATCGCCATGTGAGCTTTAAGCGCAAGCAGTTCACGGTGATCACGGGGGCTCCCGGTAGTGGTAAGTCAACGCTGTTGAATTGGATGATGCCGTACTATGCTAAGCGCAACAATTTGCGGATAGACTTCTTCACCCCCGAGATGGCACCTGTTGAGCGCGGCTACGCGAAGCTTGCCGAGGCTTTGGTTGGTAAGAGTTTGGACCCGCGACACCCCAATCAGATGTCAAAGCCGGAGCTTGCCAGGGCGATACGGGATCTCGATGAATGGGCCTTTATCCTGAACCCCGATATGTCGGAGCGCGTCTGGCAAACCAAGTCGAGCAAGACCGGTCAGATAATGAAGGGAGGAAGTCTGGAGACCTTGTTAGAGATTGCGGCACAAGAAACCCGCAGGGACGGTTTAGACTGGCTGATCATTGACCCGTGGAACAAATTGGAGATGGAGCCTGCCCGTGGGCAGACGATGCATGGCCTCACCGGGCATATGCTAAGGATGGTTGATCAGTTCGTCAAGGAGTATGACACCCACATCACGATTGTTGCCCACCCTAAGAAGCTGGGAGTCAACAAGCAGGGCAACTATTACCGTCCAAGCCTTTATGATATCTCGGATTCAGCGCACTGGAACAATATGCCGCGTGCCGCCATTGTGGTGCAACGCGACATGAAAGACGGAGACGGCAACTGGAGCCCAAGCGCGCCGACATGGTTCCACGTCGAGAAAGTGAGCTTTGAAGAAGTAGGGCAGGTGGGCAGCTTTGATGTCTATAAGGATTGGTGGCAAGGCAACCGGTTTGTGTTTTCTCCGGCGGCGCTTGATGCCAGGAACAGCATTGGCCAGAAGGGGATGGTAGACAAGGTAAGGGGGGAGGTACAGGAGGATATCAGGGAGTCTGCGCCCATCATTTTCGAGGGTGAGGTTCCACGGAATGAGGAGATAGAGTTTGTTGACTACATAAATGATTCACCATTTGACAACTAAGACACAAATGCCATTACGAGAAGCTAGGTCGATAGCGATTAAGCTATGCCTTGAACTCGATCCGCATTGCCATCGCATCAAGGTTGCTGGCAGCATACGCCGTAGAGAACCAGTTGTGGGCGACATCGAAATCGTTTGCATTCCCAAGCCCTACGATGTGGGGTTATTCACAACAGGTGTTGCGGCTGTGATCAACCAGTACCCAAAGCTAAAGGGCGAGCTGCCGTGTAAGTACACGCAGCGGGCATTACCGGAGGGCATCAATCTTGACCTGTTCATGGTCACGGAGGAAAGCTGGGGATTGCAGCTGGCGGTTCGCACGGGCCCGGCTCTTTACAGCCATAAGGTGCTGGCAACGGGCTGGAAGAAAAGAGGCTACAAGGCGGAGAACGGGCTGTTACATGGCTTCGGCAAGGTGTTCCCGATTAGGGAGGAACATGAGCTATACCGCAGACTTGGACTTCAATACATTGAACCCTGGGAAAGACACTATCCATGAAGATCACACACTACAACAACGTCTTTGAGGCTATGCAGGCAGCGGACCGCATAGCGAAGCGCCTTGAGGCCTGGGAGGCTAAAACACCGGAGGAGAAGGTAGAGGCTCGCAAGTCGCTACGTGCGATGACAGAGGACGTCAGGGGCCTTCACAACGTCTTAATGGATTTCACAGCGCTTGGCAAGGAGCTGTTAGACCCCAATACGAAGATCGAAACGCTAAAACCATTTTTGAAACACCTAACAAACCGAACACCGTGAATCTAAAAAAGAGCCACTACATGGGGGTAGACCCCGGAGCAAATGGCGCGATAGTCATTATTGACGACAGCTCAACGGTTGTCGCTGGATTAAGACTTTCGAAGTCTACGGAGAACGACATTTGGACGTTCATGACGAGCAATCCTTGTGATTTCGCACTATTGGAGAAGGTTCACGCCATGCCAAAGCAGGGGGTGAGCTCGTCGTTTAAGTTTGGGATGGCGTATGGGCGCTTGAGGGCATTCCTGACCGCATCTAGGATTGCCTGGAGGGAGGCAACGCCACAGGAGTGGCAGAAGGGGCTGTCATTGACAAAGGGTGCTGAAAACAGCTCACAGCGCAAACGCGACCTCAAGCAGCTGGCCGAGCAGCGGTTCCCTGGCGAGAAGATTGTTTTAGAAAACGCAGACGCTTACTTAATCGCAGATTACTGCAGAAAAACCAACTGGACATGAAAAAAACTAAATTCAAGGAAGGAA
>Ga0307378_10002465_pt1 | contig 28329 bp, 41 predicted proteins | sample UN1MG_FD_202238 | JGI IMG/M metagenome (GOLD analysis project Ga0307378, IMG submission 202238) | Soil microbial communities from Risofladan, Vaasa, Finland - UN-1 | ecosystem: Environmental > Terrestrial > Soil > Coastal area > Acid sulfate soil | place: Finland: Risofladan, Vaasa | collected... | reverse complement strand
AGAGGTAGAGTAGACGGACAGAGGCCGAATGAAGTACCTCATCACTCTTCTGTGCGGGTTCGAGATTTCCGATGGCATAATCACGCATCTCCTCGTCGGCAACGGCCAGTTCCGGGAAGGCAACCCCTGATGACACCCATCGTCGGAGAGGGACACCTATCACCAGGCGATGAGGAGGTGAGAGAAAGTAAGTAGAGACGGAGGTTCTATTTTCTTGGGAGTAGCAAGCAAAAACAAATAATAAGGAAAAGGAGAAAGAATCGTGTTTCGGAAAAGCAGGATAGTATGGGTTTCGATTGTTGCGGCGTTAGTCGTGGCCAGCTTGGGAGCTGGTGGTGTCATGGCAGCAAAGATCTTGAATCCCGTTGGTGAAGATGGGATGATTAGCGGTGCCTACCAGAAGGAGAATGGTATGCTGCGGCTGGTCAATGGTGAGGAGGACGTAAGAAAGTCGGAAGTATTTATACAGTGGAATCAGCAGGGTGTACAAGGTGAACCCGGCGCAACAGGGCCTGCAGGCCCAACTGGTGAAACCGGACCTGATGGGCTGAGAGGACCTGCCGGCTTGCCTGGTGAACCAGGACTTGATGGCCAGCAAGGTGACATAGGACCTATTGGAGAAATGGGACCTGCTGGACTCGCCGGAGCGGATGGAGCCGCCGGAGCGGATGGACAAACTGGTGATACTGGACCTGCTGGCTTGCCTGGTGAACTAGGCGCAATGGGACCTGCTGGAGCTGATGGTGCGACTGGTGCTACTGGACCGATTGGACCGCCTGGAGCACCTGAATTTCGTGTCATTCAAGAGTCGTATATCAGGTATTGGGGTTCTGGCACTGTAGTTGGCTGTGTCATAGAGGCTCCACCAGGTTGGCAAGTTGTAAGCGGTGGCTTCAATTTTGGTCCAACTTCCCGAGACCTCAAGTTGATTACGTCTATTCCGCAGATCAGCGGAGAACTCACTGACCCTCCGAGGTCATGGCTTTGTATGTTCGAAGCGCCTCTGCTTCCAATGCATACAGGTGGCGTTATCGAAATGTATGCGGTGGTAACGCCGCTTCAAGAAGAATAACAGCCTGACTTGTCAGACCAAAGGAACGAAAAAGGGCTGGGTGTATTCCCAGCCCGCATCTTGGCCGTCCAGTTTCGGCTCCACTTATCGGGACAGGCGCATGGTAGGTTGCAGCCTCCACTCCTGCGGTCGCAGGTTTGAGTCCTGCCACTCCCACCATCGAGAGGAGACTTCACAGGGGGACACCACTTGGTACCTACACGGCGACCCTAACCTTTTCAGCTAGTACAGTAGTGGGCCATTAAGAGAAGGAGAGGGACCGCGGAGAGTTGTCCCTCTATTCTTCCTGGTCACTCACCAGGCGATGAGTATCTCTCTTATTTCCCTTCCCTGATACTGGCCACCGACTTCGGGATGGATGGCAGCATCGGTCTGAGGTTCGATATAGACCAGCCCTCTGTCTGTAGTCTCAAAGGCGATGACGGAGTGCTGTCCCTGCTCAAAGCAGAGCAGGACAAACGCGCACCTCAGACCCTCCGCCTCAGCATTATTGTTCACGGTAGTGGTGAAGTGCCGGCACTCATATGCATAAAGAACAAAGCTATTGCGGCTGGTGGTGTCTCCGAGGATAAAGTCCCTGACCTCACGGAAGGTTGGGTTTCTAAGCTCAATAGCCTGGCTATCTGAGTCCGGCTCACTGGAGACGGCGCTCTCCGGAGAGACTACCAATTCAGGGACCTCTATGGAGACTGTCAGCAGCGGGGCCGTGCCCTTCTCGTAGATATCGCCAGGCAAAGGCAGCGGGGCCGTGTCCTTCTCGATATCGCCAGGCAAAGGCAGGAGAAGCGATATGAGAAGCAATATGGTGAGGGGGTAAATCAGCTTTCTCATCCTGGACGGCCTCCGGCTTGGTTCCCTAACCTCAGGGTATGACCAGGATGAGAAACAGAGCCTAAATATTCGGGGCGGAACTCTAAACAATTTCTAAAGAAGATGGAAACAGTGACAATTATTGCCCTTTTTGCACAGGGGGTTGACTAAACTGTCGATAGTGTGTATATTGCGGTCAATGAGAAGAGAACCAAATATGAAAGGAGAATGTAAAGTGAAAAAGAGGATATTTTCCTTCTTTCTGGTGGCAGCGCTCCTTGCGCTGCTAGTAACACCTCTCGCTGGATGTGGGCCAGACGGTGAGCTAACACCAGAACAGGAAACTGCGATCAGCGAATTTGTGATAGAACGCCTTTCTGGTCTGACCGGCCCAGAAGGACCGCAGGGAATTCAGGGAGAACCTGGCCCACAGGGTGGAAAGGGAGCCCCTGGCCTCACTGGCCCTGCTGGCCCGAAGGGAACTACTGGTTCTGATGGAGCAGATGGGCTTCCTGGGCCTGCCGGGGCAGTCGGACCTCAAGGTGAACCGGGCCTTGATGGTGCCCCTGGTTACCCCGGACCTGTGGGTGCCACTGGCCCACCCGGAGTATTCCCGATGTTCTCTGTACAATTACAGGTCAAGACAACTGGTCTAGCGACCATCGTGTTTGACACCACCACCTTTGCTAGTGGCACTCGGTCGCTGCATCTGACGACCGCCGGCGTAGTAGGAAGTGGGCAAGAGGCGCGCATCGTACTCACGCCGCTCCAGCCCATGACTCTGAGTGAAGTGCTGACGATTGCGTGGTCGGAGTATCTGGTCTCAGGCTATATGCCCCATGTGGACATCAAGCTGGATACAACGGGCGATGGTCTGTGCGACGATGCACTGGTGATTGAATACGCTTATAACACCAGCGAAGGGCCTGTCAGACCGGAAGGGTGGCCATCCTATGGTGCCACGATCGGTACTTGGTACCAGACATTCAGCGATGACGGCAACGGTCCGGCTGTAATTAACGACACGTGCTACGCATGGCTGACAAGCGGTGCGCCGGGACCAGTTGGTGGTGCCTTCGGCGCCGGGAATCATTGGGGTGATACGCTGGGGAACTGGAAGCTCGGATTAACGGCGAATACTAAGGTCATCGACTCAAACACCCTAGTAACGGCCATCGAGATAGAGGTGGACAACTGGCTATCAAGTGGAGTCCAGGCAGAAGCCTACGTTGACAACATCATGGTCAACGGAACCGTTATCTGGCAATAGCCGGGGAGGGCTGGAGAGCCCACTAGAGCTTAGGTATCCTTGAGACGGAGATGAGAAGAGAAGTCACCCTTGGGGTGACCTCTCTTTTTGTGAAGGAGATCTGTAGTGGCGAGGGATTAGATGGGAAACAGTGACAAGTAGTGCCCTATTGGTAAGAGGGGTTGACATATTGCAGTAATTGTGCTAATGTCCAGCAGGGGTGGGGCTGGGGTCCTGGGTCGGCAGAGTTCGTTTCATCGACCTGCTCACCGACTCTCCTCCTTGGCAGTTCGCCCCCCGCTGAAGACAGAAGGAGGTGTGCCATCGACAAAGCCCGAAAGGGAAAGAGTAAATGGATACCACAGGCTATACTGAGAAACAATCATTGTCTCCGTAAAGAGCAGGGTCTCTTCTGGAGGCTAATTGTGTTCATGTTACAGAGGCAAGTAATCTAAGGAGAAGAAACAAAACAATGAAAAGGAAGTTTTCCAAGATGCTGGGTGTGGCCGTAACGCTGGCCATGCTCAGCAGTTTAATTATTGCTCCGATGGCAGGCGCTGTTAGCACATCGAGCGTCATCCTGAGCAACGGTGTTATCAGCCAGGGGTCGGACTACACCCTCACGTTTGACGTAGTCGCGGCAGTGCCGGACACCGGTATCATCACCGTTCAATTCCCGGTAGGCACCACCGTACCAGCCACTGGTTTTTGGGCTGCAGACCCGGATGGCGTAGGTCCTTTACTTGGTGACGTCACCCTACAGGCCACAGCCGGCTTTGGCTCGCCAATATCGGTGACACCCTTTGCTCCTGCAAACATTGCCACTACCGCCGGGACAACCCTGGCCGGACCGATCGTGGCTCTGACAATCACAGCTCCTCCCGCTGCCGTTTGGGATTTCCTCAACGGCATCGGTGAGGGTGCCACGGTTCGTATCAAGTTCAACAACCAGGTAGTCACCAACCCGTCGGCAATCGCCAGCTATACGCTGACCGTCAAGACGAACCAGACCGGTGATACCACCGCGGTCGCTTCGCAGGCCTACACCCTGACCGCCCCCTACATTCCGCCGCTGGCGGGTATCGTCGAGATTTATAACCCCAGCGGCATACTGATGGGTAGCTACACTGGCTCTCTCGCCTTGATGGGTCCTGGTAACGCGCTAGCCAGTGCCGGAGCCAACTATACCATCAAGATAGGCCCGGGCACATATACCGAGAATGTCATCCCGAGCGCCGCCGGCCAGACGTTTATCGCCACCGGCAGCGCCGCCCAGACCCTCATTGTCGGTAACTGGACTATCGGTGTCGCCAGTGTGACCATTGACAGTCTGACACTGGTAGACAACGCAGCCGCTCCGACGGTTGACATTACCGCCACCGGTAACCTGGCCACCATCCAGAACTGTGTGTTCACCAAGCAAGCGCCAGCCACCGCCAGAATGGCTGTTCGCTACGGCAACACCGTTGCCCTGGGTACCGGTCTCATCGCCAATAACACCTTCGACACAACCCTTAAAACAGCCATCGCTACATCAGTCGCTGACACTTCTATTCAGGTCAACAAGACCGGTCTGACCATCAGCGGCAACACCTTCAGCGTCGACTTGGGTGACGTTGCGATTGATGCCGTCGCTGGCATAACCGCCATAACCACTAATACTATCACCGGCTCCAGCGGCACCGGTATTCAGGTCACCGCAGGTACCGCCACCATCACCGGAGCCACAATGACGGCACTTGACCCGGCACTCAACATCCTTGGCGGTACTACTAATGTTACCGACAGCACCATCACCAACTGTGGCCAGTCCACAGTCGCGACCGCCACGTATCAGCCGGCTATCAGCGTCACGTTAACCGCTGGCCTGACTATCTCCAACAGCACGATAACAGGCAGCCCGAATGACATCTTACAGACTGCTTCCGCCGCGGTCGGCTCGAACCTGATTATCATCATGTTCAACGACCTGAGCGGGAACACCAAGGGCATTGACAACAAAGACACAAACGCTGCCAATTTCATTCAGGCCCCGGTCAACTGGTGGGGCAGCGCTGCCGGACCGGCCGCACTGTTTAACACTGGAAATGTCAACGCTTCAGCACCCGCCGGTACTGTCGCGACAGGCGCACTGGTCGCCGGAGCTACGGCAGTCCAACTGCTGGCAAGTGCTACCCAGGGTGTCGATGTACATCCGCAGGTAGCCGCAACAGGTGCCGCCTACACCCCGGGCGCCGGTGAGGTTATCGCTGTCGGCCGTTACTCCGCCAACCCTGGAGAGGCAACTCCGCAACCCGCACTGGCTAACGGCTACTACGACGTCTACTTCAGTCAGACGACTACGGCTAGTGTGCCAGCCACTCAGGTAATGATTAAGCTCTACAATCCGGCCATCACCGCCAACACATCAATCATGGTCTGGAGTGACCTGCAGGGCGCATGGTCGAACTGCACATTGCAAGGCATCAATCTCTTCGGCGGCTTCGCCTGGGCGACGATCACGGGCACAAGTACTCCGTCCATCCTAGACCTGTCCGGTACGCCGTTCGCACTGGTAGAGCCTGTTGTAGTTCCCGTTGTTCCCGTAATCGGGATGACCGGAACGCCTGTTTTCGGCGCGATAGCGGCACCCATCCAACCCACCTTCACCTGGAGTGCTGTTGCTGGCGCTACCAGCTACGAGTTCGTCCTTGCCGAGGAAATCGGCCAGGATGACAAGTTTGCTATCATCGACTACAGCGCCACCACAACAATCAACGGGCATGTAGCCAGGGAGCAGCTCAAGTACGACACCGTCTACAACTGGCGTGTCAGGGCTGTTAATGCCACCGGCCCTAGTCTCTGGGCCACCAGTTTCTTCACCACCATCACCGAACCGGTACCGCCACCGGAACCGGTACCGCCGGTAATCATCAAAGAGACACCACCGACACCAGCACCGGAGATAATCCTTCAGGTGCCGCCAGCGACCAAGCAAGAGGTCCAGGTTATTCCTGATTACCTCCTGTGGGTAGTTGTTGCCGTCGGTGCGGTACTCATCATCGCGGTAGTCGTTCTTATCGTCAGGACCAGAAGGGTAGTCTAAGCCTGTTAAATAGTCCTGGCGTGACGGACGTCGCGCAACACGGAAACCCAGCGAGCCCCCCTTCCCACGAAGGGGGGCTCGTAGTAACACGACCTGTAGCCGAGATGTGAAATGAAGTGAGATGTTTTGGAGCCGTGAAGCGTATGGGTATGAAAGCGGAGGAATGTCCAAGGCTTAGAGTGAGGCTAAAAGTTGGGCTCTTTGGCAGATGCTATTTGAGGCACGAAAAGCGAGAAGGGTGGACAGCCTCTTTACCAATCTACTTGGCGAAGTGCCCTAAACACGGGTATTTTGAGGACTATCTGCATGGCTACCCAGGAGGTCAATATCTATCCTGCCCGAAATGCCGGGAAGAGAGGGGATAGAGTCGTCAGGGCCAGCCTGACGAAGACGGGAGGCCTCAGACCCCTCAGAATAGCAATCTGGGTGCCCTCCGGCCGGAATAGGTGAGGCAATTCGGTACATTGACACCGCCTGATTTTTGCGTTAATCTGAGGCTGCCGGTTGGCTGCCGGCTTCAGTTCCTACACCTCTTCTCATTTCTGACTCCAGCGCTGGGATATCTTAACCGAAGGGGATATCCCGCGCCGGAGGGCAAAAAAAGGGCCCGGGAGAATAACCCCCGGGCCCTCTCTTGGCGCTCCAGTCCTTACTAGCCGTGCTCCTTGCACCAGGTCCAGCCGTCGACGAAGGTTGCTATAGTCACGTCGAGCTCGTTGCGGTTCTGTTCGTCTGGCTCAAGGTCGATAAACATCTTGGCCAGGAAACCGCGGGCTGCCATGCGTAGTCGGTTGTTCTGGTCTTCCTTGGGGCTTCCTACAACATCACTTAGTTGGACCTCGATCAGGTCCTTGTCCTCAGGGCTGATGTTAGGCATTTGCATTAGTTCTTCCCTGGTGAGTAGTTTCCTCTCCATGTGTCTCCTCTCACACTCTCAGATTATCAATTATAACATAAGTGTCAACCCAGGTTGACCTTTAGACTGGCCTCCATCTGAGCGTTGTGGATATCCCGCGCCGGAGGGCAAAAAAGGGGCCCGAGGGATAACCCCCCGGGCCCCTTACTGGTTGCCCCCCGCTTACTCGATGCCGTGTTCCAGGCACCATTCCCAGCCGTCCGCGAAGGCTGCTGCGTCCCCGCTGGCCTCATTGCGGAGCTTACCATCCGGTACCAGGTCGAGGAACTGCTGGGCCAGGCAGCCGCGGATTGCCTTGCGTAGCACCGTGTCGGGAGACTCCGCACTCCCCCCGCCATGTTGATTGACCACCGCCTCGATCAGTCCCTTGTCATGAGGAATGATGTCGTCGAGGTGGGCGAGCTCCTCTGCAGTCAGTAGTTTTCTCTCCATACTAACCCCCTTTCCTATTTCAGTGACAGCCGCTGCAGTTCCTTGAGAACATTCTGATTGGCGCGGAAAGCGTCGTCAAGTTCCGACCGCAGCCGCCTCTCCGTGTCCTCGGACTTTGCCTCAAAGAGGAGAGCGTTAAGCGACATGGCCTCCTCCAACTCCAAGGCTGTTGCCCGCGCTTGCTCGATGACCAACGGAGGGATGGTGGTATGTTCCGCCTTGTGCAATTTGATAGCATTAGCCAGGAGACTGGTTGCGACCTTGGCCTCTCTCAGCATTTTCTCAAGGCCAGCGATTACCTCCGCGTCCGGTATCTCTACCATCTAACACCTCCTATTCTATTTTACCGCAAGGGGCAAGAACATCTGCTCGCCCATGGTTTCCTTGCGGTGTGCCTCGGCCTCTTCCTTGGCCAGCCGCTTCTCGGTGCGACGCCGCTCGTCCCTCACTTTAGTCCTCCGGTCGTATATCCAGGCCTTCAACTCGTTGAGCATCCGTGTCTGCTGGCCGGTCAGGGACTCCCCGGCGATGTCTTCGGGTATCTCTGTCTTTTGGTGCCGGCGTACCACCTGCGTTGCGAGGTACATGTAGATCTCTGTCCAGTCGTGGTCGAGTGGGGCTTCCAGGGTTCTCGGGTACATGTAGGCCATCGCCTCGGCGTCGGTAGCCGTCGGCTGACCGTCCTTGCTGGATTTCGCGCACTCAAGCAGCCTCTCCATGGTGATAGCGGGCTTGATCCAGTCGGGCAGGGTGTCTTGCCAGCCGCTCGGATACACGATGATGGGGTCCGTGAAGACACCGACGAGCTCCGATATCCACTTATCGCTTTTCGCACTATTCAATTGTCTCTATTCACCTCCTTCCTTCGTTTTCCAGTGTTGGCAACGGAAACTTTCCTCTGCGAGGGCTTCGAGTCGCCAGAGCTGATTGTAGCCCATCTCCTTCCACACTCCCCAACTGCCCAATTCCCTGGCAAGGGTTTCATTGCCACAGTTGACCCCGTCCTCCGGACCTGACGGACTACCGGCGTAATCGAAACCAACAGCCCATCCACAGGTCCCGCATTGGCCCTCTATCTCTTTGTACTCGGGCAATGTTCTCCTCCTTTCTCTCGATTAAACGAGAAGTAGTGGCTGCTCATCGCCACTCTTAGCTCTCATGGCGTTCAAGTTTTGGACCCTTGTTTCCTTCTCCTCCCAGACTACCTCGATTCTGGTCATGCCATTTTCCTTGAGGTAGCCCATGTCCATTATTGACCAAGTGGATAGCTTGTCCAGGAAGAGCCTCTCTGCGTCTTTGGCCTCCGCTTCGCTGTGGACAGTGCCGCTCCCCCAGGAGCCCCCGAACGACAGCGGGTTAGGGTAGGGAATTATCTCTATGGCATCGCGCAAGTGATAGACAACGCTCCCGTCTTCCAGTTCCACCGGTGTTATGGTCAGCGTGGCACTACTCAGGTCGCTGTCCATCTTCCAACTGCGCTTCTTCTCTTCCTTCTCTTCAGCTTCCCACTCGGCAAGCATATTCTCCTGTCTTTGCCGAGTCATCGCTCGCACCTCCTTTGTTTTCCTCCTTTACTCGATCGCTTCTACCCCGACGAGGCTGTAGATGTCCTTCCAGCGTTCGCCACAATCGAGGCAGTCGACCAGCTCCGAGCTGGCTTCCGGCTCAAAGCCTTCACCACTGATATTGTCGCTTTCGCAGTAGGGGCATAGCACCCCGCCAGTAGCCAAGTGCACCTCTATCTGTTTTTGAGTCAAAGGTGCCATCTGCTTTTTCCTCCTTTCGCTATTCGTTCCAGCCTGCCAGTAACCGGGGTGAAGAGTTACTGGCAAGCGGGAGCGGGTCTAGTTGGGGGTAAAGTCGCTGGCTAACACCACCAAGCTGCAGCCCTCGTCTACCATGTAGACAATTGCATCACCGTTCTTGTAGTGAGCCTTGATACCCAGCAGGCCATAGGGTGCCAGTTCGTGAGAGCAGGCGACATAATCTACCTTTGGCAGACGTAGTTCTATGATGGCGGTCTTGATAGCCTCGCCGGACATGGCCCCCATAGTGCAGGGTATGGACCGCCACTGGAGCCGGTCGAACATACCGGACAGTTCTTCCTCTCGACCCTCCGAATGGCCCTTGCCCACCTCTGTGAAAGTCCTTTTCATTTTCTTACCTCTGTTCTCCTCCTTTCGCTATTCGTTCCAACCCGGGTCCCGTAGGACCCCGGCGGGAGCGGGCCTAGCGCTCACTTTAGTCTTTCAGGGCCTGACTGATAGCTTCCTTGATGACTTCCGTCCATCCTTCCCAGGCCCCTTCGAGTCCCTTCTTGACTTTGTAGAGGATGTCATCATTTATCACCTCTTCAGGGATACCCATTTCCCTGGCACAAGACAGGACATCCTCTTTAGTCAGTAGATAGACTACATCGTGTGCCCTAATCACTTTGTCAGCTCCTCCTTTCTCTTGGATTATTGGCGTGGGCTAATACTCGTCGGGAAACAGGATAGTGGTCGCCGACCTATCCGCCTCAGTGATTATCCAGATTTTGGGTAAACCCTCGACTTCATAGGCGGAGAGAAGCCTGTATCCCTCTTTGAGGCTTAGCTCGTTCTCGTTCTTGTCCTCGATGCTGAGGTCTCCCCAGTCCCCTTGCCCATGGCGGGCAAGGCTATCCACGGTAAATTTGGCGAAATCCGGCCTCTCGGCAACCAGGTTGTTGACTCCCCGGGTCGTCACCAATAGACCCAGGGCGAACCCTGTAACCATATTTTCTCCCTCCTTTCCCCCTATACCAGGGCTAGAGTCTGTTGCTCCGACTGTTGCCTGGCGGCGGCCACGATCGCACGGATCCCCTGGCCAACACTCTGGCAGTACGGCTCTCCGTACCACTTGATGAAGGATGGGTCGTGTTCGTACTTAGTGGCCCAATTCAGGTTGTAGTCGAGGTGCTCGGAGTACTCCGATGTCTGGAGCATCTTCGCGAATAGCTCGATGTCTCTGTAGGCAGACTGGAAGCCGTGAATGTCGTAGTGGGCGATGAAATGCATCTGCAAGGTGATGAACTTATAGGTCACCCCGTTGAGCTTGCGGATGTCGCCGGTTTTGAAGACAAGGGCGGCGTTCGCTTCCAACAACTTGACGTTGTGAGGCTTCCAGTTGCCACTCTCCTGTTGTGGCACTTTGTCAGCTCCTTTCCTTTCTTAGTCTTCCCATGTCCAGACGGCATTGTTCATAGTCGGCTTTTCCTCTCTGGCTTCCAGAATAACGCACCGCCTGGCCAGCTCGAGAGCTTGGTCCTTCGCCTTGTCAGAATAGGCCCATGACAGGGTGTAGTGCTCGACTACGGTGCCTTTCCACTTCACGTAGCCGGAGTTTTCGATGGTCAGGTGCTCGATACCGTGGAACCACGGCTTCTTATAACCATCCAACACGTCTTTATAGAGCTTTTCAAATGCAGCCTCGCCCTGCTCATTCAGGAAACCGTTGACGGCGTTCTCCAGGAGCTTCAGGTGGCGCGGGTCCAGGTCGTCGCCATCGTTTGTCGCCTGCAAAATTGCACAAGCGCGGTCTGTTACTTCGGTGCTGATAATGCACCTCCTTTCTGAGTGTTCCTATGCTCCCCCGCTAGAAGAGAGTTTTCATAGTGCCATGCTTCGCGGGGTTCTTGTTGTAGAGTTCCTGGGCCAGCCCCCGGGCTAGTTCCTTCACTTCTTCAAGCGAAGGATGGGAGTCGTACTCAAAGGGGAATTCGGACCGGTATCCCGTCTCCGAGATGTTCCCCCGGAACTCCAGGTGGTTGATAAAGTCCGGGTAATAGGCGACATCGACCTTATCACCATTGGCCAGGGTGACCACGAAGTCTATTCTGTTGTCCGTTGGGCGCAAGAGATTTCACCTCCTTTCCGGGCACTGATGCCCTTAGTCCTTGAAAATGGTGATATGCAAGCAGGTATAATGGCTATGCCATTCATCGATTCTCGATTCATAGAAGCCGTTGCGGAAGTCCAAGAGATAGTGCCAGTAGCCTTGATAGTCCTGTTCACGAACCGCCACCAGGTACTCGGTAAATATTCTCACTGAAGCATCGCGGCTTCCCCACAGGGCTATGACGATGGGGACATAATTGGGGTCAGCTATTCTACGGAGAGGTTGATATTCCAGCTTGAGCCTAGGGAGCTTGAGGTTATTTAGATTGAAGTGGCGCCCCTCTCCATATAAGCCTACCCAGATGTCCTTACCTTCCAACTCGGTGAGGATTTCCATGAGTCTACTGCAGGCCTCCCGCCTTTGCTTGCGGAGAGGTATCTTTGCGGAATGGTGCCCCAATCTAACCTCAGTTACAGGCTCTGGCGCTACTGGCTCTTCCACCTTGCCCTCACTAAAGAAGTCAAGTTGGTTCAGCATTTGTAATCGCTTCCTTTCTGCCACTCTAGGCACACTTTATGTCTAAGTGGCATATTTTCGGTCATATTTTCCGGGTCAGTCGTCCATGAGTGACGGCTGGTTACCGTGTGCGGTCCTCGCCTTATCTTTGGCGAGTTCATGCTCTGGCAGGTCTTTGCGAGTCGCGGCGATAGTATCCCTCATTTTTTCGACAGCTCCCCCTGCAGCCCACTTAACTTGGTTTAGCCGGCTCTCCATATACTGGGGCAGGTTGGGGATGTCTAGCGACTCTTTTGCAAGGCGGTGGGCTTCCTGGATGAAGGACTCAGCCAGTTTGACCTGGGCCTCTACCTTGTCCATCGCCTCACTCACTGCCAGAGGACTCCACTTGATAGCCATAGTGTTGCCCCCTTTCCTGATATTGTGTGCCTACTTCCGGCGGTCGTTGTCCGTACCCTGCAACTGTCACGCTGGACTTCCAAGAGTACGCAACCGCTGGTAGTGTCCCTGCCGTCGTGCGTCCTGCACTGCCATCGGGCGTCGGCACTCTGTTTTTGGGTAAAAAAGGGGTGCGGGAACACTGGGGAACCCGCCCCCGTTCCTTGAGCCTGTGCCCAAAGTTCTGGAAAAAAGAAAAAAAGAGGCTCTCGGTTAAGAGAACCTCTTTTTCTCGTTCCTGTTGGGTAAGCGTTCTATTCGGCTATACGGCAACCGGCTGTTTTGCTCGGCGTCGCTGTCTCTTTGGCTTCTCAGCCGGTGTCTCGGTCTCTCCGGTCTCTCCGGTCTCAGCCGGTGTCTCGGTCTCTCCGGTCTCTCCGGTCTCAGCCGGTGTCTCGGTCTCTCCGGTCTTGGCCTCTGCCTCTGCCTTCTCAGCCGTTAGGTCTGCCTCTGCCTCTGCCGGTGTCTCGGCCTCTGCCTCTGCCTTACTGGCTGCCGTCATCATCGGCATGACCACCAGCCGGTAACCGTTGCTGGCAAAGAGAACCGGTGAGCTGGCATTGGTGAGCATGAGGTCTACCATGCCCCCGCAGGCTTTGAGTGCCTGCGCCAAGTACCCGCCGTCAAGCCTGACCTGACCCTCACTGTTAGCATCGGCAATCAGTTCCGCCCGTCCCTTGTCATCAGGACAGGCCATGACTATCTTACCGTTACCTATGGTGAGGTCAACCGGACAGTCATCACCACTACCGGTCAAGGCTTTGAGGGCGTTGACCGCCTTGAGTGCCTCAACGGTGTCGAAGTGGACAACGGTGTTATGCTCGGTGGGTATCAGCTTGTCGTAGTCGGGATAACTGCCTTGACTGCCCATCCACTTATAGCGGATGAGTTCGGTGTCTATCACCAGACTTTCACCGTCAAGGCTCTCTCCGGACTTCTCAAAACTGACCCTTGCCCGCTTCGCTCTCCGTAAGGCACTAACCATGCCTTTCAGGTCGTCAAGGGTTATCAAGGCTTGTCCCTCACCGTCATCGTAGTCAAGGCTCTCAATTGCCAGCCGGTAACCATCGGCTCCGACTAGCGTGAGCTTGCCGTCCTTTGCCACAAAGTTGACACATTGGAGTGTCGGGCGTGTGTCCTCAGTAGCAACGAACGGCAGGACTCTGGCCAGTACATCGGCCAGTTCGGTTGCCCCGACATTGGGCTTGACGGAGTTGGACGGACAGACCTTGACCTGACAGACTGTCATGGGCGTATTTTCGCCAATCCACTCACTGTCTGACAGGTGGCCGGTGGTATCACCACAGACAACCTTTAGGCATTTCTCGGCAGTCTGCGTTTCGCTAGCACTACCGTTGGGCGTAACCTTGACCACGTTACCGCTCAATGCCTTAAGGTATCCGAGCAACCCTTTACGTCCGACTGTGAAGTCCAGCAGGATAACCCTGTCGGACACCGCCCTTGATAGGGCGTCAGTCAGCATGGCCTTATGAGCCACAAAGCCGTCACCTGAACGCTTGCCCCCGATATTCAGTTGTTCTATTTTAGTCACCTCTTTAGTGTCCCTCAGAAAGTGGGCAACTCTCCGAGCTTCACCCAGTAGTCAGCTTCCGTTTAGCTGCGATACGCTAGCCTGAACGGTGCTGCCACTGTATATAACTCTAAAAGTGGCCGTTTTGTGTCACTCAAAACAAGGGCTTTTGCTCTTTTTTGCGTAACCGGCTTAAGTAGCTTCTATCTGCCTGTGATAGCTTCTGACCGGCCAGTATCTTATAGGCAACCTCAGCGGTTCGTACCGGACAGCCTGCTAGCCACGTATGAGCGTCAAGCCATGCGTCAAGGTCAATAGCGGTGTCATCAGCTATCATGTCGGCCAGTGTGATGGTATTGCCGGTGCTGTCGGTGTACTCTTTGTCCAGACTGATAACGTCCCTGATTTTAGGGCACTCGGCATATAGGTTATGACTGGCACAATACTGCCGTTTGGTGGTCGGGCAGTTTCGGCAATCAAGGCTCCGGTGTAGCTTGCTCTCGGTGTAGTAGTAGTCTGCTACCGCATAGCTTGCTACTCGGTTAGCTTGCCGAACGTCCAGCACCTTGCCGGTACGGTTCCGCATGGTGGCAAGCCTCAATAGTAAGGTATGGCGGAAGTCATGCCGGTCTTGCTTTGGTATCTTGCGCTCATACCGTCTTGATACTGCCAGCCAGTCCCGCCAGTCGCCGTCAAGTCCGTCATAGGTGGCTTCAATTCTGTCTCTGGCCTCACGGTCTGGCCGTTTCCGTCTGGCCGGTCTGGTGGTGACCTGGTGAGCTTTGCCACCGGCCAGCATGGCAGCCGGTAAGGTCTGTTTTAGTCTCTCAACTCTCCGCTTGAGTACGGTAGTCTGTATCTGACTGATAGTGAGTACCATCTTACCCCCTTATATATGACTGAAGGTAAGCGTTCAATTCATTGTATAGGTCTATTCTGATGTTAAAGTTCTGAGGCTAATTATACAGTAGTCAGTACAGTCAATTCAGTAAAACTAGCCTTATCTACAATACTTTACAGGATTGCTGGCAAGTTGTCAAATTGAGGCTAAAATGATGGTGGTCATGGTGATGGTCGTGGTGATGGTCGTGGTGATGGTCGTGGTGATGGTCATGGTGATGGTCGTGGTGATGTCATGGTCTGGAGCCGGTCTGGAACTGCCGGTCTGTAGTTGCCGGTCTGGAGCTGCCACCGGCGACAACGGTTAGACAATGGCCAGTCCAAGGCAGTCCAAGACGGCGGCAACGGCTCAGTTTTCTAGAGTTCTGTGGAGTTTCGGATTGGCTACAGGCAGCAACTCTCAGGCACGATAACGCCGTTATCCCCCGTTATCGTGCCTCTGCTACCGTTTCAGCCGGTAGTACCGGCGCACCGGTTTGACCGGCCAGTTGTTGAACTGAGGGAGGTCCGACTCTTCTTCCCGTCCGGTGAACTCCACCAAGCCCTCCCTGGCCAGAATGTTCACCTTCACCTCGAAGCTGTGGTAGCGGGGCTTATGGTAGCGTCTACGCCGGCCTTTCTCCAGGGCGACTCGGTCGAGGGCGTCCTTGAAGGCTCGGTGCATGGACGCAATGTAGTCTTCGCCGACGCTCTCCAGGTGCTCCAGGATGAATAACCTCACCGATAACGGGTGATGGTTACCCCCTCGTTGCCTGGTTATCTTTACTTCATCAGTCATCTAATGCTCCCCCTTTCGGTGGCTACCGGTGACTTACCAGTCGTCCTGCCCGCACCGACCGCTCCTTCAATGATTCTCTCTTTCGTCTCACGGCGATGATAAAAGTGTCATTACCCTGTCGCGGGAATAGGGTACAAGGTGGCAGCCGTAGCCCCTCAATCAGATAGACCCTAGATCCGACGACAATGACGTCTCCAGGTCTACTTCCATCAAGAACCGGTTGAAGGTCGGCCTGTTGTGATACTTCGATCCGTGCCATGCTCACCTCTACAGTATCTCTGCTACTGTTCAAACGCCGACGCATCGGCTGCCGGCACCTCTTCCCAGGGGACCCCGTACAAGTCGTCTACAGGGTCGCCCCTGAGATAGGCAGCGGTTATCTCAAGTGTGTTGGTGACAAAGAGGGCCTTAAGCTGAGGGACCTCACTGGGACTCTTCATCCTTGTGCTCTTCCTTCCAGAGCCCGTCGTACCAGTCTCGCTGCTCCTTGTCGCCGAATTGGACGTAGCTGGCGGTTGTCGATAGGTTGGCATGCCCGAGCTGCTCCTGGAGCTTGATCAAGTCGGCGCGGTTGCCTCCGGTCACCCGGACAGAGTGGACGGCGAGGCTATGGCGGAGGTGGTGCGGGTGAGGATGCCGTCTCTGGGACACCAGGGGATCGCCGACCTCAGTTATGCCGATTCCCTCGGCTGCCTGTCTCACCACCAGGTACGCCATCTGTCTGGTTATGGGTATCACGAACTCTGACCGGTCTGGCCGCCTCTCCAGGTATTCGCGGACCATGGCCAGGGTCCTCGGGTCGATAGCTATTCGGCGGACAGGATGAGCCCCCAGTTGTACTAAGGGGGTCACTACCTCCTCCCTGCAGGTGGGGCAGAACTTGAAGTCTCTCCTTAGCCGTGTACCGCAATGTGGACAGGAGAGTTTTGACCCGCTCCTCTTGGAATGCCTGATGATGAGAGTGTTTTCCTCCCACAGGATATCCGTCACTCGTAAGCCAAGGTCGGGGCTCACGCCCTTCCCGGGTCGGCACAGCTCCGATATCCTCATGCCGGTCACGAACAACACCAGGATCAACACCTTGTCCCGGAGGTTGTCGCAGAAGTCGACCATCTTCCAGACCTGGTCGACGGTCATAAACCCCCGCAGGTCCTTCATTGCCCTAGCGTCAACTGGCATTTGCTACCTCCAGATCGATGCTTTTAATTCCTTCCTCCTTTATTTTGGCCCGCACTTCCTTTAACTCTCCAAATCTTTCCGTCACTCTTAAGGCTCTATCAAGTCCGGGTATCCACCCGGGGTTATTCTCTTCTATCGACACCTCTAACTCAGCGAGTTCTTTGAGATTCGCATCGCTGGCAAGGGCTATCCGGAGTCTTGCTTGAGCCTTTGGTCTCCGGCTCTCTTTACTTCGCCAGTCATATTTCATAGTATCTCTCAAAAGCATAGCCATGTGTGTCTCAGCGAAGTTCCGGGCCGCAAGGATACGCATTTCCCATATTAACTCTTGCTTTGGTGTCCAGTATTCGTTTACTCCCCCCTTTTCCATTGGTTTATTACCCTCCTTCTATATAAGTCTCACTATATCTAACTCCGAAAAGGGATGATTTGTTACCCTCCAGCATACTTGACAAAGTATACTGTAATCCCTAAGCTATAATAGCATTCAGGATAGGGCTTGTCAAGTGCAGCCCACGTTGCATGCTTATGCTATAATTTGAACCGTGAAACCCCGGACCGATGGGGTGGGGGAGCGAGGGGTAATATGGCAGGCACGATCAGGTTGAACAAAGTCCAACTCAACGAGCTCATAGAAAACGCGAAGGCCAACGGCGGGAATTCCGAGGAGCTGGAGGGGTTGCTGGCTGAGGTCGAGGCTGAGGAGAGACAAACCAGGCCAGGGCCACCCCAGGCCAGGAGGAGGCCTCAAGCGGATCTCGACGAAGAGGAAGAAACGACGGAGGAATACCTGAATAACAAAGTGGGTTATTTATTTCCTGGAGGCATCCATGGCGAGTTACTGGAAAGGATTATTGACATAGACCGGTCCTACCTGACCCCTGAGATTAAGCTGATGTGTCGAGAAAATGGACTGAGTACCAGTAAGGATAAAAAGGTGCTGGTGGCTAAACTACTCGCCCACAATGTGAACCTAGAAGCGAGGGCCCCTGAAGCAATCTTGCCGCAGACTACCACACCGCGGGGAACATGTTACGAGGATGCGTGGAGATTCCTAATCAAGGAAGGGGAAGGCAAGCTGATACACGGTACGGTTCAGAGTATCGACCAAAGAATAAACCACGCCTGGGTGGAAACGGAGACTGGATATATCTGGGAGCCCGAGACCGGGGAGTTTATGAAGAGAGCTTATTTCGATGAGATAGCGAAGCCGGAGGCAGAGGCCGAATACACTACTGTGGAAGCCGCCATTATGGGGGCTCGCACCAGGAATCTCGGGCCTTGGACAAAGGAAGAACGGCGCCTCTTTCTCAAGGAGGAGAGATGACGGAAGGCCTTGTAGACCTCAATGAACAGCACCAGTGGGAAGCGGCTCCCGATGAGGAACTGAAGATCCCGGAAGTTTTTATCACCCAGCTCAAGCATGAGATCGTAGTATTCACTGAGAAGAAGCTCTTCACCTTCCGGTGCTCACGGTACAAAAAGAGACTCCGCGGTGAGTGGCTCTTTGAGAACGTCATCATTGACAGCTCGAAGCGGGAGCCCCAGGGTGAAGTAGAACTCAAGCGCCTTACCTATCACCCGAAGCTCTCCCTGGTCAATGTCCCGTTCATGGTTCTGCCGGCAGTGGAAGAAGAAGAGCCCACTACTCCTTGAGCCTCTCTGACGTCCATCTGTTCATCGCGCGGACCTTGTCTGCGCCCCGCAGCTTGGAGTCCTTGAATTCCTCTTTACATTCCCCGGCTACCTGGGCAAACTTTTCCCTTTGGGCCGACTGCTTTGGCGTCGGCGGCACGTCCACGGGTGTCTCTCGTAGGATGAGTTTAAGTTGCTTCGACACTGAATTCTTTCCTTAGGACCCTGCCATTCGGTTTATTGAGGTGATGAATTTCGTCTATCAGCTTCTGGCGTTCTATCCATTCCTCTCTCGGCATTGGGCTATCATTTGTTTTACCCTTTCTGTGGTCCTTCATTGAGGCGATCCTGTCTCTTAGAGCTAAGAAGATTTCAGCCTGGCGCCGCTTTATTTTCAAGTAGGGAAATATCTGCTCGATTACCTCACAGGCTGGCGCGTTTGACACTCGCCAGCCCCACAGGTCTTGATAGCGTTTTTCCCGCCTCTTTCGCTGGAATAGATACCCTTGCCCCGTTACTTCTTTTAGCCATCTGATTGGCTCTTCTTCAACAACTAGGATTTGAATGAAATATAGTATCGAGGTGTACTCATATATTCTCGTTTTATTCTTACATCGTCTCTTAGTGATAAACGCCGTGAAACACCCTTCCCCATCCAAGAAACCAGCCATGTAAGCCTTTTCTACTTCTGTTAGTGGCTTGCATTGGAATCTCTCAGCTCGCCTTTTCCAATAGGCTTCCAGATCATCGGTGTCAACGAACCAAATGCCAGATTTACGGTGGTGGATATCCGGCATGTTGACAGAGGGAACACGTTCCTCGCGGCACATCTTCCGTATCGTAGCTGGATTTACTCCAAATCTTTTTGCGGCGTCCGTAACTGTTACTTGCACAAGTGCATTGTAACGTAGCCAGCCCTGTTTGTCAAAATGAAGAGGGGCGGTACCATCACCGCCCCTCTTGCCTTCCTTTTTGGCGTGCTCCCTACTTGCTACTTTCTCAATGCGGTGCTAACGCAAGAATTCATAGCATGTACACGAGCGGCACCGGACTTGTCAGCGGTCTCCCTCGCGCAGGTCGCGGGGACTCCACCTTTCTTGAACAGGAACGGGGCCAGGTGGCGGGGGACTGAGCCCTTGGGGAAGCTGCGGGTCTTGAGGGAGAAGAGCCGCTTGCTCCAGGGTACCGAGGGGTAGACGATTGCATCGCCTGCTGCGGAGAGTGAAATACCAGCCATTATGCCTTCCTCCTTTAAGAGTTTACCCGTCTTTTAAGACGGCACCCCGATTGTTGCATGCAAGGTATTCTTTGTCAAGTATTCAACGGGGGGATTGTTTTTCTAAACCCTCCAGCATTGTCGTGGCCACCTTGCGTATGCTGGCCAGGTTGGCTTTCAGCACCTTCTCATCCTGCGCCCACAAAGCCACGTAGGGGAACGTCCTCACGCCGGTATCGAAACCGTAGTGGGCGCCGACGACATAGGCTGCGCTCTCGGCGATGGTCTCGGCATCGCTCCTGGGGAGGCGGAACACGCTTTCGGAGAAATAGTGCCCCAGTTCGTGCAGCAGGGTCTTCAACTGCTGCGTCCTGGCTTCCTCCGGCCGGACCCAGATGGTAGTACCCGTAAAAAACCCCTTGATAGCCGGGTCCAGGCCGGGCTTTGCCTCGAAGCCAACCGTCAGCCCCTGGTCCATGGCCAGTGTCAATACGTGGGAGAATAGCTCCTCGTTTACCTCGCCGGTGAGCACCGGCACATCGAACTCCGGCAGCGGCTCCCCTCTGGTCTGGCTGATGTCGAAGACGGGAACTGCCCTGAAATAGACCGGGCCCCCGCCTGCCTCATCGATCGTAACCTTGTACCCGCATTCCGGGCAAAACCTCGACCCCTTGGGTATCTTGGTGCCGCAGCCAGGACAGGCTGCCCTGGGGGGCATTATTGGGGCCAGGATGAATATGCCCTTCTCTCCCTTCATCACTTGCCGCCCCAGGTCCCTCCAGGTGTTATAGCCCGCGACCTTGGTGGCCTCCGGAAACTGCATCATTATGAGAATCTGATTGCCGATGCTGTAGTCGTGGAACTTGGCCATGGTGGCGAGAAACAGGCGAAAATTCGCGCTCTGCTGAATGGTATCCACGCCGCTCTTGAGCTCCCGCAGCACGGCGTCGACCTTGCGCTCCCCCTCCTCCACTTCTATTACCATCAGGCTGAAGTCCGGCAGCGGCTCGCTGATATAGTCGACCAGGTCATGGTACTCAGGCGGGATTGCCGTGCCCTCGGTCTGGCCCCTGGGGCGGTGGGGATAAAGGGGCTCTCGTTTTCTCGGAACGTGTGGATATTGAGTCAAGATGTCACCTCCTTGTTGTCGAGAGATTGTAGTGGTACTCGTATCGCTCAATCATTGCCTCCGCCACATTGGCCAGGTGGGTATCAACGTCTGCCAGGGCCCCTGCCTCGGGCTTTATCCATTCGGTGATAGCCTCGAACAGGGGGAGGTCACGCAGGTCCCGTCGTACCTGATCCTTGATATTGGGGACACCCTCCCGGTGTGGTAGCATTGTGATTATGAAGTTTATCTCATCCTGCGAAGCCTTTTGACGCAGGTCATTCTCCAGCAGATGCTCGGCTCTCTCTCTGAGGGTCATTCGTTGCTTCTCGCGTCTCTTGGTCTCCTCTTCCGGACTGACCAAGCCGTACTCTTTGAGGACTTCCCAGCCAGGATGAGCCCTCAGATCCCGCATGACGCGCTGCAGTACGTGCGGATAGGTATAGCCCTGCTGCCTGACAAGGTCGTTGATATTGCGATACAGGTTAGTGTAATTGTAGTAGTGTTCCGTCCCCACCGCGTTCCACGGTTCCACCCGCCCCGAAATATCCCAGCCAGCCAGGGTAGTGTCGATGACCCTGGCCCTGACAGAGCCGCCTAATCGCTCCTCGGGGTCTTTCCACTCTATCCCCCCAAAGGCGCCCACGGTAATCTGCTCCTCGATCTTCACTGGCCACGGGAGGACTTGCACGATGTATAAAGACCGCAAGCCGAAGTCCGTGTAGATGGCATAGTCCCAGGGTTGCCAGCTGCCCATGTAGTAATAGTCGCCCGTGTCCAGCTTTGCATAGAATTCTCTCACCTTCCCCTGTACTGCGTCGGGCAGCCTGCGGAAAGAAACACCGTGGTAGGTCTGCGATTCCCCTATTGCAAGCAATACATGGTGCTTTTCAACAAAGAGGGAGTTGTCCCACCAGAAGGATACGTCGTCCTGGACTGTCTGAGGCATGACCTGGCCCTTGGGGCGGTGGGGGTATAGCGGCTCTCGTTTTCTCGGAACGTGCGGATATTGGACCACGATCACACCTCACTAATAGGCGTCGGGAGGCAGGGGTTCATCGACCATGTCAAGCAAGTGGCGGTACTCGGGTTTTACCGTCTGCGCCATATACTCGCCGCGTCCGGCAATTAACCCCACGCTCTCGGCATAATCGAGGACACTCTCTAAGAACGCCCTGGATGGCTTGTCAATGTCGCGCTGGGGGACACCCGGCTTGAACCAGCCCTGCTCGAACATCTCTCTGGCATCCTCGTCCCACCATTCAGCGATGGTCTTGTCAGTCCGTTTATCGATTATCCATATCCCCAGGCGGTCCCGCTCCTGCCAGGAGCCTATTTCAACTGCGTCCCTGGTCGGTAAGGGGCCGGGCTCGGTCTTAGCCAGAATGGTCATCGGTGACATTACCCCCCACATGCCGGGGTGCTTTTTATCATAATGCCTCCGGAGCCAGGATATTCTGTCAAAGAACCGGCCCTCCTCAAGCAGATCCGCCGGTGCGCACTCCCCGCACTGGCTACAGCAGTACTTGCTTATGGGGTCGCCCTCGGTCTTGGCCAGGAAGTCCTTCAGGCTGCCCTTGACCCGATGCTGCGGATATGTCCATGTTTCAAACCCATCCGGAAACCTGACGAAAGCCGTCCAGCGGTGGAAGTGGTCGGACCACTGCCAGCCATATATCTTGGTCGGTCTCTCCCAGCCCTTCTTGCCCTGGAAGGGCTGATCTGGATCCGGGATTGGCCCGCAGGCTTCGCGCAAGACCTTATCAGCCCCCATGGGGTACCCGTCCGGTCCTCTCTGGTATAGCTTCAATCTTCTCGGCGGCCCGGAGCCTGAGGTTTGGGGTAGAGACTCCAAGCCGAATTCCCTTGACCCCCCTTTGTAAAGGATTTTAGCTGAAGCGTCCGTATCTTCTCCTGCTTCGTTGACCACGATTGCGTAACTGGGTTTCAACCTGTCGTCGTCGCCTATTGATACCCAGTCGATCCTGTCACCTTTCTGCATCCAGCCGTCGAGTCCTTCCTTCACAAGCCTGACAGCCTCATCTCTATCTTTTGCTATCTTGGTTGTGCCATCCCAGAATCTTACTTCGATTTGGTCCGTCGTTTGCCCCGCAGGCGTATGAGGGAATAGTGGTTCCTTCTTCTTCGGTACATGGGGATATAAAGGTTCTTTAGCCATACTGTCACCTCCTGTTGTTACCAGGTAACGCTTTCCATCAGCTCGTCGAAGTCGCCCGCATGGGTATGGGAACAGTCTCAAGGTCATACTCATTAAGTAATTTCTTCTCTCTGAGGAATTTCTTAACATCCTCGAGATGGCCTCGAATGTCAGATGGTCTACGGGCAAGGATAGCTTCCATGACTCTTTTCAGGTCTTGATGAAACACGGTTGGTGCTGGCAAGCCACAAAGCAGTTCTATGTTCTTGTTTATTAAATCTTGGTCTCTCGTTGAGATAGGACGAGACCACTCCCGGACACGGCTTTCCCTGTCGATGCGTCGAACCTTTTCGGTAATGTAACCAGGATCAGGGTACTCGCTGTGATAATTCCGAAGGATATCACCAGCAGCCTCTAACACCCACGATACCTCAGCTCCCCCCATGGTCTCGCCAACCTGCACTCGAAGGGGATTATTCTCTAGTAACCGGTTCCAGTAATCGTCTGGAGCCTCTTCCTCCTCAGGGGGGTGGGTAGTGTGCGGAAATAGTGGTTCCTTCCTCTTCGGTACATGGGGATACAGAGGTTTGTTAGCCATACTGTCACCCCCTTAAATTTCCCTTTTCGGCACTGATGAATGCCGTTTCGGCAGCATCAAACTCTGCCTGTGCCCTGTCGTGGTCAGCTTTGCCTTTCAGGAATTCGACGCCCTCAATCCGATTGTTGCGGTAATCATCCTGTATAGCTCGAAACTTCCGTGTTGCTTCTCTGGCTGTTTCTATTGCTGCATCGTAAATCTGCCGGAAATCAGGGTTTCCCGGGTTGCCTCTGACATGCGGGGAGAAGGGGGTGGTAGTGTCATCCTCGTACCACTCCATAAGGTCCCAAGCCTGCTTGTTAGTCAGTCCAGTTAGTTGCTCTGCAATATTATCAGCTTCTTCCTCAAGCTCGGGATACTCCAGAAGTAGTTTCCGCATATACGCTTCAATACCATAGCGGTTGAGTGATACGGCATGACCGAATTCATGAGCTACAGCATACTTGAGAGCAGGGAGAACCTCCCTATGTTTCTTTACCAACTCGATTAAAGGGATGTCAATTACGACCGAGTAGCCAATGTGGTCGAAAGAAATCAGGTCGCCTTCTGTTGCTATCCGTAATCCGGGGCAAGTTTTCTTGAATTTAGTAGCCCATTCATTCAACCAGGATTCAGCAAGTCTAATGACGTCACTCTCAGAGAGATGGACAGTGTGAGGGTAAAGTGGCTGCCGGCTTTTCGGCTTATGCGGGTATAGTAGCTCTTTAGCCATACTGTCACCTCCTCTCGTTACCAGGTAACGCTTTCCATCAGCTCGTCGAAGTCGCCCTTATGGGTCTGGTCTACCACATAGCTGGCCAGCCTGGTCATGTGGACGCTATGGGGCTCAGTTAAATCCTCAGCCCCCGAGGTGTGATGGGCCATCTCGTGGATGACCGTGTCGACGGTGTTGTGGCCCGAATTAAGCTGGTTCAAGTCGATGTAGATTTCCTGGGTATTTCGGCTATACATGCCGGCGGTCCTTACCCGGTCGCTGGCTGGGGGAATGAGGGAGGCATGAACGCCCCGCACCGGTGCCCCGCCGTGTGCCCTTTTCGCAATCGCCCTGGCCAGCTCCAGGTGAGCAAGCTGCGTCGGTGACAGCTTGTCATCAGGAATGATCTCGGCATCCCTGAGCCTTTCAAGGCTGGCATCAATGAGTTCCTTGTCTGTGGTGATGGCCTGGCCCAGGGCGTCCGCCACAAGCGCATTGACGCCGTGTGGCGTGTAGCCCAGGTGCTTCACCATGTTATCCCAGCGGTCACTGGTCCGTATTACGGCATCCTTGCCGAACTCCCGCTCCCAGGCTATTTTCCATGCCGCTGCGGCTTCTCCGATATAGTCAAAGTAGCCTTTGCCCGTCACGCCATCCGCGCCCAGCCTCCATCGGGTCATGTTTATCATTTGACCCTCTTGCGACTCTACGATGGGCGGGAAGTGTACCATGCCCAGGAAAGTCCTCATCAAGGTGATATTGGTGACGCAGCACCAGAGCCGGCCCATGTCATCCCACATATCCCCTTCAGACTTCGGGCCGTGGCGATCGGGAGCCATATCGAACCCCCAGAGGTTATACGAATAAGGGCTACGAATGTCCTGCATGTAGATATCGCGGGCGTAGATCTTGGGCCCATCGGTGAAGGCGGGCTCGAGGAGCTGGTTAAACCGTTGTACCGGCACGCCGAGCGGGCTGGGGCCTGATGCCAGGAGTGCCGACTTGGGCAGGTTGATGGTGAAGTTTTTCTCAAAGACAGAGCCATGATAGCCGATGATATGGAACCTGGTGCCTACCCGGACCCCGTCCGGCCGCCACAGGGCAGCCAGGGTTTCAACACGGCCGTTGACCTTTTGCTCCAGGAAGATGATCCACAGCTCCCTCCCCACCGTTTCGACATGGATATTGTACCCCATGCGCACCAGGGCCAGGGCGGCTATCTTCATGCCCTCGCCGAACTTACCCCGGGCATAATCCGGCTTCAGCTTGGCCGGACCGAGGAGGAAGTCGGCAACGGCCACGCCCTTGCCTCTGTCGGAAATCCACAACCCCTCTTTGTCAAAGCCGTACTGGTAGGCATCCGTTTCATCCAGGGCATTCTGCACGATATCCCGTATTGCCTCCCACTCCCCCCACTCCTGCCGCCAGGTGGCGGTTGGTCCGATAGTAATGAGCTCCCAGCCGGCAGGCTGCCAGTCCCGGCGGTATGTCTCCATGGTTAGTGTCTGGGGGGGCGCTGATGTTGCTGCCATTATCTCCTCCCTTTCACTCTCTTTATCGCTGCCCGGAAGGCGCTGTCTATCTTGTCCCGGTAGCCTGTATTCGCAATCGTCTGCGCCAGGACCTCCGCGCTATCGGGCAGGAACTCCAGCTCATCCCCTCCACGCGGCCGCCTCGGCTCAGTGGGAATTACCCTCGCCTGCCGGCTCTTCGGTATGTGCGGGTATAACGGCTCTTTAGACATTTTACTTACCTCCTAATCATAGTGGTTATTTCCGTTACAATAAGGTCTTTTGCATCTCGCTATTCTGAAAGGTATAGCCCATATTAGACCAGAAGGCTCTGGCTACTTGTTGAGAGGGATGAGATGACCCGCCAACCTTTATGACGCCATATTGGCGCATCCTTTCCTCTGCGAGTGCGACTAGGTTCCGGCCCAAACCTATTCGTCTTACTGTGGTCATTATATCCAGAATCCGGCCCTCCCTTTCTTCAGGAGAAATATCATAGTAGATGAAGCCATCGGATAGCATTATTGGCCAGTCCTCCTCGGCTTCCTGTATAAAATTGCTATACGGTCTTATTTCACCACGAACTATTTTCTTTCCACTCGAAGTATATTTAGCTCTTTCCCAGACCTGGTACAGGACACCAGCCACTTCCCGCGATTGTTGAAAAAGGAGTTTACCCTCAACAAAATCGACTCTACCTTTGGACACATGGGGGAATTTCGGCTGCCGGCTCCCCGGTACATGCGGGTACAGTGGTGGTTTCCTGGCCATCTTCTCAGGCCCCCTTGTCCATCTCCTTGAGGAAGGGACTATCTCGTTCTTGAAGGTAGTCGGTCAATTCAGCAATGGCGGCCACCATTTTCTCTTTGGCTTCGCCCTTGGCGCCCTCGGCGGTTTCGACCATCGTCTTTATCCAGTCGGCCGGCTCGGTGGTTTCGTCGGCTACCTTCTCGGCTATCAACCGGCAGCTTTCGCCGGCATCCTCCGGATGCTCAGCACAGACCTCCGAGAATCTGATAGCGGCTTCGGCTATGTGACATTCCTGACACTCACGGTAGAGCTCATCGTCGGACATGTCCGCGGGTCCGCCCTGGGGGGCTTCCGCCGGCGTCTCCGAGAGCATCTCATCTACTCCCTCGAGGCTGGTATCATCCTCCGGCACTGTGATCGTCTCCTGGACCTTATCTCTGGCTTCTGACATAGCTTTCTTGCAGACCTCCTTATCGCCTTTATTCTGGAGGCAGGTACGGGCTGCTTCCTCAACGATCTGATGGTGTCTCTCCAGCCCCCGCCTATCCGTGAGTCCCAGGGCATTCTTGAGTTGGCCCTTCTCCAGGGCCGAAACTGTATCTTCGATTCGTTTGGTTACGCCGCCCTTCATAAATTCTCCTAACGGTATAAGCGATTGGCAGACCTCAATATCTCCTGCAGGTCGCTCAAGTTAAATCCGGGCATCGTCCTGGCTTTGCCCCGTAGCCTTTCCTGGATAGCCCTCTCGATTACGCGCCTTCGGCGATAAAACTCCTTCGGAGCGGTGCGGTACAGCTCTTCGAGTCTTTCCTTGACCTCTCTCAGCAGTGACTGGTAGAGAGGCTCGGTCTGGGGAAGGGACTCGACCTCTTCGAGGAATGGCGCCATGACCGCCACGACTTCAGGAACATCGGCCTCGTAAAGCCTGGCGCAGAGCTCCTTTTTATGCCCATCGGGGGATACGCCCGCATCCAGGCACATGTCCTTCAGTTCCCGGCCCAGGAACGCCGCGTCGCAGGCAATCAATGCCTCTTCCCACTCCGGCGACTCCCCTATCTCCAGCTCCCACTGAATGCCGGACATAATCTTGCCGAGCTCGGTGTTTATGTAGGCGCTGAGACCATAGATTTGGAAGTCCACGATTAACGATTGCAGCTTCTCGTACTCTTCCTCGCTGAGCTGCTCTTTGCCGGCAGTCAGTAGCTGCTGCAGCTTGTCGGGAGCGATGCTTTTAGGTCCTCGTATCACCATCAGGCAGGCTCCTCCGAGACATTTTCTGCCGTCACGCTGGCTTTGCCAGCGCGGCGTGTAAGCCTCTTCTGGAACCACTCTCTGTTGAGCTTCCTGTAGAAGGTGGCGGTCTCGGCGGCAGCTTGCTCTATATCGGCCATGCTCTGAAGGTTCTCAAGTTTGTGCCTGAGGCTACGGCTCTGCTTTAGTGCCCGCTCGGCCATTTCCCTTTCCCATTCGGGCGACTGCGCTATCATCTCCGGGGTGAGGTCAACCCGCTCCAGCGCATTTTGCTCAGCCAGGACCTTTGCGACTCTATCAAGAATCTCGTTGCTGGTGATGCCGTCATCCTTGAACCGTACGCACTCGTTGAGCAGCCCGCTGGATGTAGAAAAATGTCCGAGACAACAAGGAAGGCACGCCGTCGCTATCTCCTGAGTCTCTGAGGGTTCCTCTGAGGGGAGCTTGCTTTTTGAGGGGCCTGGGACGCTGGGGGGAGATTGAAGGGGTTGACGCTGTCTGCTGCCGGCAGTGCCGAGTTCATCGGCCACCGAGCGGATATCGCTGGCCGCTTTGCCTATTTGCCGCTGCCCCTGCACCAGGGCACCTTTGAATAGTTCGAGCGGATTGAATCGGGGTAGCCTACCTGCCATTTTCTCCACCCC
>Ga0307378_10002464_pt1 | contig 28331 bp, 25 predicted proteins | sample UN1MG_FD_202238 | JGI IMG/M metagenome (GOLD analysis project Ga0307378, IMG submission 202238) | Soil microbial communities from Risofladan, Vaasa, Finland - UN-1 | ecosystem: Environmental > Terrestrial > Soil > Coastal area > Acid sulfate soil | place: Finland: Risofladan, Vaasa | collected... | reverse complement strand
GGCCTGTCCTGAGCCTGGTCGAAGGATACGCTGTATCAGGTAGAAAGACGGATTGTTTTTGTTCTATACTGGGAAAATGATATAATTTGCAGCAGCAGCCTTGATCAAGCGATAACTCTGAAAATCAGAATCTTGTTTCTGGCTTGTTTTTTAATTCTCATTTCGATTCGGACTTGAAACTGATAATCGAGAGGTGGCCAAAACTATCAGTTGAGCTTCGCCGGGCAATTGTTAAGATGGTGGAGTAAGATTTGCGAGAAAATCAACTGAAAGGAGATATTATGAAGAAACCACGAATTGTTACTTCAAGCAGCAAAAATAAATCCGAATCATCATGGCTTCGAAAGGCATTCTGGAATCTCATTGGCCCCATTATTGTTGGCCTTATGGCTGTGGTTGGTCAGTTATATGTTAATCCGATAGCAGCAGAACGAGTGATGATAAAAGAATCTATTACACAGAAAAGGTACGAAGCCTGTGAGAAAGGCCTCAACACCCTACAACAGAATCTTGCTTCGGTTCCTTGGTTTAGAGTAACGCTTCCAGAAGGCTATATCCCACCAGAACAAAAACCTACTCAACTTGAACTAAATGTTGTTTACAGTCTTTTTGCAGCTTATGGTAAAAATGGTTCAATCGCTGATGATTTCTTATATGCCTTTGGGTTTGAGAAAAATGAGAGCGGGCAATGGCTTGAAAAACCTAATACCAGAATAGAGACACCAAAAGCAATTGGTAAGTTTATCTTAAAGCTACGAGAAGAAATGGGCATTGAAGGAAGAGGTGTTGACCCTAACGATTTTGGCTATATATTTCGGAAACCGGAAACAAAAGACAAGTAAGTAAGAGCGATTGTCAGAATGGTGGAGTAATGGCAGCGAGAATATTTGTGAGAAACCAAGTATCAACTTAAAGAAAGGATACAGAAAATGAGTGAAGAAAACAGTGAAGAATACGGCGAAGACGGCAGTGAAGAATATAGTGAAGACGACAGAGAAGAAAACACAAAAACCTTTTTTTTCGACACGAATAAGCAAATGCTCGGGGATTATCCACGCATTTTACCCATTCCCCTGCGCATAGGGATGAAAATGAGCATACATGGCCATGACATGGAGTACGAGGTTGTCGACTGGAATTATCATTGGGGGCACGAAGATGAACAAGGCGGCTTGCGAATATTCTTAAAAGAAACTTCGACTAAAGCCCCATATATGGACGACAAAGTTTAACAAATAAATCGGGACAGTCCGGCGGGTGACTGTTAGGATGGTAGGATTATGGGAGACAACACAATATAGCTCATGTAGGAAAGGAAGTAGGTGAATCGAATGGGCAAATTTAATCCAAATGACGTTGCAAACTTACTCGTCAAATGCCACAGACGTTGTTGTATCTGTCACCGGTTTTGTGGATTCAAGATGGAAACAGACCATATAGAGCCCACTTATGAAAGCGGTGAGGGTAATATTGATAATGCAATTCCAGTATGCCTTGAATGTCATGCAGAGATTCATTGTTACAATCCCAAGCACCCTATCGGAAGAAAATTTTCGCCAACAGAACTCAGACAACATAAGAAGCAATGGTTGAGTATTTGCATGGACAAACCCGAAATATTCGCCCAAGCTGCCCCTATTTCAGAGGCTGGGCCTCTAAATTCGTTAGTTGATGAATTGGAATACAACCTTGAAGCATGTGAACGCTCCGCGTCCTTGTTGAGTATTGAACAATTCAATGAAGCGATGAGAAGAGGTGCAATTTCCTTTCTTGAGCCTAACCTTAAAGAGACAATTTACTCAACATACGCAGAGATCAACCGCTTGAACCAATTAGTTGATTCGTTCGCACACCAAGACTCCAGTACGCGGGGAGCCCGGCAACCTCTGAAAAACGATATCAATAAATTTACACCAATAACAAAAAAAGCGATAGAAGAGGCCAAAGACAAACTTCTAAAGTACTTAGAAAGAGATACTGATAATGAGGTGCCGTAATGAAACCGGAAAAGCAAACAAGCCGAGACTTTTACAAACATTCTGAAACCGGCGAAATTTTCCGTAGTCGACTGAAATTGCTTCCGGCTGAAACATCAACAGAACGACTAACTCAAAGGGTAGCTTAGATGGATAGAATTTACATAAGACGAAAAGCGGATGGAAAAATTGTATTCCAAAAACCGGCAACCAAAAAAAACGCCGAACGGGTTAAGTTTTTACTCAATAAGCAATGCGAGGCCGGTTTTTATGTAGATTCTTATGAAGTCGATAAGCCGGACAGCCCAAAAATAAAGGTTAGCAAAAATGAGACGTGAAAAGCAAACAAGCAAAGACTTCTATCGACATAGTGAAACCGGCGAAATCTTCGTTATCGTATATTTAACCATTATCGAGTAACATACTTCATGAAGAAAGCTTTGTTCTGATCAGGCGGTTGAGGTTACCTGTGTGCCGTCTTTTTCTTGTTTGTGGCCGGACGCTTCGTCAGATGCTGCGTCGAGCGTGAAAAATCGAGTAGCAATCTTAGAGCCTTATTCACAGTTGCCGAGTCGCCAAAGACCTCAGCTACATCCGGCTCAAGGACTATCACGTTGGCTCCTTCCTGCAACAATCGTTTACAGTACTTGCCTCGGACGGCCTTCGAATAATCAAAGTTGTATTCAGGACGTAAGTCATCACGATTATCATTCGGTTTCGTTTTCATGTTTCTTCCTTTCGTGCGCTGTTGCACGCCGAGTGCTAATAATGCGCAAATCTGTACTTCTTTCCGTATGTGATACAATGAGCAGACGATCCTGAGATGAGAAGCCAATGGTGATAAACCTTTGTTCTTTAATGGAGTGATCTGCATCATCGAATGTGGCCGATAGGGGGTCATAAAACACGGTTACCACTTCTTCAAAGGATACCTTGTGCTTCCTGATGTTCAACTTGGCTTTTTCCGGGTCCCACTCAAACTGCATAGCGAAAATCACCTCATACTACCCATGTCCTATTCATACTGGCCTATCGTAAGTAGTATAAAACAATAATCTTGCAATTCAAATTAAAAAATTTTAGCTTACTGTATTACTTCAGAATGGTATGTTATAATGCTGTTAGTTTCGGATTTGTAATAGAAACGTTGATATCTCTATTAGGAGGTTTTGCGATGCAAGGCTTATATTCTCGACGTGGATTTTTGAAGACAGCTACGGCCGGCAGTGCTGCTCTGGCCCTTTCGGCCGCGAGCTACTCCCGCGTGCTCGGCGCTAATGACCGGATATCGATCGGTCAGATCGGCTGCGGCGGCCGGGGGTTCGGCGCCCATATGCCGGGCGTGCATCAGCACCAGGGCACCCAGAACTTCGAGATTACCGCCGTGTGCGATCCGTGGCGGCTCCGCCGTGAAGCAGCCGCCGCCAAGACCAAGGAATGGTACGGGCGTGAGGCGCGGAAGTTCTCATCGTATCGCGATTTGGTCGCTCTCAAAGACGTCGACGCCGTGATGATTGCCTCGCCAGACCACGCGCACACGACGCACCTCGAAGCGGCCGCGAAGGCCGGCAAGGATGCGTACTGCGAAAAGCCGCTGGCTCGGAGGCTCGACAGGCTCAAGAGCGCCTGCGACGCCGTCAAAGAGGCCAATATAGTCGTCCAGATCGGCACGCAGTTGCGAAGCTTCGGCACGTTTACCGGTTGCCGCGAGCTTTATAAGACCGGCATCCTCGGCAAAGTCGGGCGAATCGAACAGTGCCGGAACGGCGAGCGTCCCTACTGGTATGGGTACGTCAAGGACGTCAAAGCCGAGGACGTGGACTTCGACGAATTCCTGATGGACCAGCCGAAGCGTCCTTTCGATCCGGTGCTGTACTCGGGCTGGTACGGCTATCGTGACTTTTCCGACGGTCCCGTGCCTGGGCTGGGCAGTCACTTTATCGACCTGGTGCATTATATCACCGGGGCGAAGTTCCCGACGAGCTGCGTCTGCATGGGCGGGACATTCACGTGGAAGGATGAGCACAATTTCACATGCCCCGACCACGTGCATGCCCTGTGGACTTATCCGGAGGGTTTCATGGTCAGCTACTCGACGAACTTCGGCAACGGCAGCGGCAACAGCTTCAAGATATTCGGCGACGCAGGCGTTATCGATATGGTCAACTGGAACGCTCCGATTTTGACCGCCGAGGGTGCGAACAGCGAGAAAAAAGGACCGATTCGCGGCAAGAAACCGGTCGAAGAAGTCTCACGGCCGGAACACTTCCTCGACTGGCTCCAGTGCATGCGGACGCGTAAGACGCCCAACGCCTCGATCGACGCCGGATACCAGCACGCGGTGGCGGTTATTATGGCGATGAAGTCGTACGATACCGGCCGGAGAATGATTTACGACGCCGAGAAACGTGAAATTCGTCCGGGATAAATTTACGCCGGCGATTGTCAAAAAGGAAAAATCAAATAACGATGTATATGTTTAGTCAGGGAAGAGCCATCCCCATCCCGATAACAACAATCGGGATGAGGCTGCCACACGATAGAATTGATGGAAAATGGGTGGCAGCCTCAAAGCCGAAGGCTTTGGGGATGGTCGCGAACCGAGTTAGGAGAAAATATCGATGAATGCTTTTGACGAACTTTCACGCAGGGATTTTTTAGGTCATAGCCTGATGTTCGGGGCGGCGGGACTTGCCGCTTCCTGCACGGCGGCATCAACCATGGCGTCTATGGCCGGCGACCGCTGGCAGATCGGCTGCTACACCCGGCCCTGGGCAAAGTACGACTACCGCGTGGCACTGGACGCCATTGCCGAGGCGGGTTTCAAGTACGCCGGGCTGATGACGGCAAAATCAAAGAATAACCTCGTGATTTCAGTCGCGACTACGCTCGAAGAGGCCGAGCAGGTGGGTCGGGAGGCCCGAAAGCGCGGGCTGAAAATTCCGTCGGTTTACGGCGGCGGAATCCCCGTGGACAATTCGCTCGAAGCGGGCATCGAAGGTCTGAGGAAGCTGATAGATAACTGCGCCGCCTGCGGCGCGGGCAACCTGCTAATGGGCGGCATCGGCAACGAAAAGCTATTTAAAGTGTACTACAAGGCCATTGCCGAATGCTGCGATTATGCCGCCGAGAAAGGCATTGGAATAAGCGTTAAGCCGCACGGGGGCCTGAACGCCACGGGGCCTCAGTGCCGCAAGACTATCGAGATGGTCAATCACAAGAATTTTCGAATCTGGTACGATCCGGGAAATATTTACTACTACTCGGACGGCAAGCTGGATCCGGTTACCGAAGCGGCCAGCGTCGATGGGCTCGTGGTCGGTATGTGCGTTAAGGATTATAAGCACCCGAAGAAAGTCGATTTAACGCCGGGGACGGGCATGGTGGATTTTCCCGCCGTCATGGCGCGCCTCAAGCAAGGCGGCTTCACAGGCGGCCCGCTGGTCGTCGAATGCCTTGAGCCCGGTGACATGGAGCAGACCCTTGCCGAGGCGAAAAAGGCCCGGCTGTTTCTTGAAGAACTGACCGGCCAGAAGACATCATCCGTGAGCCGGACATCCGGTCGCGTCGCTCAATTGACGGCGGGCCTGGCGGTTACCGATATCACGCCGCCCAGCGGCTACCGCATGAGCGGATACTTCAGCGAGCGGCTGAGCACGGGCACGTCGAACCCGCTTCATGCAAAAGCGATTGTCCTTCGCCAGGGTGATACGTCCGCGGCTTTGGTTTTCTGCGATATCATCGGCCTGTCACTCGAAGTTACATCGCGTGCCCGCAGGCAGGCGGCCGAGCGAACCGGCATTCTGGCAACAAATATCCTTATCGCCGCTACGCACTCGCACACTGGGCCGCTCTACTTTGGCGCCCTGAGGAAACATTTTCACGACACGGCCTTTGCCGAACATGGCAGCGACCCGTGCGAGAAGGTGGACTACGCCGGACAGCTCGTTGAGAAGCTTGCAGGAGTCATAGCACAAGCCGACGCGGCGGCAAAGCCCGTCCGGCTCGCAGCAGGCTCGGCCGAGCAGCAAGGTCTTTCGTTCAATCGGCGGTTCCATATGAAAAATGGAACGGTCCGGTTCAATCCCGGAGTGTTGAATCCCGATATCGTTCGGACTGCCGGCCCGATCGATCCTGAGGTTGGGATGGTATTTCTCCGCGAGGCAGACGGCGACAATGACGCTATTGCAGCAATGGTAAACTTCACCCTCCATCTTGACACGGTTGGCGGAACAAAATATGCAGCCGACTATCCATATTATCTGGAGCAGTCGTTGCGGGAGAAATATGGTGATAAATTCGTTCTGCTGTTTGGCACCGGCACGTGCGGCGACATCAATCACATCGACGTTACGAAAAAGGAACGCCTCCAGACGGACTATATCGGCAGGACATTGGCTGAAACGGTCAAAGCGAAAAAGGAATCTCTGAAAACCGTTGCCGAACCGTTGCTGGCGGTGCGAAGCGGGATTATCGATGCCCCGCTTCAGCAATTCGGGCCGGATGATGTTGCCTGGGCCCGTGAGAACATAAAAAAAGTCGGGACCGGAGAACTGTCCTTTATTAAACAAGTCGAGGCGTATAAAATACTCGCGAGAGAGATGCGTCCGGGCCGGACCATACCGCTTGAAGTTCAGGTATTCCGGCTGAGCCGGGACGTGGCCGTCGTGGGTCTGCCGGGCGAGGTCTTTGTCGATCTGGGGCTTGCAATTAAGCGAGCCAGCCCCTTTGCGACTACGCTGGTGATAGAATTGTGCCAGGATGCTCCGGGTTATATCCCCACGAAAAAGGCATTTGCCGAGGGTAGCTACGAAACAGTCAATTCGAGGATCGCCCCGGGAGGTGGCGAACTGATGGCCGAAGTGGCAATTCGGCTGCTGAAGGAACTGGGCCGGTAGCGGTCTGATCGTTGAGTTCTGCAAAATTGAAGTTAGGCATACTTTTGGAAAGAAAAAATCTTTTCTTTTGATTTTTTCTTTCTAAAACAAGATGCGTAACATTTTACTCGATAATGTGTTATCATACGGTACCGGATTATTTTTAGAAAATCGTGAAACTGATTTTCTAAAATAATATATGCCTAACTTCAATTTTGCAGAAGCCTGGTCTGATCGTTATAAGGAGAAGTTCAATGAGATTTACAAAAATGCACGGCATAGGCAATGATTATGTCTATGTCAACTGCTTCGAGGAGCAAGTTGAGGCCCCGGCGGCTTTAGCCCGGATCATCAGCGACCGGCATCGAGGCGTAGGCGCCGATGGATTGATTCTCATAGCCCCTTCGCAGACGGCGGATGTGCGGATGCGTATCTTCAATGCCGACGGTTCGGAAGCTGAAATGTGCGGAAACGGAATCCGTTGCGTAGCGAAATACACGTACGAACACAAATTGGCCCAGGCCGGCGGGGAGTTTTCCGTGCCGGGCCAGCGGTCTTTCCCCGCTTCGTTAAATATAGAGACCGGCAACGGGATTTTGACCGTTGGTCTTATCATCGACGATACTGATAAGGTCCGGAAGGTATGCGTGAATATGGGCCAGCCGATTTTGTCGCCGCATGATATCCCTGTGAATCTGCCCGGTGAAAAAGTTGTTGCACAGCCGATTGACGTTCTTGGACGGGAATTGTTGATGACCTGTGTATCGATGGGGAATCCGCACGCCGTATTCTTCTGTGACGATGTGTGGTCGATTGAGCTTGAGAAACTCGGGCCGGCTATCGAAAACCACAGCCTTTTTCCGAATCGAGTCAATGTCCACTTTGTCCGGATTGACAAGCCTGCGGAATTTACAATGCGGACCTGGGAACGAGGCAGCGGCATCACGATGGCTTGCGGCACCGGCGTTTGTGCTGTCTGTGTGGCTGCAGCGCTCAACGGACGACAGGAGCGAATATGCACCGGACATTTGCCCGGCGGTGAACTTGATCTGAACTGGTGCGAAGAAGATAACTGCGTTTATATGACCGGCCCGGCGGAGGAAGTCTTCGAAGGCATCTGGCCGGATAAGTAAGTCTTAGATACAGAGCTTTGGCGGCCGGCAGAATTGCAGAGCCACTCCGTGCCTGCCGGAAGCCGAATCGATTCTTAAGACCTTCGCGAATCCCGCAATCTTACCGCCAAATTCGAGCAGACCTGATGTTGGTGGTATTGACAATTCTACTTTCAACAGGTTGCCCTGCTCGAATACGCCGGTCGCGGTCTCAAAATACAAACCGCCGGGGCTTACATTTATCGTATAACCGTCGTAAGATATGTGTGCGGTTGAGCCGACTTTACGGCATGATATATTGTACTGTGCCCCCAATCGCCTATGCCTGCGTTTTTCTGATCGATCCATCATACGCATCCTTGCATAATAGTGTTAATTCCCTGTCCTTATTTAATTATGTAATAGAGAACGCAAAATTCGTTCCAAAAGACAGAGCAAAGAAATAGCCTATTTTAACTTTTACAAGTACTTGTTAAGCATGAGGTTAGATGACGTTATCTATCCAGCGTAGATATATTTTGCAAATACATCAATCGTCGCGTTGATAAATGGAAACATCAAAAAGCTGAATTGATCGCTGATTGTTGAATTTCATTGTCCAATAATCGTCTTCAGCTACTTATTTTATATAATCTTACGTTTCCTGCTAAACACATATCTCTTTCAGTCCGAAAAAGAGAACGGGTGCGTTGTTTTTTTGCAACATTTATTCTTGACAATATTTGAGGCGGGTCGTATTATCGCAGTTATGCCAGATAATGCAGAACAACAATTGAAGAGGTCGGAAAACCAGGGCGATTCGCTGAAGGAACATCCCGCGAGTGACCGCTCAGGATTTGGGCTGCTTGGCGAGTCAATCCTTCAGTCATTGCCTATCGGCATTGTTGCCTTCGATTCGGATTTGAAGATTCTTGGGGCCAATGCTCAGGCAGCAAAGCTTATCGAGTTGGGTGACTACATCGACAAATCCCTGGCAAAAGGAACAGATGACAAAATATGGCAGGGCTGGACGCAGCAATTGACCTCGGCAATCTCAACGGGAAAACCGTGCAGGTTTGATGATATTAGCTATACATCGGACGGCAAAACAAAACTGCTTCGAATTGCCTGTACGCCTCCGGAGGCAGCCGAATCAGCGAAAAGTCTCGGCGGTATCATCATTGTCGAAGATGTCACCGAGAGGGTCAATGTGCAAAGAAGGCTGGCGAACGCCGAAAGACTGGCTGCCGTCGGCAAGCATGCCTCTAAGGTGGCCCATGAATTGAATAATCCGCTGGACGGGATTCTGCGCTACATCAATCTCGCGATGAGGATTGTCGAGCAGGAGAATCTGGCAAAGCCGAAGGAATATCTCACCCAGTGCCGGCAGGGACTGATGAGGATGGTTCAAATCGTCAGCGAGTTGCTGGAGTTCTCGCGCAGCACGTACACGCCCCTGGAATATGTCAAGGTCGAGCAGATTATTGAAGATGCCATCAAGACGATGGAATCGAGGGCGGAGGCGGCAGATATTTCGATCGTAAGAAATTACACCTTTGGTATGCCGCAGGTCAGGAGCGGCAATCTGTTTCAGGTGTTCTGTAATCTTGCGAAGAACGCCCTGGATGCGATGCCGAACGGCGGCGAGCTTCGGATCTCGACCAGCCTGGCGGCGGATGATACGATTCTGGCCGAGCTTCGCGATACGGGAGCGGGTTTGCCGCCGGAAAGTGCAGAAGCGATATTTGAGCCGTTCTTTACGACGAAAGAAGGCGGCAAGGGCACGGGGTTGGGATTGGCTATTTGCAGGGACATTGTCGAGAGCTATCACGGCCGGATCATGGCCAAAAACGCTCCCGATGGCGGCAGCATTTTCAGCGTGTACCTGCCGGTGGCCTGCTGAAGCATCATTGGAATTTATAAAATCGGTTTGGGAACTCTATGAGAAAGAAAAATATTCTTGTTATCGATGACGATAAAATCATCCTTGATTCGCTGTGCGAGTTTCTGTCACTCGAAGGATTCCAGACCAGCGGCGCTGAAACGGTCAAGGGTGCTCTGGCCAAGCTGGAAGAGGAGAGCTATTGCCTGGTCCTGACAGACGTTAACCTTCCGGATGGAGACGGTCTCGAATTACTGGGTATTATAAAGAAAAACTATCCTCAAACCGTGGTCGTTGTAATCACCGGTTATGGCACCATCGATAGTGCCGTTAAGGCCATTAAGTCCGGCGCTTACGATTACCTGACGAAACCGATTATTGACGACGAGCTGCGGCTGGCAGTTGAAAGAGCGATTACGCAACAGTCGCTTATCAGTGAAAATGAGAGCCTTCGATCCCAGCTCGAACGAAAACGCCGACTTGAGAACATCATCAGCCACAACTATAAGATGGCGAAGATTTTCGACCTTGTCGAGGCCGTCGCCGACAGCAAGACCACGATTCTGATGGCCGGACCGTCGGGCACCGGCAAGAGTATGCTGGCAAGAGCAATCCATCACAATTCGAGCCGGCGCGATCAGCCGTTCGTCGAGGTCAGTTGCGGAGCACTTCCGGAGACGCTGCTTGAAAGCGAGCTGTTCGGTCATGTTCGAGGCTCATTCACCGGTGCCGTGAATAATAAGGAAGGCAAATTCCTGGCCGCTGACGGCGGGACAATCTTTCTCGACGAGATAGCCAATGCCTCGCCGGCTCTTCAGGCCAAACTTTTGCGGGTTTTGGAGGACAGGCAGTTCGAGCCGGTCGGCAGCAACAAAACCAGAACCGTGGATACGCGCATTATCCTCGCTTCGAATCGGGACCTTAGTGAGGAAGTCCGGCAAGGCAGATTCCGTGAAGATTTGTATTACCGGGTCAATGTTGTCATGATAGAGTTGCCGCCCTTGTGTGAGAGGGTCGGAGATGTTCGGCTGCTGGCGGAGCATTTTCTCCGGATATACTCGGCGCAGCATAAAAAGGATAAGCTCGGTATTACCGATGAGGCGATGGAATATCTGGAGCGGTATCCGTGGCCCGGCAACGTTCGTGAGCTGGAGAATGTTATCGAACGGGCGGCTTTGCTGAGTAAGAGCAAGTTCATCGGCCCGGAGGATCTGACGGACTCGATTAAGCGGGAGCAAGGCCGGCAGACAAAACAATATAAACATACGAGTCTCAAAGAAGCATTGGCCGGGCCGGAGAAGGATATTATAAGGCAGGCACTGCAAGCAAATCACTGGAACAGGCAGGCGACCGCCAAAGCACTTGATATAAACCGCACAACTCTATTCAAAAAGATGAAGCATTACGGCCTCTACGCCGAGGCGGAACGATTGGGCCTGACCTGAGAATTGACGGCTGGAAAGGATTTGTTGAGGCAGTAAAATTTTAAAACCCCTGCTTTTTTGCGGAGGGAGGGGAGAAGGAAGAGAAAAGCAGGGGCAAAATGAAAAAGCTATTATAATTATAGCAGTTTTCACAAAAAGGTCAACAAAAAAATGCCTTCAAACTCACCCGGAAAGCCCCTTTTTATTGACATTATTCTTTCTAAACACCTATAGGTTATAAATACGGTCTGGTTACATCATAATGATGATTTTATCTGTGACTTAGTGACAGTATATTTTGCTCGAACCTTATGTTCCTTAAATTTTAATGAAAGTTTTTTTGCGATACATCCACCATAGCATCAGCCAAACGACCGCGAATCCTGCCAGGGCATAAATGAAGGGATACCAGTTCCCGGAATATTTTTCCAGGCCCTCGACGAAGACGCCGCCGATATTGCGGAAGTTAATAAGATGTACGGCCATATAAACCGCAATCGCATTCATTCCTATAACCGCAAAGCCGAAGGCCCATTTCCTGAAGCCCAGCACGTCAATCACCAGGTAGAACAACGCCAATAGTATAAAGCACAAGCCGCCCGAGAACAGGACAAAGGAGCTGGTCCACAGGTGCTTGATGATCGGAAAGCTCAGGCTCCAGACAAGGCCCGCGACGATGCAGCCGCCCCCTGCCGCCAGAAGCCACAGGACCTTTCTGATCCCCACTTTATCCGAGCGCAGCAGGTGCCCCGCCATCACTCCGAGCATCACCGTGCAGCCGAATGTCATGCCGCTAAGTATCCATGTATAGGGCGGATCGGTCCCGTCGATGAAGCGGCCGAAGATGACTCGGTCGATGTAGATGGCCAGGTTCCCATCCGGCGTCAGAACGTCCACGCCTCGGCCGGGGAACGGAACCAGCATCATCAACGCCCAGAACAGCACGAGCAGAATCCCCGTAGTGGCGATCTGCCATCTCAGGCCGAGATTGAGCATGATGATTGCCGCGATTATGTATCCCACAGCAATGGCTTGAAGCGTATTGGAATAGATGTGCAACTTCGACAAGTCGTATTCGAGCAGGTTCCCCTGAGCGATCATGCCGAGAACGAAGAGAATCACGGTCCGCCTGAGAATGTGCAGGTATAGCCGCGTCTTGCCGTGGCCTTCGAGCCGGCGTTTATTGAGCGAATAAGGCATAACCACGCCGACAATGAACAGGAACAGCGGCATGATTAAATCTTCGAAACGGAAGCCCTCCCATTTGACGTGGGTCAGTTGCGTTCGAATCCACGCCGTCTGCGGGCGGTTGAAAACATCGTGCAGGCTGGCGAAGATTCTCTCGCCCCCGATGATAAAGAACATATCGAAGCCGCGAAGCGCATCGATCGACATTACACGTCCCGCGAACTTGCCCTGCTGCTTATCTTCCGGCGATCTTGTCTGCATTTCATCCATAATCAATTCCCATTCATCATAGTTCAGTCGCATTCAAGCTGTTTACACGAATTTCGACATATTCTAACGTCACCCGCCCGGTAGCGCAAGGAAAATAATTACTTCTTCTTTTTCTTTCGCGCTACGGCCAGGGCGCGTTCGGCCCATTTGCCTAAAAGTTCCCGGTCTTCAAGAACATCGGCGGGGATTTCATAATATGACATGACCACTGATTTTGCCTTCTCGGGGAACGGATTGAAGGCAGACGACCCCGCCGTGACAAAATCCTCCCGATTCGAGTCATCGACCTTCAGATACGCCACATCATCGGCGATAAGCCCGAACATCACCCCATCACAATAAAGCCCGGCCCCGCCGAACATCTTCCGAGCCGAAACCTCACCCCACCCCGCAAGCTGGTCAATAACATAATCCACAAATTCATCCGAAACAGCCATCAGTCCTGCCTCTCTTACCTCTATATCCCTTTACGAAAATAAAATGGTGCGTCCAATATTCTAAGGAATGAGGATTGTTACGGGTATCTCAATTGTTAGCTCTTGACCATCGCGAATGACGCGTAGAACGAGCCTATCGTTCGTGTCAACAAGGCCTTGCCGGTCCCGTTTCGATAATTCCGACGTGGCTCTACCGTTTACAGCAATCACTTGGTCGTCCACTCGCAAGCCAAGTTTATCCAAAGTAGTGCCGGCAATGGCACTTTTGACAAGCCAACAGTCCTGCTGTGGCCGGAAGAAGAAGCCGTGGTGTCGAATGGACGGTGAAGGGCCGATAGGACCATGCTTACGACGAGCAAAAAATGCGACCTTCTTTCGTGGATTAATGGTAACAACAAAATGCTTCAAAGCGTCACTACCTATCAGAGGTTTGTTACCTTGAATTCGAATAATAGGATTTACGAACTTGTTCCTGCCGAGGAGTACTGAACCTTTCAATCTGGCCGCATAATTGGCAACGGAACCGTGAAACGTAGCTGTGGTACTTGGCAGCCGCACCGGCCTATCCACAAAAAATAGCTCTTGCGCCATAGAATCCGGAAATATAAAACCTGCACTTTGACCGGAGTCGATCATAGCCCACACTGTTGTCCCATTAATGGTCAGGGGGACGTACACAAGACTTAGCCCTGACAGCTTGAGCGGCAGTATGAACTTGCTCTCGCGGTCATCTTCCAACCTCGTTGTTTCGGCTCGCTCAAGAAGAATCTCACCAGCGGCATAGTCGATAGTGAGTTGACAATGCGCAAACATTCCTAAGCCAAGCACAGCATCAATTTGGGGCTCTGTCGCAGACACCAGATTCGATAGGTCTGCCGAACAAGCTTCCAGCCTGTGAAACTCAACCTCCCCGAGTTTAACGATGTCCACATGATACATAGGTCCGAGATTTTTAGGACCTGCTGGTGTGCTCATTGTGGTTGTTGTACCCTTAAATCGGGGATTGACCTCTCGAAGGACTTTTCGATTCAATACCAGACAGCTCGTACCAGTATCGAGGACACAAGAATACGGGCCACGGCCGTTTACGCGAGCCTGGATCAAGGGTAAACCTGATGAAGTGAAATCGAGTCTTAGCTTAACGGGCGCTCGCAAAAGGGTAACAGAAGGCGCAGACGGGCCGGCATCATAATGCCCACAGCCGAAACAGCTAAGCACGCAGAAACAAGTTAGGTAGAAGCCGCTTTTTCTCATGCAAGTCTGTTCTCTATCACTATTCTTTAATAAGGACGCACCTATTTTTCAATGGTCGGCCAGGAGGCAGAGCCCGCAAGCTGGTCGATAACATAATCCAAAAATTCATCCGAAATGGACATCAGTTTTGTTCCTCTGCGTTTGTAATCAAGGTTGGAATTAAGAATCCTTCATAAAATGAAGGCGGACCCTTGAGAACATCAATCAGTTGTTCCACATTCCGGGATCACAGGATGACAATCCAAATCAAAAGCCGAACGGCTGTTCATAATCCTATCCTTTTATTTCTGAGTCACTGAAGCTCACTAATCCCTCAAGTTGATGAGTCTGCCAATCACCGACAGGCTGCTCACACCAATCGACGTCCAATCTAACAAAGTCGGTATGGGAGCGCAAGGGAAAACTTGGCGAGCTTGAAAAATTCTTGGCCTCTCGGCAATTATTGGGGATAGCGGTTTTAACATGTTGCTCGCTGGCATTATTGAACTAACCTTTTCGGGACGTACCAAAGAAGTTGAAAAGCTGATGAACAGTACTAACATGGTCCAAAAGGCAAGACTTACATATATCCTGGGGCTTATTGACAAAACGGTTCTAAATGACTTGGAGCAGATACATAACATTCGAAACATATTTGCTCACAGCTTCAAGGCGAGCTTTGCCGACACCAAGGTACTTAAATTCGTAAGGAAATTGTCTACAGCTAAGGGCCAAGAAGTTACAGCGAAGAATTCCTTCGAATTCCACCTCAGTGCCAGAAACAAATGCATGGTTCATATCAATGCCGTATTGGACAAGGAAGAGCAAGAATTGAAAAAAGCCCAGAAGGATTGATACCTCTGGGCTTAAGATGAAGATTACAAGTGGGCCATCCTAATAATTCCAAAAAATATAGCAGGACCGACCATATAGAAACGTTGACATTAACTCTCCGACAGCTTATTTTCTAACAAAAGTACCGGATATTATTATGTTCAATGCAAGTGGAAAAAAGGAGAGTCACTATGGATATTATTATCGTCAAAACATTTTTCATGTGGTGCACGATTATCAATGTATTATTACTGGCTCTCTCGTTCCTGATCTGTGCCTTCGCCGGTGATTGGCTCTACGGAATGAACAGCAAATGGTTCCCGATCTCCAGAGAAGCGTTCAATGTAGCAATCTATTCCTTCTTAGCGTTATACAAGATATTTGTTCTGGTGTTCAATCTCGTCCCCTACATTGCATGCGTTATCGCAGGATGAGTTGGAACAGTAGGATGGGCAGGTTTTTCTGCCTATGCGGTTCAGTTTTTTCCGATTACAATCTTCTTTTCATTCAGCATGGGCAATCGAGTTGCCCATTCTACCGAAAGGAATTTTCATTACTCTTCGAGAATAATCCTTAAACCACCTGTTTTCGTTTTCGCAATCTCAACGGATTTTTTAGTCTGGTTTTCCAATATATCATTGCGTTTCAAGTAATCAGCAGCTTTTTTGAGCGATTCGACTTTAAATACAATTGCTCGTATGCGTTCAGATTCATCTTCAACAAAACGCAGGTTTGGTTCTTCAGGAAGGTACCAGAGATTTTTTTTGTGTTTTGCCGGTTTGGTAAAATTGATCCATCTATCTAAATGTTCTTTGCTGTTGTAACCGATATATAATTCTTTTACGTTTTTCAGTCCGATTGGTCCACCATTTCTTGATTCTAAATCTTTACGCAGTGAATCTATTTTAGAGTCTTTGCCCGGCTCTTTTGTGGCGCTGATGTTTACCGGCATTCCCAGATCAAACACATTTACACTCTGTAAATCGGATTTTGATGGGCCTTCATATTTGATTCGGCGTCTTGCCAGTTCATCAGCACTTGCCTGCGCCGATTCAAATGGTCTAAAAATAAGAGTATTGCATCGCGCCATAAGCTCAGTTCCCGGAATTGGCGTTTTTGGATATGGGCCGCATATTTCCAAAATAACATTACCAGCCAAAATCGCCGTATATCTGGCGCCGCCCCATTTCTCAGGATGAAAAAAGACCGGCAATTGAAGTTCATCTTTAAAGAATTCGTATAACATCGTAAATGTTTCATCATTCCGGACATGTACTGTAATCCAGTGAGCCCTTGAAACAATCGAAGTTGAGCTTTCTGTATTTGCAGTGGCATCGATTGAAACAAGTTTGTTTTGGCAGCCAGGAAAAAACATTACTGCAATTAACGTGATTAAAAAAAAGCGTTTCATTTTTTCCGATCAGAATCTAATTTTAATTTAGCATTCCCTTGGGGACGCTCTACGGGGAGCGAACAAGTCCCTGTGGGAAAGGTTGTCCACATTACCGGGCTGAGTCTCCCATTCTTCAATAGTATCGTAAATAGTAAGTATTCAATAAGGAATGCCCGAGACTGGAGTCGAACCAGCACGACCCGAAGGTCACTAGCCCCTCAAGCTAGCGCGTCTGCCTATTCCGCCACCCGGGCGATCGATTAATTATTGATTATTGATTAATGATTGTCAATTACGAATTTTATAGATTTAAAATTGGATTTGTACTAAGTGCCTTTTTGGTTGTTCCAGATCAGGACCTGGAGTCGCTGGCCGAATGCGCAGCCGGTTCGCTTACAGAGTTCGGCGACTATCGGGGATTTGGCTAAAAGCTCTTGCCGGGTAGCGGCCTGGGGCATCAGCATTATCTTTTCCCGGTCGGCGTTTGCGAGTTTTTTTATGATTTCTTCTATCTCCGGCAGGTCAGCCTCGGAATCGACGACGAATTTGAGCTGATAGTTGTAATTGTCAATCAGTTCCTCAAGAACAGCCAGGTCGAGCTTCGAATTCTTGTGAATCGCCGCTAATTTCGGCTCGTCCGGCACGGAATTGCTCAATTTCGGGCTGATACTCATCAAATCGCACGGCATATCGGGGATATAGGCTATGCCGGCTGTTTCGATGGTTATGTGTTTGCCGGCGGCTTTAAGCTCCCGGACCAACTGCGGCAAATCCGAATCGACCATAGGCTCGCCTCCTGTTATGACCACGAACCGGCACGGCCATTGTTGCACGGCCTGGACGATCTGGTCTGTACTATACCGCCGTCCTGCTTCTTTTGACCATGCGTATTTCGTATCGCACCATCTGCAGCGCAAAGGACAGCCTGCCAGGCGCACGAATACGCTTGGCAAGCCGGCCATGAAGCCTTCGCCTTGCAGAGAATAGAAGATTTCGTTAACACGCATTTTCTATTCCAGAACATAGATTCCCGTTTACGCGGTAATGACAGAAGGAGTACGATTAGTCTGTCATATTTGATTTTCATAGTCTGGAAGGGTGGCAGCCTCAAAGCCGAAGGCTTTGGGGATGGTCAATACGCCAGAAGCCATCCCCAAGCTGCGCTTGAGGCTGCCACCCACGTAGGCAGACAACATACAAATTCATACGTGACAGGGTACTACTATTGTTTCACATATTCAATCGGATCTTTGAGGCCTACTTCGGCGAAGCCTTTTAGTCTCAACCGGCAGGAGTCGCATCGGCCGCAGCTTCTGCCCTGTTCGTCGGGATCGTAGCAACTGTGGGTCAGGGAATAATCGACGCCGAGCTTCGTGCCGGTCGTGATAATCCGGGCCTTTGTCATTTCGATGATGGGCGTTTGGATGCGGTATCGTCCCCTGCCTTCGACGGCGGCTGCGGTGGCGAGGTTGGCTGTCTTCTCGAAAGCGGCGATAAATTCCGCCCGGCAGTCGGGATAGCCGCTGTAATCGGTGGAATTGACGCCTATAAAGATATCGAACGCGCCCAGCACCTCGGCCCAGGCAAGGGCGTAGCTCAGGAATATCGTGTTTCGGGCCGGGACGTAAGTCACCGGGATTTGGGTCGAGCAGTCCAGGCCGACTCTGTCCTTGGGCACGTCAATGGCCGAGTCGGTCAGGGCCGAACCGCCGAACGCGGCCAGGTCGATTTCGATAATACGATGTTCAGCCGCTCCGAGCGATTCGGCGACCTTTTTCGCTGCCTCGATTTCCCGCTTATGCCGCTGGCCATAGGCAAAAGTCAAAGCACAGCACCGGAAACCGTCGCCGCGTGCGATAGCCAAAGTTGTGGCCGAATCCAGGCCTCCACTCAGTAAAATTACAGCTTTTTTATCCGCCACAAGTCGGTTCCCGCCAATCTGTAAGTTGTCGTCAGACGGTTGGGTGGCAGCCTCAAAGCCAAAGTACATATTTAGCCGGCCTCTGGCATTCGCGACCATCCCCAAGCTTGAACCCCGCCTTGCGGTGGTCCAAGCTTGAGGCTGCCACCCTTCCAATCTATCGAATCAAATTTGACAAACTACCAGCTACTCGGATAGTATCTCGATACCGTTGATCTCGGGATTCTGTATATTCAGGGTAAATCCGATAGCCAGTTGGCCATTAGTTACAGTCACATCTTCGATTTTCTTAACCGCGGGCTTCTGATAACCGCCGGCTTCCTTAAATGGATCGAAGTCCTTCAGGACGGTCTGGTCGTTAACTGTCACAGAGAAAATCCGTTCGCCTTCTGCCGTTATGCCGTCGTACGTTTCGGCAAAGTGCAGCCGGACGGTATATTTTCCGTTGGGGACGGTGAATTTGTATCCCTCCAGGCTGTAGCGTTCGGTCTCGTAAATCTTTGGCGCATCGGTACCTGCAATACCCAAATCGCCGCGGTCAACGGTCAGGCCATCGACGGCACCCCATTTCCCGCCGGGCTCCATGCCCTGGTCGGCAAGCCATGTGTTACCAGCTTTGTCGGTGTAAGGTTCGGCGGCTCCGCAATTAATCCGAAGCGTCAATTTAGCGATTTCGACCTTTTGTACCTCCTTGACTTCTTCGGCCGCTTTAACTGCTTCAGCCACTTTAACCGCTTTGACCTCTTCTGTCTTGCTGACTTCCTGGGTTTCCTGGGCTTCCTGGGTCACCTGAGTCTCTATAGCGCCTTCGTTCTCCTGGACTTCATTCTGTGTATCGCAACCCGATAGAGCGAAAAAAACTGCCCCAACCAGTAAACCTGCAACAATGAATCTTTTTATCATTTTCTGATTCCTTTCAAACATTTAACAATTCGTAACGGGATTTACCGATATCAACCGCGTCCTGCTAAATCATGGTGCCTTCGGAAAGTCAAATATACCTGAGCTTCCGGCTCCATGCAATACTTTTGGCCCGTTTTTGCAATCTTTGTGCCGGGGGGAGATTTTAATCATTTCTTATATCGATTATTACTTGTCCCAGAGCAATCTCTCGATTATACTATAGCAAATAGTTTTGTAAGGGCGGTTAAAAAGAATAATGGGCGAGCAGGTAGAAATAGAATTGTTCGAAAATCCCCGTCCGGGGCGGGATTATCGTATAACGATCAGATGTCCCGAGTTTACGAGCGTTTGTCCTCGAACGGGCCAGCCTGATTTCGGCGAGATCCTTATCGAATACTGTCCCGATAAATTATGTATAGAGCTCAAGAGCCTGAAATTCTACATGCAAAGTTACCGCAATAAGGGGATTTTTTACGAGGCTCTAACGAATGATATACTGGATGATTTGACCGTTTTATGCAAACCACGCTGGATGAAGGTTATCTCTCGGTTTACACCTCGCGGCGGAATAACCACCGAGGTAGTCGCAGAATATGAAGCGAAGAAATAGATAGCGTATAAGCAATGATTTACCGAAAACTAACGTCAAAAAACTAATAGAGGTGATACAATGGCGATAATATTTCATTGCGAGCATTGTGGCAAAAAAATCGAAGCGGCGGACACGGCCGGCGGCAAATGGGGCAAGTGCCCGTCATGTCACAATAAACTATATGTCCCCAGCATGGACACCGGCGAAGAGCTGAAGCTGGCGCCAATAGATGAGACCGATGTGGAAAGAGAGCACCGGCTAATGGCCGAGACACACAAGCTTACACAAGACATTCTGAAAGAAAGAGAAATTCCAGACGGACCCGCTCCGCCTGCCGGAGCGGTTTATCAGATGGGCGACAGGGAGTTGACACAAAACATAATCTTGTATCTCCGGCAAATAGTGAACGGTGAATTGGACGAAGCTGAAAGGACTGCCGCTTTGATCGCCCCTTTCGATCATCGGGCAGTGGCGATTATTGACCGAATAGCGCTTAGTGAAATCCCCGAACAGGGATTGGCTGATATTCCTCCGCAGGTACTTGCAGGTACGATAAGAACCTTGCGAGATATAATAGGCTGACCCGGATAAAATTCCCAAAGCCGGCTAAACGCGTCCTAAAATACACCTTTAATCTGCAAATTTCACACCGTTTTTTCGGTCCAAACAAAACGGCACGTCACAGCGCCCCTTTAATTTGTTTGTAACGATCTCATTACGTATATTTTACGTAGATATGATAGAAACAACCTGATTAAACCTCAGATTGAACTTGGAGGGAAATTACTATGACCAGAGAGACAACAGCAGTGCACGTCACCCATGAGACGGTGGGGAAGGTCGGCGGTATCGGCGCCGTTCTGCATGGTTTCTTCACCAGCAAATCCTACCTTGATGCAGTAGAACGCTCAATACTCATCGGCCCTCTGTTCACCACGGAAGGCTCCGCATCGGAACGACTCGGCGAGAATAGCGAGGTGCTCTACTCGTCTATCGATGAATTTGTAAACACGGGGTACGCTCCGGCCTTCCATAAGATCGAAAATTTCTACAATGCAGGCATAGTATACGGCAGACGTACTTTTGTTGACGAGCAGACAGGTATAATAAGCTCGCCTGAAGTTGTGCTGGTCGATGTAAGACATATAGATAAGGGTCCGATCAACGAATTCAAGAGGCGGTTGTTCGATGAATTCGGCATCCGCAGTAATTCATTCGAGAACCTATGGGAGTTCGAGCAATATGTCAGATTGGCCCCCGTGGCAATTGCCGTGCTCAAGGCAATCGGCGCCGCCGAGGATTCGACCATAGTTATCTCACACGAGTTTATGGGAATGCCGACCGCATTGGCGGCTATTATTGAGCCGGCGTGTAACTACAAAACTGTTTTTTACGCTCATGAAGTAGCTACTATGCGACGCATCGTGGAAGAGCATCCCGGGCACGATACGATGTTCTATAATGTCATGAAACAGGCTCACAGCGACGGACTTTACGTCAACGAAGTGTTCGGCGATCAGAGTAACTATTTCAAGCACTCTCTCGTGGAGGCCTCACAATACTGTGACCGTATATGCGCGGTCGGCGATTATGTCGTCGATGAATTGCGCTTCCTGGCGCCGGAATTCGAAACTGCCGATATCGATATAGTATATAACGGCATCCCGGCATACGAAATCAGTCTTGCCGAGAAACTCGCATCGAGAGAAAAACTCCAGCGATATTGTGAAAACCTGTTAGGTTATAAGCCTGATTATGTTTTCACGCACGTAACAAGGCTCGTTCGGAGCAAAGGAATGTGGCGTGATTTGCGCGTTCTTGAACATATCGAACGGGAATTCAGGACACAGGGCAAGACAGGAGTGCTGTTTGTCCTTTCGACGGAAGTATCGCAGCGTCGCAGCCGGGATATTCACGATATGGAATCTACATATAATTGGCCCGTGGCTCATCGCGAAGGCTGGCCGGACTTGTCCGGCGGGGAGGCAAATTACTATACGGCAGTGCAGCAATTCAACGCCAGAAGCAGAAATTTGAAAATAGTGTTCATCAATCAGTTTGGCTTTGACCCCCAAAAATGCGGCCAAAGGATGCCTCATGATATGGAATTTATGGACATCCGCAAGGGTACCGACGTCGAATTTGGCCAGAGCATTTATGAGCCGTTCGGAATAGCCCAGCTTGAGCCGCTGACTTTCGGCGGTATATGCGTATTCAGCAGTGTCTGCGGCTGTTTAGGTTTCCTGCGGGACGTAACCGGCCCGGAAAACGTCAAGAATGTTATTGTCGCCGACTATACCGACCTGGAAATCCGGAGTTATGTCGACATCGAAGATTTGTTTCAGATCGACCGGTTGATACGGGACCGAATAGAGGCAAGCCAGAGCGAAAAGGTCGCGATGCAGATATGCTCACGATTGCCAAAAGACGAGTCCGAAATTGAAAGCATACTTAAAACCGGCTATGAACTTGCAAAAAATATGAGCTGGGACATGGTAGTGAAAGACTATCTGTTGAGCAGCATACAAAAGATTCCGGATAAAGTCAGTCTCTCGTGATATACCCTGCCTCTCGCGTTACGCCGATGCGTGCCGGGTTTGCAGACGCTGAATTTACAATCCTTGTGCTTGCCGGGATTTGCATAAAGTCCTTGCAAAATCAACTGCTCTCGTGCTATAATCATATCAGCTTGAGATGTAGAGGCAGGCCGGCATTGCCGCAATAATTCTTCATCTGTATAATTCGGTTCTATTTCATAGCATCGCAGCCCGGGCGTTCTCAAGCGGCTTTTGCCAATGAATAGGGTAAATCATGGAGAGCAGGTAAATGAAAAAGACGGTACTTTCAAGTCTTGCCCTGCTCTTATTTTCAGTGGTGTTAACACCGGCGGTAATTGGCGCAACCCCCTGCCGCTGCGTTCCGGATGAGATAATTGTAAAATTTCGCGGGCCGGCCGCCGATGTAATCGAAAAACAACTACAACTCCGGAACCCGGCAGATATTCCGAACTTCTCGCCCTTGTCGTCTCATCCGGGTCAGTTGAATGCGAAATACAGGGTGAACCGGATCAAGCCTCTTTTAAAGAACTTTCGAAAAAGACAACAGCAGCTCGATTCACTCAGGGAAGAAAACGGCAAATTCCCGGCACAAAAACAAAAACGCATCCTCGAAAGACTCAAGCGGGTTCCGAAAACCACAAAGGTCCCCGACCTCGGCAGAATATACAAGATTCAGCTTGACTGCGAATCCCGGCAATCACTTGAAGACGCTCTTGCGGAGTATCGAAGCAGTCCCGATGTTGAATATGCGGAGTTAAACTATATTGTTTCGGCAAACTCGATACCGAATGATCCTATGCATCCCGACCAATGGTCTCTGGGCAAGATAGCTGCCCAGGAAGCCTGGAGTATTTACACCGGAAGCTCACAGACGGTTGTTGCCGTATTGGATACGGGTGCTGACTATAACCACAGAGATTTACGGGACAACATGTGGGTAAATGAAGCCGAACTTAACGGGGCCGAAGGGGTAGATGACGACGAAAATGGCTACGTTGACGATATATATGGCTACAACTTCATTTATAACACCGGCGACCCTATGGATGACTATGGCCACGGCACTTATTGTTCCGGCATAATCGCCGCCAGGGGTAATAACGATTTCGATATCACGGGGATTTGCTGGAATACAAGGATAATGGCCCTTAAATTTATGGGCTTGTTCGGAGATGGAAGCGCATCCGATGCGGTACTTGCTGTTTATTACGCCGTGGAAAACGGCGCCGACATTATTTCCAATAGCTGGAGTACGCCAAATGAGTCCCTGTTACTGAAAGATGCCGTTGATTACGCTTACAGCCAGGGCGTAATAATAGTCGCGTCCGCCGGTAACGATGATTCGAATTTACCCCAGTACCCGGCTTGCTACAAAAACGTGATTTCCGTTGCGGCAACAGATTCGGACGACCAAAGATGGCCGTATTCCAATTATGGAAACTGTGTGGATATAGCCGCTCCCGGGGTAGATGTTTTATCACTAAGCGCAGAAGGTACTTCGATTGGCACATCCAATAACGGATACACAACTATCTTATCAGGAACGTCAACGGCATGTCCCCATGTCGCAGGTGCTTGCGCTCTTTTACTTTCAGCCAATCCGTTAATGACATTCGATCAGGTTTATGACGTACTGACGAGAACGGCGGATCCGATTTCGCCCGGAATCTGCCTTTCGAATGGCAGGGTAAACCTTTCGGGAGCAATGCATGCCGTCATTCCCTCGCGAGGGTATATCAGTTTCGATAGTGACTATTATGGCCGTCCCGGCGTTGTGGGAATGCTTCTGGCAGATTGGGATCTCAGGGGCAAAGGCATGCAGGAAGCGACCATAATGACAGGCAGGGGTGACTTGGAAAAGGTTGTTCTGCCCGAAAGTGGTTCCGTCTTCGGCGTTTTTACAGGGAGCATTGAAACCGGCTCCGGCGAACCAGGTAGAGAAGATGGAACTGTCCAGGTTTCCTCTGATGAGGTTATTACGGCGATATATTTCGATGCCAATGACGGCACCGGCAATCCGGCGGCAACAATGGACAGTGCTATTACAGATTCTGAAGCACCGGTGCTTTTGAATGTCCGGGTTGAGACGCTGGGGCATGTGGCAAGCATTACGTTTGCGACCGACGAACCAACTAAGGCCCGGGTTCGTTGCTCTCTGACATCCGGCGGGCCATATACCTTTGCACAGGAAGATGTTATAATAGCCAATGATCATACCATCAGGCTCCAGCCTCTTTCTTTAAATACGGACTACTATTTCGTTATAGACCTGGTCGATGTAGTTGGCAACAAGGTCACGGCGGACAACAACGGTCTGTGCTATTCGTTTACTACATCGGCGGAATTTCCCGGTTATCGTGTACCGAACGTCTATCCCACAATTCAGGCTGCGATAGACGATGCCTCGGATGGTGACACTATATGGATTGCTGACGGGCAATATTCCGGAGAAGGAAACTTCGATATCGACTTCAAAGGAAAAGCTATCACGGTAAAAAGCGAAAACGGTCCGCAAAACTGTATTATCGACTGTCAGTTCAAGGGTCGCGGCTTCGATTTCCACAACGGCGAAGACGAGAATTCCGTCCTCGACGGCATTAAAATTAGCAATGGATCCGCCGGCGGGTTCGGTGGCGGTATCAAATGTACGGCAAGCAGTCCGACGATAATCAATTGTATCATCACGGGAAACACTGCCGGAGAGTATGGCGGCGGCATTTGTAACTCTTATAACAGCTCACCAATACTGACCAACTGCACTTTTAGCGAAAACTCGGCCGAATCCGGGCTTTCCGCGCTCGGCAGCGGCGGCGGAATATGTAATTTGGTTAACAGCAACCCGGTACTGACCAATTGCACTTTCAGCGGGAATTTTGCCAACCACAGTGGGGCCGGCATTTATAACTCCGAGAATAGCAACCCGGCTTTAACTAAGTGCACTTTCACTGCAAACACTGCCCGACATGGCGGCGGTATGTATAATTGTTACGACAGCAAACCGAGCCTGAAAAACTGCACATTCAGTGAAAACTTAGCTGAGTACGGCGGCGCTGTCAAAAACAGCGAGGCCATACCCACTCTCATTAACTGCACATTACACGGCAATTCGGCGGAGATGGGCGGCGGAATATGGAATGGATGGGGCGGCAGCGCCGAATTAGCCAATTCCATTCTCTGGGGCAACAGTGATAGCGGCGGTATGGAAGAATCGGCGCAGATTAACGATGCTCGCGGCAGCAGGATATCGGTCATAAATTATTGCTGTATCCAGGGTTGGACCGGGGTACTTGGCGGGATTGGAAACATCGGTACCGATCCGCTCTTTGTCGATCCGGAAGCAGGCGACTACCACTTGAAGAGCGCAGGCTGGCGATGGGACGTCGAGCGCCGGCGCTGGCACTACGATGAAATAACCAGTCCATGTATCGACGCCGGTAATCCCGGCTCGCCATTGGATGGCGAATTGTTGAATATGCCGGATGGCCCATCTAATTTGTGGGCAGGCAACCTGCGTATCAATATGGGCTGCTACGGCGGCACAGCCGAGGCCAGTATACCTCCCTATGGCTGGAGTTTGCTGGCGGATATAAATAATGATGGGCTTGTCAACTTAAAGGATTTTGCCTTTCAGGTCCAATTCTGGATGAAAACCGAAAGCCGGCAGCCCGGTGACCTGGATCGAAATGGTATAGTAAATACGGCAGACCTTGCCCTGTTGACGGAAGATTGGCTCAAATACGTAAAAACACCTGTTGTTAATATTATAATGCCGCACAATGACGCCATTTTTGTTATGCAGCCGGTCGAATTTGAAATCCAAGCCGTGGCATGGGGTATTAACGGGTCCGTGGTGAAGGTTGAGTTTTTTGTCAACGGCAGGAAAATCGATGAGGATAATGACAGTTCCGACGGCTGGGTGACGATATGGAGACAGAACGCAAGAGGACTCTATAGTCTCACTGCAACGGCGACAGACAGTCGTGGGATAACTGCAACCTCATCCCCGGTAGAAATCACTATTACCCCGCCACAATAAATTTGTTGAATTAAAAATTCCTTGACCGGGTGCAAAAGAGTGGTTAAACTGTCTGCCTGTGAACATAATCGGGGACAAACCAATAATAGGTGTTTTGGGTGGAATCGGCTCCGGCAAAAGTACTGTTGCGGCTGAATTTGCCAAATTGGGCTGTAAGGTAATTGATGCCGATAAGATCGCTCACGAGCTGCTCGACAGGAAAACTGTTAAAGAAGAAATTGTCGGGCTTTTTGGCGAAGCTGTTTTAGATTCTTCCGGAAGAATCGAACATAAGAAACTTGCCGGCGTAGTATTTGCTTCAGGCGATAAGCTTGATTCTTTGAACGGGGTAATTCATCCTCTTGTCCTTGCGCATGCTGAAGAGCTTATAGAGCAATATAACCAACAAAATCAAGTCAAGGCAATCGTGCTGGATATGCCGTTATTGGTGGAAGTTGGCTGGGCAAAGCGATGCGACAGGCTAATTTTTGTCGATTGCGAACAAAAAATAAGGGCAGAAAGGGCAAAAAAAAAGGATTTTGACGAAAATCAGATTAAAATTAGAGAAAATTTTCAGATTTCTCTGGACAATAAGGCAAGCGTCGCCGATAATACGGTAGAAAACAATTCTGACTTCTCGGCATTGGTCAGACAGGTCGCTGATATTTTCTCTGATATTATGGATAATGGGTAAGCGGGGTTTTAACAGTTCACTCGAATTTACTATTGCCCGTTTTTGAAATTTAGGTTTTATTTCTACTATTCAATGTTCAAATCTTATTGAATTCCTTCGGGAAGGTTATTCTGTGGAATAATGCCTCTAACGCTTCTTAGTAGAACGAGGTTCACAGGAGTAACAGAAAACTTTTACAAATGGAAAAGGAGTCATAATGGCTAAGGCTGTAAAAGGCACAACCAAAAAACGCAAGCGCACGAAGAAAAAGGCAGTTGCTGAAAAACAAACTGTCACCGAACCGGAAGAGCAGACACTGCCGGAGAATGAAGTGGCAACGGCAACGGCTACGGCTGAAGAGGCCACCGGTTTAAGTGCCGAGGAAGAAGCCCTGAGAGCTAAGAAAGCTGAAGAAGAATCCACTCATGCCAAGTACGAACGGATTAAAAAAGGCAGCTTGTATTTGACGGATTTGCAGAAACTCACCGTCTCAGAACTGCATGATCTTGCCAAGAATGAAGGTATCAAGGAATACAGCGCGCTGAAAAAGCAGGATTTGGTTTTCAGGATTCTCAAGGAGCGTATTAACCAGAGCGGTCTAATGTACGGCGAAGGCGTGCTGGAAGTGCTCCCGGACGGTTACGGATTTCTGCGAAATCAGGATTATAACTATTTGTCATCGTCGGATGACATTTATGTATCTCCGTCTCAAATCAGACGATTCGGCCTGCGGACCGGAAATATTGTACAAGGTCAAATCAGGCCCCCGAAAGATTCCGAGAAGTATTTTGCCCTTCTGCGAGTCGAGGCGATCAACTTCGAAGACCCTGACAATCTTGCTGAAAAGATTGTCTTCAGCGACTTGACTCCGTTGCATCCTGAGGGCCGTTTTATACTCGAAACGTCAGCGGAAGAACTGAATATGCGGATTATCGACCTGGTCACACCGGTGGGCAAAGGCCAGCGTGGCCTGATAGTTGCTCCGCCGCGAACCGGCAAGACAATCCTGCTGCAAAAAATTGCGAACGCCCTGAGCACAAATCATCCTGAGGTGAAATTGATAG
>Ga0307378_10002463_pt1 | contig 28334 bp, 25 predicted proteins | sample UN1MG_FD_202238 | JGI IMG/M metagenome (GOLD analysis project Ga0307378, IMG submission 202238) | Soil microbial communities from Risofladan, Vaasa, Finland - UN-1 | ecosystem: Environmental > Terrestrial > Soil > Coastal area > Acid sulfate soil | place: Finland: Risofladan, Vaasa | collected... | reverse complement strand
CGTCTGGGGATCGACCGAGGCGCCTTCGGGGCAGACGTCCTGGATGGCCTGCTCCTTGATCCGAAGGTCGCGGCGTTCGATGTCGCCCCGGTACAGGCCGTAGAGCGCCGCCACGCCCCCGCCGATTACCAGGCAGGCGACGCTGAGGATGACGACGAACTTGGCGAGGTTGCGGATCATTTCTTGTGTCCGAAGATACGCGGTTGCGTCCAGCGGTCGATGAGCGGCACGGCGGTGTTCATGAGCAGGATCGAGTAGCACACCGCCTCCGGGTAGCCGCCGTACAGGCGTATCAGGATCGTCAGGGCCCCGCATCCGAAGCCGAAGAGGAGCATGCCCTTATTCGTCAGCGGGCTGGTCACCATGTCGGTGGCCATGAAGAAGGCCCCCAGCATGAGGCCGCCGCCCAGCAGGTGATAGGCGACGAAGCGTGGCGCCAAATCCGCCGCGCCCGCCTGAAAGGCCATCGGCATCCATCCTTTCTCCCCCCAGTCCAGGGGAAGGACGAGGGCGCCGACGGCGACGGTCGCGAGGTACACGAGGGGCACCTGCCAGCGGACCCAGCCCCTATAGATAAGGTAGAGGGCGCCCAGGAGGAGCAAAAGGGCGCTCGTTTCGCCGATGCTCCCGCCGATGCGCCCCAGGAGCATGTCCCAGAGGCCGGGGAGTTTCTCGGAGAGGACGCTCGCGGCATCGGTCTGGCCGGTGGCGATTGCTTTCAAATGGGCCATCGGGCTGGCCGACGAGACGGCCTCGATCGCGGCGGTGGCATGGCCGACCGTTCCGACGTTCGCCGAGAAACTGTTCACCACCGGGTACGCCGAGGGGTTCAGGTCCGTCGGGTAGGCGACGTGGACGAACGCGCGGCCGACGAGGGCGGGGTTCCAGATGTTCGCCCCGAGGCCGCCGAAACACTGCTTCGCGATGGCGATGGCCACGAACGCCGCGACGATCGGCACGAACCATCGCGCCTGGGCCGGCAGACAGAACGCCACCAGCAGGCCCGTCACCACCGCGCTTCCGTCGCCGACGGTCGCCTTCTTGAGGCGCAGACGCGTGATGACGGTTTCGGTGACGACCGCCGTCGCGACGGCCAGGCCCACGTGCAGGTACGCCCGGACGCCGAAGAAGTAGCCCGAGGCCACGAGCGCCGGCACCAGAGCCGCCGCGACCGACCACATGATCTTCGGGACCGAGTCGCGGGCGCGCAGATGGGGCCAGTGGCCGACGAAGAGCCGGCGTTCGCTCGATGCCGCAGCAGGCTGGGTCGGGTTATTCGACAATTTTTAACCTCTGGTTCGAGTTCGCCGCCCCGCGAACAGCGGCGCGCCCACAATTAGCCGCCCAGTTTACTGGGCGCGTGTTTTTTCCATACGGTTCGACAAAGGACCACCGCTGCCGACGTTTGCCTTCGCGCTCCGGATTCGCCTCAACGTATGCGATGGAGCGCCGGACATCCGCCGACGTCCAAAGGAACACTTTCCACCCTCGGTGGCCCCAGACCGGTCGGCGGTCGCTCGGCCGGAGCCCTTCGGCCGACAAGCGCTGCGTCGCCCGGGCCTTGAGGTGGCCCATGATCCGTCCCACCGTCCGCTCGCTCCGTCCGATCACCAAGTGCACGTGCTCCGGCAAAATCGAACAGGCGTGGATACGATATCCGCCTTCGGTCCGGGCCTGCGCAAACCCGAGCCCTACGGTCAGCGCCTGCCGGCCCGTGAACTCGACCGGCGGATAGCGGAGCGCCTGCTTTGCCTCACGCCGTAACTGCACGTCGTGCGCCGCGCCGGCGAGCGAGTGGCGAGCCTCCGTGGTGGTGGCCTTGCCGAAACGCACCAATTCCCAACTCGCCACGAATACCGACCACGAACCGCGCGGATCGTTCGGCAACCAGAAACCGTACGCGCCGAAAATCACGTGATACGCGAGGACCGCCATGCGGCGCCTCCGAATGCGACACCCCAAACACGCCCCGGAATCGCATAACACGCGCCCAGTAAACTGGGCGGCTAATTGTATACGGCTAGGAGGCCACTTTTTCGGCCTCCGCCTTGAGTTTGGCCTGGGCCTGGTGCTCGCGTTCGCGCTGGCGCGCCAGGGCTTTTCGCCGCTCGGCCCGCAGCATTTCCACCAGGTGCACGATCCGCCGGTGGGCCGGACAGACGTAGGCGCACGCCCCGCACAGGATGCAGTCCATGAGGCCCGCGTTCATGGCTTCTTCGGCGGCTTCGAGGTTCCCGTCGAGGAACGCTTCCCCGAGGATCGAGAGGTGGCTCGGATTCAGGTACGACGGGCAGTGCCGCACGCACGCCCCGCAGCGGATGCAGGGGTCGTGCTCGTAAACGGCGGCCTTGCGGAACGCCAGGACGCCGCTCGTCCCCTTCGTCACGTAAAGGTCGTTGGTGAACTGGGCCTTGCCCATCATGGGCCCGCCGAGGATGAGCGATTCGAAGCCGTCGGCCACTTCGGCGTGCGCCAGAAGCGCCCCGAGGGGCGTCCCGATCCGCGCCAGGAAGTTTCCCGGCCGCCGCGCCGCGTCGCCCGCGATCGTCAGGGCCCGCTCCGTCAGGGGCCGGCGGCGCGTGACGGCGTCGGCGATGGCCGCGGCCGTGGCGACGTTCTGCACCACGACGCCGACGTCGGCCGGCAGGCCGCCCGTCGGAACCTCGCGCTCGAGGCAGGCCAGGATGAGTTGCTTCTCCGCCCCCTGCGGGTACTTCGTGCGGAGGACCTGGACCCCGCCGCCGTCGAACCCGCGGACGGCCGACTCCATGGCCTCGGCGGCGTCGGGCTTGTTGTCTTCGATGGCGACGATGCCCCGCGACGCCCCCGTCGCCGCCATGCAGATGCGCATGCCCGTCAGGATGTCGCCGGGCCGCTCGAGCATCAGCCGATGGTCGCATGTGAGGAGAGGTTCGCACTCGGCCCCGTTGATGAGAATCGTGTCGACGGTCTTGCCTTTCGGCGGGGCGAGTTTGACGTGCGTCGGGAACGTCGCGCCGCCCATGCCGACGATGCCGCCCTCGGCCACCGCCTCGCGAAGTTCGTCGGCCGAAAGACGCAACCAATCGCGCGGCTCGTTGCACCCCTCGGCCCATGCGTCCAGCCCGTCGGGTTCGAGGGCGACCGCCTGGACCGCTCGGCCGGTGGCAGCGTCGATGACCGATTCGATGCCCGTGACGGTTCCGGAAGTCGGGGCATGGACGGAGGCGGAGATGAAGCCGTCGGCCTCGCCGATCCGCTGGCCGCGCTTCACCGCGTCGCCCTTCTGGACGACGGGCTTGGCGGGCGCGCCGAGGTTCTGGGCCATCGGCACCACGAGCCGCTCCGGCACCGGCAGCGTCTCGGTGGCTTTGTCGGCCGTCCGCTTGTCGGTCGGCGGATGCACCCCGCCCGGGAAGGTTGCCTTGCCCACGCCTCGCCTCGCTGAGTCCAAAAGGGTTGCATATCCTAGCATGGCGGGGGGGGATTGCAAATGAAGAGTCAGGCCTTCAGCGCGCGGCCGATCTGGCGGACCGCCTGCGTGAGACGCTGCTCGTTCTCCACGAGCGCGAGCCTCAGGAACCCCTCGCCGTTCGGTCCGAACGCCCGGCCCGGGGAGACCGCCACGTTCGCCTTCTCCATCAGGTCCACCGCGAAATCGATGGTTCCGCGGCCAGCGAGGACCTTATCGGGGACCTTGGCCCAGACGAACATCCCGGCCTTCGGCGATTCGACCTCGGTCCAGCCGATGCGGTGCAGGCCCTGCACGAGGATGTCGCGGCGCTTCTGATAGACGCGGGCCTGGTGCAGCACGTCCGCGTCGCAGTGCCTGAGGGCCACGATCGAGGCTATCTGGATCGCCTGGAAGATGCCGTAGTCGTAGTAGCCCTTGACCTTCGCCAGCGCGCCGAGCATCTCGGCGTTTCCGGCGCAGAATCCGATCCGCCAGCCGGCCATGTTGTAGGGCTTCGACATGGTGGTGAACTCGACGCCGACGTCTTTGGCGCCCTTGGCTTCGAGAAACGAGGGCGCCCGGTATCCGTCGAAGCACGTCTCGCCGTAGGCGAAATCGTGAATCACGAGAAATCCGAACCGCTTGGCCATCGCGACCACTTCCTCGAAGAACCGCACGTCCTCGACGACCATGCTCGTCGGGTTGTGCGGATAGTTGAGGATGAGGATCTTCGGCCGCGGGTACATGTGCTCGACGACAGAGGCGACGCGCTTGAGGAACTCCTCATCGTTGCCCAGCCGGACGCTGATGACGTTCGCGTCGGCCAGCACCACGCCGTACACGTGGATCGGAAACGCCGGGTCCGGCACGATGGCCGTGTCGCCCGCGTCCAGAAGCCCCAGGCACATGTGGCTGAAGCCTTCCTTGGAACCCAGGCAGGCGACCACTTCGTTCGTCGGGTCCAGTTCGACGTTCCTCTGGCTGGCGTATCGCCGGGCGACCTCGCGCCGCAGGTTCTGGACGCCGATCGAGAGGCTGTAGCGCTGGTTGCGGGCGTCGGCGGCCGCCTCGCAGAGTTTGTCGACGATCGGCTTCGGGGTGGGGTCCGAGGGGTTCCCCATCCCGAGGTCGATGATGTCGACGCCCTGCTGGCGCTTCCGCAGTTTCGTGGCGTTGATGCGGCCGAAGAGGTACGGCGGCAGCCGCTTCAGCCGCGACGCCACGGGAATCGTGTATTCGGGTTCCTGGACCGTGTCGCTCATGCTACGCTTCTTCGCAAAGGACGGTCGAAAAATGTTTTTGTTCTCCCTCTCCCCCGGTGGGAGAGGGTGGGGTGAGGGGGGCAAAGGGTCGCCGTATGGCATTCACCCTCACCCCTTCCCCCTCTCTCGTTCGACCCAGAGGCTCTCGACGGGCCATCAAGGGAGAGGGGAACGCAGCCCATCATAACGCCGGGTCGCTAGGAGTCAAGGAGGAGGGCCCGCTCCTCGGGCGTGAAGCGCTGGGGCCGGCCGCGGGCGTCCACCAGGGCCCCCGTGATCTCGGCCTCGGCGATGACCGTCTCGCCGCCGGCATCCTCGCGCAGCAGGCGGTTCGCAAAGACGACCCGCGCGCCGTGGACCTCGCGAACGAGAGTCTCGACGATGAGTTCCTCGTCGTACCGCGCCGCGGCACGGTAGCGGACGTGGACCTCGGCGATGGCGACGTATCGGCCTCGCGCCTCCATCTCGGCATACACGAGGCCGCGCTCCCGCAAGAGTTCCGTGCGCCCCATCTCGAAATAGACGAGCAGGTGTGAGTGATGGAGCCGGCCCATGGGATCGGCTTCGCCGTAGCGGACGCGGACGGTGAGGCGGTGGGGTTCGGCCATCTACAATGCCTTTTCAACGCAGAGATCGCAGAGAGCGCAGAGGGAGAAGCGGGTAACAACAACACATCGTTGCGAGGCAGGTCTCCGTACCCGCTGTGCAACAATTCAATTCCCTGTCCCCTGATCTTTGTCGTTCTCCGCGTGCTCTGCGCTCTCTGCGTTTCAAAACACCTATACCCCGGCGGCAAGGAAATCCTCGATGACGCGCTTGAAGTCGGGCTCCGCCTCGGTCTCCCACATGCCGATGATGCGGCGTTCCCGTTCGGCGTTTTCGGGGGAGTCGGAGGCATGGGCGGCGTTGCGCATGAGGTCGCGGCCGAAGTCGCTCCGCACCGTGCCGGACTCCGCCTGGTCGGGGTTCGTCGCGCCGAGCCAGTAGCGGATTTTGGTGATGGCATCCTCGCCGCGGTACAAGAGCGCCAGGCACCGGCCGGGGCCCGAGCGGTTGCGCTCCGCGTCGCTACGGACCTTGCGCGGGTCTACGCCGGTCATGTACTGGACGATCCTGGCGAACTCAGCCCGCGCGTTGGAGTCGGCGAGCATGCGGTTGGCGGTCTTATAGAACTCGTCCGGCAGGGCGAAGTCGAAGGCGCCCTGGAGCCGCTCGCGCATGGTCTTCTCGATGAGGAACTGGAGTTTATCGCGGAACTGGTCCAGCAGGGGCCCGTAGAACGCCTCGCCCTGGGCTGAGGACATCGACAGGAGTTTCGCCCCCACGATGTAAAGGCCCGTCCGCGAAAAAACGTCGATGATATTGCCGGGCCGCCGGGAGCGCTTCTCGAAGTTCTCCGGCTTCAGGATCACCAGTTCCGTCTCGAACCGTTCGCTTCCGGGGAGAAAATTCACCGCCGACTCGACCACCCCGCCGTCGGTCGGCGTCGTCCGCGCGAAGAACGCCAACTCTTCGCGGACGGTTTCGGGGTCCGGCCCGCAGATGACGGCCGGCTCGAAGTAGCGGACCTGGCCGTCCGGCCCGTTCTGGAAGTCGCCGTACGTCCCCCGGACGGTGTGGCCGGTCACCTTGGGGCCGGCCTTTCCCACGACGTCGTCCACGAGGTGGTTGAGCGCATTCTCGCCGCGGAAGAGGAGCACGAGGCACCGGTTCGAGAGGCCTTGCGGGTTATCGCGCCGGAGGTTCTCGTCCACGTACTGGATGAAAGCCTCGCGGACGGGGTTCCCGAGGTCGCTCTTCTTCAGGAGTTCCAGGTACGCATCCACCCAGGCGTCGCTCGGGGCGTACACGTGGACGCCCACCAAGTCGAGTTTCGCGAGGCTCACGAGCCGCCCGATGATGCCTCCCGTCCGGCTCTTGTGGAGGCTGTAGGGCGTGATCATCACATACGCGAGTTCGTCCGCCATGAGGTTTCTCCGCTCGCAATTCGCCGGACAGCCAGTTTAGCGGCACTGCGGGGCGGGGTCAAACGGATTGCGAAGGGTGATCGGCAACCGCTGCGGCCAAGTGAGGATTGACAAGGAGTACCTCTAACAATGGCACTCACGGGCGGCGCGGTCTGGCGCCGTATAGTTCAGCGGCCGGCTCGGCGCCGAGGAGTTTGATTCCGTCTGACTCACAGTAGCACGCGATGTGCGGTTGTTCCGACTCCCGCGTATTCTTCCGGTTTCCTTTTTCAAGGACGGCGGTCAGCCGCTTGCCGGCATCTTGCGGCATTTTCCAGGATCGGGGAACCTGGCACGTGTCCACCCAATCCAGCGTGATGTCCGCAGGGAGTTGATCCAGTTCCGACAGAAACCGATTGAAGTTCTCTGTTACAAAATACGTCTTGCTGGGGTTGCTGAAAAGATAGAATCGCTGAACATGCTCATCCCAGACGATGAGCATCCCGTAGTCTTTGTCAATGGTAACCGGTTCGTCTTCATGCTCCCGGAGCACCCAGAAGGCGATGAGCCTCTTGCTTTCCAGCTCGACAACGCCGCGGTGCCAGACGGCCGACGGCGGCAGGAGTGACGCACATCCCGCCAGGACGACGGCTCCAACTATGGCTGCAATTCGGGTCATGTCTTCTATAGCCCTGCACTCGCGTCAGGGAGAGCCGACGGGTGCTGCGGGACGTTCCGCGCACGTGGCCTGGAAGCATACACAACGGATTCGGCCTTTGCCAACACATTCCGATGCGACGTGGGAAAGGGGGACAGGCGCTATTTCCATGCGGCCGGATTATACCTTTTGCGCGGCGGGTCTCCCGCCTTCCGACTTCGCCCTTCGGGCTTCGCCGGACAAGTCGCCGAGGCTACAGCGAACGGGTCAGTTTCCGGCCGGCGGCGTCGGGCCGGGCGTCATCTCAACCTCTTCTTCCTCGACCTTGGGACCTTCGGCGCCCTTGGCGGCCACCGGGTCGCGGAACAACAGCGCGAACAGCACCAGCAGGGCGGCCGAGATGATGGTGCTTGCGATCCACATCGGCTGCCAGTTGATAATCTTCTCGGCGCCTTCGGTCACGGTGTTGGCCGCGATAAGCCAGCCGTTCACGAAGTTCCCCACCAAGAGACCGACGCCGAAGATCAGGAACAAGAGGCCCTGGGCCTGGGCCTTCATCTCCTTGGGGGCCTTGCGGTCCACGTAGATCTGCGCCCCCACGTAGAAGAAGCCGAAGATGACGCCGTGGACCAGGATGGCGGTGTAGTACAGCGCGTCCACGCTGTAGTTGTTGCCCAGGGCATAGGCGCCGTAGCGGACGAGCAGGGCGAGCAAGCCGACGACCATGGTCCACTTCAGGCCGACCCGGGCGATGGCCACCGGCACGAGCAGCATCAGGAACATCTCCACGAACTGGCCCCAGTTCATGGTCACGGTCAGGTACTTGAAGGCCTTGGCCTCCAGGAAGGCCGCCCCGTAGGTCCAGTGCGCCGAGAACGGAATGGTGGCAATCAGGTACCCCAGAACCAGGACCGCGAAGTGCCAGTCCTTCATGAGCGCCAGGGACCGCAGGCCCATCACGTCGACAATCGAGGTCTTCTGGCCCTTGGCCGGCGGCGGCGTATGGGGCAGGAGCAGGGCGAAAACGCCTCCGGCCAGCGCCACGCCCGCCCCGCAGTACAGCGGGATCGCCGTCCCGTCGATCACGGCACCCCACACTTTCTGGGCCACGATGCTGAACAGACCCGCCGCCACCCATCCGATCGAACCGAACACCCGGATCTGAGGGAACTTTTCGGACGGGCTGTGGCTCATCGCGATGGAACTGGTCAGGCCCCATGTGGGCATGTAGCACAGCATCGCCGCCAGCAACAGCAGGAACAACGGGAACGGCGCCGTGACCTGCGTCGACAGCAGGAGCAGCACGCAGGTGGCCAGGTTCAGCGCCGCCAGCATCTTCTGCGACGCGAAGTTGCGGTCGGCAAACATACCGATCAGCGGTGACGCCAGGCAGCCCAGCGCCATCGAACTGCCGATCAGGGCCATCTCCAGCCCGCCCATCCCCAGTTTCTTCACGTACGCGGTCAGTTGCACGAACCAGACCGCGATCAACATGTACTGAAGGAACATCATGGTGCTCAGCCGGATTCGTACGCTCATTGACATTTTGGCCATGGCTCTTGCACCTCCTCTTGCGGGCCAGTCCTGCCGAACCCTTGTGTCCCTGACCCCTCGATCCGCTGTGGGAACTCGTCTATCGCATCGGCATGCCGCTGCTGACGTCCACGGTCGCGCCGGTCATGAAGCTCGCCCGGTCGCTGGCGAGGAACGTCACGACGTTGGCAACCTTTTCGGGTTTGCCGAGCCGACCGGCGGCGTGGCCGGCAGGAACAGCCGGGCCGCCAGCACCGGCGCCCACGCGCCCCACACGGCATACTCCCGAAACATCATCACGCTGACCGGAATGTAAACGCCGCCGATGTTCATGGGAATGCCCTCACGGATGCGAACGCATCGCAATCCTCACGATCGCGTGCGCTCTGGGGAAAAGGGTCCGGTGAATCATGAAAGTTCCGCCCCATGCCGACCGTGCGGATTATGATGGTCCCCAACCCACTGTCAAGAAAACAATCGGCTCCGATTCATGTTGACCGGGTTCGGGCGGGAAGGTAGGGTAGGGCTTGTCGCCACAGGCGACTCGACTAGGCGAGCGGACCCGCGGGTGGTGTCCGCCATGTGAAGGAGCAAGCGATGAATCTCTGCTCGTTTGGCGCCGTCTCGAGGCGCGACTTTCTGCGCGTGGGCACAGGCAGTGCGGCCGCCTTCTTCCTGACGGGCCTTAAACCGCTCGGCGCGGGGGAGCCGCACGCCAGGAAACGCATCCCCATCGGCCTGCAACTGTACTCGGTGCGCGACGATTGCGGCAAGAACCTCGCGGGCACCATCGAGGCTGTCGGCAAGATGGGCTATGAGGCCGTCGAGTTCGCGGGCTACTACGGCAAGACGGCGCAGGAACTCAAGAAACTCCTGGCGGATAACGGCCTGAAGTGCTGCGGCACCCACACGGGTCTCGACACGCTTCGCGGGGACAACCTGAAGCGCACCGTCGAGTTCCATCAGGCGCTCGGCAACAAGTTCCTCATCGTGCCGGGCATGGGCAACAAGACCCGCGGCGATTGGGAGAACGCGGCGAAGGAATTCAGTGACATCGCCGCCAAGGTCGCGGGCGACGGCATGCGCGTGGGCTACCATGCGCATGGGGGCGACTTCCGGGCCCTCGACGGCTCGACGCCCTGGGACATCTTTTACTCCGCCGCCGATCCCAAGGTCGTTATGCAACTCGACATCGGCAACTGCATGGGCGGCGGAGGGGATCCCGTTGCCATCCTCAAGAAGTTCCCCGGCCGCGCCACCACGATCCATATGAAGGAACACGGCGGAAATACCGGTCTCATCGGCGAGGGACAGGCCAAGTGGGACCAGATCCTGGCTCTTTGCGAGGCCGGCGGCACCGAGTGGTACATCGTGGAACAAGAACAGTACGGCGGCGGAACGCCGCTTGAGTGCTGCCGACGCAGCCTGGAGAACCTGAAGAAGATGATACGCGCCTAGCCGCGGGTCGGTTCACGCTCTGGAGCGTTGGCACGCGGCCGCTCGGCCACGGCCAACTCCTCAGGCCCCCGTGCCGGGGACAGCGCGAGGAGCCATCGCACGATCCGCCGCATCCTGCCGCGTCGTCGTGGTTCGATTGCACCCGGTGCTTGCATGGCCTGTCTTCCTCGCCCGGCCTGATTGTACGGGGTTCGGCCCGCGCGGCAGGACGTCGCCGGCCGATGCCCTTTATGGTAGGAAGGACGGACCGAACGGGGGCCGAAAAGGAGAGCATCTATGGGTCACCGGCCAAACCAAGCGCGTGCCGCACAACGGGTGTCGGCGGGGCGCCTGAGGGGCTTCGCCCTGTTCCTGGCAGCCGCGGCCTTTCTGGGGCTGACACTGGCGGCGCTGACGGCGCCCGTGCCGCGCGGCGCGGCAGCCGCGCAGGCGGGGAGGTTCTTCTTCCATGACGGCGACTCGCCCATCGTCTTTCTGGGCGACAGCATCACCGAGCAGCGGATGTACACCACGTATATCGAAACCTACGTCCTGACGCGGTTCCCGAAGTGGACCGTGACGTTCCGGAACATCGGCTGGGGCGGCGACACCGTGTGGCTGAGTCAGCGCCGCAACTTCGAGACGGGGGTACGGCGCGACATCCTGCCGCTCCACCCGAAAGCCATCACGATTGATTTCGGAATGAACGACGCGCGCGGCGGCGACGGCAACTTTGCGAAGTACATCAACTACTCCGCGCAACTGGCCCGCGGACTGAAGGAAACCGGTGTGCGGGTGGCCCTCCTCGCGCCCAGCCCCGAGGAGCGCTACGAGGCCGGCCAGCCCGCTGGCAGCGGTTACAACAACATGCTCGCCAAGTACTCGCAGGGGCTCCAAGGCGTCGCCGCCAAGGAGGGCGTCCTCTTCGTGGACCAGTTCAGCCCCTTCGTGCGCGTCATCGAGGACGGCCGCAAGGCCGGAGTGCTGGGGACCGCGGGGGACCCGCGCCTCGTGCCGGACGGCATCCACCCGAATTGGGCCGGCCACCTGGTCATGGCGGCTGCGATCCTGAAGGGCCTCGGGGCGCCGGCCCTCGTCAGTCACCTGGAGATTGACGCAGCCGCCGCGAAAGTCAAGGCGGCCCAGGGTTGCGCCGCGGAAATCCTCGACGGCGCCGGCGAAGGGGTGCTCGCGTTCCGGCGGGCCGACGACCGCCTTCCCTGGCCGATTCAGCCGGAGGCCGCGCTCGTGCTCAAGGTGCCGGGGTTCACGCCCCTGGCGGACCTCAGCCTGTACGACCTGAAGGTCACCGGCCTGAAGGCGGCCCAATACGACCTCGCGATTGACGATCAGAAGGTGGGGACGTTCACGAAGGAGGACCTGGCCCGCGGGGTTAACCTGACGCTTCAGGCGGGTCCCATCACGGCGCAGGGGGCCCAACTGCTGAGCGCGGTCGTGGAAAAAAATAACCTGTTCTTCGACCGGTGGCGGAGGACGCTGGTGCCCAATCTGCCGGCGTCTCTCAACGAGGCGGACATCCCGGCCGATGCCCGGGAGAAGTTGGCTCAGGCGGACCAGGCCATCGCCGAGAAGGAAAAGCAGATCAACGCCCTGCGCCTGCCGGTGCCCCACGTATTCAAGTTGACGCCGGCGCTGTGAAGCCGGCTAGACCTTCAGCGTGTGGCCGGAGCCGTTGGCGGTCAGGACCACGTGGCCGTCGCCCAGTAGGTTCGCCACGTCGCGCTGGAAGGCGGCGTCGGCGGAGACCCGCAGGTCGTCGCCCGCGCGGAGAATTGTCCGGCCGTGGGTCCGACTCACGAGTTCGATGTAGATCGGCACGGTTCCGGGATGGGCGGCGAGGACTTGCCGAAGATTCTCCATCAGTGCATCATCCAACCCGACCTCGTGCAAACGAATGACGACAGATTGGGTGAGCGTGCGTTGGCCCTCCTCGAGCGTCAGGAGCCGGCTGACGCGGACGGAGGGTTCCTCGCGTCGGCGGTCCACCTGGCCGCGGATAAAGACGATGCTGTCCTTGCGGACGAGTTCCTGGTGTTTCTCGTAGTCCTCGGGGAAGATGATGCAGGAGGTCTTACCGGCGAGGTCCTCGAAGTCGAAGGCGGCCATTTTGGCGCCGGCGTTTCGTCCCTTTTTCGTGAACAGAGGCCTGACCGGGCCGATCATGCCGCCGAGGACCACCTCCGTGCCGTCCGGATATTGCGCGAGGTCCGCCGTTGACGCCGTCGAGAAGTGCCGCAGCACCGGCTCGTGCTCGGCCAGGGGATGGCTCGACACGTAGAGCCCCAGGACGTCCTTTTCGTATTTCAGCAGTTGGCCCTCCGGCCATTCGGGGATGTCGGGCAGGGCCTGTTCCTCCGGTCCCAGCGCGCCGGGATCGGCCTGGAATTGGCCGAAGAAGTTCATCTGGCCTCGGCGCCGATCCTCCTGGGCGGCGGTGCCGGCCGCGAGGGCGCGGTCCATGACGGCGGCCAGTTGGCTTCGCCGCGCGCCGGTCGAATCGAACGCCCCGCACTTGACGAGGCTGTCTGCGACCGCGCGGTTGACGGCCGAGGGGTCCACATGCTCCGCGAAGTGAAAGAGGGAGCGGAATCGTCCGACCTGGCGCCGGGCAACCTCGATGGCCTCGACGGCCCGATGGCCGATGCCCTTGACGGCCGCCAGGCCGAACCGCACGCGGTCGCCGACGACCGTGAAGTCGGCGCCCGATTCGTTGATGTCGGGGGGGGCGACCTCGATGCCCATGCGTCGGCACTCGTCGATGTATTCGGCGACCTTGTCGGTGTCGGCCATTTCGTAGGTCAGAAGGGCGGCCATGAACTCCACGGGATAGTGGACCTTCAAGTAGGCCGTCTGGTAGGCGATCTGGGCGTAGCGGGCGGAGTGGCTCTTGTTGAACCCGTAGCCGCCGAAGTGCGTGATGAGTTGCCAGATTTCCTCGGCGACGCCAGGCCGGAGGCGGTGCTTTCGGCATCCGGCGAGGAAGGCGTCGCGTTCGGCCTCGATGATGTTGCGGTCCTTCTTGGAGATGGCCTTGATGAGTTTGTACGCCCGCTCCAGGGGGATGCCGCCCAGGCGGTTCGCCATCCGCATCACCTGTTCCTGGTAGGCCATGATGCCGTACGTCTCTTCCAGGATCTCCTTCAGCACGGGGTGCGGATAGTCGTAGCGGACGCGGCCGTGCTTGCGATCCAGGAACGAATCGATCATGATCATCGGGCCGGGGCGGTACAGGGCGTTGGCCGCGATCAGATCCTCCAGTTTGTCCGGCCGGATCTTCTGCAGGAGGTCCCGCATGCCGGCGGATTCAAACTGGAAGATGCCCTTCGTCTCGCCGCGCTGGAACGACCCGAACACCTCCGCGTCCTCCAGGCCGATGCGTTCGAGGTCTATCTCGACGCCGCGATGCTCGCGCACGAGCCTGACGGCCCGCTCGATCGTCGAGAGGGTCCTGAGGCCCAGGAAGTCCATCTTCAGGAGGCCCGCGCGTCCGACGGCGTGCATCTCCCACTGGGTGGTGATGTCGTCGCCGACCCGGCAGAGGGGGACGTAGCCCACGAGCGGGGCGTCGGCGATCACCACGCCCGCCGCGTGCACCGACGCGTGGCGCGCCAGGCCCTCCAGACGCCGCGCAATGTCCATCAGGTCCCGCACCTTCTCGTCGGACTCGACCAGCCGCGCCAAGGCCGGTTCCTGCTGAAGCGCCCGTTCGAGCGTCATGTGGAGTTGGGCGGGGATGAGTTTGGCGATGCGGTCGACTTCGGCCAGAGGCATGTCGAGGACGCGGCCGACGTCGCGCACCGCCGCCCGCGCCGCCATCGTCCCGAACGTGATGATCTGCGCGACGTTCTCCTGGCCGTATTTCTCATGCACGTAGCGGATGACTTCCTGCCGACCGTCCTGGCAGATGTCGATGTCCAGGTCGGGCATTTCGTTGCGGCTGGGGTCCATGAACCGCTCGAAGAGGAGGCCGTACCGGATCGGGTCCACGCTCGACAGACCCAGCAGGTAGGCCACCAGGCACCCCACCCCGCTGCCGCGCGCGGCGCACGGTATGCCGCGATCGTGCGCGTAGCGGACGAAGTCCCAGACGATCAGGAAGTAACTGGAGAATCCCTTGGCCTGGATGATGGCCAGTTCGTGTTCGAGTTGGTCGCGGATGGCCTTCGTCGCCTTGCCGTAGCGCCGTTCGAGACCTTCCTCGCACAGACGCCGCAGCATCGACTCGGGCGTTTCGCCCGCCGGGACCGGATACACGGGCGCGTGATGCCGGCCGAACTGGAGCCCGAGGTTGCACCGGCCGGCGACCTCGACCGTGTTGGCCAGCGCCTCCGGCAGGTCCGGGAAGCGGGCCTGCATCTCTTCGTGCGTCTTCAGGTGAAACTCCCGCTCGCGGTACCGCATCCGGTTCGCGTCCGAAAGGAGTTTCCCCGTGTTGATGCACAACAGGACATCGTGGGCCCGGGTGTCGTCGGCCGAGAGGTAATGCACATCGTTCGTCGCGACGAGGGGGACGCTCATCTCGCGTGCCAGGCCGACGAGCATCGGCCGCGCGCGGCGTTCGTCCTCGATGGCGTGGTCCTGGACCTCCAGGTAGAAGTTTTCCGGCCCCAGGATTTCGCGGTATTGGGCGACGGCCCGCCGGGCGCCGTCTTCGTCGCCCGCCAGAAGACGCCGCGGAACCTCGCCCTGGAGGCACGCCGACAGGCCGATGAGGCCCTCGGCATGCTCGGCGAGGACCTCTTTATCGATACGCGGCCGATAATAGAAACCGTCCAGGTAGGCGGTCGTCGCGAGGCGCAGCAGGTTGCGGTAGCCGCGCTCGTCCGCCGCCAGCAGGACGAGGTGGTGTCCGGCGTCCTGGCTTCCGGGCAGGGTTTCCCGGTCCTGCCGCCGGCCGGGCGCGACGTAGGCTTCGTACCCGAGGATCGGTTTGATGCCGGCCGCGACCGCCGCCTGGTAGAACTCGATCGCGCCGAACAGGTTGCCGTGGTCGGTGATGGCGACGGCCCCGGAGCCCTGGTGGGCGGTGGCCTTGACGAGGTCGGCGGTCCGGCAGGCACCGTCCAGGAGGCTGTACTCCGTGTGAACGTGGAGATGAACGAACGATGGACCTCGCACCGACCCGCCTCGCTCCCGTGCGTGTGTACCGGGGCGATGCTACCAGCCGGGCCGGCGCGCGTCAACCGTTTCGCGAAAGCCAATTGCTTGACAAGTCCGCGCGGCGGCCTAAGATAAGCCCTTCCGGAACCTTGGGAGCCTTCGGCCGATGGGCCTCCTGCGCGACTTTACGGACAAACCGATCAAGGCAAATCCCGTGTTCGTCCTGGCGCTGGGGCTTTGTCCGACGCTGGCGGTCTCGACGAGCGTCCGCAACGCCTGTGCGATGGCCGCCGCCGCCACCGCCGTCCTCATCGGCTCCAACATCCTCATCAGCCTCATCCGCCGATTTGTTCCCAACCAGATCCGCATCGTCTGCTACATCGTCGTCATCGCGGGTTTCGTCACGATGGTCGAGATCATCATGAAGGCGGTAGCGCCCGTCGAGGTCAATAAGGCGCTCGGCATCTTCATCCCGCTGATCGTTGTCAACTGCATCATCCTGGGGCGGGCCGAGGCCTTCGCCTCGCGCCACGGGGTCCTTTCCAGTTTTGCCGACGCGCTCGGCATCGGCGTCGGCTTTCTCGGCGCCCTGCTCGCGATTGCTGTCATCCGCGAGGTCCTCGGCGCCGGGACGCTCTGGGGCTATCGCCTTACGCCCGTCACGGTCGCCGGTCGCACGATCCTGCCGGAGTACCAGCCGGCCAACATCCTTGTGATGGCGCCGGGCGCGTTCCTCGTGATCGGGCTTCTTTTTGGTTTGTTTTACTGGATAGGCAATCGGCGGCGGGAGCGCCTGCGGCTGGCGGGCGTGCCGGCCGTCGCCCAAACTGCCAGGGATCTGCCCAAACCGAAGAAAAAAAGCGAGGGCGAAGCAGCGACAGGCTAGCCCCGAGCGCACCTGCCCGCCGTAGTCCCGGCGCGCCGGGACGGAGGCGGGAGCGCGGAGAGAAGTGGCTAGCCCCGAGCGTAAGCGAGGGGTTGGAGGTAGGGCGCTGTGGAAGTCGGCTACATCGAACTGGCGATCGGCTCCATCCTGATCTCGAACTTCGTCCTGATGAAGTTCCTGGGGCTGTGCCCGTTCCTCGGCGTCACGAAAAAGACGAGCGACTCGGTCGGCATGGGCCTGGCGGTCATCTTTGTCATGACGCTTGCCTCCGCGGTGACGGCCGCACTCTACCGCTACGTCCTCCTGCCCACGACGCCGGAGCATACGAACGTCCTGGCGCTCCTGGGGTTCCCGGTCCCGGCCGGGGGCCTCGTCCTGGTCCTCAAAACCATCTCCTACATCCTCGTGATCGCGGCCCTCGTGCAGTTCGTTGAGATGGTGCTGAAGAAGACCGTCCCCGCGCTCTACCGGGCGCTCGGCATCTACCTGCCGCTCATCACGACCAACTGTGCCGTCCTGGGCGTCGCGCTCCTGAACACCGAGGCGTGGCGCGACCCGGCGAACGGGCTGGCGGTCCACAAGGCTGCGTTCAACGGCTTCTGCGCCGGCGTCGGGTTCCTGCTGGCCATGATTTTGATGAGCGGCATCCGCGAACGCCTTGCCGAAGCGCGCGTGCCGAAGGCCCTCCAGGGGCTCCCCATCGCCTTCATCTGCGCGGGCCTGATGGCCCTGGCGTTCATGGGGTTCAACAAGTTGTTCGGGATTACCGTATAAGAGAATAGCCTCGAGACGAATGGTGAACGGATGACGGTCTGGGAACAGATTGGGCCTTATCTCGGCTCCGCGTGGTTGGTGCTCGGCGTCCTGGCGGTGGTCTTCGGGGCGGTGCTGGCGCTGGCGAACCGCTTCTTCAGCGTCGTCGTCGATCCGCGCCAGGAAGCCATCGAGGAAGCCCTCCCCAAGGCGAACTGTGGGGCCTGTGGCTACGGCGGGTGCGCCGCCTATGCCGAGGCCGTCGTCCTGGGCAAGGCCGATGCCAACCTCTGCCTCCCCGGCGGGTCCGAGACGGCCGTCCAGATCGGCCGCATCATGGGCCTCGCCGTCGCCGGCGTCACCCCCAAGGTAGCCGTCGTCAAGTGCCAGGGGTCCTTCCAGAACACCTCCGAGCGGTTCCGCTACGTCGGCGAGCGCGATTGCCGCGCCGCCGCCGCCACCCAGTACGGCCAGACCGCCTGCCCCTACGGGTGCCTGGGATTCGGCACGTGCGTCCGGGCCTGCCCGTTCGACGCCATGGTCATGGACGCGGAAACGGGCCTTCCGCGGGTCCTGGAGGACCGCTGCGTGGCCTGCGGGACCTGCGCCGAAGTCTGCCCCAAGAATATCATTGAGATTCTGCCCAAGGAGCGGTACGTTCATGTCCTTTGCCGGAACCAGGACCCGGGCAAGGTGGTGCGCCAGGTCTGTAAGGTCGGCTGCATCGCCTGCCACAAGTGCGAGAAGGTCTGCCCCGTCGAGGGCGGCGCCGTCCACGTGACCGGGAACCTGGCGGCCGTGGACATGGAAACCTGTATCTCCTGCGGCAAATGCGCCCAGGAGTGCCCCGTGGCCTGCATCGGAAACTTCCGGAAACTCCGGCGGGACGCCAAGAAACGAAACACCCCCGCCGGTAAGGACGAACCGGCCGAACAGGCTGCCTGAGGAAACCTGAAAAGCGGAGTCCAGTCATGGCAAAGCGAAGCGTTTGGCTGTTGGCTCTGGCGACCGCGCTGGTGGCCGGCTTCGCCGCCGTCGCCTGGACCCAGGAGACCGCCCGGGAGAAAGTCGCCGAAAAGGCCATCGAGGCCGCCGATCCCGACCAGGTCAACCCCATCGACATCAAGGGCGAGAAGTACACCTTCGATTTCCGCTTCGATAGCCTCGAGCCCTTCGTCGTCACCAACCCCGAGGGCGAAAAAGAAGTTTATTGGTACCTCGTCTACACCATCACCAACACGAGCAAGGAGGAGCACAATTTCGTCCCGGCTTTCTCGCTCTACAGTGACATGGCCAGCGTCCGGCGGGCCGGCCTCCATCCCGACGTCTTCGACGCCGTCCAGAAACGCCGCAAGATACGGTTCCTCGAGAACGCCGTCAAGATGACCGGCAAGGTCCTCCCCGGCGAGGACAGTGCCCGGACGGGTGTCGCCATCTTCGCCCCCCTCGACCGCGAGACCGACCACTTCCGCATCTTCGTCGAGGGCCTCTCCGGCGAATACGTCGAGCGCCCGAACCCCGCCGCCACCGACGACACGCCTGAGGACGAAAAGGTCATCCGTCTCCGCAAAACCCTCGTCCTGGAATACAAGTTCCCCGGCGACTCCTGGTGGCTCAACGTCGACCAGCCCGTCTTCCTCTCCAAGACCTGGACCTGGCGGTAAGGCTCGCCGCGCGCCGTTCACATTAAGCGCGGCGCGGCGGTTTTCTTGTTCACCATGCTGCCTGCTTCTGGCACTGGGCGAGGGGTACTTGCACATGGCGAAGCCCTTTTTTGTTCCGGAGCCTTGGCGCTTATTGAAGCACGACTCCGGCCTATTACTCTCGTCTACCCCCGGTGGTAGTGTGCGGTCAACCGAGACTCTAGGTGCCAAGCGAACCGCTATACGGAATCGGCAAAGTCGGAAGATGGGCAGTCTGGGAAACATGGGGTGCGTGCTGAACATATGCCTAGCGGGCAAGATTCGGACTTGACTTGGAAGCTTTTTGTGTTATAATTGCTTTGTACGAAAGGGTTTATCTCTGTGGATTGGCGTGTGGGTGGAGGAGCGAATTTCACCAAATTTCGGTTTTTTTACGTGCATGACTGTGGCGTGAAGCGGTGCGCGCGACTTAAGATAGTGCATGCAACGAAACGTGGTACAGTTCTTTCCCAGCATGTTTCAGTGTCTCTCGGGAGGCCAGCGTGGTTTGAACTTCACCATGGCCACGCACGTTGACCCGTGCAGATGGGTGCGGTGGCACGTCGCCGGGAAAAACTGTAGGGTGTGGACTCAGCGGACCGATCTATAGGGAGGGGGGTTTGCTATGCCCGAAAACGCTGCGAAGATGTGCGGAGGCAAGCAGTTCATCCGGCAGAGGATCATTGCGCGCGTTCGAGATACAGTTGACTCCTTGGGTTTGGATACCGAAGAATTCGGGCTAATGGCGTATCCCGCAAACGCAAGAATACTGGACCGTCTCCGCGAAAGCCCCGAACGCCTGAATGAGGACATAGCACTTTCCCTCATGGCCCCTCTTGCAATTCCCATTGAGGATGTCTTGTTGCTCCGCGAGATGACCAAACCAGAACACGATGATTGGCTACGCACGATGCTCGGATCTGACGATTCTGTTCTGGCAACCAGTGGCGGTGACGGAACCCTGGATCCTGAAGTCTGTCTCGCACTCTTCATTCGTTTTGAAGCCATGAAAGAACTAAACACCCCTTAGTCCACCCCTTAGTCTTCAACAGTATGATTTAGAGAAAGTCCTGAATTTTTCCCTTGTAGTTGTGCCTCTATCGCGTATGCTGACAGACTGATGCGGTGACTTTGGGGGATATTCTTATGCCGGTGCGAGAACCGAATCGCCCACGAGGCCAAACACTGGAGGCCGCTGTTAGTTACATGCAGGGCTTCCTTAGGAACAACCCCCAATACTCGCCCAATAAGTTATTCGAGCGCCGGATGCCCCTTAATCCTTGTGCGCTAGCACTCCTGCGGTACTGCAGCAACAAGAAGCTTCAGGTTGCCGGCGCACATGCCGTATTCGCCAGCCTCACATTGCCAGCGAGATTGCTGGGCTCGCGTGGCAACCCGGCCTCATGGCTCTGGCACATGGGGAACAATGTTCCGCGTGTCACGATTGACAAGGCCTGCGTGCACGAGATGGCCCCGATGACCGAGAGGAACAAGATTTTCACGCGCTGTCTTGTCCACGAAATCGGGCACATTGTATGCCACTGGTATGATCTGCTATCCCGTCCGTCTTTCTCTCCCACTCGGGCCGGAAAAGGATGGATAGCCCCTTCCACACCTGCCGAGGAAGAAGAGGCTTGGTTATACTGCGGATGCACCGTAGGTCTCGCGCTAGGATGGTGCGCCCGCGAGTTGCGAGAGGCGGGAGTGAATGATGAAATGTATATTCACTCTTGAATAGTGTTTACCCGGAAAGATCCCATGGCCCCCCCTGTTGGGCAGGGGCAAGGTGCATTTGTAGCCAGGCGATCCTTTCCCCCGGCGGGTACGGCATCCATTGGCCCCTCCTCGACGAAGACCTCTCCGTCGAGGGCATCCTGCGGGCCGAGCAAGGGGCGTAATCCGCGTCGCAAAAAAGCCTTGCCATCGGCTCCTCCTCCGGCTATAATCCCCTCGCGGGTTAGGTTCTACAGATAGGAGTGGCTGTCATGGCACACAAGAAGGGTCAAGGCTCGACGCGGAACGGGCGGGATTCGAATCCCCAGTATCTCGGCGTCAAGGTCTACGGCGGACAGACGGTCGGCGTCGGCGGCATCATCATCCGGCAGCGAGGGACGAAGTTCCGGCCGGGCCTCAACGTCGGCCGCGGAAAGGACGACACCCTCTTCGCCCTCGCCGAGGGCAAGGTCCGCTTCCAGGGCCGAAAGGTCCACGTCCTCGAAAACTGACGCGCTCGGATAAGTGTCCCCAAGCCCAGGGATTTCAATCCCTGGGCTTTTTCATAGGATGGGATGCGCTGAGGCCGCCCCTTGTCGCGCCTCGCGCCGCGTGATACCCTCTTGGCATGTTCATTGACGAGGCGGAAATTCATGTCAAGGCCGGCGACGGCGGCCGGGGATGCGTCTCCTTCCGGCGCGAGGCCGGCATTCCCCGCGGAGGGCCGGACGGCGGCCACGGCGGCGACGGCGGCAGCGTTATCTTCCACGCGCGCGAAGGGCTCGACACCCTCCTCGACTTCCGCGGACGCCACCACTGGCGCGCCCCCGACGGCGAGCCCGGACGCGGCAAGGACCAGACCGGCGCGAGCGGCGAAGACCTCGTCATCAACGTCCCGCCCGGTACGCTCATCTACGACCGGCGCCTCGGCATCCTCATCAAGGACCTCGCGCGCCCCGGCATGACCGTCACCATCGCGCGCGGCGGTAAAGGCGGCCGGGGCAACGCCTCCTTCGCCACCCCCACCGACCAGACCCCGCGCCACGCGGAGCCCGGCCAGGTCGGCGAGGAGCGCAACCTTCGGCTGGAACTGAAACTCATCGCCGACGTCGGCCTGGTGGGCCTCCCGAACGCCGGCAAGAGCACCCTGCTCGCGCGCCTCTCCGCCGCCAGGCCCAAGATCGCCGACTATCCTTTCACGACGCTGCACCCGCACTTAGGGATAGTCGAGGCGGGCCCCGAGCGGCGATTCGTCATGGCCGACCTCCCGGGCCTCATCGAGGGGGCACACCAAGGCGTCGGCCTCGGCGACGAGTTCCTGAGGCACATCGAGCGGACGCGCGTCCTTGTGCACCTGGTGGAGGTCCAGCCGCATACCGGCCAGACGCCCGCCGACGCCTACCGCTCCATCCGCCGCGAACTCGAAGCCTACAGCCGCGCCCTCGCCGACAAAGAAGAACTCCTCGTCATGACCAAGGCGGATTTGCTCGGCGGCGATCCCGGCGCGCCGGGACCCCGGCGGGAACTCGCCGAGGCCGTCGGCCGGCCGGTCCTCCTCATCTCCGCCGCCACGGGCCAGGGCCTCAGGGAACTCGTCGCCGCCGTCCTCGACCTTCTGGATCGCGTCGGCGAACCGGGCCTCTTGGAGAACGCCCCATGAGCCGCGTCCTCGCCGTCAGCCTCGGCAACACGACCGCCTCTGTCTCGCTCACCGACGCCGACGGCCGGCTCGGCGAGGTCCTTCGCGTCCCCATCGGCCGGCTGGAGAACTTGAAGGAGACCCTCCCCGGCGAGGGCGCCGACCTCTCGGAGGAGGGCGTCTGTGTCGTCGTGGCCTCGGTGAACCCGCGGGCCCTCAGGCGGTTCCGCGGCATCGCGGTGGACGTGACCGGCTCGGAACCCGATGTGGCCGGCGCGGATTTCCCGATTCCCATCCGCGCCGAGGTCGACGCGCCCGAAAGTGTCGGGGTGGACCGCCTGCTGGCGGCGCTGGCGGCTTTTCGCCGCGCCGAGGGCGCCTGCATCGTCGTCGACGCCGGCACCGCCGTCACCGTGGATGCCGTCTCCGCCGACGGGGCGTTCCAGGGCGGGGCCATTTTCCCCGGCCTCGGGATGATCGCCCGCGCCTTGGCCGAGGGAACCGTGCTCCTGCCGAGGGTGGACCTGCCGAGCGAAGCGCCGCTGGTGGGCAAGAACACGCGCGAGGCGATCTCGGCGGGCCTCGTGCACGGCGTCACGGGCGCCGTCGCCGCCCTCGTCGAAGGCGCGCGGAAAACGGTCGGCCGCGAGGCCGCCGTACTCCTGACGGGCGGCGACGCGGCGTTCCTCGCGCCGCACTTGCCGGTCGTCCTACGCGAGGTCGTGCCGAACCTCGTCCTCGAAGGCCTCGTGATGGCGTACCACGAATGGCAGCAGCGATGAACGCCGGCGTCTTCTCGGTCCTGACACCGCCCGGCCGCGGCGGCATCGCCGTCGTCCGCTGCCTCGGCCCGGCGGCGCCCTCGACCATCGCCGCCTGCTTCCGCCCCCCGCGCGCCGTTCAAAGCCCGCAGATGAGCCCCAGTCTCACCGGGGCGAATCTGCGGGAACCGCCGCCCCGCGCGCCGGACCTCCCCGACGTCGGTCGGTTGGCCTACGGCCACTTCGTGGACGCCGGCGGCCGGCCCCTCGACGAAATCATCCTCTACCGCGAGGCCGAGACGGTCTTCGAGGTGAATTGCCACGGCGGGCCGGCGGCGGTCGAGGCTGTCTGCCGGCGGCTCACCGACCTCGGCCTGGAACAGGTGGACCCCGACCGCCTCCTGGTGCTCGAAGGCGCAGGGCCCATCGAGTGCGACGCCGAGCGCATGCTTCGCGTGGCCCGCACTCCCCTCGCCGGACGCATCCTGCTGGACCAACGCAATGGTGCGCTCGCCCGGGCGATTGATAAAATCCTGAAGGCCCTCGCGGCCGGCCGCTCGGCGGAGGCTGGAAAGGAACTCGACGCGCTCCTGGGGCGTTGGCAATCTTGCGGTCGGCTGCTCGCCTCGCCGCCGCGCGTCGCCGTCGCCGGACCGCCGAACGTCGGCAAGTCGACGCTCGTCAACCGTCTCGTCGGCGCGGAGCGCGTCATCACCAGCGCGACGCCCGGTACGACGCGCGACTACGTCGAGGCCGACGCCGCCGTCGAAGGCCTTCCGGTCGTCCTCGTGGATACGGCGGGTCTGCGGGAGGCGGAGAAACACGTCGAGCGGGAAGGCGTGGCGCGGGCCCGCCGCCAGGTCGCCGGAGCCGCGGTCGTCGTGTATCTCCTGGATGCTGCGGAAGGCGTGCGGCCCGAGGACGAGGCGGCGCTCGGCGCGCTCGGCGATCGGGCGGTGGCCGTCTGGAACAAGGCGGACCTCGCCCCGGGTCCGCTCAGCCCGCCGGCCGCCCTGGCTGTTTCCGCGCTTCATGGAGACGGGATGGAGGCGCTGGGCGAAACGATCCTCGCGCGGCTGGGTTACCGGCCGCCCGCCGCGGCGGGCGACGCCGTGCCGTTCACCGCCGCTCAGGCCGCGGCGATTGAACGGGCGCGCGACGCGCTGGCGACGGGAGATTCGGCGGCCGCGAAAGAACGCCTGGAATCACTCGCCGGCGGCGCTACAGCAGCCGGTTGATGTCCTGCCACATGACGAGCAGGATGAGCAGACCGACCATCACCCACCCGGCCGCCCAGAAAGCGGTTTGGACCTTGAGCGAGACGTGGCTGCCCTTGATCTTCGAGATGATGGCGAAGAGGACGTGCCCGCCGTCGAACGGCGGGAGCGGCAAAAAGTTCAGGACCGCGAGCGAAACGGCGAGCATCCCCCAGAAAGCCATCAGCGTGCCGAGGCCCTGCTCGGCAATCTCGAGCGACGCCTGGACGATGAGCACCGGCCCGCCGACCGCCTGCGAGCTGAGCTGGCCCCGGACCATCTGCGAGATCGTGGCGTAGATGCGGCCGAACCAGAGGCGCGTCCGCTTCAGGCCTTCGCCCGCGGCCGTCAGGGGATTGTAGATCCGCGGCAGGGCGACGTACACCGGCTTGCAACCGATGCCATCCAGCGTGAACCGCTCGTACGGGACGGCATCGGGCGCGAGCGTGGTCTTGACGACCTGGCTTCCGCGTTCGACGGTGACGGCCACCGGCGCTCCGGGCTCCCGCACCAGTTCCGCGATGGCGTCGTTCCAGTCGCCGGGCATTTTCCCGTCCGGGCCGACCGAGAGGAGGATGTCGCCGGGGCGAAGGCCCGCGCGGTCCGCCGCGCCGCCGGCTTCCACCTGGCCGATCTGGACGGGGTCGCCGGCGGCGCCGGCCATGGCGAGGCCGATCATCGGCTTTTGGCCTTCCTCGGCAGCCATCATGGCGATTTGGCAGGTTACTTCGACGCGCTCGCCGCCGCGCTCGAGCACAAGGTCCACGGAGCCGCCGGCGCCGGCGGCCTGGACGACTTCGCTGACCTCGCTCGGCGTGGGCCAGCGCGCCTCGCCCGCCTGGACGACGCGGTCGCCTTTGCGGATGCCCGCCTTCTCGGCCGGGCTGTCGGGCAGGACTTTCTGGACGCCGGTCGGCGGCGCGAGGCCGTAGCGGTACTCCTTCAACTGGGCGGGGTCGATGCGAAGGTCCTGCTCCCGGCCCTCGCGCTCAATCGTGAGGACGACAGGGCCGGCGGGCGCCTGCTCGAGCGCCTCGACCGCCTGGTACAACTGGGCGACGGGCTTGCCGCCCACCGCCAGGATGCGGTCGCCGACCTTGAGGCCTGCCTTGTAGGCGGGCGAGATGGTCAGCATCTTCCGGATCACCGTATTCTGGGGGACGTTGATGCCCAGCATCGGTCCGGGCGCTCCCTCGGGGCGGACACTCTTGACGCGGAAGGTTTTTCGGACCGGCTCGTCGCCCTCGGCGGCGGGCCGCTCGATCTCGACCGTGAACTCGGTGTCCACGTCGTTCAGGGAGACGGCCACAAAGAGGTCCTCGAACGAGTCGATCGGTCTGGGGTCCTCGTCGCCGACGCCGACCTCCCGGATGTGGTCGCCCGCCTCGATGCCCACTATCTGGGCGGGGGAATCGAGCTCGATAAGGCCGGCCGTCGGCGCGATGACGTTGACGCCGATGAGGAACGCGACCGAGAAAAACACGATCGCCGCGAGCGCGTTCATCACGACGCCCGCCGAGAAGATGACGATCCGCTGCCACGCCGGCCGGCGCCAGAGCGCCTTCGGGTCGTCGGCGCCCTCGGCCTCGGGATGCTCGCCCGCGAGGTCGACGAACCCGCCGATGGGAATCGGCCGAAGGGAATACTCCGTGTCGCCGCGCTGCCACTTGAGGAGCACCGGCCCCATGCCCATGGCGAACTTCCGGACGCGCACGCCGAACCACTTGGCCGTCAGAAAGTGGCCCAGTTCGTGCACGAGGATCAGGAGGCCGATGGCAACGGCTATTTCGATGATGTATAGGATGGTAGACAACGTTTCGCTTCCTCTCTGGACCGGGCATCGGTCGCCAGGATATCGTCCAAATCCGGGTCGGACTTCCACGGAAGTGCCGCCAGCACGCGCTCCAGGAGCGGCACGATGTCGTTGAAACGGATCTTTTCCGCGAGGAACGCCTCGACAGCCACCTCGTCGGCCCCCGAAAGGGCCGCCCCGAGCGTCCCGCCGCGCCGCACCACCTCGAACCCCAACCGAAGGGCGGGGAACTTCTCGAAATCCGGTTCCTCAAAATGCAGGCGCCCCAGCGCCGCCAGTTCCAACCGCTCCCACGGGGCGCTCCGGCGCTCCGGATACGTCAGGGCGTACTGGATGGGCATCCGCATGTCGGGCGGCCCCAGTTGGGCGATCACGGAACCGTCCACGAACTCCACCAGCGAGTGGACCGTCGACTCCGGGTGAATCAGCACGCCGATTTCGTCGGCCCCGAGGCCGAACAGGTGGTGCGCCTCGATCACCTCGAGGGCCTTGTTGACGAGCGTCGCGGAATCGATCGTGATCTTCGGGCCCATGGACCAGGTGGGATGGGCGAGGGCCTCGGCGGGCGTGACGCGGGCCAACTCGCCGGCCGGCCGGCGGTAGAACGGCCCGCCGCTCGCCGTCAGGATCACCCGCCGCACCTCCTCGCGCCGGCCGCACGCCATCGCCTGGAACACCGCCGAGTGCTCGCTGTCCACGGGAATGACTTCGGCGCCCGAGCGTCGGGCCTCGGCCATGACGAGCCGGCCGGCCATGACGAGGCTTTCCTTGTTCGCGAGGGCGAGGCGTTTGCCCGCCCGCACGGCCGCCAGCGCCGCCGGCAATCCCGCCCCGCCGACCACCGCCAGGAGGACGATGTCCACGTCGTCGCGTGCGGCGATGTCGGCGAGCGCGCCGGGACCGACACGAATCTCGGGGTTCACGCCTTTGGGGAGCGCGCCGGCCAGGGCGCGGGCGGCGCCGTCGTCGCCGACGGCCACGCACGCGGCCCCGGTTTCGGCGGCCTGCTCGGCCAAGCGGCGGGCGCTCGAGGCCGCCGCGAGCGCGACGACCCGGTACTCCGGCCCGAGCGCGGCGGCCACATCGAGCGTCATTCGCCCGATCGAACCCGTGGAACCCAGGACGGCGATATTCGGCACGACGGCGTTCTCCGTTTCGTCCGCAGGGGTCGAAGTTTACGCTCCGCGGGGCGGTCTTTCAATCCCAAACCCCGCCGGCGGGGCCGCGGAAACGAAACCGGCCGACCCCGGCGCGCCGGGGCCGGCCGGTTTGCTTTTCCATCGTGGCGCTCAGGCATCCCCCTGCGATGCGGGGGGATGGGGCTCCGTCTTCGGCGCATCCGCCGGGGCCGGTTTCGGCGCCTCGGCCGCAGGCGCGGGCTCGGGCGCGGCCGGTTTCTCGGCCTTCGGCTCGGCCGGTTTCTCGGCCTTCGGCGCAGAGGCGGGGGGCGGCGCCGCCGATTCTTTCTTCGCCGCCGCCGGCGCCGCAGGTTCCTTCTTCCGGGGGGCCGGGGCGGCGGCCTTGGCGGCAGGCTTCTTGCCGGGCGCAGTCGGTTCGTCGCCCGCGGGGGGCTTCGGCTTCTTGGCCTTCGGCTTGGCGGGCGTCGGCGGCTTGCGAGCGGATGCCTTCTTCTTGCGTTGGGCCTCCGCTTGGGCCTCGGCCGCAGTGACCGCCTGCCGCGCGTCCCACCGGTACTTCTTCTGGAACTTTTCGACCCGGCCGGCCGTGTCCACATACCGCTGCTGGCCCGTGTAGAAGGGGTGGCAGTTCGAGCAGACTTCGACCGTGAGTTGCGCCACCGTGGCCCGCGTGACGAAACTATTGCCGCAGCCGCACGTCACCTTGCATTCCACGTATTTGGGGTGAATGTCCGCTTTCATCGTCCAACCCTCGCCAAGGCGTCCGAGTCACCAACCGCGAAGAGGGGAATTATACACCGAAAGCCTGGCAATGCAAGCCCTTTGCCTCACAAAGCGGGGGGAGCGCGAGACCGGCCGCTGCGCCTTCAGGTCCGCGTGCGGACGCCGTGCTGGCGTTTCAGATATTCCTTGGCGCCCAGCGCCGCGACGACGCCTTCGCCGCCGGCCGTGGCCGCCTCAAGGGCTGGCCGGTGCCGAGCGGACCTTGGCCTCGGCCCAGCGGTGCAGCCGGCGGATCATCTGGCGGGCTGCTGCGCGGTCCAGCTGTGGCTCGGCCACAATGCCCTCGTACCGCATCAGGGTCGCATAGGGTGTCAGCATGTCCAAGTCGGCGAGGTCATCGGGCAGGCCGAGGCGGGTGTCGGTCGCGGCATCCATTAACTCGCGCAGGTCATGCGTGCGGCGGAAGGAAACACCGTAGGCCGACAGGACACCTTTCAGCAGTTTCTCCGCCGCCTGCTGAAGGTGAAAGCCCACGATCTCGTCCGCGACGCGCTCGGAACCGAGCACCTCGTCCACCAG
>Ga0307378_10002461_pt1 | contig 28348 bp, 22 predicted proteins | sample UN1MG_FD_202238 | JGI IMG/M metagenome (GOLD analysis project Ga0307378, IMG submission 202238) | Soil microbial communities from Risofladan, Vaasa, Finland - UN-1 | ecosystem: Environmental > Terrestrial > Soil > Coastal area > Acid sulfate soil | place: Finland: Risofladan, Vaasa | collected... | reverse complement strand
CTCCTGCGCGCCACCGTGTCCCTGTTCAACGACATCCATCGCGACGACATTCCCGAAGTGGTCTTCGACATCGCCTACGCGCCGGGCGCCCACCCTTATCGCGTTTACGGTCATGACAGCCGGCTGCATCAGGTCATCGTCAACTTGCTTGAGAACGCCATCTCCTTCTCGCCGCCGGACGGATGCATCGCGGTCGTCGCCCGCCGCATCGGCAACGAAATTCAAATTGCTGTCGAGGACGAAGGCCCGGGCATTCCGCCGGAAAACATCGAGCGCATCTTCGAGCGCTTCTACACCGACCGGCCGCAGGAGTATTTCGGTCAGAACTCGGGGCTCGGGCTCAACATCTCACGGCAGATCGTGGCCGCGCATGGCGGACGCCTCTATGCGGAGAACCGCCCCGCCCGCGGCGCGGGCGACGCCAGCTTTGGGATGAGCGGCGGCGCGCGGTTGGTCATCCGCCTGCCGGCGGCCTAGGCTCAACGGACAGCGAGAGGAATTGTGGCGCGCGAGCTCGTCCATGGTACCTGCGTGGCCCTCGGGGAACGCGCCGCGCTGCTGCGCGGGGCCCCGGGCTCCGGCAAGTCGGACCTGGCGCTACGATTCCTGGCGCTTCCCGGAGACGGCGCGCTTCTCCCTCTCCTCGTCGCCGACGATCAAGTGTGGGTTGAGGCAACGGACGGTGGCTTGGTGACGGCCTCGGTTCCGGCAACGATCGCCGGGCAAATCGAGGTCCGGGGACTGGGAATTTCCGAGATGCCCTCTATGGCGACGGCGCCGCTTGTGCTTGTGTGCGACCTGGTCGCGGGCGATCAGGTTCCTCGCATGCCACCGGACCCTTGGGATCGGACGATCCTTGCCGGGGTGGCGATTCCGTCTCTGAAGCTGTGGGCTTTCGAGGCGTCTGCCCCTCTGAAACTGCGCATGGCGCTCTTGCACGCGCCGGTACAATGAGGTTTAGGAACGGGTTCAGACTTGCGCAGGACCCCTCTCCCGACAAAGATAGCCGCCCTTATCCGGCGGCATTCATCCGCGAGGTAAAATGATCGGCGTCGTTATCGTCACCCATGGCCGACTCGCACACGAGTTTCGCGCGGCGCTCGAACATGTGGTCGGTCCGCAGGAGCAGATCGAGACCATTTCGATCGGCCCCGACGACGATCTCGATGTGCGGCGCGCCGATATGTTGTCGGCGCTCGACAGTGTCGACTCCGGCGACGGCGTCGTGGTGCTCACCGACATGTTCGGCGGCTCGCCGTCGAACCTGGCGATCTCCGCCATGGAACGGCCGAATGTCGAAGTGATCGCCGGCGTCAATCTGCCCATGCTGGTGAAGCTCGCCTCGGTGCGCGGCGAGTGCGGCCTCGACGAGGCGATCATGCAGGCGCAAGAGGCCGGACGCAAATATATCAGCGTGGCCAGCCAAATCCTGGCGGCGAACTAGTCGCGTGGTGAAGACGCGCCACATTACCGGCGAACAGGGGAAGGGCATCTTCTTCGCCGAGGTGATGATTCCCAACAAGAAGGGCTTGCATGCGCGCGCCTCGGCGCAGTTCGTGCGCTGCGCCTCGAGCTTCACCGCCAATGTGCGCGTGACCCGCGAAGGTCACACGGTTGGCGGCACCTCGATCATGGGGCTGATGATGCTCGCCGCGGGCCAAGGCCACTCGATCCATATCGAGGTGGACGGCGAACAGGCCAAGGAGGCCATCGAAGCGCTCGTGGCGCTGGTCGAGAACGGTTTCGGCGAAGAGGACTAGACGCCAGCGCGCCCAAGCTTTGCGCCTAGTGGCACGTCTTCAGATAGCCGGTTCCAGATTCGTTGATGTAGAGCTGGGCCGTCGCCTTGTCGAACGGTCCGGCCGCGGCAATCCAATAACCGTTGGTCAGGTTCGGACAGGTGTTGGTGTTCATCGCGACCCAGCCGGGACCGAATTGGTTGGCGCGGCCTTGGGCCTCGCCGCGCGACTTGAACGAACCGCCAATGGCATACCAATCCCCGCCGACCGGAGCCGGAGCCGGGGCTCCACCGCGCACGCATTGCCCCTGGGAGAAGACGAAGCCGGCCGGGCAAGACGGCGCCACCACATCCGGCCCCCCGGACGCGCCCTGAAGCGTGAACAGCAATTTGTCCTCGCGGTAGCCGGTGATCGCGCAGTTTCGGCCGACGACCGGCGCATTGCCCCGGAGGATGATCGAGCCGCCGTGATTGTGGCCGGTGACGGGGTAGAGGACAGGCCCGCAGGTCTTGCTGAAGCGGCGCGCTTGACCGCTAACTGCACCGCCTGCTTGCTCGACCCCGTCGAACAGCAGCGTTCCGCTGCGCACCCCAACGGCGACGAGCCCCGACCGCGGCCGGGTATAAGAAATGGTCATGCCGCCGCCGTCGCAGACCTGCATCTCCATGAGCGAGCCGTTGTGATCGTATTCATCGACAGCGCAGTTGCTGGCGGCCGCCGGTGACGCGGAGAGCCCAAGAGCCAATGCTGCCGAAACGAGAAGCGGTAGACGCGCCATTCTGATCCTCCCAAACGCTCAGTCCGGCGGGACCTTAGGACGTTTCATGGCCTGGGCCCAGAAATTGGTCAGGCGACGCGCGCCTTTCTCAGGCCCGCTTTCTTCCGGTAACCATGGCGCGGACCAGGTTCTCGCGATGGGCGAAGCTGGCGAGAACCACGGCGGCGATGTGCACGAAGATGAGCGCCAGCGTGATGTTGGCGATGACCTCGTGCCATTCCTCCATAGACTCGCCGGTCGCCTCGCTGAAGAGGCCCGCGAGCGGTCCGGCCTGATCCTCCCCGCCATAGACCACAAGCCCCGTGACCACGGTGGCCGCCAAGAAGGTCAGCAGGAGGAGCACCATGTAGCCGCTGCCGGGGCTTTGGCCGAGATAGCGGGACCCGCGAAACGTGAGGAGGTCGCGCACGTAGCGGAACGCAGTCGCCGGCGCGTAGACGAAGTCGGAGAAGCGGGCATGGCGGGACCCGACGAAGCCCCAAATGATGCGCGCCACCACCAAGGCGCCGACGACGTAGCCGGCCCAGACATGGACGGTGAGCAGGTCGTCCTCGGTGAGATAAGCGACCGTGAAAGCCACGACCACGGTCCAATGGAACACCCGCACGAACGGGTCCCAGACGGAGACTTCGGCCTGTCTGGGCTGTGTTGCGGTCTTCAGCATGGCCTTCTTTATCATCGCCTCTCCTCGCGGACCTTGCGGCGCCTCAAAGCGGTGGGACAATGAGCCGCCCTCCCGGCCTTGACTCCGAGGGGGGCGGATAAGATATAAAGACTTCCTTATATCTTTATACAGCCAGAGGGTCAGTACGGTATGAACTACCACGTCAAGGATATCGGGCTCGCCGATTGGGGCCGCAAGGAAATCGCCATCGCCGAGACCGAGATGCCGGGCCTGATGGCCGTGCGCGCGGAGTATGGCAAGGCGCAGCCGCTCAAGGGCGCCCGCATCGCCGGCTGCCTGCATATGACCATTCAGACCGCGGTTCTGATCGAGAGCCTTCAGGCGCTCGGCGCCGAGGTGCGCTGGGCCTCCTGCAACATCTTCTCGACGCAAGATCACGCCGCCGCCGCGATCGCCGCGGGCGGCACGCCGGTGTTCGCCGTCAAGGGCGAGACACTCGAGGAATATTGGGACTATGTGGACCGCATCCTGGAATGGCCGGGCGGCGAGACCGCCAATTTGATCCTGGACGACGGCGGCGACGCCACGATGATCGTCATCCTCGGGTCGCAGGCAGAGCAAGACCCGTCCGTACTCGCCAAGCCCGGGAACGACGAAGAGACGGCGATGTTCGCCACCATCAAGAAGCGGATCGCGCGCGATCCCGGCTTCTATTCCAAGGTCAAGGCCAATATGCGCGGCGTGTCGGAAGAGACCACGACCGGCGTGCATCGTCTCTACGAGATGCAGAAGAAGGGCGGCCTCCCCTTCCCCGCCATCAACGTCAACGACAGCGTCACCAAGTCCAAGTTCGACAATCTCTATGGCTGCCGCGAGAGCCTGCCCGACGGCATCAAGCGCGCTACCGACGTCATGCTCGCGGGCAAATACGCGGTGGTGTGCGGCTATGGCGACGTGGGCAAGGGCTGCGCCGAGAGCCTGAAGAGCCAGGGCGCGCGCGTGGCGATCACCGAGATCGATCCAATCTGCGCCCTACAGGCGGCCATGGAAGGCTACGAGGTGACGACCATGGAGGAGGTTGCTTCCAAGGGCGACATCTTCGTCACCGCCACCGGCAACAAGGACGTCATCACCGTCGACCATATGCGCGCCATGCACGACCGCGCCATCGTCTGCAATATCGGCCATTTCGATTCCGAAATTCAGGTGGGCGCGCTGAAAAACTTCGTCTGGCACAACGTGAAGCCGCAAGTTGACGAGATCGAGTTCCCCGACGGCAAGCGCATCCTGCTTCTGGCCGAGGGACGCCTGGTCAATCTCGGCTGCGCCACCGGCCATCCGAGCTTCGTGATGAGCGCGTCGTTCACCAACCAGGTGCTGGCGCAGATGGAGTTGTGGCAGCATGTCGGCAAGTACGAGAACAAAGTCTATGTGCTGCCGAAGCATCTCGATGAGAAGGTGGCGGCCCTTCATCTCGGCCGCCTCGGCGCCAAGATGACCACGCTCACCCCCGAGCAGGCGTCCTATATCGGCGTGCCCACCGAGGGCCCGTACAAGCCCGAACATTACCGCTACTAGGCGTCATGGCGGCGCAAGCCGCCATCCAAACGTTTCGCGATGGCCGGGCACTTGCCCGGCCATTTGCGTATCCAATACCGCTCAGAAGAGCGGCCGGAGCTTCCTGTGGTGGGTGTCTAAAGACCGGAACCAGAACGCGCGCGCGTTCTATGCCTCACTTGGCGCCAAGACCGAATCCGTCTTTGCCCACGCACTCACCTTTTCTGCCTTCGACAACCTGGCCGAGGAAGGTTGACGATCTGCAGCATTTAGGTTGCAGGGGTAGCAATCTGTTGATGAACCGCGGCTATTGTCCCAGATGCAGTCTGACAAAAACCTGTCTCAAGGAGGAAATGATGAAGACATTAATCGCAGGTGCGTTCGCTATCGCAATTTTGGCAACCCCGGCCGTAGCGGCCGGAAAATACTACGTAGTCTCCGACGATGACGGCAACTGCTCGGTCACAGAAATGGCCAGCGAAGGCCAGAAGGTCCTAGGCGCCGGGGACGGCTACGATACGGCTGACGCTGCGGGGGCAATGATGCATGAGTTGGCCAAGGACAAATCCGTGTGCAAGGACATCGTTAATTAAAGAGTACGCCGCTGGGCGATCGAAGCTGGTGAACGGCTTGGATCAAGCGCGGCAAAGGGGCCAGTTGGCCTAAGCCGGCACATAGAACGTTTCGCGATGGCCGGGCTTGTCCCGGCCATTTGCGTTGGCTACGCTGCTTCGTGAGGTCAATGACCTCTCCTGTCCCCCATTTATGGCCGACAAGGAAGCAGGATCGCACTGCGCGGCAGGACCTCTCATCGCGCCAAGATCTTTCGCCTCATCTGTGCTCGCAGGGCGGACCTGGTCTACTTCATCCACAGGCCGTTTATGTGGGCAGCGTAGCTATCCGTCTGCTCGATCATCTCTTCGACCTCCTGTTCACTCAGTGGAAATAGGTTGTGGCGATTTGTCCTCGCCTCAATTTTCAGCAATTCGGCATCCATCTGGCTGAGCCCAATAGCGGCCTGATGTTCACCATCATCCGCGAGGGCGGGGGACTTTCTACTTTGGGACACCCCAAGTTCGGCCGTCGATCTCCGCGCATTGCATTTGGTAGATAGCGCCAAACTTATCCCCCTGCTCCAAACCTGCCGTACAAATGCCTGTGTCCCTCGTTCATGAGGACACGAGCTGCAGACCGTCTGTACTCGGAGTGAGGGACGCGGCGCCCGAGGAAGGCGCGGGACAGAATGTCGACCTGATCAAACGCGCCGGAAGAAGATGGCTGCGCTCCTTCGCAAGATCGGGGCGCCCCCAACGCCGGCGAATGCCGACTTTATCCAGATGAATCTTGTTGACGTCGAGCCGCTGTTCGGGCCGCGGCGGGGCGGGTGCGATCCTGTGGTTCGGATTTCCTGCGCCACCGGCCGGGCGACGTGCCCGACCATCGTGAGAAAGCCCGCGTGAAGGAGCTTTGGTCCGGGTAGCCCAGGGCAAAAGCAATTTCCGCGATGGGGGCCTCTCCTGCGGCAAGCAGGTGGCGGGCGCGGGCGAATCTTACGTCGTCGACGAGCGCTCGATAGGTAGTGCCCTCGGCTTCCAGGTGCCGGAAGAGGTGCCGGCGGGAGAGCCGAAGTTGTTGAGCTAGGTTCTCGGCGTTCAGTGGATCAAGTCCGAGACGCATCGCCACTTGACGGCGCACCGCCTCGGAGAACGGTGCGATTGCGACATCAAGATCTTTGGAGTCGAGACGGCACTGTTCGCGGGCAACCCGGTGGTCTAGCCAGTCCGCGGAGAACAGAATTGCGTCCTCCGTGGCGGAGAACCGGACCGGCGCGCGAAAGAAGTCCTGAAACGATCGCGGGTTCGATGGTTTGCGCCGGCTGAGGTGCACCTCCTCGGGTTGCCAGAGATCGCCACAGAGCCACTGCGTGAAGCGCAGGCCAATACCGATCGCGCCCTCGATGATGAAGTTTGCCCCGGGGAAATCGGCGTCTCTCAGGTCGAACTTCAAGGTCACCGTCGTCTCCGCGATCGAAAGCGTCGGATAGCCCGCCAACGTGTTGTGGTGGAGCAGGCGGATGAGGTTCCTGAGAGCGGTATTGACATCGGGTCCTTCCGCAGCGAGTTCGCCCACCAGCCCGAGACCGGACGGCCGAAAGCTGCTTACGACGAGGAGGCCGATGTCGGGACGCCCGGTCGCTTCCGCTGCGCAGGCGAAGAGCCTGCCGAGATCCTGAGCGGGTATCCGATTTTCAGGATAGTGGTAGATTTCGGCATCGACGCCCGCGGCTGCAAAGACTGCGTCAGGGGAATGACCGAGAGATCGGATGACCTCAGGCAGCGAGGCGGATGAGCCCGCCCGGAAGCTCGTCGTGTGCGTGGTCGCCTCGCCCTTCATGGCCCGCCTCGCGCCAAAGACTTCAACGGCCCCATCTCCCGTTCGATGGCACGCATTGTCAAGATCGATCAGCCAGCCCCCATAAAGTTTGAGGCGATTGCTTGAACAGACTCGTTTGGCTTCGGGGCCGGCGGTGTCGGCTGGCTAAATATGGGCCCAAAGTGGCTCCCATTGAGGGAGGCGAGCCGATGACGATTTCGAGAATCTCGGGCTTGTGACGCTGGTGCAACGCCGCCCAGTCAAAGCCCTACGGACGCCGCAAGTGATGCCGCCGAGGGAGGCGTCCACTATCGGCGTGCCCACCGAGGGTCCGAGCACGACCGCTACTAGACCCCGCCCAGGTCCGTCCTCTGACATTCGCGGGGCTTGCTCGTCCGTTTGCGTTTGGGCATCGGCGGGCCAGTCGCTAGTTGGCGTCGGCCGCGCCTTGCTGCGCCTCCTCGAGCTTCTTGACGTCCTCCGGCGTGAGGTGCGGGCGATCCATGGCGACCGTCAGCTTGTTCAGCTTCGCAGTCAGGGCAAACGGCGGCGTGTAGTCCGCATCGTTCACGCCCGTCAGGGTATCGGAGCCGATGTCGAAGCTCTCGTCCCACTGCAAGATCATGGGCAGGGTCTTGGGCATCTTCTTCGTCGCCACGACCTTGCCGTCGACCTTCAGCGTTCCCGTGCCCGATTGGCCGACGCCGCTGAAGTTGTTGTAGGCCAGCGTGCCGGGGCCCAGGCCGTCATAAACGAAGTCGAACTCGACTGTGTGCGTTCCTGGCGTTAGGGCATCCGGCCCCTCCCATTTCAGGCGTTCAAGATCCACCATGTTCCATAGGAATACCGGCCTTCCCTCCAGCAGGTAGAAGCCATAGCCGGCGAAACGTCCGCCCGAGGTGAGGATCATTCCCTCCGCGCCGCCTTCCGGTACGTCGATATCGGCGGTGATCTTGTAGGAGGTATTCAGCAGCAGCGGCGAGTCGCCTTGCGGCAGACCGACCATGGGCTGCGTGTAGACAAACTCTGTACGGCCGGCGGTGATATTCGGCCGTGGCGCAACGATACGGGCCGCCACCGACGCATCGAGCGGGAAGACCTGGTACTTCTTCGCCTCCGCCACGAACTTCTCGCGCATCTCGGCGACTTTGTCAGGGTGCTGGGCCGCGATGTCGTCGGACTGGGAGAAGTCCTTGGCCAGGTCATAGAGCTGGATCACCTGATTGTTCAGGGGATCCGGGTTGGCCGGGCCGAAGGTCTCCCAAGGCGCACGGTTGACCTTGGTGCTTAGCAGCCAGCCGTCGTCATAGAGCGCCCATTGGCCCATCATCTCGAAGTACTGGGTCTTGTGCCGGGACGGCGCCTTGGCGTTCTCCGCGTCGAACGTGTAGGCGAAGCTCGTGCCCTCGATCGGGGCCTGCTTGATTCCGTCGACCATCTCGGGCGCAGGAATGCCCGCGGCCTCGAGGATCGTCGGCACCACGTCGATGACATGAATGAACTGCTCGCGCAGGCCTCCCTTGTCCTTGATGCGCGCCGGCCATGACACGACCATGTTCTGGTTGATGCCGCCGAGCCTAGAGGCATTCTGCTTGAACCAGTCAAAGGGCGTGTCGAACGCCCACGACCAGCCGGCCGACATGTGATTATAGGTCTGCTCGGTTCCCCAGACATCGTAGAACTTCATCTGCACATCGATCGGCAGTTCGTTGAGGCCGTTGAAGAATGCGACCTCGTTCGGCGTACCGAGAGGTCCACCCTCAGCGCTCGTACCGTTGTCGCCGTTGATGTAGATGACCAGCGTATTGTCCAGCCTGCCCAGTTTCTCGAATTGCTGGATCACGCGGCCGATCTCGTAGTCGTTATATGCGGCGTAGGCCGCGAAGACCTCGACCTGACGGATGAACAGTTTCTTCGCCTCGGGCGTAAGCTCGTCCCACGGCTTGAGGAGGTCCTTGGGCCAGGGCGTCAGCTGCGTATCGTGGGGAATAACACCGAGCCGCTTCTGGTTCTCGAAGATGCGCTCGCGCAGCTTCTCGTAGCCGTCGTCGAAAAGATGCATCTCGTGGATCTTGTCCACCCACTCCTTCGTCGGATGGTGTGGCGCGTGGGTGGCGCCGGGCGCATACTTGATCAGCAGCGGCTTGCTCGGGTCGGTCTGATGCATCCGCGTCATCCAATCGATCGCGTCATCCGCCATCTTGGTGACGAGGTTCCAGGTGCCGGGTTCCGCGCCGCGAAACGGATAAATCTGCGTCGTGTTTCGGAAGAGGTTCGGCTGCCACTGGTTCGCGTCGCCGCCGACGAAGCCGTAGAAATATTCGAAGCCCATGCCGGTCGGCCACTGATCGAACGGACCGGCCTGGCTCGCCGCAAAGGCCGGCGTATTGTGGTCCTTGCCGAACCAAGACGTGCCGTACCCGTTCTCGAGCAGAATTCGGCCGATCGTCGCCTTGTCCTCGCCGATGATGCTGTTGTAGCCGGGGTAGCCTGTCGACTGCTCGGAGATCACCCCGAAGCCGGCCGAATGGTGATTGCGCCCGGTGATGAGCGCCGCCCGCGTCGGCGAGCACAGAGCCGTCGAAAAGATCCGGGTATAGCGCAGGCCCTCATTCGCGATTTGGTCCATCGTCGGCGTCGGGATTACGCCGCCGAACGTGCTCGGGACGCCGAAGCCGGCGTCGTCGGTCATGATCAGGAGAATGTTGGGTGCGTCTTTCGGTGGCACGATACGCGGCGCCCACCAGGGCCTCGATTGCAGGGCATCATCCTTGATGACACCGCCAAATTGCGGATCGGGTGCGGGGAGTTGATCTCCGGTGATCGTATTCGTGGCGCTGGGCGACCCCGGCGTGCCGGTCGTTCCCTGTGCAGCGGCGCTACCAATCGCGAGAAACCCGGCGAGGCAAACCAAAGGGGCTCCTGTTAGAAAGGCTCGTCCCACTGAGGTGCGACAACGAGAATCCATGGAAACCTCCCGATCAAACGCCCATAGCTGCCTCGCATTATATCCCCACTGAAGCGCAGCGATTCTTGCCATTTGGAGCCAAAGTGCCGGCGCTGCGGGGCAAAACTTGTGTCTGCGGTCTGCGGGGGCCTGGCTTGCTCGGCCGTTTGCGTTTCGGCCGCTCCCTTTGCGCGGTCTTCAGGCGCTCTGAGCCTCGGGGTTGAGCGTGAGGTCGATCGGAGGAATGAGATGCACGTCCCTCTGCGGATAGGGGATTTCAACTCCATGCTCGTGGAATTTGTCCCAGACCCTAAGGAGTATGGCGCTCTTGATGTTCGAGACGCCATTCTTGGGGTCGCGGATCCAAATGCGAATCTCAATATCCACCGAGCTATCGCCGAATCCTTTCACCAAGACATTTGGCGGAGGATTTTCGAGAATACGGCTTTCCTCGCGCGCCGCCTCGAAGCAGAGAGCGATCGCCTTGCGTGGATCCGACTTGTAGGAAATCCCGATCGGAATTTTGAGACGCACGGCGTCATGGCTGTAGGACCAGTTCACGACCTGCTGGGTGATGAGATCTTCGTTCGGAATCAGATACTCGGTCCCGTCACGCGTCACCACAGACGCATAGCGCGCACCCAGCGAATTGATCCAGCCAAACGTGTCGCCGACCTTGATGACATCTCCGGGCTTGATTGACCTGTCCAGGAGGATGATCACACCGCTGATAAGATTCGACACGATCTTCTGCAGACCAAAGCCGATACCAAGGCCGATGGCGCCGCCAAAAACCGCAAATGCGGTGAGATCGATGCCCACCGTGGAGAGCGCCAAGGCGATGGCGATGCCCACCAGCACGACCTTGAGCAGCTTGACCAGCAACACCTGGAAAGTCGGCGTAAGCTGCACGCTTTGCGTGATGCGCCGCTCTAGAACGCGGGATGCCAGAATGGCCGCCCAGAGTAGGATGGCGAGCGATAAGACCGCATTCAGGACGAGAAATGCGGAAATCCGCACGCCCGCGATGGTGATCGCGACCCCGTCTAGGACCGCGGTCGCATCGTCTAGCAGTCCCAGGATGCTGAGCGCGGCCAAGGCCCAAGCGATGACGGTGATCGCCTTCGCCCAGCCGGGATCGCGAACGAGATTGGATGTCAACCGGATCGCCAACCACACGGCCAGCAGGCTGGCGGCAATGCGCAGAACGTCTGTTGGCTGCTGCGCGTAGTCAAAGGACACAACGGCGACCCAAAGCAGAAACAGCCAAACCGCCGGCAGCGTCAACGCGGTCAGTTTTACGATGTTCTTGAGAAAGATCGAGGAGACGCGCCTTCGTGGCTGACGCGCAAACCGGGCATCCAGCCACGCTTGCAGCCGCGTCGCGATCGGGCGAGCGGCCACAAAAAGAAGGGCAACGATGAGCAGCTGGGCGAGATTGGACCAGACAAAGACATCGCTTCTAATCCACGACTCGAAAAGCTCTTCCGCTTTCTCAAAATTATCGTCGGTCAGAATCTGGTCCACCCGAACCCTCCGGTGATTAGACGACTAGCGAAGCGCTAAATCCATTTCAGCCAGCGCAGGATCACAAACTCCAGGATTGCAAGTGCTGGAATCAGAAACGCCACACCCACAAACGCCCACTCGGATTCGGCGCCCGGCATACCAGCGACATTGATGCCGAATAGCCCGGTCAATAGACCTGCCGGAAGAAGCAGCGTGGCGACCACCGTCAACAGGTACATGGTCCGGTTCATCTGATCGTTGACGCGGCTATTGAGCTCATCCTGAGCGATCGCCGCGCGCTCGCGGATGGAATCGAGATCCTCAACGAACCGGAGCGTCCGGTCGGCCGTCTCACGCAAGTAGGCTCGGTCGAGATCCAGCAGCCAATCCACCGGTTCGACCTGAAGCTTAGACATCGCGTCCCGCTGGGGCGCCAAATAGCGCCGCAGAGAGATCGCCTCCTGACGGATTTTGTGTAGCCGCTGACGCAAGGGCTTGTCGGTCGAGGCGAGAAGTTCGGTTTGAACTTCATCCACAGCATCGTCGAGATCGCTGATGATGGGCACGATTGGCTGCAAGAGCTGCTCAGCGACCTCCGACAGGAAATCGCCCGAGTTCCGTGGACCCGTGTGCTTCAGAAGAAGGTCACGAATGGCGCCCCCAGCCATGAGGCGCCGGCGCCGCAATGTGATGATCCGGTGGGCATCAATCCACATGTGCAGCCCGACCATGTCGTCGTGGGCTTCGCCAGGATTGAAATTGATGCCACGCAGCACGACCAGCAATCCGTCACCGATGCGGTGCACGCGGGGGCGGGTCGCCATCGGCAGCAGCAGCGTTTCCGTCGTTGCCCTGTCGATGCCGGTTTCGTTCGTCACCCAGGACTGGGCCTGGTCTCCCGTGCGGTCAAGATGGACCCAGAGGACGCCATCCTGCGGCGACCACGCTCTGACCCCCTGCCAGTCCAACTCCCGGCCGCCCCCCTGTCCGTCCAGGACATAGGCGAAGATCAGTCCGTCACTCTGATCCATAAAATTGGCCCTCTGACCGGGCTTCCCCTCCCTTGGCGGAACAGGAGGCCCGGCGCAAAAACCTAGTTTGCGCCCCACATATATGCGCTCTACCGTCTATAGGCAAAAAAAAATTTCTATAGACAAAGAATATTTGGCCTTTAAGAATGCCCGGCATGGAAGGCCAGCTCAATTTCAATCTGGTCGCCGACAAGCTGGCGGCGCTCTATGCCGAGGCGTTCGGAGGGAAAAAGAGTGGCCGCTATCGCATCGCCGCCAGACTCCTGCGGCAGCTTTTCGGGTGCCGCCGGCTCTATGAGGACGACGTGCGCATGCTGACGCGCGCGCTCGCGCAGCGAGGCTATGTCCTCGTCGACATGGACAATTTCTTCGTCGTCATGGCGGCCAATACATTCCTCAACTACCGGCGCGCCAATGAGGAGTGCCTGTCATGAAGCGCAAGAGCCCCGGCTCGGCCAGAGGTGCCCGTACAACCCGGGAAATCGGCTGGCGCGAGCATGTTAGTCTCCCGGAGCTGGGTATCGACTCCATGCGTGCGAAGATCGACACAGGCGCGCGGACCTCGGCCCTCCATGCCACCGGAGTCGAGGAATTCGAGCGCGACGGGAGCCCCTGGGTCAGATTTGGCATCCCCCTGACCGGAAAGAAAAGGGAAGTGCTTTGCGAAGCGCCACTCGCCCATCAGCGCCACATCAAGAACACGGGAGGCAGCTCGGAAGAGCGCCCCATCATCGAGACGATGATCGTGCTCGGTCAGCGCCGGTGGGTCATCGAAGTCTCGCTCACCAACCGAGACAATATGGAGTTTGATCTCATCGTCGGCCGAACGGCGATCCGCCGCTATCGAATGGTCGTCAATCCCTGTCGGTCATTTCTCGCCGGCTTGCCGGCTTGTCCCCTGCCTGCGGTCACCGCCAGGGACTGAAGGCCGGCCACGTCCCACTCGAGACCTTGGCCGGATTTTTAGAAACGGAGATTATTCATGAAAATCGCAATGCTGGCCCGCAATCCGAAGCTTTATTCGCACAAGCGCCTCCAAGAGGCAGCGGAAGCCCGCGGCCACCAGCTCGACATTATCAATACGTTGCGCTGCTATATGAACATCGCCTCCCGGCGCCCCGAGATTTTTTACAACGGCGAAAAACTGCCCGTCTACGACGCGGTTATCCCGCGTATCGGCGCATCGGTGACGTTTTACGGCCTCGCCGTGCTGCGTCAGTTCGAGATGATGGGCGTTTTTCCGCTCAACGAGTCGGTTGCCATCGGCCGCTCCCGCGACAAGTTGCGCTCCATGCAGATTCTCGCCCGCGACGGCATTGGCCTGCCGGTGACGACCTTTGCCCACGACCCCGCGCAGACGGCGGAAGTGGTGAAGCTGGCCGGCGGCGCTCCGCTGGTGGTCAAGCTGCTCGAGGGCACGCAAGGCATCGGCGTGGTCCTTGCCGACACCGACCGCTCCGCCAAGTCGGTCATCGAAGCCTTTCGCGGCGTCAACGTGAACATCCTCGTGCAGGAGTTCATCAAGGAGGCCGGCGGCTCCGATATTCGGGTTCTCGTGATCGGCGGCAAGGTCGTGGCGGCGATGAAACGTCAGGGGGCCGAGGGTGAATTCCGGTCCAATCTGCATCGCGGCGGAACCGCCGAAACGATCAAGATTTCGCCGGAAGAACGGTCGACGGCGGTTCGCGCGGCGAAGGCGCTGGGCCTCAATGTTTGCGGCGTCGACATGCTGCGCGCAAATCACGGCGCGGTGGTTATGGAGGTCAATTCCTCCCCGGGTCTTGAGGGTGTGGAGAGGGCCACGGGTATCGACATCGCCGGTAAGATCATCGAGTTCATGGAAAAAGAGGCGAAGCCCGGCAAGACGGGAACGCGCGGCAAAGGCTAATGGCGGCACATAGCGCATTCGAGATCGGCGGCCACAGCGTCGCGCCGGGCACGCGCCGGACCGTCGATTTGCCGGTCAGCGTGCTGTCCGATCACACGCCGATTACCATGTCGGTGCATGTGATCCATGGGAAGCGGCCAGGCCCGACGCTATTCGTCAGCGCCGCGATCCACGGCGACGAGGTGATGGGCGTGGAGGTTGTGCGCCGGCTGTTGCGGACCCCCAATCTCGACGCGCTAAAGGGCACATTGCTGGCGGTGCCGATCGTCAACGCGTTCGGCTTTCTCCACCATTCGCGCTACCTGCCGGACCGCCGGGATCTCAACCGCACCTTCCCCGGCAGCGCGGTCGGCTCGCTGGCGGCGCGCCTCGCGCATCAGTTCATGACGGAGATCGTCGCGCGGTCGGATGTGGGCATCGACCTGCATTCGGCGGCCATCCACCGGACCAACCTGCCGCAGATCCGCGTGTCGCCGCGCAAGCCGGACACGATGCTGCTCGCCGAAGCTTTCGGCGCGCCCATCGTCATGACGTCCAAGATTCGCGATGGGTCGTTGCGGCAGGCCGCCCAGGCGCACAACGTGGACATCCTGCTATTTGAAGCGGGGGAGGGCTTGCGCTTCGACGAACTCGGGGTGCGCACCGGGGTGATGGGCATTCTGCGCGTGATGCGCCAACTCGGCATGGTCACGGCCAAGGGCGTCGCCAAACCCCATATCGCCCCCATGCGGTCGTCTTCCAGCTATTGGCTACGCGCACCGGCAGGCGGGCTGTTGCGCACGCTCAAGACGATCGGGGCTCATGTGGAGATCGGCGATGTGCTGGGCTTGGTGTCCGACCCGTTTGGCGACGTGGAAACTGAGATCGTCGCCGAGGAGGCGGGTTTGATCGTCGGCCGGACGAACCTGCCCGTGGTCAATGAAGGCGACGGCCTGTTTCATGTCGCCAGGATTCGCCCGCGCGACGACCCGGCGGCAACGATCGACCTGCTTGCCGGCCAGCTCGAAGAGGACCCGCTGTTCGACGAGGACGAAATAATCTGAAACAGGACTGCGGCCTGCTTGCAGGTCAGATTAGGCGCGGCATCACGCTGCGCAGACCTCAGACGAGGCGGTTGATGGGCAGCCCTCTTTGGACAGCCGGGCGCCATTTGCGTCTCTGGCCCCCTGCACGGCGGGTAGACGCGCAAGCCCGCAGCTGGGCAATGACTCCTATCCGCGATTAACCAATGCGCTTCGGCCTGTGGGCAAGAGTCCGCGAAGCAGCTAGTCTAAGCGTGATTCGCCTTTGCGGTTCGCGGGAGCCTACCGGCACCAGCGTTCAAGTCTGTGGCAGCGTTAGCGGCGCGGGGCGAGGCCATAGGCGAGAAGCGTTGAGCGACGGCGTCTAAGCGGCGGCGTGGAGCGAGGGGGACCATGCGGACCAGCAGAGGCGATGCGACGCCTGATTCAAGGTGGCTCATCGTGCTGTCTCGCGTACCCGTTTATCTCATTCCCGCCATGCTGCTTCCCATCGATACCGCTATGGCCGCGGAGACCGCGGGCTTCGACCCCCAAATGCTGCTGACGCTAGGCATCAATCTCGGCATCATCGCCTTCGCTGTCGGTACGGCCATCGCCTGCATGCGCGCGACGAAGGCCGCGCGGCGGCAAGAGTCCAAGGCCGCGAGCGAAGCGGAGCGCTATGCCTTAAGTGAAAGCACGCTGGAGACCGTGCTCGCCGCCGAGCCGCAGGCGTTGCTGACGCTCACCGAGCTCGGAGAGCCGGAGCTTCTCGTCTCCAACCTGCCCATGAGCTTCGGCGTGCCGCGCGAGCCCGAGCGCCTGTTGACCTTCGCCTCCTGGCTGGACGCCGGATCGACCACGGAGCTCGAGCCGGCCATGCAGGCGCTGGCCGAGCGCGGCGAGCCCTTCAATCTGATGCTGCGCACCAAGCGCGACCGCTATGTCGAGGTCGACGGGCGCACGGCCGGCCGGTCGCTCGTGCTGAAAGTCCGCAACATTGCCGGACAACGGCTCGAGCTTGCCGATCTCTCGGTCAAGCATAAGGAGCTCGAGGACCAGGTCGCGGCTTTGCGTGCCCTGCTGGACGAAGCGAAAAGAAGCGAAACCGCACGCGTCGAGATCAAGCCGAGCATGGAGGCCCATTTTCGCAGCTTCGACCGGCTGGCCACCGCGTTTGCCGTGTTCGATGCCACGCAGCGGCTTGCCCATTACAATCAGGCTTATGTGGATTTGTGGCAGCTCGATCCGGACTGGCTCGATACCCGTCCCCGCGACAGCGAGATCCTCGACCGCTTGCGCCAAGCGCGTCGCCTCGAAGAGCGCGCCGACTACCGCGAATGGAAGCAGAGCTGGCTGTCTGCCTACGGCACCGACAAGCAGGTCGAGGATCGCTGGTACCTGCCTGACGCCCGCTCGCTGCATGTGATTGCCGACGCCGATGGCGACGGCGGCGTGACCTACCTCTATGAAAACGTCACCGAGCAGATCGCCTTGGAGAGCCGCTACAACGCGCTGATTCAGGTGCAGCGGGAAACCCTCGACACGTTGCGCGACGGCGTGGCGGTGTTCGCCCCCAACGGACGGCTCCGGCTCTACAACAGCGCCTTCGCCACCATTTGGCAGCTGAGCCCGCGCCTGCTCGACGCCGAGCCGCATGTGGAGGACGTCATCACCTGGTGCCGGGAGCTTTACGACATGCCCGCGGAATGGGAGCGCACCAAGGCCGCGGTGACCGCCATCGTGTCGGAGCGGCGGTCTTATGAGAGCCAGTTCGACCGGCCCGACGGCTCGGTGCTGGCCTGCGCCGCGCTGCCGCTGCCCGATGGCGGCACGCTCCTCACCTATTCGGATGTCTCCGATACCAAGCGCGTCGAGCGCGCCCTGATCGACAAGAACGAGGCGCTGCAGGCCGCGGATCGGCTCAAGAGCGAATTCGTCTCTCACGTGTCTTATGAGTTGCGCACGCCGCTCAACAGCATGCTGGGCTTTGCCCAAATGCTCGCTGAGCCGGCCTTCGGGCCGCTCGGCGCCAAGCAGCGCGAATATGTGGACGACATTCTTTCGTCGGGGACGACGCTGCGGGCCATCGTCGACGATATTCTCGATCTCGCCACCATCGATGCCGGCTCGCTCGAACTCAAGCTCGCGCCGCTCAATGTGCGCGAGGTCATCGAGGCCGCGCGGCAGGGCGTGGAGGACCGCCTCAAGCAGAACGACGTGAAGCTCAATATCGATATCGCGCCCGGAATCGATGGCTTCGTCGGCGACGCTAGGCGCGTCACCCAGATCCTCTATAATCTCCTCTCCAACGCCATCGGCTTCTCGGCGCCGGGCGAGGCGATCACGCTTGCTTGCGGCCGCGAGGGGCCGATGATCGCCTTCACCGTCGAAGACCGGGGGGTCGGCATTCCGGAGGATTTCCAGCAGGCCGTGTTCGACCGTTTTGAAAGCCGCACGCAGGGCTCGCGCCATCGGGGCGCAGGCCTTGGGCTGTCCATCGTCAAGAGCCTCGCCGAACTCCATGGCGGCACGGTCTCGCTCACCTCGACACCCGGACAAGGGACTGAGGTCAAGGTGCTCCTGCCGCTCACGCAGGAGCCCGAGGAGGCCGGGCTCGAGACGCCGCGCTTCCGGGTCAATCGCGCCGGATGAACGCAGACTGGCGGCTCGACGACGTCGACCTGGCGCATCTCGATCTCCTCGCCAGCCGGGTCGCCCTTGTCTTCAAATCGGGCGACGTCATCGCCTTGAGCGGGCCGCTTGGCGCGGGCAAGACGACGCTCGCCCGCGCGCTCGTCACCCATCTCGGCGGCGAAGGCGAGGTGCCGAGCCCCACCTTCGCCCTGATGCAGCGTTACGAGACGCCGCGGCTGACGATCTGCCATTGCGACTTCTATCGGCTAGAGCCACAGGAGCTCGACGAGCTTGGTCTGGACGACACGCTGGCCGAAGGCGCGCTCCTGATCGAATGGCCGGAGCGCGCCGGCGCTTGGCTACCGGCAGACCGGCTCGACATCGCGCTCGAGGAGACCGCGGACCCGAGCACGCGGCGCCTTGTGCTGACAGGACATGGGACCTGGGGACCGCGGCTCGACCGCTTGCACGCGCTCTCGGACTTTCTCGATGGGACCGCCTACGCGAACGCCGACGCGGTCTATCTGCAAGGCGATGCCTCCGCGCGGTCCTATGCGCGGCTCGTGCTGACGGACAGCTCCGCTATTCTCATGAATTCACCGCGGCAGCCGGACGGGCCGCCGATCCGCGACGGCAAGTCTTACAGCGCGCTGGTGCATCTCGCCGAGGACGTGACGCCCTTCGTCGCGGTGGCGGGCGCGTTGCGTGCACGCGGGCTGTCGGCGCCGGAAATCTATGCCTTCGATCTGGACAAAGGGTTCATCGTTCTGGAGGACCTTGGGGACCGCGTGTTCGGCGCGGAGTTGGCGCGTGGCGCCGCCCAAGCGCCGCTCTGGGCACCCGCGGTCGATGTGCTGCTCACGCTCGCCACCGAGCCGCCGCAAGCCTTGCTCCCCATCGAGGGCCATGCGCCCTATCGGCTCCCGCACTATGACGCCGGGGCGATGCTCATCGAAGCCTCGCTCATCATCGACTGGCTGTGGCCGGCGCTGCACGGCAGGGACACGCCCGATCTGCTCCGCGAGGAGTTCGAGGGCCTGTGGCGCCCGCATCTGGAGAAAGCCGCCAAGGCCGACCGGGGATGGGTGTTGCGCGACTATCATTCGCCCAATCTGATGTGGCTGCCCGAGCGGGAGGGCGTCAGGCGCGTCGGCGTTCTCGACATCCAGGACGCGCTTTTGGGGCCGCTGGCCTATGATCTGGTCTCGCTCCTCCAGGACGCCCGGCTCGACGTGCCCGAGGCGCTTGAACGGGCCGAGTTCGATCGGTATTGTGCGGCCCGAAGCGCGCAAAGCGGACCTTTTTCGAGCGATGATTTCCGTACGCTCTATGCAACGCTCGGCGCTCAACGCAACTCGAAGATCCTCGGTATTTTTGCGCGATTGGCGAAACGTGACGGTAAGCGCGGTTATCTGGCCCACATTCCGCGTGTCGCGCGCTATCTCGAGCGCGATCTCGCGCATGAGGCGCTCGGCGACCTACGTCGCTTCTACGCGCGCGAATTTCCGGCCGCTGCCGACCTGCCACCCTTGGCGCTGTAGAAGGGTTCATTCATGACAATCGCGCGTACGGCAATGGTGCTTGCCGCCGGCTATGGCGAGCGTATGCGGCCGCTGACCGACAAGATGCCGAAACCGCTCGTGAAGCTTGCGGGTCGCGCCCTGGTCGACCACGTGCTCGACCGTCTCGCCGCGGCGGGCGTCGAGACGGCCATCGTCAACGTGCATTATCTGCCCGCGCAGATCGAAACGCATCTGCGGGGACGCGCGGGCCGGCCCCCTGAGACCGTCGTCTCCGATGAGCGCGCGCTTCTGCTCGACACCGGCGGCGGCGCGAAGAAGGCGCTTGCAGAGCTCGGGGACGGACCCTTCTTCATCCACAATTCGGATTCGGTCTGGAGCGAAGGCGCCACGCGCGCGCTGCCCAGCATGCTGCGGGTGTGGGACCCCTCGCGCATGGACTGTCTCCTGCTGCTCGCGCCGATGACGACCAGCATCGGCTATGCCGCGCGCGGCGATTTCGACATGGGGCCGGACGGACGGCTGACCCGGCGCGGCGACAAGCAGGTCGTTCCGTTCGCCTTTGCCGGCGTGTCGCTGTGCACGGCAAAGCTGTTCGACGATGCGCCCGAGGGGCCGTTCTCGCTCAACATCCTTTGGGACCGGGCGCTGGCCGAGGGCCGGCTCTATGGCGTGCGTCTCGACGGGCGCTGGATGCATGTGGGGACGCCTCAGTCGCTAGCGGAGGCCGAGGCCTCCTTCGAGCATGAAGGTGCCTGAGCTCCGCGCAACGCCCCGTCTCTACACCATCCCGCCCTCGGCGCCGTTTCTCTCGACCCTCGCCCGGGCCTTGCTCTCCGGCGACCTGCCGCTCCCGGGCGGCACGAAACCAGACCCGCTCACCCTGCCGCTGACCACGATTTACCTGCCGACGCGGCGCGCGGCGCGCGCCTTGCGCGAGGCGTTTCTGGCTGAGTCCGGCGGCCAGGCACTCCTTCTGCCGCGCATCCATGCGCTTGGGCACGCGGACGAAGAGGCCGCACTCATCTTCGGGGCGGAGGAGTCCGGCATGGCGGACGGGGCGCTTGGCGTGGCGGCCATCGGCACGCTCCCCCGGCAGCTCGCGCTGATGCGGCTGATCCTCGCTTGGGGGCGTGCGTCCGCGGCAGACACCACCGAGACGGAGGCTGACGCTGTCCGCTTGGATAATACGCCCGGTCAGGCTTCCAGCCTCGCCGCCGATCTCGCCCGGTTGATGGATTTCGTCGAGTCGGAGGAGGTCAATTTCTCCTCGCTCGATACGCTGGTGCCTGCGGACTTCGCCGCCCATTGGGACGTGACGATCCAGTTCCTCAGGATCGTCACGGAGCACTGGCCGCACTATCTGGAGGAGAACGGTCTCGTGTCGCCGGTGACGCGGCGCAATCTCCTGATGGCGCAAGAAACGGAACGCCTGGCAAAGGGCTCCCCCTACCCTGTCATCGCGGCCGGCTCGACCGGCACGGTGCCTGCGACCGCACGGCTGCTCGAGACCATCGCGTCCTTGGAGAACGGCGCGGTGGTGCTGCCCGGCCTCGATCTCTTCCTCGACGACGAAAGCTGGGACAGCGTGACCAGCCATCCCGAGCATCCGCAAGCCGGCATGGCGGAGCTGCTGCGCAAGCTCGGCGTGGCGCGAAGCGATGTGGCCTATGTCGAGGGCAGCGCGCCGGACGGGACTGCACGGGCGCGGCTTCATCTGGTGAGCGAGGCGCTGCGTCCTGCCGAAACCACGGAGCAATGGCAGCGTTATCTCAAGACCGGCGAGGCTGACGAACTTGCGCCCGAGGGCCGCGCCAGCTTCGCCAATGCGCTCGCCGGGATCCGCCTGGTGGTGGCGCCCACGGCCCATGACGAAGCCGAGGCCATCGCCCTCATCCTCAAGTCGTGCATCGAGGCGCCGGGCAAGACGGCGGCGCTGGTCACGCCCGACCGGGTGCTGGCGCGGCGGGTGGCGGCAAGGCTCAAAGGTTTTGGCCTCGCCATCGACGATTCAGCGGGTGTGCCGATCGCGCGCACCATGCCGGGCGCGTTTCTCGATCTCGTGCTCGGCGCCGCGGAGACGAATTTCGCGCCGCCGGAACTCATGGCCCTGCTCAAGCATCCCTTGGTGCGGCTGGGGCGCGAGCCCGCCGCGATACGGGATGCGGCGCGGGCGCTCGAACGCGGCGCCTTCCGCGACATCTATCTGGGCCAAGGCCTTGCCGGCGTCGCTCATGCTCTGAAGCAGCCCAGGCGCCGGGCGCCGCTCAACGATCACGAGCGTGCCGAGGCGCTCAGCCTCGTTCAGGACCTGGAGCGCGCCTTCGCAGCCCTTGCCGACCTGTTCGCGGCGCCCTCGTCCCATAGCGCCACGCGGCTTGCGGAAGCTCATGCCGCCACCGCCGAGGCGCTGGCTCGCGATCTCAAGGGCTCCTCGGCCGGCCTCTGGCAGGGCGACGCCGGCGAGGCCCTGACGCTGCTGCTCGCCGAGCTGATCGGCGAAGGCGGAAGCCTCAGCCTGACGGCGCGGGACTATCCCGCCTTCTACCGAAGCCTGCTCGCAGGCCAGGTGGTGCGCCCGCGCGGACCCGCCCATCCAAGGCTGTTCATCTGGGGGCCGCTCGAAGCCCGCCTGCAGCAGCCGGACACGGTGATCCTCGGCAGCCTGAACGAAGGGGTGTGGCCGCGCCCGCAAGAGGCGGGTCCCTGGCTCAGCCGGCCGATGCGCGAGAAACTTGGACTTTCTCCGCCGGAACGGCGCATCGGGCTCAGCGCCCATGACTTTGCCCAGGCGCTCGGCGCCAAGACCGTCTATCTCACCCGCGCGCTCAAGGTGGACGGCGTGCCGACCGTGCCATCACGCTGGCTCCAGAGGCTGGAGGCGCTGGTCACCGCATCCGGTCTTGAGGCCAAGATCGAGCCGGAGCAGCCCTGGGTCGCCTGGGCCCGGCAGCGCGATCAAGTGGCCAATTTTGAGCCCGTCAAAGCGCCGCAACCGCGCCCGCCGGCCGATGCGCGCCCGCGCGCCTTGAGCGTGACCCAGATCGAACGGTGGATCGCCAACCCTTACGAGATCTACGCCAAGCATATTTTGAAGCTCGAACCGCTGAAGCCGCTCGGCACGGAGCCGGACCCTGCCATGCGCGGCACCGCCTTTCATCGGATCCTGCATCTCTTCGCCGAGAAACATCCCGACGCGCTGCCGGACAATATCTATGGCGCGCTCACCGCGATCGCCGACGCGCAATTCGACACGCTCGGGCGCGCGCCGAGCGTGGAAGCGTTCTGGCGGCCGAGCTTCCAACGCTTTGCCCGCTGGTTCGCGGCGACGGAGCCCGTGCGCCGGGCGTCCGTGGTCCGCACGCAAACCGAGGTGAAGGGCGTCCTTCCCCTTGCTTCGGGGTTCCGTCTCACCGCGCGCGCCGACCGCATCGACGTGGCCGAAGACGGGAGCGTGGTGATCTACGACTACAAGACGGGCACGCTGCCGCTTGCGACCCATGTCACCAATCTCTATGCGCCGCAGCTGCCGCTTGAGGCGGCCATCGCGGAAGCGGGCGGCTTCGCCGAACTCGGGCCGCGGCCCGTGCGCGATCTCGTCTATATCCAGGCCTCCGGGCGACAGGAGGGCGGCGAGGAACGACAGGCCAGTACGGCGGGTGTCGAGGCTCTGTCCGCGAAGGCGCGCGAGGACCTTGAACGGCTCGTGGCCTATTTCGAGGATCCCGACACACCCTACGAGGTGAAGCGGCGCTTGGGCGCGGGCTTCATGGGCGCCTATCGGCACGACGACTACGAGCACTTGGCGCGCGTGAAGGAATGGCTGACGCAAGAGGCAGAGGAGGAGTGGCGATGAACGCCCGCGAGACCCTCCTCCACGAAGCGGACGCCAACCAGGCGCGCGCCTCCGACCCGGATGCGTCAGCCTGGGTATCGGCCAATGCGGGCACGGGCAAGACCGCGGTCCTGGTGAAACGAAGCTTACGCCTCTTGCTCGCGGGCTCGCGGCCCGAGAGCATTCTCTGTCTCACCTATACCAAGACGGCGGCGGCGGAGATGCAGAACCGCTTGCTCAAGGGGCTCGCGGATTGGGCCACCATGGCGGAAGAGACTTTGCACGAAGAGCTTTCCAAGCTGATGCGGCGCGCGCCCGAGGAGAACGACATGCGGCGCGCGCGGCGGCTGTTCGCCTTGTCGCTCGAAGCGCGCGGCGGGCTCAAGATCCACACCATCCACGGCTTCTGCGAGCGGCTGCTGCAACGCTTCCCGCTAGAGTCGGGGGTGACGCCGCATTTCACCGTGCTCGACGAACACGCATCCGCGCTGCTCAAGCGCGCGGCCTTCAATTTCGTCGTGGCTCGCGCGGCGGACAAACCCGAAAGCGCTCTCGGTCTGGCGCTCGCCAAGATCATCGGGCTGACGAGCGAAGACTATTTTCGCCAGGTGGTGAACGCGGTGCTGGCGAAGCGCGCCGAGCTTTCGCGCATGATCGCGCTCCACGACAGTTTGGAGGACTGGGCCGCCGCCGAGGCGGAAGCACTCAAGCACTTACTGGGCGTCGCGGGTAAGACCGAGGACTCCCTTATCGCGGAGCAAGCAGCCGTCCTTTCCGACGACCGGATTGGTCAGGCCGTCGTCGCGTTTGAAACTTTTTCTAGTAGCGCCAAGACCGACCAGAAAGCCGTGGCTGCCTTACGCAGCGCGCAGCAGAACCAAGGGGCGAATCGCGCTGCGCTCTTGCGTTCCATCCTTCTAAAACAAGACGGTCAGCCGCTTGTAAGCGTCTGCACTACGAAGTTCCGGGATTTTGCGCCCGACGTCGCCGGGATGCTCGATGATGCGAAGATGGAGTTCGCGCGCCTGGAGATGCACTTGGCACATTTGCAGGTGGCGGAGGCAAGCGGCGCCGTCATCGCACTCGCCGATGCGATCCAAGGCGACTACGAGCGGCGCAAGCGTGGCGAGGCCGCCCTCGACTACGACGATCTGATCGTCAAGGCGCGGCATCTGCTGTCGCGCGCCGGCGCCGCGGCCTGGGTGCTCTACAAGATCGACGGCGGCGTGGACCACATCCTCGTTGACGAGGCGCAGGATACGAATCCCGAGCAATGGTCCATCATCGAGGCGCTGGCGGAAGAGTTTTTTGCCGGGCGCGGGGCGAGCGAGCGTCTGCGCACGCTGTTCGCCGTGGGCGACGAGAAGCAGTCGATCTACAGTTTCCAGGGCGCGAACCCCGCCCGCTTCGGCGAGATTGGCCGTGCGTTCCGGAGCCGAGCGCACGCGGCGGAAGCCGTGTGGCACGAAGTGCCGCTGAACGTCTCGTTCCGCTCCACGGTGCCGGTGCTCGACGCCGTGGACCACGTGTTCGGGCAGCACGATGCGGCGCAAGGGCTGACCTTCGTCGAGAATGCCGTCATTAAGCATCATGCCTTCCGTCAGGGCGACGCGGGCCTGGTAGAGCTGTGGCAGGTGGAGCGCACGGAGAAGCCCGAGCCGGCAGAGCCGTTCGAGCCGTGGAACGAGGATGTGAGCGGGGCGAGCGCGGTGGACGCGCTGTGCAAGCGCATCGCCGGCCAGATCAAAAACTGGCTCGATAGCGAGGAGCCGCTTCCGTCCCAGGGACGGCGCATCAAGGCCGGGGACATTCTGATCCTGGTGCGCCGGCGCGAGCCGTTCACCGCGCCGATGATCCGCGCACTCAAGCGCGCCCGCATCGCGGTGGCCGGCGCCGACCGCATGCGGCTGATGGATCAGCTTGCCGTGCAGGACCTCGTCGCGCTCGCCGACGTGCTCCTGATGAAGGAGGACGATCTGGCGCTCGGGGTCGTGCTGAAGAGCCCGTTCTTCGGTCTCGATGACGACGATCTGTTCGCGCTCGCCCATGATCGCAACGCTTCGCTATGGACCGCGCTCAGGGACAAGGCTCGCGCGGAGCCCCGCTTCGAGGAGGCGGCCAAGCGGCTCGCGGCCTGGCTCAACCAAGCCGACACGATGCCGCCTTACGAGTTCTTCTCCGCGCTGCTCGGCGGCGAGGGTCAGCTCATGCGCAAGCGCATGCTGACGCGGCTCGGCCCGGAGGCGGCGGAGGCCATCGACGAGTTCCTCGACGCGGCACTGGCCTATGACCGGGATTCGACCCCGTCGCTGCAAGGCTTCGTCAACGAGCTGCGCGGCGGAGACATCGACATCAAGCGCGACATGGACCAGGACCGCGACGAGGTCCGCATCATGACGGTGCATGGCGCGAAGGGCTTGCAGGCGCCGATCGTCATCCTGCCGGACACTTGCGTGAACCCGCGCGGCCAGGGCCCGAGGATCTTCGCGGCACCGCGCCCGGGCTTTCCTCCGGGCGAGGTCGACCATCTCCTCTGGCCGCCGGCGGGACATTCCGGCGTCCCCGGGCTGGCGCCCGCCAAGTCTGCCGCCGACAAATCCGAGCGCGAGGAGTATCACCGGCTGCTCTATGTGGCCATGACGCGCGCGGAGGATCGCCTCTATATCTGCGGCTGGCGGGGCGTGCGGGGGCGCGACAAGAACTGCTGGTACGACCTCGTTGAGCATGGGCTAGGCCCGCATCTCACCCAGATCGAGCAAGAGGGCGGCGCGATCTCCCGCATGGCATGCAATCAGGAGAAGGCCGTGGAGGCGAAAGAGAAGCAAGCCGAAGCGCGCGAGGCGCCACCTTTGCCGGACTGGGCGCTGACCCCTGCGAAGCCGGAGCATGTGCGCACGCGGCTGGCGCCCTCGCGGCTCGCCCTCAATGCGGAGGGCGGCGAGGCCGCTGCGGAGCAGGCGCCATTGGGTCCGAAGGCGCTCGCCGAGAACATGCGGTTCGCGCGCGGGCGCCTGGTGCATGCGCTTCTCCAGCATTTGCCCGAGGTGGCAACAGGCGATCAGGAGCGCGCCGCGCGGACCTTCATTGGCGTGCGCGGGTCGGGGCTCCCCGAGGCGCTCAAAGAAGAGATCGTCGCCGAATCGCTCGCCATCGTGCGGGATGAGGCTTTCGCGCCTCTGTTCCAGCCGGGCAGCCTGGCGGAGGTGCCGGTGGTGGCGCTGATCGGCGACGGCGACGACGCCTTCGAGCTCGAGGGCCAGATCGACCGGGTGGCCCTTCTCGGAGAGGACATCCTAATCCTCGACTACAAGACGAACCGGCCGCCGCCCTCAACCCCTGGGGAGGTGGCGCAAGCCTATATCGACCAGCTCGCCGCCTACCGGCTGGCGCTTTCCGGCCTGTTCCCGGGCCGGACCTTGCGGGCGGCGCTGCTGTGGACCGACGGTCCGCGACTCATGGAGATTCCATCACCTTTGCTTGATAGGGCGATGCGCGACATGTTGATCCGGCGGGCAGCCTTGACGCCATAGTTGGGCGCACCTAGGTTCCGATGACGACACTGGGCGGTCCGATGAGGCCTTGGCCGGCGACGAGGAGAGAGACTCTATGGCGACTGAAACGGTTTCCGACGACACATTCGAAGCCGAGGTGCTCAAGTCCTCGACCCCCGTCGTCGTCGATTTCTGGGCCGAATGGTGCGGCCCCTGCCGGCAGATTGCGCCCGCGCTGGAAGAAATCGCCAAGGAGCTCGGCGGCAAGGTGAAGATCATCAAGCTCAATATCGACGAGAATCCGCGCACGCCCGGCACCTACAATGTCCGGGCCATTCCCACGCTGATCCTGTTCAAGAACGGCGAAGTGACGGATACGCTCCGGGGCGCCTACCCCAAGAACCATCTCGCGGCCTGGATCGGCGGCGCGCTCGACGGGACCACCTAAGCAGCTTTAAGCGTGCAGCTTGAGGACGTGGCCCGCGAGATAGAGCGAGCCGCAGATCAAGACGCGCGCCGGCTGCCCGCCTCGTGAGGCGGAGCGGAGCAGCGCCTCAGGCACGCTGTTGACGGCGACGGCGTCGAAGCCTTCAGCACGCGCGATCTCGGCCAGCGGCTCGGCATCGAAGGCATTGAGCGCTTCCGGAATCGGCACCGTATAGATGCGCTCCACCAGCCCCTTGAACGGGGCGATGAAGCGCCGCGCGTCCTTCGTGTCCATCATCCCCCAGACCACATGCACCGGACGCGGCACGCGTTCGCCAAGCTCGGCAAGCGTGTGCGCCACAGCTTGGCCGCCGGCCTCGTTGTGGCCGCCGTCGAGCCAGATCTCGGTGCCGTCGTCCACATAGGCATGCAGTCCCCCGACCGGCAGGCGCTCGAGCCGCGCCGGCCAGTGGGCGTGCGTCACGCCATGCTCCAGCGCCCGCTGGGTGAGCGCCTCGCCAAAGGCGATGCTCGCGGCGGCGATCGCGGTGCCGGCGTTGTCGATCTGGTGGCGGCCGGCAAGGCGCGGCAGCGGCAGGTCGATCAGGCGCGAATTGGTCTGGAAGACCAGCCGTCCCTGCTGCTCGTACATGTCGAAATCGCGGCCCGCCACATGAAGCGGCGCGCCGATCTCTTCGGCTTTGCGCTCGATCACGTCGAGCCCGTCCTTCTCCTGACGGCCCACGACGCACGGGACGCCCGGCTTCAGAATGCCGGCCTTCTCGCCCGCGATCTCGGCAAGGGTGTCGCCGAGAAACGAGACATGGTCGATGGAGACGGGCGTGATGATGGTGAGGAGCGGCTTCGCCACCATGTTGGTGGCATCGAGCCGGCCGCCCAGGCCCGTCTCAAGCAATAGGAGATCGGCCGGGGCTTCGGCGAAAGCGAGAAAGGCCGCCGCCGTGGTGATCTCGAACAGGGTGATCAGCTC
>Ga0307378_10002460_pt1 | contig 28357 bp, 23 predicted proteins | sample UN1MG_FD_202238 | JGI IMG/M metagenome (GOLD analysis project Ga0307378, IMG submission 202238) | Soil microbial communities from Risofladan, Vaasa, Finland - UN-1 | ecosystem: Environmental > Terrestrial > Soil > Coastal area > Acid sulfate soil | place: Finland: Risofladan, Vaasa | collected... | reverse complement strand
TATAATTGTCCTACTATCTATGAAAGAGCTATTAAAAGAACTCATTCAGGCCGAAACCACCTTCGATAAAGGCGAATTATCTGCAGCAGAGGTAATATCAATAGGATTTCGCCGTTCGGGCATAGATTCCAGGATAGAGAGTTGGGATCTGACCAGGGCTAATATTCTCGCTCATATTCAGTCCACCGGAAGCAGGCCTGCATTGCTGTTTGCCTGCCATCTTGATGTTGTCGGTCCCGGCGAAGCGCTCTGGAAGCATTCGCCTTTTACGGCAGTTGAAAGCGAAGGTAAAATCTACGGAAGAGGCTCCGTGGATATGAAGGGAGGGATTGCTGCGGCTGTTACGGCCATCAGCCGGATCGTCGGGTCCGGCGTAAAGTTACAGGGTGATATTATATTCCTGGCCGTTGCCGGCGAAGAGACCGATAGCTGCGGTGCGAAAAGATTTATCAGCGACCATGAATCGCCACCGGAGCTTGTAGGGGTGATTATACCGGAACCGACGGACTTCGCGATTGTTACCGCCCATCGAGGAATGCTCTGGCTCGAAGTCACAACCAAAGGAAAGGCTGCTCACAGCTCAACACCGCAATTAGGCGTAAATGCTATAGCTTCAATGCGGTCTGTCCTGGATGAGCTGGAGAATTACGAGATTGCCGCTGAGCCCCATAAGCTGTTGGGCCGGTGCTCTATGAGTATCAATACAATCTCGGGCGGCAAAGCGTTTAATGTTGTACCTGACAAGTGCAACATTGGAATAGACATCCGCACCTTGCCTGATCAGAACCATCAGGATATCATTGCAGATTTGGAAAAAATCTTTGCGAAATTGAAATCGGAGAATCCTCAATTTGAAGCTGAGGTTTCCATCCTGCGCGAGGTACAGGCCTTGGAGACCGACTGCAGCAGTGATTTTGTCAAGGATTTTTGCTCTGTTGTCGGTACCAATGAAACCAGGGCCGTCGGCTTTACCACGGACGGCCCCTGTTTTGAGTCGCTGAAAGCACCGATAATTATCTTCGGGCCGGGAAAGCCGGAGCTTTGCCATAAGCCCGATGAATATATTGAAATCAGCGATTTAGAAAAAGCCGTGGAGCATTACAAGAACATAATTTTGAAATTCCTGACCTGATTATTGCCCCAAGACCTTAGTTTTAATATACTTAGCTTTACAGGTTATAGGACTATATTTTGGAATATTCGATAAAAACCCTTGACTTTTAGGGCTTAATCTGATAAAATTCTTAAAATTGGTAATAATGTTTATTCGCCGTGGAGGAATGGTGTGAAAAATAGTCAATGGCTTGACCAATCATTCCAATGAATTGCAGCGAGATACAATAATATTTGAGGGAATAGGGAAGCATTACGACCGCGAAAAAACAATTTAATAACAGGGCTAAAATTCCGATAATATAAATCAGGCTCTGATTTCAAATTTATGATTTTGAGTTCTGCAATAAACTTGTAATATTTTAGAATGTTAATAAAGATAAAGGAGCAAGATCATGTTAAGACGAATCTTTTGTAAGTTAGCGTTAATAGTTGTTGCCATTTTCGCAGTTCTGGCTCTTCCCGGCGTTTTGCGTGCCCAGGGTAATAGCGACTTGGCTTTTGAACACGTCAAGCAAGTCCAGGAAAGAAACACCAATCGGCTCATGGAGCTCAAAGGCGTCGAAGGCACAGCTATTGGCCTCGATGAGAATGGACAGCTTGCAATCGCAGTTTTTACTGACGGTCCGGCAGTTCCGGGCATTCCCAGAAACCTGGAGGGCGTCCCGGTACAGGTCGTAATCACTGGCAAATTCTATGCGTTGGCCAGGCCTACATCCCCACCCGGCAAGGACAAGAAAAATCCTGCTCCGGCTCCGCCGACGGGACTAACAGCCAGCCCTTCCAGCGTCACTGAGATATATCTGGATTGGAATGATAATACTGAAAGTGACCTGGCGGCTTACAAAGTGTACCGGGGCACATCCCCTGGTTCATACGGTGAACTGATAGCCTCCTTTGATGCAATATTGGGCAGTTGGTACCTTGATGCTGTTCCGGTTTCCGGGACTTATTATTATGTAGTGACAGCCGTTGATGATGCGGGTAAAGAATCGGATCCTTCCAACGAAGCTTCCGCCACGGTGTCCTCTGTGACTGAAGCCCCGAGTGCGCCGACTTTCCTGACGGCAACGGCCGTTAGCAGCAGCCAGATAAATTTAACCTGGACGGACACCTCTGACAATGAATCAGGATTCGTTATCGAACGCAGTAATGGAGGTTCATACGCGGAAATCGGCGATGTCGGAGCAGACGTAACCGCATACAGCGATACTGGCCTCAACCCTTCGACGACATACACCTATCGGATTTATGCATATAACATCATAGGTAACTCTGACTATTCCGATACCAGCTCGGATACAACGCCCGCTGCTCCTGCCAATCCATGGCGGTTTGACCGACCGGTCCCCATAGGTGTCTCGACCGGCCATCCTGATATAACAGCAGGGACCCTTGGCTGTAGAGTCTATCGAGGAGGTGAGGTCTTCGCACTCAGCAACAATCATGTTTATGCAAATGAGAATCTCGCAAAGATAGAAGACGAGGTGATTCAACCGGGGACTGTCGATGGTGGAGCTCTTCCGGATGATTACATCGGCTATCTCGAAGATTTTGAGCCGATCGTATTTCATCCGCGTGCTAATAATACGATTGACGCGGCCATTGCCAGTACAACGGTGGACCTGGTCGGCAACGCTACACCGGGCGATGGGTATGGGACACCAAGTTCAACGCCCGTCGACGCCACTTTTCGTATGGCTGTTCAGAAATACGGCCGGACAACGGGCTTGACAACAGGAACTGTGGCCTACGTCAGTGTTACTACCAGAGTTGGATATGATTCCGGCCAGGCTCGTTTTATCAACCAGATCGCAATTTCACCAGGCACCTTCAGTGACGGTGGCGACTCCGGATCGTTAATAGTAACAGACCCCGGCAAAAACCCTGTTGGATTACTGTTTGCCGGCAGCTCGAGTTACACAATCGCCAATCCAATCAATTTGGTGCTCGAACGCTTTAATGTTACCATTGATGACCGCATTATTGAAGAGTGATAGACGAAGAGTCTCTGAACGAATACAGGATATACAGAGACCTGATCGCTTTGATGTTGTTGATAAGGTGACCTTTATCAAGAATACTTAAAGTAGAAATCTATCAATGATTAGGCGCATTTCAATTGTTCTGTTGAGTATTGGCGCCGTCAGCGCAGGTTGTATTCCTGCCGGTTGCTCCAGTATCGGTCCCGGCGATTCTGAAAAAGGACAATCTATGGCGGAAAGAACTATCGAGCAAGTACTCAAAGAAAAAACGAATGAGTGGATGACCATTCCGGGAGTCGAAGGCACTGCAATCGGGCTTTTTGAAGGTAAGCCCTGTATCACAATTTTTGCGTCCCTAAAAGAACAGCAACTGCGAGCAGAGATACCATCAACCATCGAAGGTTATCCCGTGATTATTGAAGAAACAGGAGTATTTCGCGCGCTGGACCAGCAGTAGTCCAAGTTGATAAAATTGAAGATAAACGTCAGCGACATCCGCCGATTCAGGCGGATTTTGTTTTGGCTTTTGAAATTCCGGGCTTGACTTTGGCACGCGGGACGGATTCAATTGATTGCCGTTTTACAGTGAATGGATAAGTCACTCAAATCAAAGAAAGAACGTATGCAGGGGAACCGGTGGCCGAGATTGAGGCCGGCTAATAATAAGGATTGTGAGAAAATAACCGACTTGGTCTATAGCATTCTAAAAGAGTACAATCTCCGGCCGGCCCCGGCAACCACGGACGCCGACATCAAAGACATCGAGCTTTCTTATTTTGAACGAGGAGGGACGTTTTATGTTCTTGAAGAAAAAGGCGGCGAAATAATTGGAGCTTACGGGCTTTATACCATAGACAAACAAACGTGCGAACTTCGCAAGATGTATTTACATAGCTCCTGCAGGGGTAAAGGGCTGGGAAAATTACTGCTGGAAAACGCTCTATTAAAAGCACGACAATTGGGATTCAACAGAATGCTCCTGGAGACCGCTTCGGTCCTGAAAGAAGCGATAGCTTTGTATAAAAGCTACGGCTTTGAAGAATACAATCCGGAACATTTGTCAAGCAGATGCGACCAGGCGTATATCCTTGAATTGAAATAGGCCCAAACGTCTTTGCAGCAAAGCGGCGTTTCACTTGCATCGGGCAAATCTATTCTGCCAAACTTTGGATGAGCATGTTGAATTTCTGATTGCAGCTTAGAATTCGAATTGGTCTTTGAAGACGGTCTTGAAATCGAAGACATCATTGAAATCGTCTATGGAATCGGTCGGTTGTGCGCTCATCCATTTGTTTTCTATCAACAGATAGACGATTTCGCCTAAATCGCGTGTCGTTTTGACGCCCCATGTGTTCAGGACCATTAGTGCCAATCTGCCCCACTTTTCAATAGCGAAGTTTCTGAGTCCTTCACAGAGAGTTTGGCCGCTGACGTGCTTCTGGTCAGTGGTGATTTTTTTAGCTGTATAACCGAGCCCCTCATAGACAAACCTGACTGCCGAAGGGCTGAATCGGCCATCTTCCTTAGCAATTTGTTCGAGATCCTTTTTCATTTTTCAAGTTCAACTCATTTTTCTCCCATATTCTATCGTCGGCCAGAACCGTGTTGGATATCCCGGCAAAAGAAACAACGGTGCTCAGCATAAATAAGAGCTTTACCGTTATTATGAGATTATTAATCTGCAAAATTCGACCGGTCTGCATTTTCTAAAAGTCCGGCACGTATAAACACTATATTATTTTAAGAACTTTTTAATCGGTAGTCAACAATATACAACATAACACATAACGTTATACATATAATAACGTTTTTATTTCGCCAACTAAACAAACCCTTGACGACCTGAAGTTTGTTGTGGAAAATTTAGAAATGGCCAACAAAAACTCTCTGCTGAGTTGTCAGTATATGGGCATAATGCATAAAAGGAGCAAAAAATCATGAAATCAAAGTCAAAAATACTGCAATCGACATCCGTTATTTCAGCTGTTTTCTGGACAGCGATAACTTTTTTGGTTTGTGGTGTAAGCGGCAGAGTCCTGGCCGATACCGCTGATACTTCATCCTGGTATACCTTCCAGCCAGGCAGTGATCCGGCACCTGGTGAGATTGGCATGCAGGAATGGCTTGAAAAACCTGCGGGAAAACACGGACGGATTGTTCGTAAGGGCGACAAGCTCTACTACGACGGTAAAGAGATTAAGCTCTGGGGTATCAACAATACCTTTGCGGCATGCTCACCGGATAAAATACTTGCCGAAAAACGAGCGGCATTCTACGCCAAGTACGGCATCAACTCGGTACGTCTGCACAAGTACGCTGACGGTACCGGCTGGGCAGGTATCCAATCGAAGGACAGTTTCGTCGAATTTGATCCCGGTGCGCTTGATCGGATGGACTACCTCGTCAGTAAGTACAAAGAACACGGCATCTATGTAAAGCTGTCATCTACATTTGGTGTCAAGCTCGGGCCTGCGGATCGCAAGTATATCCCATACATGGATGAGTTCGGTCAGTTTTCGGGTAAGAAGAACCGCATCAGGGCAGGCTATGGCGCCATCTACCTTTCGAATGAACTGCAGGATCTGCAAATTCGGCAGATCGTCAAGATACTTAAACACCACAACCCGCACACCGGCATGACCTATGCCGAGGACCCGGCTATAGTTGTAGTCGAGTTGTTCAACGAAGATAGCGTTCTGTGGTTTGGGACGATTAGTAGCTTGCAGAGCTATCCAACACTGCGCAAACTCGCCGCAGAACGTTTCAGCGACTGGCTCAAGGCTAAATACGGCAGCCGCGAGGGCCTGGTCAACGCCTGGGGCCAAGAAGCAATTGATTCATTCAAGAGCGAGGGTTTCACCGGCGAGAACCTCGAGAAGCGAAACATCGTCCCGGCCGGTAATCCCTGGTTCTACGACCCGGAACAATTAGCCGACTCCCAGGCCAATAAGCGCCAACGACTTTTCGACACGATGCTGTTTCTCTATGAGCTTCAGAATGAATTCTACGACAAGTACGTCAATGCAATTCGACAAACAGGCTATAAAGGCGAGATACTCGGCTCGAACTGGCAGGCGGGACGTGCGTTTAGCCACTACTACAACCTGCACTCGGACTATCGCGTGGGATTGATTGACCGACACAACTACTTTGGAGGGGGGCGCAAAGGCAAGGTCAACAACGCAACAATGTTGAGGATTGCCGGCTCCGGTATGCTTAGCGCGGGTATGCAGCAGGTGCTCGACCGCCCCTTTATGCTCTCGGAATGGATTCACGTTCAACCTAACGAGTGGGGCGTCGAAGGCCCGGCTATCATCGGCGCATACGGGATGGGGCTGCAGGGCTGGGATGTCTCATACATGTTCCAAAACTCGGACACCGGCGGTTTCAGCAGCCGACTCGGCTTGCAAGCATGGGATGTGACTGTACCTCAGGTACTTGGTATTTTCCCCGCGGTTGCTCGACAAGTGTTGCGCGGGGACGTCAACGAATCCGATTTGCTCGCTACTCGTTACGTGCATATACCTTCGCTGTCTAAAGGCAAGATAAGTTTTGATGATAAGATTTCCCAGCAGCATGATGTCAAGACCTTCGATAGCGACAAAGTTCCGGCTCAGGCACTGGCTGTTGCGCGGTCGGTTGTCCAATTCACGGATGCTTATCGTGACACGCCCCCGTTTGATATGACTTCATATCTGAGTGATGAGTTCCTGGTATCATCCACAGGGCAGCTTCGTTGGAAGCAGGGTCAATCCGAATTGGACGGCTTTTTCACTATTAATACGGACGCGACGAAGGCGGTCGTGGGTTTTGCACCCAGGCAATCCTTCGATCTCGGTTGCGTAACCATCGAGCCCGACAACGAATTCGCCGCGATATATGTAACCAGCCAGGAACGTGACAAAGATATTTCAACCTCTAAAAAGCTGCTTGTGGTCGCCTTAGCGCGAGCTCGCAACACAGGGCAACGCTTTAGCACCGAGGGCACTACGATGGAACAAGTTGGAGCTGCCCCGATGCTTCTCGAACCGGTCAAAGCCAGGATTACTATCAAGAAGCCAGGCAATCCGAACGTTCATCTCTTGGATCACGATGGCTTTATGACCGAAAAGACACTACTGCTCAAGAACGGAACATTTGAGATAAACGGTGTCCGCGACAAGACATTCTATTACCTGGTCAAGTACTGACGATAGCGCAGATTTAAATTGCAGGGACACGTTAGTTTAATAAGACCAAGTGTAATCAAACAAACATAAAATCCTGCTTTATATGAACTTGCAATCTTTCTTGTCCTGTCAGTATGCTATAAACTCATCACCGCTCGCTACCATTTATAGCTTGAGAGATTAATTGAAAAAATCTGTTCGGTATGTCACAAGCTTGCTATTTGCTGCCGGACTGTTTACTATTAACTTGAATTTTGAGTCAATTGAAAGGGAAAAATATGGAATGTCCTTTTGCTTTCTGCAATTGTTCGAACATGCCTCCAGTTTTTGTGGCGATTTTTGTTATATTGGTAATTTTGGCCGGACTGATAGTAACTGCAATCAAGATTTTAATCTTCTGCAGGATATTTTCCAAGGCAGGCTACAGTTGGGCGCTTGGATTACTCATGCTCGTACCCATAGCGAATATAATCATGGTTATTTTTCTTGCTTTCGCAGACTGGCCGATTCAAAAAGAACTACGATTAATGAAAAAGTAACAGAAAATGCCAGTCTGAAAGCATCAATAGTCAACAAACACAAGATAAGCGCATCAGCTTATCCGACTGCTATGAGAAGCTCAGGAATATATGTCTGTGTTCCTCTGAATTAAAATACGAGCAAAATTAAACTCAAATCAAGGCCAATAAAAGTGACGGCGATAAAGCAACGACCGTTTTCTAAGTATCCACAATAGAGACAAATGTAAGGGAAATATTAAAAAAGTGTGAGTAATCTGCTTTCTGCGCGCATATACTTAATAGAAATTGGTGCACAAAAGGGATATTTAAGAAAGTGCGTGACGGGTTAGAACGACAAAGCTGGGCCGGATTCGCTCAAGGTAATGCCGGGATATGGCAAGAGTTTATCGACCGAGAGATAATACGGCTTTACGGGATGTTTATGAGACACTGGCCGAATCCTTCACTTGCCGAGGAGTTGGTACAAAAAACCATTTTTGACGACGTGCGTGGACGCGGCAGCTTTGACCCGTCGAGGGGCAGCCCTGAAGAATGGATTCTTGGCATCGCACGGAACAACATTCGTCTTGAACTCAGAAGACGAGCTAATCGGCCAAGCGCTAATGGTGATCTCAGCCATTATCTTGAAGTGATTGACACCGAGCCGTTGCCCGATGAGGTACTCGAACGGGAAGAAACGTCTGCGATTGTCCGGTTGGCATTAAGCAGATTGGAAAGTAAAGAACAAGCTGTTCTAAAGTCCAAGTATATAGATGGTTTCTCAGCACGCGAGATTGCCCGGCAAATGAGCACTACGGAAAAAACTGTGTACAGTTTGCTGTACCGGGCTAAAATTTCGCTGCGTCAGGAACTTAAACGAATTTCAGCTCTGCAAAAGAAAGGACAGCTATTATGACAATAAGAGACGACAGTTCGTCCTGTTACAATTCTTCCGGCCAATTGGATAAAAATATCTCACGACTGGTCAAATTGACCGATGATTCAAATACACCAGGCAGAGCTTTCACCGAATCACTGATGAAAAACGCTCTTGGTGAACTTGGAAGATTAGAAGTTAAGAATGAAAATGGAAAGAATATAATTATCAAATCCAACTGGTTGGAGAAAACCATGGGCTGGGCTGCTATGGTAGCGGTTGCCTGCGGCGCATTACTTGCTATTGTTGTTTCAACTATTTTAAAAATGAGCTTCTTATTAGAAGTCATAATTGTTTTAACTATGTTCCTGCACTGGTTAACTTATCTTGGAGAACGTATATTATGAATTATGAACGGCCAAATAAAGTAAGTGTAATTGATCCCATAAGTCCTGCTATCGACAGGGTAAAACTAATGCTCTTCAGCCCCTTCGATTTAAGCAGGTGGTTTGTTATTGGCTTTTGTGCATGGTTGGCCTACTTGGGGGGCGGCGGCGGCGGCGGCGGCGGTGGCGGACCCCGTTATAATTTTCTGCATAAGCCTCAGGAGCAGAAGGCTCAGATAGAAGAGGGAATTAACACGGCAAAAGAATACATATCGATTAATCTTTACTGGTTTATACCTGTAGTTGTAATTGTGTTGGTACTCATCATAGGAATAATTATTTTGATTACTTGGCTTAACAGCCGAGGTAGGTTTATGTTTCTTCACTGTGTGGCGGAAAATAAGGCGGAAGTCAAAATCCCCTGGCACAAATTTAGAAACCAAAGCAAAAGCCTCTTTCTGTTTCGGATTTTGCTGGGCATAATCAGTTTAATTATAGTTGGTGTCCCTGTCCTTGGTATTGTCATCTTGATTATTATGATGGTAACCGGAGCTGTTCCAGGTGTATTTTCCATTCTTGGTATTGTCATTCTTGGCTTAACTATATTTGCTCTCTCAATAGCGCTGTTTTTAGTGAAGAAATTTACGTTCGATTTTGTCGTGCCGATTATGTTTTTGCAAACAGCAGGTTGTGTAGCCGGCTGGCGTGAATTCATGACTGTCCTTTCAGCAAACAAACTTCGCTTAGCCCTTTACCTTCTTTTTCAGATTGTCATATCGATAGTGATAGGCGCAGTAATCGGGATTGGCTTTTGTATCGGATGTTGCCTCTGCTGTGTAAGCTTCTTGTTGTTTATTCCTTATATCGGCACTGTCATACTGTTGCCTCTTTTGGTTTTCAAGCGGGCCTATTCTCTTTACTATCTGAAGCAGTTCGGCTCACAATTTGATGTCTTCGTACCAGAAATAGAAGCTGCCCAACCTGCTTAAGAACTCCTGATTCGCCAATATCGATAATAAGTCACAAATATTACTGGAGATTGGTTATACCGGTGCTGCGAAGATTTTAGGCCCGATTTGCTAATACTCTCAAATTTTTACTGTGAAGTCTTCGTCCAGTCTTCTTGTCTTACGCCGTGATAGGTTCGCAGGGTGTACTCGAATTTCTTCGTTGATCTCGGTTCTAAGCTCAGTGTGAACTTGACCGTATCAAGGTCAACCTTCTCGAACGCGCCGAAGCTGCCGCTGTTTTTGATGTCCCAGTATTGCGTATTGAAGTTGCGTTTTATCTCGACCTTTACGCCGATGTCACGGGTATTTCTGACCTCGATTCTGAAGGTGTGAATCTCGTCCCAGCCCGAGATGTCACCGCGATAGTCAAACCTGTAATTTTCCGTCTTGAAATCCATTAACTTCGGTTCGACTACAATGTCGGCGATGGCCCCAAGGTTAAGCTCCACATCCTCATCAACAGGGATGTACTTGAAAGAAGACTGGCCCGTGTAAGATAGATGTCCGGCGTCACCGGCGTCTCTGTAAACCTTCAGCATCCCTCCGGGAATGGGTGTTTCGCCGAGCTCGTGCTCTTTATCATTCTTGAAACTGAGGAAGCGAACTACACTCGGCCCATATCGCTCTTGTTCATATTTGTAGAGATTCACTACCGGCACCGCGTCAACATCGAAGCTCAGCAGCCGTTTCGACCAGCCGGTAGGTATCGTCTCCGTGCCCTCAATAGTATAGAGAAAATACTCGCTGAGACCTTCCTTTTGGATCTCTTTAGGAGCGGGAGCCATAGTAACCGGGGGTGGACCGGCAGCTCTTCCAAGACTTAACATCACTTTGGCTTCTTTCTTTAGTTCCCTTGATTCCTCCATCAAAACACGCTCTCCCGGTCTTCCATAAGGATATTGCCGCCGGGCAAGTTCTGCAATCTGATCGAGTATATGGACCTTGCCGACAATCAGGCGGGTCTGGGCATTTTCGTAGTCTTCGCCGCTGTTGTTGGTTACCCGCACGTAGCCCTTCAGTCGCATCGTCTTCTCATCATCTGTGAGCGTACCCATATAAAACGCCCGCCACGACAGGCCGCTGGTCAGATACGTAATCTCCACCGGCACTTTGCCGGCCACACCGCTTTCGATATCCCACAATCCAAGATTCCTCACTCTCGGCGGATAGACCAGCTCGGTTATGTCGATTTTATCAGCATTGGCCATGGGCAGCATCTCGAGACTCGTCGGGTCGATGAGTGTATTAGCCCAGGAGAACTGTAACTTGTTTCTGCCGTCTTTGAGCGTCAGCGCCCTGCTTTCACGCACCAACGTCATATCGGCGGAATTATAAATCGTAAGCTGCACCGTGTCCCGCGAAGGCAGCGTAACTAAATCGACCTTGGCTTGAGCGATACCGGCCAACACTATCAGTACAAGGAATGCCATGTTAATAACGGTGAATGTTATACGGCGAAAGATTTTCACAATAATTCCCTTCTTCAGTGTTCACAATCGATTATGAGCGAAGTATTCGTTTTTTATAATTACTTATCAACTATTAATATTTGAGCCTTAGTTGTTAATAGCAAAGCCGCAATGTTGAGCTTGTTTGCCTTAATCATACTCATGTTGGTTTACAAATACAATTCAATTCAGACGCGGTTCCTTAAACTTTATAAAGTTCATATAAGTCTGTGTTCCCGTTGCATGAAAGGCTTTCTTTAATGTTTTCTTTGAATTTGCTTCTTTTTACCAAATGCCCGCACAAAGCAGGGCGGTCTTTGATTTTGGCCGGATGGCGACTGTCGGGGAGAATAGGTTATTGAGGTATTATTTTTGTTACCAACCATTAAGTTGCTGCCTTTCATAGATAGAGAGCTATACAACAATGCCAGGGATATTTGATATGTAAAAAGTAGGAGGCTTGTGACATGAAAGCACTAAACTTAATACATAAATGGCTGTGTAAATTTTTGGATTCGTGCGTTAGTTTACCAACTTCAATAGATTCACATAAATGGGAGAGCAAGATCGAGATTTTGGGCTGTTTATCGAGCAGATGTAATTGAACTGAAGGATGCTTACAAAGAATAGCTCGAACCGCTCGATTAGTGCCGGCCTTAAAGTTTGCATATATAATCCTTAGATATCCGGCTTCTTGACTTGACAAGGGTCATCCAATTCAAAGCTATGGTCGATGACGGCTAACAGTTCAATGAATAGTGAAAGGCCAAAATTATCGACATGGGGAGGGATTGATTCTGTGCAGCTTTTGTCGGACTACTGCGTCGGCCAGCCATCCGGTTATAGCGGGTTTGTAATCATAATCATCAAGCTCGTGCAGGTCGTCGGGATTCAAAGGTCCGACGCCGCCTATTATCCTGCCGAACGTATCATTTTCGACGGCGTAAATTTTACCATTTGTATGCTGCCAAAATCCCTTGATACTGTTCATATTACCTCGTTCTGATATAGATGTTTGTTAAACAGCAATTTTGTCCGATAAATCCGAACTTCACGCGAACTTTTTCCTTTTAACCCTATTAAAGTATAAGAAATACATTCAACGAGAGCAAAAAACATTGGCTTTGAATTGGCTTTGTTTTTTTCGAGACAAAACCTCCATATATCTTCATAAACTCTTTTTTTATATGAGCTTAAGCCCATATATACCCTTTGCAAATTGGCTTTGTTTTTTCAAATTGTTTCGGATTTCGAGCTTCGTGCTTCGGATTTCCGGGCTTTGCCCGGCCATTGGCTTTGTTTTTTCAAATTAGTCTCAATTTTTCTCACTATTTTGCCTCATTTTGACGTGTTTTCTGCACTATTTGGCGTATTATCGCACGTTTTGGTTGTGGTTTTGTCTTGAAAATTCCGGATTTTGAACATTTGATATTGTTTCCCCCGTTAGGGGTCCTGTGGAGAATTTAGGATTTCGTGCTTAGGATTTATTTTTGATTTTCGCTATCAGACATACCACATACTACATACGATATACTAACCACATTATACCATAAAAAAGCCAAAAAGTCGAGCAAAATCCCGATTGAAATCCATCCACTTCGCTCCCTGCGCTCACTCAGTGGCTGCCACACGTCGCAGGATCTGCAGACCTGAACGAATCACGTGATGAAACGGAACGGATACGATTTCTTGACGCCAATGACATTATTGGATAATGTAAACTCATCGAAACATGATGTAGTGAAATGTAATCAACCGGTGGCAATGAAAGGCCATGTGAATGTTTAATTATTTCAGTAAGATTATTTTGCTATGTGAGATAGATCGGACGACATTGGGAAAGAACAAGGAGTATAGGTCACTTGGAGAACTGGTAACGATATTGTTTGCAGTGATTTTCGGTATGGGTCTCTCAGAACTTGCAGAGGTAAAGAATGGTTATGATTTGATTGTACTCATATTGGGATACATAACTGTGATCTTGAGCTGGTGGGGGTACAACTGGGGCATCATAAGACACCCTGAGACAAATGTGTTGAATTACATTATTGATGTACTTCTTATGGCTGTCTATTGGTGGTTGATATACTTGCGCCATCCGTTGTGGTTGATCCTATTAGGCTATACGATAATGTTTATGCTTTACTGGATATGGGAAGTTGTCAGATTGTGTAATGAGAATGCACTTGGTTCCATAAAGAGAAAGATTATTCAGGACGCAAGTAGAATGAATCTACTGTTCTTTACGCTGTCCGCAGCTCTTATCATGATCAGTTGGCATTTCCCAAGGATGCGTCTGAGTGAGTGGATATGTATCGTTGTGTTGTTCGTGTTTGTCGTTGTCTATAGGGTACTCATTTACCGAATTTACCATGATAAAGGAAGTCAGGAAAGACCGTCTACCTATGTGAATGATTTGGAGGAGACTCTGGCTAGGCGGGCACGTGATGCAGCTAGCAATGCTAGAGTTCACCTATCTGACTTTCGAGTGGGAGCGGCGATTGTGGCTGAAAGTGGCATAATTTACACGGGTTGTAATATTGAATTTGACAACTACTCCAATACAATACATGCTGAGGAAGCTGCTATCAGTGCGTTTGTCAACGCTGGTGAGAAAAAGGCTAGCGCTGTTGCAGTGTATACTTTTGGGGATGATATAGCATTCCCTTGTGGGATGTGTCGCCAGTCATTGTTTGAGCTAGGCGGCGAGAAAATGAAGGTGCTAGCGTGTAATCCACATAGATATGAGAAGAGAACCATGGAGGAGTTGTTACCAGCGGGATTCAAACTCTGATATCGGGAGAAGCTAATGGATGTAAGGGGTCGCGTGGTCGTTTTGGATATTGATGGTGTTGCGTGTGAGCATGCCAAGGCGATATGCGAGTGGGTTGCTCACGAACATGGCGTCACTTCAACCGCCGACGATGTTACAACTTGGGATCACGATTTTGGGCCTTTGACATTTGTTCAAGCTGTTGAAAGTTGCTACCAAAACAAGGATTTCATTATGGAAATGGAAGTCACCCCAGGATTTCACATTTTCCTAAATGAGCTTTCACAAATAGCCAAAGTTTTCTTCGCATCGGGAAGAAAACTCAATAGGGGTTATACACGCCTGTGGGTGCAGAGAAACTTTGGTGATTTTGAGATATTTTTTTCGAAGCGCAAGGCAGACCTTCCATGCAACTACATAGTGGACGACTACCCTTTAGAAATAGAAGCGGGAGTGCAGGCAGGAAAAACTTGTTTTCTCTTCAAAAGACCTTGGAATGATCACGAAAACATCAAGGCCGAACTAAGACAAATGAACTGTGCTTATTTCGTTGAGTCTTTTGATCAAATACTCGCATTGTTAGCTCAGATCTAAGATAAAAATAGGGACCGGGGGGCTTTTGAAAAACATGAAATTGCTTCGTCGCTACGCTCCTCGCAATGAAAAAAGTCCATTTTCGCGTAATTGCGAGCGAGTCGAAGAATCGCGCGGCAATCTCAAGCGTTACGTTGGGACTTTTTCAATGACCCCACAGCCACCTATTAATGGTTGGATTTTATTGGGTGCGTTTATCAACTTTCTCTTACGTCACCGAAGATGTTGGCGGAGGCAAGTGGTGCGGAATTTTCCATGGGATGCCTTGTGGTATGCCCAAGATGAAGGCAACACCGAAATCGTCGAGATGCTGCGTAAGCACGAAGCTAAGGAAGATAAATCGCCGGAAAGTGCCCCCCAAGGAAGAGGAGTTGTCCGATCCTAATACTTTTGAAGCCCGGAGGCCTAAAGAGGCTTTAATTGACGGGGATTTGGGGTGAGCCGGATTGCTTATGTACGAAATTATCTAACGCTTTTCCTGTGGCATTCGTGAAATGAAAGATACGGTTTTTCAGGAAGAACCACCGGAGACTCCGCCCGAGACAACAAAGGCCATTGCCTGCGAACTGTCGATATCCAGCGGCTTAACCGCCTCTTTTGGAAAGAGTAAAACATTGCCGGCAAAGTTGTAGGATTGAGGCAGGTACACCGCGACATAGTCTGAAAGCCCGAGGTTCTCAAGGTTGTCTCTTGTAACAAATCCAACCACCTTTGCGGCCGCTCCGGGCGCAACCGCGGCGATTACGGGCTTGTCGAAACTTTTTTTCTCACCCGCGAAGGCCTCGATAATATCCTTAACGGCCGAATAGAGCAGCTTTACCAAGGGCAGCCCCCTGAAAATCTTCTCTACAAACCTGAAAAATTTCCTTCCCAGAAAGTTCGACGCGATGAAACCGATGACGGTAATCAAGGCGGCCGTTAGTAAAAGTCCCAATCCGGGGATATTTTTGGGCAAGAGGTTACGAAAGATCGCATCGATACTGGTAAATGCCCAGACAAGCAGAAAGACAGTCAGCGTTATAGGGACAAAAATAATCAGTCCTCTCACGAAATACTCTGTAAGCTTCTTCATTTCAAAACTCCCAAAAGTATCACCTAATTTATAGCCTGCTTTTGAGCTTGCCGATGGGCCCTATCGGAGACCGACTTTATCGGCGGTCGGAAAGTCTTCGGGTACGTCCACTTGAGTCACTTGTCCCGTAGCCGCCCATTCTGTGCCGCGCTGGAAGGTGACGATAAAGCCGATGCATCGCAATTGTTCGGGGCCGTGACCGAGGGCCGTATGGAAGGTGCGTCCCTTGCCGTAGCGCACAGTGAACAGCATCGGTTCGTGCTCGCCCGTTCCTTTCTTGGCCGGGTCGGCGTAGGCGGTTGCCAGAACTGTCATATTCTTCGCGGGGCCCCGGAGCTGGCTGTAGAGTTCGTCTTTTGGATGCATCCACTTTTCGGGAAGACCTGCCGTGATGGAATGGTAAAGGTCCCTGACTATAATTTGGAATTCGTGCTGAGGACCGTGGCTTCCGCCGCGACCGGGAGTGTCATCGAAGACGACTTTGCCGTCACGATAACGCACCATCGGCCCGGATTTTTCATCTCTTCCGCCCCATCCGCCGACGGCAATCATTTCATTCCATTCTTTCCATTCTGGGAATGCGTTGTTTGCTGCGTGATAAATAACAAGACCACCGCCGTTGTTCATATACTCTTCCAGTGCATCCTGTGTTTCTTTGGGCCAATCATCGCCCGTATAGTTCGAGACGATTACATCGTACTTTGCGAAATTCGGTCTGAATGTATCCATCGGCTGTTTTTTGTCTGGCGAGGTCGCCACGTCAACCTTAAACAGGCCGGTTTCTTCCAGTAAACTCTTTAGAACGGGCGTTGTGCCTTTCCAGTCATGATTATTCTGGCCGTCCACGATCAGAACCTTCAGCGGACCCTTCTTGTTTTTACGGCTGAGGTCCTGAATTCTGATATTGCGCCATTTGATTTGTTTGTCGGCCTGCTTGGAGCCGTGGACCTGCAGGGCGATAAAGCCGGTTGAGGTCATGTCGTCTTGCAAATCGGCGGCGGGCACACCGTTAATCCATGTCCGTATCCTGTCGCCGATGGCCTCGATTCGGTAGTGGTTCCATTGGCCCTGCTTGAAGGCCTTTTGCGCTTCGGGTTTGTCTTTGAGAGTATAGAGCCAGCCCCGGCGTGCCTCATCATAAATGCCGCAGCTCCATGCCCGGTCTGAAGTGTCAATCTCGACCTGATAGCCGTGGACGCGGTAGTCCTTGTAATTCTTGAAGCTGTTGCTGCGAATCTGAATGCCCGAGTTCATCCCGTCTTCGACCAGGAACTCCAGTTCCAAAATGAAGTCGGTGTACATCTTCTCGGTACACAGGAAGCTGTTGGGTGTCTTAAGCACCGTGGTTCCGATGATCATTCCATCCTGGGCGACGTACTTTGCTTGCCCGTTTAGCTGGACCCAGCCGTCGAGGGTTTTTCCGTCGAAGAGATTTTCACAGTCTGCTCCGGCAGCGATGGACATGCCTGAGAACATGATACACGACATACCGGATATTAATAACAACGCTTTGAATCTTTTCATTATTGTACTCCTAAAAGTTACGATTTTACTGACTGAACAGCATTTACATTACCCACGATTCGCCATATGATAACAAAATTGATATGATTTGCAATGCCCTATCTGTGATTTAAGTTTTTCGGAGTTTTTTCAGTGCTTGCCTGCATCCTTTGAGATTATTTAAATGTGCGTACGGGAATTTCTTTTTTAACTGCCGTCGGCTTTTTGAATTTTACCCGCGGTTAACGGCTCACCTGTTTTCCAATTATTGAATAGCTCTTCATAGCCATTCAGCCGGAAATCATACTGAGTAAAAGAATCGTACACTGCGATTGCGTCCAACTTCAGCGAGCTTACAGTCGTACCGAACAGGTCCTTGCCTACAGCAGGCCCACGTAAATAGCCCAGCACCTTGACTTGATGACCATCGGCAACAGTTGTCTCCGGGCCGGGATAAATTACGGACAGTGGGCCACCGGTGGTAATGTTCCGTTCGGAATTCGAAATATAATTTTGAACGAGTATCTGAAATACGATCTGTTTTGCTGTTTTCTCGGTGTTAATTACACGTCCGCCAAAGGCGCAAAGCCTGCCAATGTGGCTTTTGGGATTCTGCTTGATTTGCTGGAATTGTTCTATACCCAGGATTTGGTATCTTGTTGGTTCCGGGTGTGTGCAGCCGCACACTGTTGAAAGTACGAGGAGAAATAATGTCTTTTTCATTTTTTGATTCCTTTGAAAAATGATTCTCATTTCAACTCCGATCAGTCGATTATATCATTCTAACAATTGCCAACCTTAATGCAACAGGTAAACTCGTCCGACGCTTATATCTAAAAACTTTGGATTTCCTGTAGAGTAATTCAAGAAAGATTCTGAGGGATTGTGTGAGGAGGATTCGGCAACCTTACTTCAAATGTTCAGGTTCATTGCGACATAAATTCGAAGGGGACATTTGCAGAAATATCTGTATCCAACAGAAATTCTGAATCCACAGTAAGGTTTATTTTCTTCCGGGCATTCGACTAACGTACGGCCTTTAATGATCTTTGCCTTGCACAGGTCCTCGAAGCCGGATTTATAACAGGCAAAATTCGCAGGGCAGTCGATATCAACAATGATTTTCTCTATTTCCTTCAGGTGCTTGTCTGAAATTTGCGTAGCCATACCCCTTTATTACCATACCCTTTCAGGATTCACAAGTCCCTTTACTTATCATAATCCCACCAACAGATTTGGGAGAATTTCGCAGACTTGCTTATTAATGCGGGCACTCAAAGATCGAGGACATCATCCATTTGCTGAGAAATATCGGCCAGTCGCCGGCGGTCCCCACCGCTTACCTCAGCGGTTGCCCAGCCCCTGTAGTCAATTTTTCTCAGTTCCTCCCGAACCCTATCCCAGCTGATGCTCCCTTGCCCTATGGGAAAATCGAAGCCCTTGCGCATTCCCTCGTTCATCGCAACATCCAGGTTGTATTCCTTGATGTGTATCTTGACGGTTCTTTTCCCGAGGACCTCTATCCAGTGCTCAGGCCAGCCCCAGCGAACCACATTTCCTATATCGAAGTATGCTTTTACAAACGGGCTGTCGAGTTCGTCGATATACCGAGCCATCGTCAGCGGCTCGATTAGAAAAGTACTCCAGACATTCTCTATCAAAATGTGGATGCGTTTTTTCTCGGCGTAGGGAATGGCATCTCGAATCGTAGCCTGCGTGCGCCGGTAATTGGCCATAAATGAGCCCTTGGGGTCCGGCCTCACAACGTGGAGTACCGAGGTCGCGCCGTATAATACAGCTTCATCGATGGCCCCTTTGAGATCGGCATTACTTGAGTTGACTACGCCGTGCACCGGGACACCCACTTTCTCGCTGGCACGGGCGAGAGCTTTCGGCTCTGGTGTGTTCTTATTGATAAGCTGTGTGGGAGTTTCGATTCCCTCGAATCCGACATCTTTTATCAATCTCAGCTTATCTTCGAGCGACAAATCCTCTTTGACCATAGTCAGGCCGAGCGCTTTTCTGAAGCGGCCCTTTGAGTCCTCAGATTTGGCCAGAGCGGGTCGACTCAACAGGGCCGACACGGCAGTGCCGGCGAGGAACAGCCCGCTTCTTTGAACAAAACAACGACGATCGATTTTAGATTTCATGGCTCAATCCTCAATGTAACAAGTGATTTCCACAACGCGATTACGTATTATAATAAATCTCCTTTTCGTGTGAACGAAAATATAGCCTTTGTCATCCACGAGTTCAATTCCTGTCAGCCCACAAGGCCAGTGCGTGCTCACGGAACTTGCTTTCATTTGTTGCTGGCGAGTTGTTGAATTTGGTCGTCGGCTTCAATAACTATTCGGAAACCTAAGTTATACACTTTCTGCCAGGCCGGATAGCTAAGTCTAAAGGCCGAACGACAGCGTTTCGGCCTGTCATACCATGAGCCGCCACGAGCGACTTTTCGGCCGATATCGCTGATATCATTGCGGCCGTCGTCTGAATCATAGGGATACGGTCTGTATGTGGAGCGAGTCCACTCCCAGACATTACCGTGCATATCATGCAGGCCCCAGGCATTTGGTTTGTAGCTGCCCACCTCTGCAGTTATGAGTTTCTTATCATTGAATCGGGCGTCTCTGGGTACCAAATCAGGGGAGTATTGGTCCCTTGCGTCATAAACGAGTTCACGCATAGTGAAGTCGGCCATATTTCCGAATTCCGAGAAGTCCGTGTCCAGGTCGCCGTAGTATAGAGCAGTTTCAGTGCCTGCCCGACAGGCCCATTCCCACTGAGCTTCGGTTGGTAGGGAGACATCTTTTCCTGTTCTCATGGACAGCCAACGGCAGAATTCCATAGCTTCTTTCCAGGATACACGAACAACAGGCTGTCTGGGTTGATTTAATGCCCAGCCGAGGTCCCACTCATTGAACATCCAACTTCCCTTATGTTCATACTTGCTGTCATGTGAAGGGTCGAACTTCGCATATATTTCGTTGGTCACCTCAAACCGGCTCATCCAGAAGCTTTTTTCGATATTCACGACTGTAAGCGGCCGTTCATCTTCACAGCCGTTCGCATCACCCATGATGAACCGGCCGGCCGGAATAAGAACCATTTCGAGTTTGAGGTTATTGTCCAGGTCAATAACCCTTCGGGTCAGGTCCTGGCGGCGTTTGGCTTCGGTGATGCTCAATGGCCAGTCGGAAAGCCTGTGAATCTTAATAGCACGCTCGGGTACCGGTTCCGGTTTGACCGGTACGATTTTATCTTGTGCCATGGCCGGGGCCTCGCCGCCGGGATAGACTTCCGGATCTTCGAGGGGCCCGCCATACAGCCTGCGAAGCTCGATACGCCGCTTGTGGTCGTTTTGCGTTTTCTCCGGCCCAACGACCTCTGTCCATGTTCCATGGCACGGAGCGTTCAAATCAATCCAGGTCATAATCCGCTGCCACGCCTCGGCATCGAGTCTAACACCATGATGACCCTTCATGAGCATCTGGACAAGTTCGGTGGTATCGGCACAAAACTCGCCCGGATAAAGTAAGCGTAAGTCGCTCTCAAGACCGCCGACCCGAACAAAGCTGCGCAGAGTTATATAAGATGGATCAAATACGCCCCCGTATTTCCTGACGAGCTCTTCTCGTGGAACTCCTGAGATTATGTTGGCTTCTGGAACTCCGTTCTTGTACGCATAGTACCTGCCTTGTTCAGCCCGCAGATCGGGAATCTCAAGGTCCTTGTCTTGCTGACTACCGTCGTGACATGAGACACAGTATTTTTGAAGGACGGGCTGGACTTCGCGTTTGAAGCTAAATCCTCTTGCCGGTCCGAGCCAGGGTTCGATTTGGGCAGGGCGTTTGCCGGCCGCAATAGTTCTCTGGTTTGGAGGCCCTGAGTTCTGTTTTTCGTGGCAGCCGACGCATGAGATGATCTCACCGGGCATAGCTGTCAACCAGCTTCGCATCAACTGCAGGGCCTTGCCGTCGGCGTCGAGCGGTTGGACGGCGATCGGGGTATTCGCCGGGACGCGGAACACGGCCGAGCCGTCCTTTTCCACGGGGACCGTACCGAGGACGCGCTTTGGTTCCCAGGGGCCGTCAGCACCGACACGGTGATTGATTCCCGCGACTTTGTGATAGGCGAAGTGGTAAGTGAGCAAGCGAAGCTTCTTGACCGCTCCTTGTGGGACCCCTTTGAGCCCCGGCCCTTTGTAAATATTCTCCAGAAAGACCAGAGCATCATCTCTGGCCAGGTCAACGCGGTCCACAATGACGGGTGGTCGTTTTGTCCTGCGAATGGGGATCGGTTCAAGAAGGGCATAGCCCTCGACCTCTTTGAGCAGGACGATGTTGTCGAAGATATCCACGAGATAGATGCCCCAGAGGTCCTGCGGTCTCGGCTTGCAGGCCACGATACAGTATTTTTCACTTAGAGGCCAGGGATGAAGAAATTTCGGCCAACATTCCATCGCCAGTTTGTCTTGAATAAGAGGTTGAACCTTGTTGCGGTACCCGGGAATTCGCTGAACGACGCCATCGGTTGACATGCGGCCCAGCGCCGGGTCGAAAATGACCAGCTCACCGACACGTCCTACGTGATGGCCTGTTACAATGCCGACAACTTTAGTGGGGTGGTCGGGAATCGGACGGGCGAAGAAGATCGCATTCGGCCAGTAGCCACCGCTGCCGTAAAATTCTCTCTGGCTCGTGCCATCAGGATTCATCGTGAATAAAAAACGAGCCCAGACGTGCGGTATATCGGTATATTCCCAGCGAAGGTAAAGAATCCGTCCGTCGTTCATCACTGTTGGGCAGAAATTGTGATCCTGCTCGAAACATATCTGCCGGACATTTCTGCCGTCGGCGTCCATAAGATACATCATACCTACGTTGACAGATGCATTGCACGGGACGCCCTGGAACGGCGCGGTGGAGATAAAGGCAATCTTGCCGTTGGGAAGGTAACACGAGTCGAAGTTGTGGACATCGGGCTGGTCCTTCGGAGAAACCTGACGGAGATTATTTCCGTCGATATTCATCTCGAAAACCTGCCAGAGCTTACGGCTGTCGGGCATGGAGAACATCAATCTGTCGCCGTCGAAATGCAGGTCCATTTCATTAATGAGTCTTCCGTCGGGCGGTATGTATAGTGTTGTCAGTCCTCCTTCCTTTTCGACAGGTGAGAGAAAACATATTTCGTTGTCCCAGCCATCGGTGTTGGGCATGGTTTGAAGCTGCCAGGAACTTTGCTGGGGCATACCCACGAACTTTCCTATCCCCCTGTTTGGCTCCTCCGCCCGGCGAGGATCGCCAAGCGGCTTTCGCTTAATCAATAATAATCTGTCGAAGTTCAGCAGGGGGTTAGACAACAGGGCTTCACGCTGAAAGCTGACAACTTCCCCGGCTTTCATCAGGGCTGTTTTGTTCCCTTGCCTTAGAGCATCCTTGATTTTTGGCAGACGTGTTTCATAGGTGTCCAGGGCCTTTAGATAATCTTCCCCTTTGGTGTACTCGGCCGGAAACGTTTTCAACATATCTCGAATGGCGAGGCGCATTGCGCTTAGATTCACCATCTCCAGATCTGTTAAAGCCTTGTTGAATGGATCAGAGGCCTGATTCTCGGCTCGTTGAGCTGTTTCTGAGTCGGCAGGTTCCCTTGCGAGCAACAGAGAATTTGTTCCTGGTAGTACTCCATATAGAATGACACAAAGAATTGCTATTGTGCTGAATTGCTTTGTCACCATCTTTGCCTTACCTCATCAAAATATTTTGAATAACACCGGGTCGAAATTCCTCCTGGTTACAGGTATCCGCCGATACTTTAGGGCTGTCCCAATGCTGTCTCACAATTGTCAAAGCACATAATACCAATAACATAACAAAATCTTCTGATATTTGCTAACAGAATTTGCGTAGAATATGTTTTACGCCGGATCGCCAAACGCAAGGAATGATGAAACATGAGCTCGCCATTCCTGGTGTAGTCTTGTATATGCTTATAACATGCGATATAAACGGCAATGTATCTGGCTCTTTCAATTTCTAAGATGCAGATTTCTATTATGCTGAAGTTCGGAGATAGAAAATGGTACAGAAGCAAAGATTTTACTTTTTAGGGACTTCGCCTGTTATTTTGGCCGCAAGCCTGCTCCTCATGGGCACTTTCGATTTACATGCGGCACAGAACTTAACAATTTCCCTGGTTACGGATAGCCAGATGGCCCCTGGTACCAGCCACGGAATGAGCAAGGTGCGATTGGCTCTTCAGGCAAAGAAAGTACGTGTTGAACAAATAACGTCGATCGAGACGGCCCGAGGCGATATCCTGCTCGTCCTGGGTCTTTCCCGCGGTTCCGGACCCGCGGCCGGATTGCTCGACAGTCTTGATATTCCCAAGCCGACAGAAGCTGAATCTTTGCTGATACGGCATACAAAATGGGCGGGGAAAGAAGTGATATTGGCCGGTGGTGCCGATGATCGAGGCCTGATGTATGCGCTTCTGGATATCGCAGAACGTATTGGCTGGTGCAGTGATCCTTCTAAGCCGTTTTGCGAGGTACGTGACATTCAGGAAAAACCTGCGGTGGTTGAACGTGCGCTGTCTAAGTACACCATGCACAAGGCCAATTTCGAAAGCTGTTTCTATGATGAAGATTATTGGAGCCGGTATCTGGATATGCTGGCGGGGAATCGTTTTAATACGTTCGCACTGCTGTTTGGCTATGAGAACTGGGGATATTTTTCGCCGCCTTATCCCTATTTCTTTGACCTTAAGGAATTCCCCGATGTAAAAGTCGTAGGGATCACCAAAGACCAGCAGCAGCGCAATCTCAAGGCGCTGAACAGAATCATCAGGATGACCCACGAGCGGGGCATGAATTTCACTTTGGGCATCTGGGACCACATTTATCGCGGTGGTGTGCAGGGGCCCAAGGATATCGCAGGCAGACCGACCGAGGGTGTAGTCTGGGGTTTGACAGCGGACAATTTGACCGCTTATACGAGGGACGCATTGACAAAGTTTCTCGAACTGGTGCCGGAGATTGACGCAATTCAGTTTCGGATGCATGGCGAATCGGGTCTCAAGAAAACCGAGATGGGGGGCTTCTGGGAAAATATCTATCAGGTGATGAAGGAGCACGGGCCGAATATACGGTTTGATGCGCGTGCAAAGAATTTTCCTGATTCACTGATTGACAGGGCCGTGGAGATGGGGGTGAATATGCGGATATGCACGAAGTACTGGATGGAACAGATGGGCCTTCCTTTCCATCCGACGCACATTCATCCCTCTAATCAACATGACCGGCGTCACGGTTACGCCGACCTGCTGAGTTATCCGCAAAGGTACAAAATACACTGGCGGCTTTGGAACTGTGGAACATCTCGCATATTGCTTTGGGGTGATCCGGAATATGTCCGGCGTTTTGTTCAAAGCACTTACCTGTACGACGGAGAGGGTTTTGAGGTAGTTGAACCGCTGGCAACAAAAATGCAGGACCATCCACATGATATTAAGCCGTTTGAATTACTCAAGCCGCAGTACCGATACTACGACTGGGAGTTCGAGCGGTACTGGCATTTCTTCCAGGTTTTCGGAAGGGTGGGTTATAATCCCCAAACGCAGCCGGAAGTCTGGCGAAGGGAGTTCGAAAGACGGTTCGGTAAGCAAGCAGCTCCTTTTATAGAGTCAGCAATCCACCTGGCGAGCAAAATTCTGCCGCGCATCGTTGCGTACAACTATCCTTATAACCTCTTTCCTACAACCAGGGGCTGGGTGGAAAAACAACGGATGAAGGATTTGCCCGAATACGCCGGGGCTTTACCAAGTGATACCCAGCAGTTTCTCAGTATTACTGAGGCGGCCAAGTGCCAATTGGAAGGCAAAGACTCAGCCAAGATTTGGCCTCAACAGTCCAGCCTGTGGTTCGAAAGAATTTCAAATGATGTTATGGATCTTGTTAAACAGGCCGAAAAGCTAATCGGCAACAATCAAAACAGGGAGTTCGATACAACTATTGCAGATATGAAAATTCTTGCCAACTTGGCTATGTACCACTCACATCGAGCTAAAGCGGGAGTCAGTTACGCATTATTCGAAAACGGCAGGGACCTCAATGCCCTCAATGATGCAATTGTTCATGAAAGTTCGGCGATTAAGGCGTGGGAAAAGCTGGTAGAGGCGGCTGGGGATATCTATCATAGCAATCTAATGATGGGTCGTGAAAGTGCCGGCTTATCGGGGCACTGGAGAGACGAGCTTGACCAATTGAAAAAGGGATTGGAGAAACTTAAGGAAAAGAGAAAAAGCTTCAGGCTTACTGTGACCGCAGATAAACCGCTGATTGCTCACGTGCCGGTTCGCAGGACAGTGACAGGCAACGATCTGGTTGTTCGAGCGACAGTAAACGCGAAGGAGCCAATAGCCAGTGTAAGGGTAGCTTACACTTCCGGCCGGGGCAAGTGCAGGTACTCCGAGATGAGGCAAATGGAGCAGCATATCTATCGCACTGTAATTCCAGGCAGTCAGGTCAAGGAGGGATTGAACTATTATATTGAGGCTTTCGACAAATCCGGACTGCGGGCAAGAACCGATTCGGTTGCAGTTACAGTTACAAATGACGACGAACCTCCGTTGCTAAAGCACGGGCATATAACGAGTGCTGCGTCGGCTAAACCCTTGAAGGTCACTGTGAATGTTAGCGACCCATCAAGAATTAAGTGGGTTCGTTTGCGTTATCGCAGTGTAAATCAGTATCAGGACTACAAGACTCTGGATATGATTGAAACTAAAAACAAAGGACAATACAGTGCTGTAGTGCCCGGTGAAGATATTATAGCCAAATGGGATTTTATGTACCTGTTTGAAGTTATGGATACAAAAGGCAACGGAAAGATTTATCCCGATTTGGAGCAGGAAGCACCATACGTTGTCGTGAAGCTGAAACGATGACATAAGTCAGTGAAAAAAGGAAATTGTCTTATAGCAAAAAACAATATTAGTGCGTCACGGCAGAATAGCAAAGCGAACGCAAGAAGACTTCGAAAGACCATGGTTATTCGCAGATTTTAAGGAGAGACAAACCAATGATAAATCGAAGAAAGTTTTTAACAGCGGCAGGTAGTCTCGTTGCAGTCGGCAGTTTGCTCGAACAGTCCCGAATATTGAAGGCGATGCCGTGTGCGGCCACGGAATTGGGTAAAGTGAAGATCCGTGATGTGAAATCTGCCGGAAATCTTTCACTTCTCCGGGTTCTCCGATTTTAAGGCAGGATTGTGGTTTCCATAATTGCTTAAATGGACCGAAATTGTAACGAAACAATCGAATGAAAGCGAGGAAGTACGAAAAAAACCTAAGTTTGAGGCGGAACATTGTTGACATTGAGATTAAATTACGGTATTATGAGACTTGAAAACTGACTGTATGAGTGTTTCACTGAAGTGTGTCTGGGCGAATCACGGTTAACCTTTTTTTGAAGGAGGATTAGTATGTGTAGAAGATTGATTCATTTGGTTTCTTTTGTTTTGGTGCTGGGCTTCGTGTTGGCGGACAAGGCCAACGCTGCTGACCCCAGTCTTGTCGGCTGGTGGAGGCTGGACGAAGGCTCCGGCACTATTGCTACCGACTCAAGTGGCTATGGGAATGACGGCGCCTTTAATGGCAATCCAACATGGGTAGATGGGAAATTGGGAAAGGCTTTGCACTTTGATGGCGTCGATGACTTTGTGGAGGTACCACATGCCGACATCCTGACGGTAGACACGGAAGTTACTGTAATGGCATGGATAAATCCTGAAAGGCGTGCTGGCCCTGGTAGTGGTGGCTACCAGGGAATTCTTGGAAAGTCCAACACTCCGCGGTCCTATAGCTTTTACACCGCGGGCGCCGGAACCCTTCATTTCAGCTCGGTCGGCACTCCTGTCACCACCAGCAACACAATACTGCCGTTGAATGAGTGGACACACGTTGCCGCAATGGTAGCGGACGGCAGCTACAGGTATTATTTTAATGGAAACTATGATGGTGGAGGCCTATCAGGGATTATCCTCCCGGGGGCAGCTGACACAGACACCGTTGTTATCGGCACGGCCCGTGCTAATCCTGGGGTCCCTCGTGAGTTTCTCGGGATGATTGACGATGTACATATTTACAACCGAGCACTGACGGAAGCAGAGATTCAGCATGTTATGAAAGGGATACCACCTGGTCTGGCTTCTTACCCGAGCCCTGCTCATGAGGCAGCAGATGTGCCCCGGGATGTGGTACTTAGCTGGACGCCGGGAGATTACGCTGACAAACATAATGTGTACTTCGGCAACAGCTTCGAGGATGTGAACGCTGCTACAAACCTGGATCCAATGGGTCCGGATAAGGTGTACAGAGCCCGCCAGGGCGATAACAGCTATGCTGTTGGCGAAAAATTGGATTTCGGCCAAACCTATTTCTGGCGTGTGGATGAGGTCAATGCCCCACCGGACTACACCATCTTTAAGGGTGATGTATGGAGCTTCACGGTCGAGACGTTCGCTTATCCCATCGAGAATATAACTGCCACAGCTTCCAGCGAGGTCAGGGCAGGTGAGGGACCGGAAAATACCGTCAACAGTTCCGGACTGGATGATGATAACCTGCACTCATTAAATAGTGCCGACATGTGGCTCAGTAATTTCGTTGATCCTGATAGGGCCTGGATCCAATATGAGTTCGGCAGGATCCATAAATTGTATCAGATGTGGGTATGGAACTACAATAGCTCCGTTGAGCCTATGGTTGGCTTCGGCGTCAAGGAAGCTACCATTGAGTATTCCCTCGATGGCACCAACTGGGCCATATTGGGCACTACTCACGAGTTTGCCCGGGGTCCTGGTTCGGCTGGATATGCTCACAATACCACCGTTGATCTTGGTGGTGCGGCGGCTAAATATGTCAA
>Ga0307378_10002459_pt1 | contig 28370 bp, 30 predicted proteins | sample UN1MG_FD_202238 | JGI IMG/M metagenome (GOLD analysis project Ga0307378, IMG submission 202238) | Soil microbial communities from Risofladan, Vaasa, Finland - UN-1 | ecosystem: Environmental > Terrestrial > Soil > Coastal area > Acid sulfate soil | place: Finland: Risofladan, Vaasa | collected... | reverse complement strand
ACCATGCCGTTCCCCGGTAGTTTTAAGGGCACCCGGCGGGTGCCCCGTGGGATTCAATAAAAGCTACTTGTAGACCTTCGACTTCTCCTCGCCGCGCAGGACACGGAGAGTTCCACGCGCCAGGGCTCCCATCTCGTCCTCGCCCGGATAGACGATAACTTCGCCCAGCCATTTTATCCGCGGCAGGAGCAGATCCGCAAAGGGTTTGCTCTTGGCGATCCCGCCGGTGATGACCACGGCGTCGGGCTTGCCTCCCAGGGCGGCGGCCATGGCGCCGCACTCCTTGGCCACCTGGTACGCCATGGCGTCGAGCACGCGCTTGGAGTTCTTGTCGCCCGCCTCCACCCGGCGGTCTATCTCGAACATGTCGTCGGTGCCCAGGTAAGCCACGAGCCCGCCCTGGCCCACGACCCGGTTCTTGAGCTCGGCGGCTGAGTATTTGCCGGAGAAGCAGAGCTTGATCAGGCCGGTTGTGGGCAGGCCGCCCGCGCGCTGGGGGGAGAAGGGTCCACCGTCGTTGGCGTTGTTCACGTCAATCATCTTCCCCCGGCGATGCGCGGAGACACTGATGCCGGTACCCAGGTGGGCGATTACCAGGTTCAGCTTATCGTAGGGCTTCTTCAGCTTTTCGGCCGCCCGGCGGGCGACGGCCTTGAGGTTCAGGGCGTGGGAGAGGGACTTGCGCTCCAGCTCCGGCAGGCCGCTCAGCCGCGCCACGTCGTCGAACTCGTCCACGCTCACCGGGTCAACGATGAAGGCCGGGATGCCGTGGGGCTTGGCTATCTCGAAAGCCAGAAGGCTGCCGAGGTTGCTGGCGTGCTCGGCGGCCACTTTGCCCGTGAGCACGTCCGAGACCATCGCCTTGTTGACCTTGTACGTGCCCGAGACCATGGGCTTGAAAGCCCCGCCCCGGCCCACCGTCGCGTCGAGGTCCTTCGGGGAGAGGCCGATTTTGCCCAAAACCTCGAGGATGAGGTTCTTGCGGTACTCGAGCTGGTCCAGGATGCTCGAAAAAGACGAGAGTTGGTCGTCGTGGTGCCTGACCACCTCGCTGAAGCTCATCTTCTCGCCGTCGTATACGGCGATCTTGGTCGAGGTGGCACCGGGGTTGATCACGAGTATCTTTTCAGCCATCTCACGCCCTTCCTCAGTTGCCGGTCGGTCACCGGTCAAAGGTGGGAGCTACTCGGCCGAACGGTCCTTGGAAATCACCTGGGCGATGGAGCTCTTCAGAAACTCGAGCTTCACGTCGCCCGAGACGCGGATGGTCACCGAGTCCTCCCGGTCGTCCACCCCCACGACGGTGCCCTTCAGGCCGCCGATGGTCACCACGCGGTCGCCTTTGGTGACGGCGCTGAGCATGGCCTGTTTCTGTTTCTCCTTCTTGCGCTGGGGCATGATGATCAGGAAGTAGAAGATGGCGATGACGATGACGAAGGGGAGGATGAGGCCGAGGATTCCCCCGCCGCCGTCGCCACCCTCTCCGCCGCCTCCGCCTCCCGAGAGCGCGTAAACCAGATGTGTGAACAAGGGTTACTCTCCTCTGACCGGTGGGCTTGAGACGTTAACTCGCAACCGCCGAAGTGTAGCAAACCCTCAACTTACGGTCAACTCCCCAAGCTTGTCAGCCGGCGGGGGGGTGTGTAAGATAACGGCAATTATCATGTCCTCCCGCCTCCACCGACGGAGGAGCCGGCCGATATGTGCAGACTGCCCGCGGTTCTGCTAATGCTGCTCCTGGCCGTCGTCTACGCCGATCCCCTGCCGGTTCCCGAGGTGTACGGCGAAACCGAGGAAATGCCGGCTCCCGAGCGCTACTCGTGGGAGGCGGGCCTTTTAGGCAACCTCGTCCCCGGGCTGGGTTACTTCCTCATCGAGGAACCGATCTGGGGCGTCGTGGAGATCGGCCTAGTGGGAGGCGGAGTAGCCCTGATGATCATCGGGGCGAACCAAACCGGATCACTGGCCGGGTTCGACGAGATATTATTCGGCGCGTGTATCATGAACACCGCTTACCTGGGCGGCCTGATCCACGCCCCGCTCCTGGCATTGGAAAAGAACGAGCGGCTGGAATACGCCCTCTATCTCTCCCCGGGTCTGGGCGTCTCCGGCGACGGCGAGTTCTATCCCACGCTGAGCCTGGCGCTGCGTTTTTAAGGCTCACCGGGCTTACCTAAGGGGCGACAGTTTCCCTCTCCCCGTGGGAGAGGGACCGAAGGTGAGGGCTGCCTTATAAAACGGCGGGGATTACAATCCCCTCCCTACATCTTAGGCAAGGCGGTGGGATTGAATCGCCCGCGGGTGTGGACACCCGCCCCTACGTTTTTCAAACGACGGCGATCAACGAGGGCCGACGTAGGGGCCGACCGACGGCGCGCCGTTTAGATCGGACCGAGGCGGCGCTAAACAGACTGAATTCCCAAATTGCAGCGGGGAGCCTCCCCCCTCAGTGCCGTTGAAATGGCATGGCCCTCGGTCGGCCCCGGAGAGCGCCCTTGTTTTTTAACCCGAATCTATACCATGATTACGGGCGTATCGGCCGCACGCGGTCGTCTTAAATGCAGGTGTCTCATGCCCTTCCCGCCCGACATAGAAATCGCCCAGGCGGCGAAGCCGCGGCCCATCGCCGAGGTCGCGGCCGGACTGGGCCTCGGGCCCGACGACCTCGACCTCTACGGTCGGGGCAAGGCCAAGGTCCACAACCACGCCCTCCGCAGATTCCAGGGTAGTATCGGCAAGCTCGTCCTGGTCTCCGCCATCACCCCCACCCCGGCGGGCGAGGGCAAGACCACGGTGACCATCGGCCTGGCCCAGGGACTGGCCAAGCTGGGCGAGAAGGCGGCCTGCGCCCTGCGCGAGCCCTCCCTGGGGCCGATATTCGGCGTGAAAGGCGGCGCCGCCGGCGGCGGATACTCCCAGGTCATCCCCATGGAGGACATCAACCTCCACTTCACCGGCGACATCCACGCGGTCACCTCGGCGCACAACCTGTTGGCCGCGGCCCTGGACAACCATCTCTTTCGGGGCGACGCGAGCGGGCTGGACCCCCGCACCGTGACCTACCGCCGCGTGGTGGACATGAACGACCGCGAGCTGCGGGACATCGTCATCGGCCTCGGCGGCCGGACCCAGGGCGTGCCGCGGGAGTCCGGCTTCGACATCACCGCCGCCAGCGAGGTCATGGCCATCCTCTGCCTGGCGGAGGATTTCGAGGACCTGAAACGCCGCCTGGGGAGCATCCTCCTCGGCATGACTTACGACGGCAAGCCGGTGCTGGCCAAGGAGATAGGTGTTGCGGGCGCCATGACGATGCTGTTGAAGCACGCCATTCGGCCCAACCTGGTGCAGACCCTCGAGGGCGTTCCCGCCTTCATCCACGGCGGCCCCTTCGCCAACATCGCCCACGGCTGCAATTCGGTCCTCGCCACCCGCATGGCCCTGGCCTTCAGCGACTGGGGGATCACCGAGGCCGGCTTCGGCTTCGATTTGGGCGCGGAGAAGTTCTTCGACATCAAGTGCGTCTCCGGCAAATTCTGCCCCAGCCTGGTGGTCCTGGTGGCCACCTGCCGGGCGCTGAAGATGCACGGCGGAGTGAAGAAGCGGGACCTGGCCGAGCCCAACCCCGAAGCCCTGGCCCGCGGCCTGCCCAACCTGGAGAAGCACCTGGAGAATATAAAGAAGTTCGGGCTGCCGTCCGTGGTCTGTGTAAACCGCTTCTTCTCCGACACCGAGGAGGAGATGCGCGTCGTCCTGGACCGTTGCCGGGAGCTGGGGGTCCCCGCCGCCGTGGGCGAGGGCTTTGCCAAGGGCGGCGACGGGATGCTCGAGTTGGCCGAGCTGGTCCGGGAAAGCGCCCGGGATTGCACGGGTGACTTCAAGCCGCTCTACGACTGGAGCTGGCCCGTCGAGAAGAAAATCTACACCGTGGCCCACGAAATCTACGGCGCCGAGCACGTGGACTACACGTCCAAGGCGAAGCGCGACCTGAAAACCATCGAGGACTTCGGCTACTCCGGGCTGCCGGTCTGCATCGCCAAGACGCAGAATTCCCTCTCGGACAACCCGGTGCTCCTGGGGCGCCCCAAGGACTTCGTGGTGACGGTGCGGGAGATTCAGATCGCCGCGGGGGCCGGGTTCGTCGTCCCGCTCACCGGGGACATCCTGCGCATGCCGGGCCTGCCCAAGGATCCGGCGGCAGTGCACATGGACATTGACCTGGACGGCAACATCACCGGGCTGTTTTAGCGTGGACCGCGCCGACCATGTCACCTACTCCCCCCGGTTCGTCAACCGCATCCGTGAGCTCCACCGGGGGATGGAAGGCTGGCCCCGTTATGCGCGGTACATCGAGGAGCACCTGGAAGGTCCGGACAGCCGCGTGGTCCGCTTCACCGAACGGCTCCTGCCCGAGATAGAGTTCTTCTGCGGGCCGCTAGACTCCAAACGTGTGTTGGACTTCGGCTGCGGCACGGGAGCCAGCACGGTCGCCCTGGCCTGCCGGGCCGGAGAGGTCCACGCTTACGACATTGACCGCGAGGCCCTGGACATCTGCAGGCTACGCCTGAGTGAGCACGGCCTCGCCGACCGGGTGGCGATCCTGGACGACCCCGAGGACGCCGGAGGGAGGTACGACCTGATCCTTCTCTCCGGGGTCGTCGAGCACATCCCCTCGAGCGAGACCGGTCTGCGGAGGGACGTCCTGCGGCGGGTCTTCGGGCTCCTCGCGCCTGGCGGCTTCCTTTACGTCAACGAGACCCCCAACCGGCTGTGGCCCATTGACTTCCACACGACCGGGCTCGCGGGGATTCCCTGGACGCGGCCGGGCTCGCCCTGGGCGCACCGCCGGGCCGTGAGGCGCGGGCGTTATTCCCCGACGGAGCGGCTGAGCCCGGGGCCGCGCGGGTTGGAGGAAGCCGGAGCCTGGGGGTCCACCTGGTGGGAAATCAAAGGTTGCCTGCGCGGGCTGCCCTGGCGGTCGGTCAACCTCCTGCCCGGTTGGGATTCCCACGTCCACCACCCGCCCGGGGGCCCGCTGAGACGGGTGGTCGAAGCGCTGCTGTACTTCGCCGTGGCGCGGCCGGCGCGCGTACCGCTGACCGCCTTCACCCCGTTCATCAGCAACCTGGTTATGCAACGGTCGGGATGAACCGGAACGGAAAGTGTCCGCGGCTGACCGGGAGAACACCGTCCCGGCCGCCGTCGTCAACGGCCGGGCTCAAACGATTGTGACCCCAAGATAACGGAGGCACCTTGGTCCGACTCACCGCCCGCCTGCGTAGGGTCATCCGGCGCCGGTTTTTCAAGGACGAGGAGAAACGCAAGCGGGTCACCACCGCGTTGTCCCTTCTCCCCGCGGCCTTATTCATCGGATACATGGGTTTAATCTTGCTGGAAACTTTATGGGTCGCAGTGGGGACGATCGGTGCCGGGATACTCGTCGTCATCTTCGTCTACGCGAAGGTTTTTTCGGATCGCGTCCTGCGGGTGAGCCTGCTCTTCGTGGAAATCGAGGAGCACTGGCTTGCCTTCAACGAGAGGATAGACAAGAATCCCGCCGGACCGCGATTCAAGGAGATAAGTTCGGGGTACGAGACGATAGTCAAACGGTTCAAGGAGATAGATACGAAACCCGTGGAGCTCGAGCCGCTGGTGGACGAGGTTTATACGGGCGCCGTCGCCCTGGCCGGAGAATGGCTGCGCCAGGACAAGGTGTACAAGTTCTACGAGCGCTCCAGGGACATAGACTCGAAGCCCTTGGCCGAAAAGGCCTGGCGTCTGTTGACCAATCTGGTCGAGCGCACCAACGACTTCGCCGGGCTGGTGGACCGACTTTCCGAGGCGTCGAACCGCCTGGAGGCCTTCGAGCTGGAGAGCGAGGTGGCGCAGGAGTTCGGCACCGCGGGCTCCGGCACCGCCGTGGATTTCTCCCCCATCACCGCCCTGGTGGACGACCTGCGCGATTGGAGCAGGTGCCTGACCGCGACCCAGGAGGAGTTCGACGGGGAAGAGCTTTAACCGTTCGGGTCGTGAAAAAGCGACGAGAGGAGAGGCATGGGCAGTTACGACGCGAAGGCGCACGCGGACACCATCGAATACTACCGCCTGACGCTGGAGGCCCGGAAGCGGGACCCCCACGCGGTGGAGGCGGCGAAGGCGGACGCCGAAACCCTCGAGATGGTCAAGAAGACCCCGGACCTCATCGAGATGAACCGGCAGTTCATGGAGGGCGGTCTTTCCTTCCGGCTCGGCCGGGCCATGGCGGTGGACGGCGCCCGCTTCCAGGCGGAAGTGTACGCCGAGATGAAGTTGGACGAGCTGGCCGGGATCTGGAACGCTCGGGCCGACGCTATTTCCAAGGCCGCCGATTTCAACGAGATAGACTCCGTCTCCGCCCGGTTCGCCGGAGACGAGTCGAAGATTTTAGAAAAAATCAGCCGCACCAAGACACTGATGGACGAGATCGCGGAGAGCACGTTCTTCGTCAGCGCCGCCAAGCCGGGCTCCGAGCTCTCCGAGAGCACCCAGACCAAGCTGGAGGCCGGTCTGAAGGAGCTCGCCGAGCGCAACCCCGGCGGGCGCTTCCCCGACCTGTTGAAGCTCCCCTGGATTCGCAACCGCTTCACCTACACCGACGCGCAGATCGAGCGGCTGGTGGAAATCTTCGCTCATGTCAACGCCGAATGTCTCGGGGGGAGGTTTTAAATGGACGCCGCCGTCAAACAGATGGTAGACGGGATGAAGATGGGCCTGGACGCACAGTCGTCCATGATTTCCGACAAGAAGCTCCTCGAGCCGGTGCGCGAGGTCGTCGCCCGCATGGAGGCCATCGGAAACGAGCCCGGGATGGACATCATCAAGTTCCAGGACCGGATGCAGTCCGAGGGTCTCATGGAGAAGTACGGCAACGCCATGGTCAAGCTCTCCGAGGTCCAGACGGCCGGTATGGACCAGAAAATAAACGAGATGGAACAGGCGGAGAAGGTTTTAGGGCCGGTGGACCTGGCCACCCTCGACATCACCGACCTGGAAATCGTCCTCAAGCCGCACCGCATGGTTTACGACACCTCGGTCAGGGACAACGCACAGCTTCCCCACCAGAAGAAGGCCTACGAGGCGCTCTTCGCCCTGGCCGGGGAGTGCACGACGATTCCCGAGTTCAACCGCCGCTCGCTCGCCGAGGGGCATCAAGACCATCTGGGGCAGGCGGCCACCTGGGACGCCAACATGGGCTCCTTCAACGTCGAGATTACCCACCATCAGCCCGACATGATCACCTGGGCCTTGAACGCCCTTGAGATCACCCGGGACTACCCCTTCCCGATGAACCTGGTCTACGCCCTGAACAAGAACTCGTACGAGAACGAGCTGACCCTGGCCCGGCGCGAGAACGCGCTGCGGCCCTTCACCTGCTTCACCGACGCCCTGGGCGAGTACATGCTGTGGGCCCACCTCCACACCGAGGAGCAGCGGCGGAAGATACACGTCCTCCTGGGTTATTCCGGAGAGTTCAACGGCTGGGAGATGGACGAGGCTTTCTACCGGCCCTACGTCCGCCGGCGGATGGAGATGGGCCAGGAGCACATCGCCAAGGAGCAGGGACCGGACTACCTCGGCCTGACCGCCATGCTGCGCGCCGGCTGGCACATGGACGCCAGGTACACCCCCGAGGAGAAGAAGGCGTTCGGCGATTTCAAGAACTTTCCCAAGCCCGATCCCCTGCCGTACCCCTACCGCACCGGCCCGGTGGGCGGGGTGGAGCTCGTCCTTCCCGAGCCGGCCTTCGCCACTCCCTTCGATTCACCGTATCAGGTCAAGGTCATCCTGACCAACCACGGCGCCGAGCCGCGCACCCTGGATACGACCAAGGGCCTGCGCTGCTGGGTCTTCCGCGGCGAGGGGAAGCCCGTCGTCATGAAGACCGACGTCAACCTGCCCGGTCAACTGGCGCCCGGCCAGAGCGTGACCTTCGAGGGCGATCTCTTCGCCTGGGGCCTGCCCAAGGTGGAGGAGCTGATGCTGGTCGCCTTCGATGTCGGCGTAGGCGGGGATTTCGCCTGCGACCTGGCACAGAAGCACTCCGACCCCAACTCGCTCACCCCCTTTACCTTCGCCGATTACCTTCTGGAGCCGTTCCAGGGCGGGACGGCTGCGGCGCCGGTCTTCGTCATGCCCCACCGCCCCGTGCCGGCGTATCCGTTCCCCATTCCGCTTACCGGGTAAATTGCGTTTGCCGATGGACATACCAGGCGGAGGTCCGGCCTCCGCCATTGATTACCGCACCCGGCTGGGGTAAAATGGGCTTCAGGAGGCGGAGATGGACGGCATAACTGTAGACCAGCGTCGGCTCGATGCCCTGTGCCGCCGGTGGAGAATCGTTGAGTTGGCGCTCTTTGGCTCTTTTCTACGCGGCGACGATACTAAAGAGAGCGACGTGGACCTGTTGGTGACCTTCGATCCCGAAGCCGGTTGGTCGCTTTTCGATTTCGTCGAACTGCAGGACGAACTCTCCAGTCTGCTTGGGCGAAAGGTGGACCTGGTGAGCCGCCGGGGTTTAGAACGCAGCCTAAACCCCATCCGGCCGAAGGAAATCTTGTCAACGGCGAGGGTAATCTATGCCTGCGAGGGATAGAAGTCATCTGTTCGACATTCTCGGGGCCCTGAATTCCATCCGGGCCTTTATTGCCGGCGTGGACCACGATTCCTTCGTGAAGAACGACATGTTGCTGTCGGCGGTCATCCGCAAGCTGGAAATCCTCGGCGAAGCGACAAAGCGCCTATCGCCTGAGTTTCGCTCCGCCCACCCCGGTGTACCCTGGACGATGATGTCAGGTATGAAGGACGTCTTAATCCACGATTACGACCAGGTGGATGTGGAGCTCGTTTGGAAAACGGTATCGTACGAGGCGGACGAGACGAGGCGGATGGTAGAGAAACTTATCGGCGAAGGGGACCCGGACTCCGGTAGCATGCCAAATGATTAACGACGACACGGCCCCCGTCATCGAATCCGAGGGGCTGACCAAGGTTTTTCGCGTATTCCGGCGCCGGTCCGGCATCGGGGGCGCCATCGTCAACCTCTTCAAGCGCGAGTACGAAGAGATCCGGGCCGTGGACGGGGTGAGCTTCGCCATCCAGCCCGGGGAGATTCTCGGCTACATCGGCCCCAACGGCGCGGGCAAATCCACCACCATCAAGATGCTCTGCGGCATCATCCGCCCCACCGAGGGAAGCTGCCGCGTCCTGGGCCGTGACCCCCACCGCCAGCGCGTGGCCAACGCCCGGGAAATCGGCGTCATGTTCGGCCAGCGCTCCCAGCTCTGGTGGGACATCGCCGTTCAGGAGAGCTTCCGGCTGCTGGAGAAAATCTACGAGGTTCCGCGTGACGAGTTCAAAAAGAACCTGGACTTCTTCATCGAGGTGCTGGAGCTGGGAGACCTGTTACGCCTGCCGGTGCGCAAGCTCTCCCTGGGCCAGCGGGTGCGGTGCGAGCTGGCCGGGACCCTTCTGCACAACCCCCGGGTCGTGTACCTGGACGAGCCCACCATCGGCCTCGACGTCTCGGTGAAGCAGCGCATCCGGGAGTTCCTCTCCCACGTGGCCACCGAGCGCCGGACCACCGTCATGCTCACCACCCACGACCTGGCGGACATCGAGCGGCTGGCGAAGCGTATAATGATAATTGACCGGGGGAGGATCATCTACGACGGGCCGCTGACGGAGTTCAAGCGGACATTCGGTCGCCGGCGGGTCGTGTACCTGGATACGGAAGGTCCGGCGTCGCTGGATGCCGCGGAGCTGGCGGCCGCCCTCGCCATCCCCCGCGAGGCTTTGGAGGTGCGGCTGGGGGAGCGCAACGGGCTGTCGGTGGGGTTCGACCCGAAGGAGACGACGGCCAAGGAGGTCATCGCCGCCTGCCTCACCCGCCTGACCGTCCGCGACCTGACGATCAGCGAGCCGAAGATAGAGAGCATCGTCCGGCACATTTACGACGACCGCATGGACAACTACCCCCACGATGCCGATCCGATGGCCCGGACCGCCGGGCGGCGCGCGGGACGGCGGCGACGGATATGAACGGAAGCCAGCTCGGACGATAGTCCATTCCAAAATCTAAGGAGCACGATGCGCAAAGCTCTCTGCGTATGGCTGGCGGCGGCGGGCGCCGCGTCGGCCCTGCCCGTCCCCGGCGCGCAGACGACGGGCATGGACCCCTTCGTCCGCCTGATAGTCACCGTGGGGGTCATCCTGGTTTTTGCGCTCCTGACCTGGTTCATCCTCGGGCGGCTGGTGAAGCTGCGCAACGAGATGGCCGAGGAGAAGGCCTGCGGCCACGCGGCCAAGCTGGTGGCGGAGATGCTCATCGCCGGGGCGCCGCTGGGCTACGAGGTGGTCGAGGAGCTCATAGATTCCTGCCGACGGGAGTACAAGGTCCCGCTGACGCGCCTGACCGTGGCCGACCTGTTGGAGGACGTGCAGGCGCGGGTGCTGATGGACGAGCTGCTCACGCCGCGGCTGAAGGGGGAGTACCTCGAGGAGCTGCGGCGGCATCTGGACGAGGCCCAGAAGCGCGACGCCCGGCCGGCCAAGAAGACGGAGACCGTGAAGGGCAAGCTCAAGGAGTCGCTCTCCGAGATGAAAGCCGCCCTGGAGGCGGGGGACGTGGAGAAGGCCAAGGTGATTTTCGTGAACATAAAAAAGGCGGCCTTCGAGGTGTACCGCTTCGGCGCGGCCTTCAACCCGCTCTACGACGCCCTGGCCCTGGCCCGCAAGCACCCGCGGGTGGCGCTCTTCGGCGCCGTCATCTACTTCGGCCTCTTCCTGTTCACCCTGTTGACGGTCTGGAGCATGTGAGGCTGCTGTTCAGCGGGAGGTGCGTCATCCAGGCGCGTAGAACGGGTCATTGGAGTGCGGAGGATAAACTTATCTTTAGAGATTATTCAGCACAGCGGATGAGGGGGGCTGTAGCCCTAAAAGGAATGCCCCTCCCGGGGCACTCCTCCGCTAACCCATTCGGGTTATCCACCTCCAGCCGACTGGATTGTCCGTATACTACCATAACCCCAAAGGCTAAAGCGGGATGGATTTCAGTAGGTTAGTAGACAGTAGGCATTCCTGCCGCGCCTTCGACCCGGACCGCCCGGTGCCGGAGGATTTGATTACCCGGTGTCTCCGGGCGGCGCAACTGGCACCCAGCGCCTGCAACGCCCAGCCCTGGCGATTCGTCGTGGTCACCGAGGCGGATAAACGGCGACTGATTTGCGACGAGGCCCTGGGCGGCATGGTGCCGAACAGATGGGCCGCGGACGCCCCGGTCCTCGTGGTGCTGGCGGCGGTCAGAAAGATCGGCATCGCGCGCCTCGGCGAGGGCATCAAGGACATCCCCTATCATTTGATGGACTGCGGCGCGGCGGGCGAGCACCTCGTCCTGGAGGCCACGGAGCTGGGGCTGGCCACCTGCTGGCTCGGTTGGTTCAAGGAGAAACCGCTCAGAAAACTCATCCACGCGCCGGGGTCCTGGAAGCTCCTGGCCATCATCGCCCTCGGCTGGCCCGCGGAAAGTTGGGAGCCCGCGAAGCGTAGCCGGGTGGAACTCGGAGAGGCGGCCTTCCGCGGAGACGCCGGTACGCCGTGGAGCGTGGAGGGGTAGCTTATGAATATGGACGGCGTAATCACCCGATGGGTGGAGAGGATACAGGTCAAACTCGACGAGCTTTTACCGAAAAAACCCAACGAGGAGGAGTTCCGCCAGGCGATTCACCCGCTCCTGGCGGCTTTCTGCGCCGAATTCGGGGTCCGCGCCGAGATTTCCGACGGGTACACCCTGTCCACCGGCCGGAACGATTCCGCCTTCAACCGCGTCGTCGTCGGATACCCACATCCGGGATATCTCAGCCTGAACTTCACCCGGGCGACGGATTACGCCATCGGAGACTTTCTGGGATACCTCCACCGGCTGGCCGAGGACGAAACGAGCGGGATTCGGCGTCTGGCCGGAGCGCTCTTCGACGGTCGCTGCATCGTATTCGTCCAGTGCATAGACGGGGATTGGCGGGAGGATTACATCGCCGAGGTAGACCGGGGCACCCTGGAGCGGCTGCTGATTATGCTTTTGGGGACCGCGCCGGGCGGCGACCGTTAGTCGTGGAAAGACCTGTTAATTAGTAGTGTTACAAAGAAGGCGAAAGTTTTTTTTGTATTTATATTTGACAGAAAGCCCTTTTATCTCTAAACTTACTGTGATTTATAACTTTTCTTACGGAGGGTATGTGCGCAGGGTACTGATTTTCGTGTTTCTACTCGCTGCCGGCTCACTGGGTGCGGAGAAGATAAAGCTCGCCTTCATCGGTCTGGATGCTGCGGGAGTCAGTGAGTCCGCGGCGGCGGGGATTGCGGATGCAATCCTGGATACCCTGATCAATACCCACCGTTTCGACGTGGTCGAACGGGAAAAGCTTGCGGCCATACTCGAGGAGCAGGCCCTGACATTATCGGGGTGCACGTCAACCGAGTGCATCGTGGAGGTCGGCCAGTTGGCCGGTGCCGATAAAGTCCTCGTCGGAAAGGTTTCCCAGGTGGGAAGCATCTACACCTTAACCTTGCGTTTAGCGGACATAACAACCGGTAAATTAGAATATTCGGACTCCGCCGATGCCATAAACGTGGAATATCTTGTTAACGAAGGGCGTTCGATCGTGCAACGGTTCGCCGACAGCATCCCGGTGACGGGTAAGGTTATCGGCGTGGATAAAGGCATAATAAAGGTGAATCTGGGTACGCAGGAAAACCTGAGCCCAGGCGATGAGCTCGAGGTTTACCGGATTGGCGAAGAATACTACGACCCGGAAACGGGTTTACTCGTAGGGCATGACATTATCGAATTGGGTAAGGCGGTTGTCTCCCGCGTTATTGAAGCGGCCTTATCGGAAGCCAAGCTGAGGGGGGAATTCGAAGTCACGACCGGCGACAGGGTACGTTTAGCTGGAATCACCAGTACAAGCGGATATAGACGTGAAATTACATTAGATGAATTCCAAATCCATCTCGGCGGGGGATACCCCTTTATCGGAGATTTCTCCATCGCCTACTCCAGTCGGGGAGAAGGCTACTTCGGTCTGTCGGTGGCCACTATATTAATGGATAAGGGTATCGGCTTGGACCCTGACAAGTACGTCGCGCGGTCGGGATCACCGATGCTTACACTGGACTACGATTTCTATTTCGGCCGTATCTTTCGGGTGTATGCAGGTCTCGGAGCTGGAATATTCATCAGATTCGGCGAAGACGACTCCACGTTACTCTTCATAGGCAAGGCAAAGGCTGGTGTGGAGTACCGTTTCTCTTCCTGGTTGGGGGTAAGCATCGGTGCCGATTACTACCCATTCATCGGCAGCCCCGGGCAGCCACAGATAACCAGCCCGGGCGGCACGGGCAGCACGGACAATCAAAGTGGGATTATATGGTTCGGAAAGGCTCTTAACACGCGGATCGGCGTCGAGTTCTACCTCTAACGGTTTGCACAGGCGTTATTCACAGGAGTACGGGATGAAGAGGTACAGCGGACTCATCTTTATCATTATCTCCGCGGTCCTGGCTTTTTCGCTGGGTTGTGTCAGCGACCTTTTGGGTTTGCTCGGAGAACAAAAACTCTCGGAGTGGCAGATAGAGACCGTGGATTCGGGTGGCTTCACTTCTCTGGCGCTGGATTCTTTCGACAACCCCCACATTTCTTATTACGACGACTACAACGGAAATCTCAAGTACGCCTGGTGGGACGGAACCGTCTGGCAGATCGAGACCGTGGACTCGGCGGATTACGTGGGTATGTACACCTCCCTGGCGCTGGATTCCTTGGACTACCCCCACATTACTTATTACGACGGCATCAACGGTAATCTCAAATACGCCTGGTGGGACGGAACCGTCTGGCAGATCGAGACCGTGGACTCGGCGGATTACGTGGGTATGTACACCTCCCTGGCGCTGGATTCCTCCGACAACCCCCACATTTCTTATTACGACGGATACAACGGTGATCTCAAATACGCCCGCTGGAACGGTGCCGCCTGGCATATTGAGACCGTGGACTCGGTGGGATACAGTGGCGGTTACACCTCCCTGGCGTTGGATTCCTCCGACTATCCGTTCATATCATATTCTTATGAGGATGATTATGAAGGAAACTGTTATGTCAAATGCGCCCGCTGGGACGGCGCCGTCTGGCAGATTGAGACCGTGGATTCAGCGGGAATTGAAGGCGGTTACGCCTCCCTGGCGCTGGATTCCTTGGATTACCCCCACATTTCTTATTACGACAGCAACGATAATGTTCTCAAATACGCCCATTGGGACGGCGCCGGATGGCAGACCGAGATCGTGGGGTCATGGGGAGCGGAGTATCTTACCGGGACCAACACATCCCTGGCGCTGGATTCCTCCGACTACCCCCACATCTCTTATATTGCTGAGTACCAGGGTTACCTCAATTACGCCCGCTGGGACGGCGAAACCTGGCAAATTGAGACCGTGGACTCGGCGGGAAACAGCACCAGCTACACCTCACTGGCGCTGGATTCCTTGGACAACCCCCACATTTCTTATTACATCTACAACACCGGTGAGCTCAAATACGCTCACGGGGAGTGATGCGGATTCGGAGGGGATGTTTACAGAGGCCGGCGACGATAAGACAAGGGGCTTGAGCCCCTTGTTCATTACTGAGAGCTGAAAGGTTTACTCTGTGGGGCCATGTAATAAAAGCGGGAGCGCATCCCGCCTTCTTTATTACCCCTCTCCCTAGCCCGTGCCTCGCAGGCCTCCCCAGAGGGGCGAGGGGATTAAAACTACCGGGCCTGGACCAACACCCGGATGGCGGTGCCCGGGAAAACCACGTTCTCCACGTACTCGCCGTACTCGTCCAGGTAATCCGTCTCCACCCAGCCGTTGTCTATCCCCTGCTGGGCCTGGTAGTCATCCCAGTCGGCGATGTCCACGTCGTCGTCCCACTCGTCGCCTCCCGGGTACTGCCAGTCGGTGAGGGACATGACGTTCCCGGAGGTTTTCTCCGCGTACCAGGCGAAGAAGAGGAAGTAAGTCCCCTCGTCCTCCGGGGCGTTGAGGTTCAGGGTCACATCGAAGGTGGCCTTCCCGGAGGGGATGTTTATGGTGATTTCCCAATAACTCGACTTGTGGTCGCCGAAGCTGGGGGTGGCGGCCAGGGGGGCGGTGCTGGATGAGGAGCCGGCGTTGTAGGTCTCCAGGGTGACCAGGCCGACGATGTTCTCGCCGGGGGCCACAGTCAGGACGGGATCGGACGGGTCGAGGTCCTGCTCGTTCACCAGGGCGGAGACCAGTGTGCAGGTGGAGGTTTCGGTCTCCGAGGGGCCGGTGGGGTCGTCGCAGCCGAAGTTGGGGAATGTGCAGCCTACGATGGGCGCTTCGTCCGAAGCCCCTCCCACCAGTTGGGGCCCCGCGAGGAGCAGCACGGTGAGGAGGAAGAGGTAGAAGGACGCAGGCCGGTTCTTCAAGATGACTCCGCGGACGTGTGCACCACTAGCTTATGAGCGACGGGGCGCATTGTCAAGGCTCCGTCTTTAGAAGAAGACGCGCTTCAGATCGGAATAGAGGGCGTAAAGCAGGAGGAAGCCCAGCAGCACGATACCGATGTACTGTATCCTCTGACGCACCTTCAGTGACAGGGGCCGGCCGCGGACCGCCTCCACGACCAGGAGCGTGACCATCCCCCCGTCCAGCATGGGAATCGGCAGGGTGTTCATGATGCCCAGCATGACCGAGAGGAGGGCGACGAAGCGCAGGAACACGCTGAGGCCCGCCTCGGCCATCTTACCCGAGACGGAGGCGATGGCGATGGGTCCCCCGATGGCTTCCGAGGCTGGTATGCGCTGGGCCAGGAGGAGGTAGAGGACGGTGTAGAACTCGAGGGCCGCGGAGAAGGTTTCGTCCGCCGATTGCCCGAGGGCGCCGAAGAGCCCCGGGGCCATGTGTCGCACCTCGCCGCCAAGAGTGAACGCCCGTTCGTCGAGATGATCGAGAGGGACGTCCAGGGCGAAGCTTTTCCCGCCGCGCTGGAAGGCGACGGTAACTTCGACTGGCGGATTTTCCATCTTTTTCAGCTCGTCCAGGCGCGCCGTGTAATCGTCGGCGCTCGCCACCGGGGTGCCCGCCAGCGACTGTATCCGGTCTCCCACTCGGAAGCCCAGGTCCTCCCCCGGGGGGTAGAGGGCGCTCACCACCGGCTCGAGGTGGACCCGGACGCCGACCTGGGCGAAGCCGGTCTCGGGGTTCACCCAGGGGGTCAGGGTGAGCTCCCGTCTCGCGCCATCCCGCTCGACGTCGAAGGTCAACTCTTCCCCCGTGTGGAGGGTGATGCGGCGGCTGAGCTCGCTCCAGTCAGTGATGGGCTCGCCGTCCACGGCGACGACGAGGTCCCCGGGCAGGAGTCCGGCCCGCGAGGCGGGACTGGGCTTACCCTCGGGCAGTTCCCCGATGACCTCCCCGATTACCGGCTCGAGGTGGAGCTCGTCGTAACCGCCCAGGTTGACGGCGAAGTTTAAAAGGAGCGCCAGGACGACGTTGGCCAGCGGGCCCGAGAGGTAGACGATGATCCTCTTCCAGGCCGGGGTGGAGTTGATGTGGGTGGGCTCGGCGGACAACGGGTTCTCGGCGGCGTCTCCCGCCAGGCGGACGTAACCGCCGATCGGCACGAGGGAGAGACAGTAGTCGGTCTCACCGCGCCGGATGCCGAAAAGGCGCTTGCCGATGCCGATGGAGAATCGCTGGACGCCGATACCGAGGATTTTCGCGGCGACGAGGTGCCCAAACTCGTGGACAGCCACCACCAGCCCGAAGGAGATTACGAACCCGAGGATGTCGAAGAAGATGCCTTGCAATGCCTTAGGGGGGTGGCGGTATTTACAATCCGCGATTCACGAGCGCGGCCGCCCGCTCCTTCGCGGCGTCCAGGGCGGAGCGAACCTCGCCCAGGGTGGTGTACCCCGGCGCGCCCAATTCGTCCAAAACGCGCTCCAGGACGCGCGGTATGTCGGTGAACCGGATTCTCTCCGTCAGAAAGGCCTCCACGGCGACCTCGTCGGCGGCGGAGAGGTGCGCCGGCGCCAGGCCGCCCGCGGAGAGCGCCCGCCGGGCCAGACCCAACGCCGGAAAACGGTTCTCGTCAACCGGGAAGAACTCGAGTCCGTCCGTCTGTGTCAGGTCGAGTCTCGGCGCGGGGCCCGCGACCCGGTCCGGGTGGGTCAGGGCGTACTGGATCGGCAGGAGCATGTCGGGCCGACCGAGCTGGCCCAGCACGGAGCCGTCGGCGAACTCCACCAGGCTGTGCACCACGGACTGGGGATGGACGAGCACCTCTACGTCGTGGATTCCGAAGAGCCAGTGGGCCTCGATGAGCTCCAGCCCCTTGTTGAAGAGGGTGGCCGAGTCCACGGTTATCTTGGCCCCCATGCTCCAGTTGGGGTGGCGGAGGGCCTCGCTGGGGGTTACGTCCGTCAGATCGGATCGGTTCAGGAAGGGGCCGCCCGAGGCGGTGATGATGAGCCGGGCGACCTCGCTCCGGGGGCGGTCGCCCAGGCACTGCCAGATGGCCGAGTGCTCCGAATCTATGGGGAGCAGCTCCACATCGTGCTCTTTGACGGCTTCGATGAAGAGCGACCCGGCGGCGACCAGAACTTCTTTGTTGGCCAGGGCCACGTCCATGCCGGAGCGGACGGCTTCGTAGGTCGCCTCGAGAGCCACGGAACCGGAGCTGGCGGCGACGAAAGTGTCCGCCCCGTCCACCCGGGCGAGCTTTAAGAGGCCCTCGGTCCCCGACGCGACCTCGGTTCCGAATCCAGCCGTCTTCTTCGCCAAAGCCTCCGCGGCGGGTTCGTCGAAGAGGAAGGCCAGACGCGGCCTGAACTCCTCGATTTGGGCGAAAACCTCCTCGACCTCGTCCAGGGCCCCCAGGGCGACGACCGGAAACCCGAGGGACCGCGCGACGGTGAGCGTCTTGAGTCCGATGGAGCCGGTCGAGCCGAGAATGGAGAGCGTCCGTTTACGCATGGAAAATCAGCCCAGGGTGCCGTTCCAGAGTCCGATGTGTTGGAGACTTATCAGATAGAGGCATACTGCGGGCATGACCAGAAGGAAGCTGTCCAGCCGGTCCAGGAGGCCGCCGTGGCCGGGTACGATGCTGCCGGTGTCTTTCAGCCCCGCGTCGCGTTTGATCGCCGAGACGGCCAGATCGCCCAGGAGGGCCGCCAGCGCGACCACCACACCTAGAATGAGGATGTATCTCCCCCGGATACCGGCGTTCAAGAGGTAGGTTTCGAGGGTCAAGGCGCCGCCTGCGGCCAGAACGACGCCGGCGACGAGCCCCTCCACGGTCTTTTTCGGTGACAGATGCGGGGCGAGCTGATGCCTGCCGAAGAGTGAGCCGACGATGTAGGCCCCGGTGTCCGCGATCCAGAGCGCGGCCAGGGTAACCACCAGCAGCGGCCCACCCCGGGTCCCATGTCCCAGAAGCACCGCCGCCCCCGTCCCCAGGCCCAGGTAGAACGAGGTGAGGACACTGCGGGCGAAAATTTCCAGCGCGCCCTCGTACCGACGCCGCAGAACCGTCAGCGCGTTGACCAGCACCGCGGCCAGGGACCCGTAGGCCAGGCCCTCGACCCCGCGGAACCAGGCGCCGGCCAGAATGACCAGGGCGCCCAGGCCGCTCAGGAAGGGATCGGCCGCCTTTCCCTTCTCCCGGGTCAGGTTGCGCATTTCGTACACGCCGCCGATGACGCACAGACCCATCAGGATGACCCAGCGCCAGGTGGAGCCGTACCAGGCGCAGAAGAGAAAAACACCGGCCCAGACCAAGCCGGAAAGGGTTCGTAAAAGGAAATTCGGAGCTTTTTCTTCCATGACCGCGTACCGCGCAGTTTAATCGAAGTTTACGTCAAAATCCACCACGCCCGGTTCCCTGACGGTGAGCGTCAGGTGGTAGGCGCCCGCCGCCCCTTATCCCCGCCGACGCCGCCGAAGCGGCGTTCCCGCCCCTCGTAGTCCTTGAGCGCCAGGTAGAGCTCCTCCCGGGAAAAATCGGGCCAGAAGACCTCGGTGAGGTAGAGCTCGGCGTAGGCTATCTGCCAGAGCAGGAAATCGGACACGCGCAGCTCGCCCGAGGTCCGAATCAACAGGTCCACCTCGGGCTGACCGGCGGTGTAGAGCCTTTGGGCGAAGGCGTCCTCGTCCACGGGACCGGCGGGTAGCGTCCCCTGCCTCTCCTCCTCCAGGAGCCGGTTGACCGCGCCCAGAATCTCCTTCCGGCCGCCGTAGCTCACCGCCAGGTTGAGGTTGAGCCCGGTGTTCTTGGCCGTCATCTCTTCGTCCCCGCGGGCGGCCTCACGCACCGCCTCGGGGAGCATACCCCGCTCGCCGAGTGCCCGGAAGCGGATGTTGGAGTACATCATCTCCCCGAGCTCGCTCTTGAGGTACTTGACCAACAGGCGCATCAGGGCGTCCACCTCGACCTTGGGGCGCTTCCAGTTGTCCAGGCTGAAGGCGTAGAGGGTAAGCGACTCGATTAACAAGTCGCCGCAGGCCCGGGTGATGTCCTTGGCCCGCTCCATGCCGCGGCGGTGGCCGAAGATGCGCGGCTTGCCCCGGGCGGCGGCCCAGCGGCCGTTACCGTCCATGATTATCGCCACGTGGCGCGGGAGCCGCGTGAAGCGCGGGACCTCGGGCTTCTGGCTCTGGGTGTCGAAACGGGGCAAGGGCTTTTTCGAAGGGTCGAGGGCGTAGGCAGTATATCGGTCGAAACGCTGGACTGTCAAGGGAATGTCGGCCGCGGCTTTTCTCCCGGAACTGAACACGGTCCGCTTCTCATCGGCTGGGTGGAGTATGACGCCGACACGCCGGACATCCTCGAAACGTCCTGGTGACGCCGTTTTTCTACGACCGAAGGGCGGCCCGACGACCGCCTTTTCATTTTGATGACTTCAGTCTGTTGACGCCTGAAAAACGGCCTGTAAAATCATAATAGTCTGAGTGTGTATCACAGTAAAGGAGGAGAAATGGCGAAGTGGGCGGATTACCTCATCTCCTGCTGCACCTACGAGGAGGGACACATCGAGAAGGTGGGGGTGCGGGAACACTCGAACGGGGGCGTGGGGTCCGCAACAACGCGGACCCGTTCATGGGTGCTGGGCAGAATGGACGCGGGATACTCCTTCTGCACGATAACGAAGGACAGTGATGGAGAGTGGCGTAAAGGTGCGCTGGTCCACATCGTGACGGTCAACGGGAAACGCTACCTGCGCACGGACGCCAACTACAGAGAAAGCGATAATCTGGGCGAGCTGCCGGAATGCTGAGACGTTTTTAGGGTCAGGCGTTCGGTTGACTTTGCCGGCACCCCGTGGTAAACATGGGGTGTCATTTTAAAGGGACTCGCCCATGTATCGCGTCTTCCACCACAACGCTCTGACCCCCCACGGCGCCCGGGCCCGCCGGTTGCGCCGCCTCGCCCGTTTCTCCGATTCCGAGCCCCCCGCATAGCTTCAAAAATTTCCACCCCACCCCTTTCAAAGATTGGGTCCGCATCCGGGGGCAAGGGGTAAACCCCTTGTCTCCACTGGACCGCATCCGCACGGAGCGAAGCATGGACAGGAAAAAGGTCATCATCATGGGGGCCGCGGGGCGCGACTTTCACAACTTCAACACCTTCTTCCGCAAGAATCCCGCCTACGAGGTCGTGGCCTTCACCGCCGCCCAGATTCCCGACATCGAGGGCCGCCGTTACCCCCCGGAGCTCTCGGGGGAGCTTTACCCCGACGGCATCCCCATCCACGAGGAACAGGCGCTGCCCCGCCTGATCAAGGACCTGGGCGTGGACTTCGTCGTCTTCGCCTACTCGGACGTCTCCCATTCCTACGTCATGCACCGGGCCGGCCTGGTCAACGCCGCCGGGGCAAGCTTTTTACTACTGGGCGGCCCCGCGGTGACCCTGGAGAGTTCCAAGCCGGTCATCGCCGTCTGCGCGGTCCGGACCGGATGCGGCAAGAGCCAGACCAGCCGCCGGATAATAGACCTCCTCCAGGCCGCCGGAAAAAGGGTCGTCGCCGTCCGCCACCCCATGCCCTACGGCGATTTGGCGAAACAGCGGGTGCAGCGCTACGCCGAGCTCGCCGACCTGGAGGCCCACGAGTGCACCATCGAGGAGATGGAGGAGTACGAGCCGCACATCGCCGCGGGCAACCTCATCTACGCCGGCGTGGATTACGAGGCGATTCTGCGCGAGGCGGAGAAGGAGGCCGACGTCATCATCTGGGACGGCGGCAACAACGACACGTCGTTCTACCGAGCCGATCTGACCGTGGTGGTGACGGACCCCTTCCGGGCGGGGGACGAGCTCTCCTACTACCCCGGCGAGACGAACCTGCGCCTGGCCGACGTGATAGTCATCAACAAGCTGGGGGCCGTGCCCCCGGAGAAGCTGGCCCTCCTGCGGGAGAACATCCGCGCCACGAATCCCGGGGCCGTGGTGGTCGAGGCGGCCAGCCCGATCTTCGTGGACGACCCGACGGTCATCACCGGGAAGCGGGTGCTGGTCATCGAGGACGGCCCGACGCTCACCCACGGTGGGATGAAGTTCGGGGCCGGGACGGCGGCGGCGGAGAGGTTCGGCGCGGCGGAGCTCATTGACCCGCGCCGGTGGGCCGTGGGCAGTATCGCCGAAACCTTTGACAAGTACCCCGGAATCGGCGTCCTCCTGCCCGCCATGGGTTACGGCTCGGCCCAGGTCGAGGACCTGGAGGCAACGATCAAAGGGATGGTCAAGGACGAGGCCATAGACTCCGTGGTCGTCGGGACGCCGATAAACCTCGGGCGCCTCGTAAAAATCCCCTGCCCCTCGACGCGGGTGCGCTACGAGCTCCAGGAGATAGGGCGACCGACCCTGGAGGATGTTCTGCGGGAGCGGGCGTTCATCTGAGACGAAAGAGACGGGCGACCCCGAGGTCATCGAACACCGGATGTAGGGCGGCCCCGTACGACGAGTCCTCTGCGGGCCGCCGCATGGATTTCCCTCTCCCCGTGGGAGAGGGCCGGGGTGAGGGCTTCCGCTGGTCCCCTACCCCCTCTGGGGGGAGGGTCAGGGTGAGGGGTAAAAAAACGGGCGGGTGTGGACACCCGCCCCTACGTCACCTGCCGGTACTCACCCTCACCCGGCGAACCGAGGATGACGCCCCCCGATTCCAGAAAATCGTCCTGGACGATGGCGGATACGTCCTTCAACACACAGGCGACTTCCTCGACCTCGCGCACGCCCTCGGCCACGGCCTCGGCCAGGGCCCGGGTGTTTCCGGACTTCTAGAAATAGCCCACCGGAACCTGTATTTTCACTCCTTCTTCCTCTGCGTCTTAATCAGTTTTTCAATCCAGCCGGTCAAGAACCAGCAGCCGAGGGCGACCAGGCTCCCCCAGACCATCCCGGCCAGAACGTCCGTGGGCCAGTGCACCCCGAGGTACACACGGCTCAAGCCCACCAGGAGGGCCAGGGGGTAGGCGCCCCAGGCCAGCCTCTTATCACCTAATGTGGCCACCAGGGCCCAGGCGAAGAGGTTCGCCGCGTGGAGACTGGGCAGGGAGCCCACGTTCGCCGCGTGGACCACCCAGCCAAAACTCCCGGCGGGCAGGGCGTAGCAGGGTCGCATACGAGCGAAGAATGGCTTTAAAACGCGGTAGCCGATGAGATCGGAGAGTCCCACGGCCAGGATGAGGGCCGCGATCACGCGCAGGGCCCCCCACCTTTTTGTGTAGAGGAACCAGGCGCAGACGACGAGCCCCAGGGCGATGCCGAACCACCGGTTCGTCACAACGGTGAAGAGCCCGTCGAGGAATGGGTTCCCCGCCGAGTTGAGCGCCCGGAAGAGGGCCAGGTCGAATCGGTCGTAATAAGCGGTGAGCTTTTCCAGCATGGGCCGAACGACCGTTCTTTATGCGCCGATGAGCGTCCAGCAGGCTTCCATGACGTTCTCGACGATAATCTCGGCGAGGCAGGCCAGGTCCCGGCGGCGGGGGCAACGCTCCAGGCCGTTCTTGGTGCAGGGTCGGCAATCCATCTCCCGCTCCAGGACCCGCACGTGCGCCCCGCGGGGAAAGTAGCCGAGTTGGCGGGTCGTCGGGCCGAAGAGGGCTACGGTGGGCGTCCCCACGGCCGTCGCCAGGTGCGTGAGCCCGGTATCGTTGCCCACGACGGCGGCGCAGCGTTGGAGTAAGGCGGCCGTATCCGTAAGCTCCCGCCGACCTGCGAACGACACGGCCCCGGGGCCGATCTCCGCGGCGATGGAGTCGCAGAGCCCGGCGTCGTCGGGGCCGCCGAAGAGGAGGCAGGTCCCGCCGAATCTTTTCGTCAACCGGCTCCCCAACTCGGCGAAGTGCGGCCAGCTTTTGTTCCAGGAGCTGGCCACCGGTATCAGCCCCCACAGGGGAGGGGTGATTTCCGCCAGCGGGGTGTCGGCTATATGCAGAGATTCTCCCGGCGGGTGAACGTCCGGCGGGTCGCCGTCGTCGGTCAGCCCCAGCCTGGCCCCGACCTCGATGCACACCGCGGGCTGGTCGCCCCGGTTCTTTAACAAATCCAGCTTGAAGACGATCAAAAGCCAGCGCCGCAGCGTCGCCTTGTGAATCCGAAGAACCCTGCCCGGTCGCGCCATCCGGGCCAGGGGAATCGAGCGCAGGTTCTTGTGCAAATCGAAGACGGCGTCGTAGCGTTCCCCGCGCAGCCGCCGACCGGTTTCCAACAGGGGCGCCGATTCATCGAAGCGGAGAACGCGGTCCACGGCGGGATGCGACGCGATGAGCCCGGCGTAGAGCGCCTTCGTCAGGAAGTGAACCTCGGCCTCGGGGAACCGCCGACGCAGGGCGCGCAGGAACGGCGTCGTCAGAATCACGTCGCCCATGGAGGACAGGCGGATGACCAGAAACTTCATCTCTTCCGTTTCCGCAGGGCGGTCAGTTTCCGCCAGGTGGTCCGCTCCAGGAAGCTCCCCGGGACGTCGCGGTCCATTTCCCAAAACATCCGCCAGGGAACGGAGAAGGTCAGGTAGCGGTCGCCTATCAGGGCGTTGACGCACAACCTCGCGGAGAGGTCCGTCAGGCCGACGACGGCCCGCGGCGTTTCCCGCTCCGCCTCGCGGTAGACGTGGATGCCTATCTGGTGACAGCCGGCGCCCATCGGAATGATTACGTTGTCCGCGGTCCCCCGGCCGTAGTTGGCCAGAACGACCAGGGCGGAGAGCTGGTCCGGGTCGGCCAGGACGGTCACGGATAGTGGCTCGTCGTCCGGCTGGACGGTGGAGAGCGGCCGGAGGACCACGTACCTTTGAAAAATCTCTACGGCCGGCAGCTCCTTGACGAAGAGCTTCACCAGCTCTGGGTTTTTGAGGTAACGCTCGCCGTCGAGGAAGTCATCGCTCATCCCGGCTTCCGACAGGCCCAACTCCTTCAAATGGGGGCGGTTGCCGGTGGAGAGGAAGCGGTAGAAACCCTCCTCGCCGCCGGGCATGTGTGAAACGCCTTTTGCGAATCCCAGGCCGATGAGCCCGCCCCGGCAGGACACCGTGTCACTTTCCAGGGCGACCGTTTCCCCCCGGGCCGCGTCCACCAGATAGCGCATCACGCAGGCCCTGCCTTTACTCGGCGTCCGGGCTCCGGGGGGCGCCTCGTCGGCGAGGGATAGCGCCACCGGCTGGTATTCCAACCCGAGCGCCCGGGCGAGCACGCTGTCCATACCGTTTTACCTCCACCCTGAACGCGCACGGGGAAATACAGACGAACATCAGTAAGAGGTTGGTAAGACCGATGTGGTAAAAAACTCCAAAATCCATTAGTTGCCCATGTCCAAGCCGAAGGGCTGAGCGACGAAGGACGGTTAAAGGGTGCCGTAATCCCGCAGGGCGTAGATGGGAACGTAGGCTAGCCAGCGCAGAGCCATCAGCGGCAATCACAAGCCGTTGAGACGCTCGAGGGCCTCCCCGTTCCTGGCGACACCCCGGGGGTCGAACACGGCGCGGAACAAAAGGGCGACGGCGGCGGGGTGGCGCATCGTTCAGCGGGCCGGACCGTCTTCACCGGCTCGACCGGTGGTCTCACCCTTCAGCTTGACCAGCTCCTCCATCAGGTCCGTCTGGACCTCCTGGATTTCCAGGAGGCGCTGCCACTGGTGGTGGATGATGTGGTCCAGCCGCTCGCCCAGGGAGCGAATCTCTATCTCGCTCTTGAGGTTGACCTCGTAGTCGCGCTGGGAGTGCAGTCGGTCCTTGGCGGCCTGGCGGTTCTGGCTCATCATGATTATCGGCGCCTGGATGGCCGCCAGGCAGGAGAGCACCAGGTTCAACAGGATGAAGGGGTAGGGATCGAAGGGGCGACTCATGAGCAGAAAGGCGTTCAGACCGATCCACCCCAGGAGAATCGTGAAGAAGATGATGATGAACCGCCAACTCCCGCCGAAGGAGGCGATTTTGTCCGCCGTCCGCTGGCCCAGGGTCAGCCTGCCCTCGAACTCCTCGTTGACGTCCTTGCTCAGGAGCTCCTGGTGGCTCAGGCTGCGCACGACGTTGGCCTCGAGGTCGGTGAGCTCGCCGAGGTCGCTCTGGATCAGGCGCTCCACGTAGAGCGCCCGGTAGCGGTTGAGGTCGTCGTTGCAGATGGGCTGGGACGGGTCCCAGTCGGGATGGTCTTTTTTAATGAGCTCCACCAGGCTGGGGCGCACCGCCTCCCCGGGCACCAACTCGGCGGCGGGAAGCCGTCGGCCGCAGACGGGGCAGACGTCGTCCGGTTTCACGGCGGGCATGGCTTATCCTCCGTCTCAGTGGGTCAGGGCGTAGATGATGATGTTGACGCCCATCTCGAGGGCCGCCTCGCGGATTTCCCAGGGGTCCTTGTGCACCTCGGGGTCCTCCCAGCCGTCGCCCAGATCGCACTCGTGGGTGTAGAAGAGGACGAGCCGGCCGTTCCGAAAGATTCCGTAGCCCTGGGGCGGCTCGCCGTCGTGCTCGTGGACCTTGGGCAGACCTTCAACGAAATCGAAGAAGCAGTGGTAGATGGGGTGGTCGAAGGGGAGCAGGACGAGCTCCTCGTCGGGGTACAGGCGAAGAATCTCCCGGCGGATGTAGGGGTCCAGTCCGTAGTTGTCGTCTATGTGGAGAAAGCCGCCTCCGTCCAGGTAGCGGCGGAGCTGCTCCAGCTCCAGAGGGGTGAAGCTGACGTTGCCGTGGCCGGTGAGGTAAAGGTAGGGGTAGTCGAAGAGCTCGGGGGTCGCCGGCTCCACCACGACCTCGTCGGGGGCGACCTCCAGCCCCGTCGAATCGTGGAGGAATTTCAACAGGTTGGGCAGGGAGCTGGGGTCGGAGTACCAGTCTCCGCCGCCGCCGTAGTGCAGCCGGGCGATGGTGAAGACCGCCGGGGGCTCGGCCGCCTGGACCGTCGCCGCGAAGAGGAGCAGAATGTAAAATGCCGCCTTTCTCATCCGGGGGGATTATACCCGAAGACCGGGGAAAATTTCGCGAATCCCGCCGTGGGCGGCCAGGCTTTACAAAGGTACCGCATTGTGATAGTTTTAGCCGGTCCACTGCCATCTTTCCAAGGAGCATCCATGTTGCGGTGTCTGTTTCTGGCGGCGTCTCTCGTTTTTCTATTCACGGGCTGCGGTGGACCCAGCCTGTCCGGCGCGGCGGCCGACCTGGAGGACAAGGGCAACGCCCCGGAAGTGCGCCTGGCGGCGGTGGACGACCTCATCGCCACCGGCGACGCGGAGGCGGTAGCCCATCTGCACCGCGTTCTGGAGGACGAGGGAGAGGACCCGCGGATCCGGGCCAAAGCCGCGGGCGGGCTCGGCTCCTTCCAGAATCCCGACTCGGTTGATATTCTGGTCAAGGCTCTCGACGATCCCGACCCCGAGGTGCGCCGCCAGGCGGGACGCAGCCTGGTTCAGTTCGGCGAGCGGGCGGTGCAGCCGCTGATCCGCACCCTCGGCTTCACGCCCGAGGAATTGGATGACACGGAGCTCTACAACGCGGCCGAGGAGAGGCGCATCGCCGCCAGCCGCGCCCTGGTGGCCATCGGCGAGCCGTCCGTCGGCCCCCTGAACGCCGCCCTCGCCGAGTACGAGCGGGAGAGCTTCTACAAGGCCATGCTCGCCTTCGCCAACCCGAAGATGCCCCTTTACAAAGAGGTTACCGCCGCCATTCAGGGATACACACCCAATCCCGCCGAGGACTTCGCCGACACGAAGATAGACGGCGTGGGGCGCTTTTTGAACCGCATCGGCAACGAGAACGCCATCCCGCGCAAGTACATCACCCTGAGCCTCCAGTCGCTCCAGAAGCCGCCCCCCACGTACCTGGAGACCCTTCGTGCCGATTCCGCCTCGAACACGGCGCTGGAAGTCACCCAACGGGTGTTCGGGCAGCTCAAGATGAACGCCATCAACGCCCTCATCACCAAGCGCGAGAGCGAGGACAGGGCCCTGCAGGTGATGTGCACCCACTATCTGGGCTACCTGGGCCTCACCGAGGCCACCACGGCCCTGGTGGACATCCTCGCCGACACCACCGAGTACGCCGGGCAGGACGTCAAGAAGGTCGCCCTCGAATCCCTGGGGCGGATAGGCACCGCCAAGGCGATTTCCGCGCTCTTCGACGCGCTGAAGTACCCCGACCTGCGCGAGACGGCGGCGGACATGCTCGAGGCCAACGGCGCCCCGGCGACGAAGCTCCTGTTGGCCAGGCTGTCGGACCCCGATCCCAAGCTCCGCGCCTTCGCCATCTGGTTCTTCGGCTACACGCAAAACCGGGACCTGCAACTGGCGGCCCTGCCGAAGCTTTTGGAAAATCTGACCCAGGAGGTCAAGGTTCTGCGGGAGAACGCCGCCGTGGCCCTGGGGAAGATGCCCGCCGTGGCCTTCGAGAAAGTCGCGGCCCTGGCCGCCGACGAGCGTCCCGAGGTGCGCCAGGCCGTGGCCATCGCCCTGGGCGAGATGGCCGTCCCCGAGGCCGGGCCATACCTTGACGAGCTGGCCGCGGACGGGAACGAAAACGTGGCCCAGTCGGCCCGGGAGGCGCTTTTGAGGCTGTAGGGCTATGCGTGAACCGAATAAAAGGGATGCGACGGGGTCGCATCCCTTATGAGTCATTGTAGCGTGCTGTGCCTAACGTGGAAACCATGCAAAAGTTTTGCCCTCGCCTAACGGCGGGGGAGTTTTTCATTCATCCAATGGCGGGGTAAGGTTCAGTCTTCCCACAGCTTCGGTTACATGTTCCGGCCAGATAAAGATACGGTTGTAGGGTTTCACCTTGTAGTAATTCTGA
>Ga0307378_10002458_pt1 | contig 28374 bp, 23 predicted proteins | sample UN1MG_FD_202238 | JGI IMG/M metagenome (GOLD analysis project Ga0307378, IMG submission 202238) | Soil microbial communities from Risofladan, Vaasa, Finland - UN-1 | ecosystem: Environmental > Terrestrial > Soil > Coastal area > Acid sulfate soil | place: Finland: Risofladan, Vaasa | collected... | reverse complement strand
AGGCGATTGACTTAGGCCTCGGGGATGAGATAACATGACGACTTCGTGACCGGAGGACGACTAAGGAGCGGCCGATGAGCCCATTCACCGAAAACGGGATCGTCTGGATGAACGGCAAGCTTGTCGCCTGGAAAGACGCGACGATCCATCTCGCCTCCCATGTCATCCATTACGGGAGCTCGATCTTCGAGGGCCTGCGGGCCTATGACACCCCTCGCGGAACGGCCCTTTTCCGCCTCCAGGACCATACCCGGCGGCTCTTCAATTCGTGCAAAATCTACCGGATGGAGATCCCGTTCTCCCAGGATGAGTTCAACCGGGCCGTTATTGAGACGGTCCGGGCCAACGGCTTGAAATCCTGCTACGTCCGACCCATCGTCTACAGGGGATACGACAGCCTGGGCGTCAATCCCTTCCCCAATCCCGTCGACTGCGCCGTCCTCGTTTGGGAGTGGGGCAAGTATCTCGGCCCGGAGGCCATGGAGAACGGCGTGGATGTCTGCGTGTCCTCCTGGTGGCGGATCGCCCCGAACACCTTTCCAGCCCTGGCCAAGGCCGGGGCCAACTATATGAACTCCCAGCTCATCAAGATGGAGGCCCTGCTCGATGGTTACGATGAGGGCATCGCCCTGAACATCCGGGGCCATATCAGCGAGGGGAGCGGCGAAAACCTCTTTCTGGTCAAGGACGGGACCGTCCTGACGCCGCCCCTGTCCTCATCCATCCTGCCGGGGATCACCCGGGACTCGGTCATGAAGCTGTTCCAGGAGCTGGGCGTGCGCTGCGTCGAAGAGACCATTCCCCGCGAATTGCTCTACATCGCCGACGAGGTCTTCTTTACCGGCTCCGCCGCCGAGGTCACGCCTATCCGGTCGATCGACAAGATCGTCATCGGCAACGGCAAACGGGGACCCGTGACCGAGAAGGTTCAGAAGGCCTTCTTCGACGTCATCGACGGCAAGCGGAAAGACGTCCATCAATGGCTGACTTTAGTCTGACATACCTTGCGAGGAGGCTCTCATGGTCATCGATGAATTCCTGAAAATCGGGATCGAACGGGACGCGTCGGACCTTCACTTCAAGGCCGGGAACAACCCCATGATCCGCGTTCACGGGACGCTCATTCCTCTGACCGGGTTCCCCCGGCTGACGGCCTCCGACTGCGAGGAGTTGTCGAACCAGTTGATGACCGAATTCCAGAGGAAGAGGCTGCAAGAGGACCTCGACATCGACCTCGCCTATAGCCTCCCCGGTTTCGGGCGCTTCCGCGGCAGCATCTACTTCCAGAGGGGCTCGCTGGCCATCGCCCTGCGCATCATCCCTCTCGAGGTCAAGACGATCCGCCAGCTCCTCTTGCCCGAAGTCCTGGAGAAGATCGCCTTCTACCAGCGGGGCCTCGTCCTCGTGACCGGGACAACGGGGAGCGGCAAGACGACCACCCTGGCGGCCATGGTGGACTTCATCAACACTTTCCGCCGGGAGAACATCATCACCATCGAAGACCCCATCGAGTACCTCCACAAAGACAAGAAAAGCACCGTCAGCCAGCGGGAGGTCGGGATGGACGTCATGAGCTTCGCCCGAGGGCTGCGCGGCTGCCTCCGCGAGGATCCCGACGTCATCCTCGTCGGCGAAATGCGCGACCTGGACACGATCGAAACGGCGCTCCACGCCGCGGAAACGGGCCACCTGGTCCTGAGCACTCTCCACACTCTCGACGCCCCCGAAAGCATCAACCGGATCATCTCCGTCTTCTCCCCCCATCACCAGCGCCAGATCCGGCTTCAGCTGGCCAGCATCCTCAAGGCCATCATCTCGATGCGCCTGGTGCCCCGGATGGACGGTCAGGGCCGGGTGCCCGCCGTCGAGGCCATGGTTTCGACCCCCTACATCCAGGAGTGCATCGCCGAAAAGGACAAGACCATGTTGATCCGCGACGCCATCGCGGCGGGCGTTTCCCAGTACGGCATGCAGACGTTCGATCAATCCATTTACCAGCTCTACCGCGACGGATACATCTCCTTCGAGCAGGGGATGAAGTACTCTTCCAACCCGGACAATTTCAAGCTGCGTATCATGGGCATCCAGTCGACCGTCGACATAGCGACGGAAGAGATGGAGAAGGGGATGAGCAAGGTCGACCGGGCCGAGAGGGGGCAGGAAGAAGACCGTAAATGAAGGCCCAGCGCGTCCGCGAAACATTTCTCCAATATTTCGCTGACCGGGGTCACAAGGTCGTCAGGAGTTCGCCCCTCCTGCCGAAGGATGACCCGACCATCCTGTTCGCCAACGCCGGGATGAACCAGTTCAAGAACCTCTTCCTGGGGCTCGAGAAGCGCGGTTATAAGAGGGCGGCCACGGTCCAAAAGTGCATGCGGGTCAGCGGCAAGCACAACGATCTCGAGACCGTCGGCCGGACGTCCAAGCACCACACCTTCTTCGAGATGCTCGGCAACTTCTCGTTCGGCGATTACTTCAAGCGTGAGGCCGTCTGTTACGCCTGGGAACTCGTGACCGGGGTCTTCGGCCTGCCCAAGGACCGGCTGTACGCGACGGTCTACCTCGACGACGACGAGGCGTTCCGGATCTGGGCGGAGGATGTCGGTGTCCCGAAGAAAAGGCTCTTCCGCTACGGGAAAAAGGACAATTTCTGGGCCATGGGCGATACCGGCCCGTGCGGCCCGTGTTCCGAGCTCCACTACGACCTGGGAGAGGACATCGAGCCGGGCGATCCCTTCGCCCTGATCGAGAAAGGCAGCGACCGCTTCCTCGAACTCTGGAACCTCGTCTTCATGGAGTTCGACCAGGACGAAAACGGCGTCCTCCGGCCGCTGCCGTCACCGTCCATCGACACCGGCATGGGTCTCGAACGAATGGTCGCGGTCGTCCAGGGCAAGCGCAGCAATTTCGACACCGACCTGTTCATGCCCCTCATCGAGAGCGTGAGCGAACTGGCGAAGAGAGAATACCCGGCCGGGGACGAGGGTGACGTCTCGGTCAGGGTTATCGCCGACCACATCAGGGCCGTGACCTTCCTCGTCGGCGACGGCGTCACTCCGGCCAACGACGGGCGGGGCTACGTCCTGCGCCGCCTCATCCGAAGGGCCTACCGGCAGGGGAACCTCATCGGCATCGACCGGCCCTTTCTCTACGGGCTCGTCGGCAGAGTCGGCGACATCATGAAGGACGCCTATCCGGAGCTCTTGGCCTCGATCGAATATATCTCCAAGGTCTGTCTCTCCGAAGAGGAACGGTTCGCGTTCACGCTCTCCTCGGGCCTGCGCTATTTCGACCAGGTCGTCCGGGAAACGCGTGACCAGGGCGGCACGGTCCTGCCTGGCGACAGGGTTTTCAAACTCTACGACACCTTCGGCTTTCCCCTTGACCTGTCGCAGGAACTGGCCCGGGAAAAAGCACTGACCGTCGACGAGCCAGGCTTCGGCCGGGAGCTCGAGGAACAGAAACAGAGAGCCCGGCTCTCCTGGAAAGGCGAGGCCAAGCGGAAGGAGAAACGGGCCTACGAGGAGTTCAAGGACCTCAGGGTCCGCTCCCTGGTCCATGAGGCCGGGGAACTCTGTGACGTCCGTGTGATCGGCCTGCTTAAAGACGGTCGCAGGGCCGAGGTCCTCCGGGCCGGCGAGACCGGCGAGGTTATCCTCGATGAAACGCCGTTCTACGCCGAAGCGGGCGGCCAGGTCGGCGACACCGGGTCGCTCAAAGGGGCTCGGTTCTCGGCCATCGTCGAGAACGCGTTCTCGATCATGCCCGAGATCATCGCCCACGGCGTCAAGGTCCTTTCCGGAGAAGTGCGCGAAGGCGATCGTATCGACGCCGCGGCCGACCTCACGCGCCGGCAAGCGATTTCGAACAACCACACGGCGACTCACCTCCTACACGCGGCCCTCCGGCAGGTCCTGGGCGATCACATCAAGCAGGCCGGCTCGCTCGTCGCGCCGACGCGCCTCCGCTTCGATTTCACCCACTTCGCCGCCCTCTCGCGCGAGGAGGTCAGGCGGGTCGAAGAGATCGTCAACGAGAAGGTCCGGGCAGACATCCCCCTTGAGACGCGAACGACGAGCCTCGAAGAGGGCATCGGTGAGGGGGCCATGGCCATTTTTGAGGAAAAATACGGGGAAACCGTCCGAGTGGTCGGGATCGGCGACTTCAGCAAGGAACTTTGCGGCGGCGTCCATGTCCGCGCTACGGGCGAGATCGGGATGTTCAAGATCCTGTCCGAGACGAGTATCGCCTCGGGCATGCGCAGGATAGAAGCCGTAACGGGCGAGGGGGCTTATCGCTACGTCCGGGACCTCGAAGACTTGGTAGCCGGCCTCGAGAAGGGTCTGGGCGTCTCGCGGAAGGACCTTCCGGCGAGGGTCGAAAAGATCCTGGCGCGGGCCGAAGAGCTCGAAAAGGAAACGAAGGCCCTGCGTAAAAAATTGCTGGCCGGCGGAGTCGCTCAAACAATTTCGGGTGCGGGAGGGATCTCTTCGGGTGAGGCGTTTGGCACGTCCACGGTCAAAGGCATCGCGGTTCACGTCCAGAGGATTGACGTTCTAACGATCACCGAGCTCCGCGACATGGCCGACTCCCTGAAGCAGAAGATGGCGAGCGGCGTCGTCGTCCTCGGCGGTGTCAGCGGGGACAAGGCCTTTGTCGTCGCGTCCGTGACCAAGGACCTGACCGCCCGCATCCAGGCCGGCGCGCTCATCAAGGAGATCGCCCCGATCATCGGCGGGGGAGGGGGGGGCCGGCCCGATTTTGCCCAGTCCGGCGGGCCGAGCACCGGCGAGCTCGACAAGGCCCTGGAAATCGTCCCGGCCCTCGTTGAACGCCTGGCCGCCTGACCCCCTAATATCACCCCCGGCGGGGATTGCCAAACGGGATGCATTTTGCCATGATAAGGGCCGAAGGGCGATGAAGACCATCAAGAAGGGATTTGCGGCTTTCCTCCTGCTGGCCCTCGCGCCCTGCGTCTTCTCGGCCACCGCAGCCGACCTTCGCAAGCTCTACGACCCGATCATCAAGAAGGTCGCCGGGAAATACAAGATCGACCCGGCGCTTGTCCACGTCATCATCCGGGCGGAATCGAACTACGACAGCTTCGCCATTTCGGACAAAGGGGCCATGGGCTTGATGCAGCTGATGCCCGCGACGGCCAGGCAATACGGAGTGAACAACGTTTTCGACTCGGCCCAGAATATCGAAGGCGGCATCCGCTACCTCGGGGATTTGGTCAAACTCTACGACGGCCAGACCCGGCTCGTCCTCGCGGCCTACAACGCGGGTCAGGAGGCGGTCAGGAAGTACAAGGGCATCCCGCCTTATCCAGAGACAAAAGCTTATATCGCCGGGATCATGCGGACGTACAAGAAGCCTTCCGTCCGGACAAGCAATCCCGTCTACGGAGGTTACGACGCCTCCGGCAAGTACCTCGTGACCACGGACCCGAGCCTCATCCGGGTCAAGAAAGATTGAAGGCCGTCCTGGTCAATAATGTTCAGATATTTCGCGGAAGTGTGGCTCCGAGGCGCTCCGCCCCGCTTCTGCCGATAGCTCCCCGCCGGTCAGCGGACGGGCCGGAGGTAACCCTTGATCAGCAGGTTCCGGGGGATGATCTCGAACGTCGCCGGGAGCCGGCCGAGCTGATCTCCGTCGAGTTCTAGCAGAACGTCCTCGTTGTCCTCCGGCCAGGCTTCGACCTTGCTTCCCCGGACGACGGTGACCTTCGGATGCGTGATGTGGCTGCCGTTCATGAGCTTCCAGCCGTGGCGGCAGAACTCGAAGAACTTGAACCCCCGGACGAGGACGGTGTCGAAGAGCCCATCATCGAGCCGCGCCCCGGGCGCGACCTTCATGCCCTTGCCGAAGATCTTGCCGTTGGCCACGGCCCCGATGAGATACTCGCCTTCCGGCAGGTCTTTTCCGTCCACCCGGATCCTGACGCGCTTGTTCTTGTATTGGACCATCGTCGTGATCAGGCAGCGGACATACGACGAGGCCTTACGCTGGAGCCGCCGCTCGGTGACCCGGCGGACGACCTCTCCGCCCAGCCCGAAATCGGCGACGTTGAGGAAGAAGCGGTCTTCTTCCCCGCCGGAGTTCGAGCGGAAACGGACCTTGCCGACGTCCATCAGCACGGACGGGGCTTCCGAGATCACCTTCAGGGCATCCTTCAGCCCGGCCGGGATGTTCAGGCTCTTGATGAGGTCGCAGCCGGTCCCCGAGGGAACGACGCCCAGTGTGGTCTCCGGGTTGATGATCCTCCGGTCCTCGAAAAAACCGTTGGCGATCTCGTTCATCGTCCCGTCGCCGCCGACGCCGATGACGAGCTCGGTCCCGTCCTTGATGGCCTGCCGGGCCAGGTCGGTGGCGTGCAGGGGCTTCTCCGTGAACTCGAACTTAAACTCCCGGATGAAGCTTTTCAGTCCGTCACGGATCTCCCCCCAGCGTTTCCGCGTCCGGCCCCGGTTCGATTCGGGGTTGACGATGACCTGTGTCTTAAATCGCATTGGCAGGTCCAGGAGGTGGTGGCAATGGGACCGCGGGCGGGGATGCCTGGGGGTTCTTACGTCCGAAGAGGGACACTCCGATGATCCCGCCGAGGACGCCCACCACGGTGAAGAGCGCAGCCGAGAAGAACAGACCCAGGAGGAACCAACCCGGCGTCAGGGGGTTCGAGCTGCCGTTGAGGAAGCCATCCAGGCTGGCGGGCATTTCCTGGCCGAACTCGGAAAATTTATCGATGATCCGCCGGGCCAGCGCCATATTATAAGGCTGAAGGGGGATCTTCACGATCGTGTCGACCACGGCGGCGACGATGCCGGTGAGGGCGCCGACGATGGCCCCGTCGCCAGCGGTCAAGACGCCGACCGTGTTCTTGGCCAGGAGCTTGACGGCCATCGCGGCGCCGCCGACGATCCAAAGGCAGCAAAGGCAGTTCCCAGCGCTGACGATGGGGAGGCCCGACAGGACACCGGCGACGGCGCCGGCGATGAGGGCGGGCCGGAAGTATTCAGGCTTCTTCTGATCCATTGCGCCTCCTTGAGCTGCCGGGGCCCTATTTTACGTCGTTTGCCCGGATTTTTTCAAGTGCCAAGCCGGCGGCCCTTCTTCGCCTTGCGAGAAAGAGGTCGGAGAGGCCGGTCACGAAATAGAAGGGCAGGACCGTCCCCCAAACGGCCCCGGTGGCGAAGCGGACGGCGATGGGGCTCGCCCAGATCCCCAGGAGCCCCGCCGCCCCGTCCAGGGCCATCGGCAGGGTCATCGGCAGAAAAACGCGGATGGACGGGAGCTCGATCTTCGAAAAGCCGCGGATGAACGGATAGAAAATGAGTCCGGCCGCGAATCCCGTGTAGATCCCCAGGCAACGGCCACAGACGGCGAGCGGATGGCCGTGGAAAGTCAAACACCGTCCCGGGATCTGATGGCAAATGGGCGCAAACAGGGCGTAAAAAAGGCGCGCCGCCCCGGCCGACCCCCGGGCGGCAAGCGCGGGGGCCAGGAATATCAAAAAGAGCCATATCGCGGTGCCGGCGGCGGTCCAGAGAAATACGGTGAGGACGGTCCGCGATATTCCGGGGCGCGACATGGGCCGTATTGTACCATGGAAGCCAGGGCCCGGCGATGCCGGGGAATTTCCAATTGACAGGAGTGGATGTCCTTGAGTAAATTAGGGTCATCCGAGTTGTAAAATTTCCTTTGGATTGGATAGGAGGACGCGATGACCGGATTCCGGAAGAGTTCCCTGGTTCTGATCTGTTCTATCATTCTGGCCTCTTCATGGGGGTTCTCCCAGACAGAGGAGGCGAACAGCGTCCTTGGACAGGCCGGTGGCGGCGTTCTGACGATCATCGGCTACGGTGCCGACAAGGCCGAGATCGCCAATTCCCGAGGGTCGGCCTTAGCCCTGGCTGAGGACGTTATCGTTACGGCCTATCACGTCATCGCCCAGGCGTTCGATTTCGAGGCCGTCAACGTCAAGGGGAAGAAGGTCAAGATCGAGGGCGTCCTCGGTGTCGATAAAACCCATGACATCGCGCTCGTCAAGCTGAAAGGCAAGGTCCAGCCCCTGCCCCTCGGCACGATCGACAACTTGGTCGAAGGCGCGCGCATCTTCGCCATAGGCTCCAATAAGCTGGCCCAAATCATCATCGCCGAAGGCACCTTGCGCCGGGTCGTCGACATGGGGCCCGCAGGAAAGATCCTGGACATCGACATGGCCTCCGCTCCGGACGAGTTCCGCGGCGGGCCGCTCCTCGACGTCAACGGCCAGCTCGTGGGGATGCTCCTCGTCCTGGGCGACCGGGGCTTCAAGTTCGGACTGCCGATCGGAGCCCTGGCGAGCATCCCCCGGACGGGGAAGGTCGTCGAATTCAAATCCTGGCCCCATGAGAATTATTTCGAGACGGTCGAAGGGAATGTCTTCGCGGGGCTGGCGGCGGTCGCCCTCGACGATCAGATGACGGCCCGGCTCTACTTGGAGAAGGCGGTCACGCTCGATCCTTCCTATATCGATGGGTATTTGGAACTTGCCGATATCTACGCCAAGCAACGCGACTATGCCGCGGCCGCCGCGGCTTACAAGAAGGTGACCGAACTCGACGCCTCTCGGGCCGACGCCTTTTACGGGATGGGCTCCGTCCTGACGAAACAGGCGAAGTTCAAGGAAGCGGCCGAAGCCCTGGAAAAGGCTGTCGCCTTGAACGTCGACAACAAGCAGGTCCAGTTCGATCTGGGGACGGCCTACGAGGAGCTCCGGGAGTTCGAAAAGGCCGCCGGGGCCTACGAGAAGTTCACCGCCCTCGCTCCGGCCGGTTCATGGAACGCTTACCTGCACCTGGGGATCTGCCGGACGAATCTCGGCCAGTTCGATGCGGCCATCGCCGCCCTCCAAGAGGCCCAGAAGGGCCAGCCCAAGGACATCAATGTCAATCTCAAACTGGCCGAGGCCTACGAGAAGGCCGGCCAGTTTGAGAAGGCCGAGGCGGTTTACAACATCATGGCCGAGATCAATCCGCCCGAAGCCAAGACCTACTATCGCCAGGCCTTCCGGATCTACGATGTCGCCGGGAAATACGAGCTGGCCATCAAGCCGGCCAAGAAGATCATAGACCTCGAACCGAAGGACGAGATGAACCACTACTACCTCGGGCTTACATATTTCAAGCTTCAGAAATACGATGAGGCCATCGCCGCTTTTGAGCAGGGGCTGGCTGTCAAGCCGGATTTCCCCCATGCCTGGTTCCAGATCGGTTCCGCTTATTTCAACCAGAAAAAATACAAGGAGGCCGTGGCCGCCTACAAGAAATACGCCGAGCTCACCCCGGACGACCCGTCGGGGTGGCTGAGCATCGGGGTTTGCTACATGCAGCTCAAGGATCACGAGGCCGCCCTGGAGCCTCTGAAAAAGTGCGTCGAGCTGAAGCCCGACAACCCGGTGGCCTGGTTTAACCTGGCCATCGTCTATATCAACCTCAAGGACAACTTCAGCGCCAAGGAGGTCTACAACAAGCTAGTCACCTTGGACCCGACCCTCGCGGAAAGGCTGAAAAAGTACCTCCGCTGAAGGGTTCCCGTCGGAAAATTGACAGGGCTGGACTTCGGGCCTAGAATAGAGTTTCGGTCGGCAGCCCCGCAAATTGTTCATTCGACGAAAAATGGATCGAGAAGAAAGGGCAGATGGCGGAATTGGCAGACGCGCTAGGCTTAGGACCTAGTTCCTGATGAAGGAGTGCGGGTTCGAGTCCCGCTCTGCCTACTGATGTCCGGACCCACAACTCACCGAGAGGAAGAGAAGAAGAGATGAACGCACCAGGAAGGCAGAGCCGGCTCATAGATGTCAGCCCGAGCCGCAAGGAGATCGAGCTCGAGATCCCTCCCGACGAGGTCCTGAAAGAATACGAGAAGATCCTCGGCGAATACGCCGGCAGGGTCAAGCTCTCCGGTTTTCGCCAGGGCCACGCGCCCCGGGAGATGGTCCGCAGCCTCTTCGATCACGATATCAAGCACGATGTCTACGATTCCCTTATTCCCCGCGTGCTCGAAGAGGAATTGAGGGGGCTCCAGCTCAATCCCGTCAACGTGCCGGTCCTCCGGGACCTGAAACATGAGGAGGGACAGCTCTTGCGGTGCACGGCGGCCTTTGAGGTCCTCCCGGGTTTTGAGCTTCCCGATTACCGGACGATCCAGGTCTCCGGGCGGACGTCCGAGGTCGGCGAAGAGGATGTCGATAAGATCCTCGAGGACATCCGGGCGAGGGCTGCCGAATATGTGCCGGTCGAGGGCAGGGGAGTGGGGGACGGGGACTATGCCGTGGTCGAGATGCAGGGCCGGGACAAGCGGACGAACCGCCTCCTGCCCGTCGAAAAAGCCGTCGTTCTGGCCGGCCACGCTGAAAACGAGCCCGCCCTGAACAAGACGATCACGGGCATGAAGGCGGGCGAGGAGGGCGCATTCGAAGTCGCGTATCCGAAGGACCACGCCAACCGGCGCGTGGCCGGGAAGGAGATCGCCTACAGGCTGAAGGTCAGAGAGGTCAAGGAGAAGAAGGTCCCTGAGCTCAACGATGAATTCGCCCGGACTGTCGGGACGCCCGAGGGCCTCAAGGAGCTTCGCGAGAAAATCCGCAAGGAGCTCGTAGAGGGCCGGGAGAAGGCCGGGCGGAACGAAACGGCTTCAGCGGTCCTGGCTGAGGTCGCCAAGCGGATTTCCCTGGAATTGCCCGAATCCGTGGTCGAGCAGGAATCCCTGGCCATCCTGAAGCGGTTCCTTTCCGCCTCCCGGGACAGGCGTATCTCCCCGGAGGCCCTCGAGGGGCTGAAGGCCCAGGCCCGGCGCCAAGCTGAAGATCACCTGAAAAACCATTTGATCCTCGAGAAGATCGCTAAAAAAGAGGGTTTTGGGGTCACCGAAGAGGAGGTCCAGGCGGAAATCCAGGACCTGGCCCGGGCCAATCACGTGTCCGAACCCTACCTGGCGGACATGCTCAAACAGGAGGAGCGCCGGGAAGAGCTCGTCGAGACCCTTCTCTTCCGGAAGACGGTTGACTTTCTAGTGAAAACGGCTATAATTAGTTGACCAAGGTTCAATACTCGCGACTCTCGAGAGCGCGTCAGATCACCGATAAAACGGCTCAATTCTAAACGCCGCGTGATTAGCGTACGCTTAAGCTGGCCGGGGGCCCCTGGAGGGCCCGGAGCGTAAACCATGCAGGATTCCAACGAACACACCGAGGTCCTGAGGAACATCCCCCTCATTCCGTTGAGGGATCTTGTCGTCTTCCCCGCGACCCTTGTCCCATTCATCGTCGGGCGCTCTTCCAGTATCCAGGCGCTGGAGAAGGCCGCGGAGAAAGACAAAATGATCTTTCTGGCCGCCCAGATGGATGCGTCGATCGACAATCCGACGCCCAAAGACATCTACTCGGTCGGCGTCACGGCCAAGATCATCCGGACCATCAAGAGCGACGACCGCAACATGAAGGTCATCGTCGAGGGGAAAAGCCGGGCCCGGGTCGTGGAGTACCTCAGCACGTACCCCTACTACCAGATCCTGGCCAAGGTCGTCAAGGAGGTCGAGGACCACGTCCCCGAGTCCCGCGAGCTGCTGAAGCGGGTCCTGGCCCTGTTCGAGGATTACCTCAAGCTCAACCAGAACACCAACTTGGATTCGATCATCCCCGCCCTGAGGGAGAACACTCCGGAGCGGATCTCTGACATCATCGCCTCCCACGTCTACATGCCTCTCGAAGAGAAACAGAACTTGCTCGAGACGGTCAACAGCTTCGAAAGGCTGAGGCGGCTCAACTACGTCCTGGAGAACGAGATCCTGAAGATCCACACCTCTTTCCAAAAGGACCCCCAACGGGCCTCCCGACGTCGTCCGGGGCTGAAAGAACAGCCGTCCGGACAGAGGAGCGGATTCCCGGCCGGGTCGCCAAGTTTCCGCAAGGAAGACCAGCCCAACGAGGTCGAAGAGCTGCGGCAGAAGGTGGCCAAGGCCAAGATGCCCCAGGATGCCGAGGAGAAAGCCTACAAGGAGATCGAGCGGCTGGAATCCATGCCGCCCATGTCGGCCGAGGCCACGGTCAGCCGGAACTACCTGGATTGGCTCATCTCCATGCCTTGGAACAAGAAATCAAGAGAAAAACGGGAGCTCAAGGAAGCCGAGCGGATCCTCAACGAGGATCATCACGGCCTGGAGAAGGTCAAGGAGCGCATCTCCGAATACCTGTCCATCCGCCAGTTGGTGAAGAACCCGAAGGGGGTCATCCTGGGGCTCATAGGGCCGCCCGGCGTCGGGAAGAGCTCGCTCGGAAAATCCATCGCCCGGGCCACGGGCCGGAAATTCGTCCGCCTCTCCCTGGGCGGCGTCCGCGACGAAGCGGAGATCCGGGGACACCGCCGGACCTATATCGGCGCCTACCCGGGGCGCATTATCCAGATGATCAAGCGCAGCGGAACGAAGAACCCTGTTTTCCTCCTGGACGAAGTCGACAAGATGAGCATGGATTTCCGGGGTGATCCGGCCTCCGCCTTGATGGAGGTCCTCGACCCCGAGCAGAACAGCACGTTCCTCGACCATTACATCGACACCGATTTCGACCTGTCCCAGGTCATGTTCATCGTCACGGCCAACATGATCGACCCCGTCCCCAAGCCCCTGCTCGACCGGATGGAAATCATCCGCCTCCCGGGCTATACGGAGGACGAGAAGGCCGAGATCGCCAAGCGGTTCCTCCTGCCCAAGCAGATGGCCGCCCACGGGCTGACCGAGGAGAACATCAAGATCACCGATCACGCCCTGCTCAAGCTCATCCGCGGCTACACCCGCGAGGCCGGCGTCCGGAACCTCGAGCGGGAGCTGACCACGATCTGCCGTAAGATCGTCAAGCGGGTCGTCGAGCAGGGCAAGGACCACAAGGAGAAGATCACCCCCAAGAACCTCGAGGGGTACCTGGGCATTCCCAAGTTCCGCCGGTCCGAGTTCGATAAGAAGGACGAGGTCGGGGTCAGCACGGGCATGGCCTGGACGGAATTCGGCGGGGAACTCCTGAGGTTCGAGGCGACCAAGATCCACGGCAAGGGCAATTTCACCCTGACCGGACAGCTCGGCGAGATCATGCAAGAGTCCGCCCAGACGGCCTTCTCCTTCGTCCGGGGGAAGATATACGAGCTTGACATCACCCGGGACCTCCACCGGAATTACGATATCCACATTCACGTTCCCGAGGGCGCCACCCCCAAGGAAGGTCCCTCGGCGGGGATCACCATCGCCACCGCCATCATTTCGCTTCTGACCGACATCCCGGTCAGCAAGAAGGTGGCCATGAGCGGCGAGATCACCCTGAAGGGCAAGATCCTGCCCGTGGGCGGGATCAAGGAAAAGCTGCTGGCGGCTTATCGGGAAGGCATTCGCGAGGCCATCCTTCCCCTCGACAACCAGCCCGACCTGAAGGACCTCCCCAAGTCCATCAAGACGGGGATGGCCATCCATCTTGTCGAGACGATGGACGACGTCCTGAAATTCGCCCTGACCCGCGAACTGCCGAAGAAACCCACCGAGGCCCGGGACAAGAAGGCCTCCGCCGCCGAGGCGGAGCGGCCGGCGGCCCGTAAGGTGGAGGACGAAGCGGCCAAAGAACCGCCCCTGACCAACTGAACCCGTTTTGACCGATTGACCTATATCGCCAATCCAATTTGGGAGAAGAGCCTCACATGGTGACGAAAAAGAACGACATTGAAATGAATCCTAACCGGGAGTACAACCTGGTCGAGCTCGAGGAGAATAACATCGCGGCCCTGAAGAAGTTCGCTTTGGGCATGGGCATGGAGGAGAAGGAGGCTGAAGACCCGAGCAAGCACCACCTGGTCTTCAAGATCTTGGAGGCCCAGGCCAAGAAACAGGGCCTGCTTTTCTCGGAAGGCGTCCTCGAATGCTTGGAAGACGGTTTTGGTTTCCTGCGGGCTCCGGAATTCAGCTACTTGCCCAGTCAGGACGACATCTACGTTTCGCCGTCGCAGATCCGGAAGTTCCAGCTCCGGACCGGCGATACGATCTCGGGCGTCGTCCGGGCCCCCAAGAACGGCGAGAAATACTTCGCCTTGATCAGGATCGAGGCGGTCAACTTCCTGCACCCCGACGTTATCATCGAGGAGCGGCGGAATATCCATTTCGAGAGCCTGACGCCGCTTTACCCCTTCGAGATGATCAAGCTCCAGGATGGCAACCCCAAAAACATGAACGCCCGGGTCATGGAGCTCTTGACACCTATCGGCAAAGGCCAGCGCGGCCTGATCGTTTCGCCCCCCCGGGCCGGCAAGACGACCATCCTCAAGACGATCGCCAAGTCCATCGAAAAGAACCACCCGGAGATTTTCCTCATCGTTCTACTCATAGCCGAGCGGCCCGAGGAAGTCACGGATTTCAAGCGCAGCGTCAACGGCGAGGTCGTCGCTTCGACCTTCGATGAGCCGCCGACGCGCAACGCCCAGGTCGCCAACATCGTCCTGGAGAAGGCCAAGCGTCTCGTCGAGATCAAGCGGGACGTCGTCATCCTCCTCGATTCGATCACCCGGCTGGCCCGGGCCCACAATGCCATCGTCCCGCCCTCGGGCAAGGTCCTCTCGGGCGGTATCGACGCCAACGCCCTGCACAAACCCAAGAAGTTCTTCGGCTCGGCCCGCAAGATCGAGGAGGGCGGCAGCCTGACCATCCTGGCCACGGCCCTGGTCGACACGGGCAGCCGGATGGACGAGGTCATCTTCGAGGAGTTCAAGGGCACCGGCAACATGGAGATCAACCTCGACCGCCGGCTCGTTGACAAGAGGGTCTTCCCGGCCATAGACATCAGCCGGTCCGGCACGCGCAAGGAGGAGCTCCTCATCGAGGAACTCGACCTCAACCGGATCTGGATCCTGCGCAAGGTGCTCAGCCAGATGAACGAGGTTGAAGCCGTCGAGCTCCTCATCGACAAGCTCAGCAAGACCAAGGTCAACCAGGACTTCCTCAACGCCATGAGCAAGGGCATGTAAGGGGCCCGCACCGTGAGAACCCTAGGCCTCATCGGAGGCATGACCTGGCATTCGACGGTCGACTACTACCGGCTCATCAACGCGGGCGTCCAGGAGAAGTTGGGGGGCTCCCACTCGGCCGACCTGCTGCTTCTCTCGATCGACTTCGAGCCGATCGAAGACATGCAGGGGAGGGGTGATTGGGCCGGGATGGGGAAGCTAATGGGTGAGTGGGCCCGCCGTCTTGAGGCCGCCGGGGCGGAAGGCTTGGTCATTTGTGCGAACACCATGCACAGGCTCGCCGAAAGCGTGGCCGGGGCCGTGTCCATCCCGCTCATCCACATCGCCGACGCGACCGCCGTCGCGGTCACGAAAAAAGGGCTGGCGACGGTCGGCCTGCTGGGCACCAGATACACTATGGAATTGGACTTCTACCGCGGCCGGCTCGAAAAAACGCACGGCTTGAAGGTCATCATCCCCGAAGAGCCCGGCCGGACGGCGGTCCACGACATCATCTACAAGGAACTGGCCTTCGGCGACATTCGCGACGGGTCGCGGCGGACGTACGTCGCGATCATCGAGGACCTGAAGAAGCGCGGGGCGCAGGGCGTCATCCTTGGCTGCACCGAGATTCCGTTGTTGATCAAGGCCGCGGACAGCCCCATCCCGGTTTTCGATACGACCGCCCTGCACGCCGCTGCGGCCGTCGAATTCGCCCTTTCCCGCTGAGCCTGTCCCGGACCGGGGCCCGTGGGCCAACCCCCGTCCAGCCGTTCTGTCACTATGATAGGGCAGATGCGTGCGGTGCGAAAGCAGATCCTTCCATCCTACTCCTCCATCCCCCACGTCCGGCGCACGGTCGAGGCATCGCCACCGTCGTAAACGATCCGCCCTGCGTCAAGCGCGATGAAGCGGTGGCAGAAACGCACGGCGAAATCGAGGTCGTGGGTGGCGACAAGCATGGCCGCGTCGAGCCGATCGAGGAGCCGCGCCAGGGCCAGCCTCCCCGGCGGGTCGAGTCCTGCCGAAGGCTCGTCGAGGAGGAGAAGGGGCGGCTTGGTGACGAGCGCGCCCGCGAGCGCCACGCGCTGTTTCTGGCCGTGCGAAAGGTTATGGAGCGGCCATTCGGCGAGCCTTCCGACGCCGAGATCGCCGAGCGCCTCGGCCGCCCGGCGATACGCTTCCGTTCGCGCCTCACCCCGCCGCAACAGGCCGAAGGCCGCATCCTCGATCACCTTGGGAAAGAGAAGCTGGTCCTCGGGAACATTGAACAGGAAACCGACTTTCCCGCGAACCTCGGCCGCCGTGCGCTTCGCGACGGGCGTTCCGCAGACACGGATCCCGCCCTCGTGCCCGATGAGCCCGACCGCGGCCATGAGGAGCGTCGTTTTGCCCGAGCCGTTGAGCCCGACGAGGGCCGCCCGCTCCCGGGCGGCAAGCGAGAACGCTACGTCCGCAAGGACCGGAGCCGTGTCCGGCCCATAACGGACGGTCACGCCGTCAAAAACAAGCGCCTGTTCACAGCTCATCCGATCCACCTCCAACGAAGCGCCGCGGCCAGCGCCAGGACCCCGAGGTTCACGATGATCACCGCGACGTCGGCCGCCTCGAGCGCCGCTCGCCCTAAGACTCGCAGGTCGGTTTCAGCGTAACCTCTGAGTTCCATGGCTGCGGCCACACGGTCGGCGCGATCGATGATTCTCGGAAGCCAGACGCGCGGAAGCGAAGCCAGCACGCGCAGAGCGGCCTTCCCTCCACCCGAGCGCCCGCGCACCGCCACGGCGGCGGCCACGCGTTCTGTTTCGGCGAGGAGCTCGGCCGTTTGATGAACGATTTGAATAAGGACGGCCGAGATGACCCGCGGGACCGGAAGCGCGAGGAGGCCGCGGCGCAGGTCGCTCGCGCTGAGCGCGGTCACGGTCGCCGCCGTAACCAGCATTCCGGACATGCCGTGCAGGAACACGTCCCAAGGCGCGGCGAACCGCCCTTTCACGAGCAGGGGCACAAGGAGGAAGAAGGGCAGAAACATCGCCAGGCCCAGGAAGGCGAATGATCGCGCCGCTCGCCGCGGCATGCCGCAGGCGGCGATCCAGCCGAGGGTTGTCGCCGCGACAAGGATGATCCCCGGGACGGTCCCGGCCGGGGCCGCCATGCAGGCGGCGAAAAGGATCGCGCCGGCCAGGATCCGGCTCTGAGGCGCGAGCCGGCCCGCCGGCCCGCGGCCGCATCCCCACATGTCGTGCCAGGGCGTCCGCATGACCGCTCGACTCTCCTTCCGACTTCGTTTACTTTCTCCCGCGCCCTTCGCGGACCGCGGTGACCAGATAGCGCTCCTCCTCGTCGATCGCCGTCGTCACTCGGAAGCCGCACCGCGAGAGCAGGTCCGCTGTTTCACCCGCTGGAGGAAGGAGATCGTGATGGATGGGTTCGCCGGCCGAGGCATGGACCTCATTGATCTTGCGGCGCGACGATAGATGCCAGACGTGGAGGACGCACCCGGGCTTGAGCACCCGGCCGAGCTCGCGGGCTGCCGCCTTCCGATCGTCGACGTGCGGCCAGACGGAAAAGCAGATCGCCCGGTCGCACGACGAATCCGGAATTGGCAAACGCCGGACGTCGGCAACATGCCATTCGACCCGCGCGTCCCGGATCTTGCGCCGCGCTTCCTCGATCATTCGGGGAGCGACGTCGACGGCCGTGACCCGCCCCGCAGGCGAAAGCCTCGCCAGGAGAGCCAGGGTCAGGTTGCCGGTCCCGCAGCCGACGTCGAGGACGGTCTCCTCCGGACCGACGCCGAGCTCCTCGATCCCCGCGGCGAGTTTCGCGGCCAGCGCCGGCAGGTCTTCCCAGCTGTCCCACTTCTCCGCGATGCCGTCGAAAAACGCGGCTTTGGGGGCATCACTGACAGAGGGGCTCGTCCGGACGGCCGTCCGACCGCGGCCCCTGCGCAGTCTTGCCACGGGCGGAATGACCACGATCATTAAAACGATTCCTGGCCACCCGGCCAAGAGCGACAATCCGGCCATGAATCCCGCGGGAAGCTTGATCGCCAATGAAAAGGCATAGACGAGCGCGACATACAGCGCGCGGCCGAAGAGAAGGACGGGCACGAGGACGGGCCATTCATTGGCATTCGGCCGCCGCATCACGACGGCCGCGATCAGGGCCGACATGACCGCGAGCTCGAGCGACATAAAGACCGCCACCGGCGGGTAGAACGGCGGCATGCCAGTCACGGCACCTGAAAGGATCGGCACCACGAGGGCCGTCACTGCGGCCGGAAGCGGACGAACGAAAAAAGCCAGGGTCATGAGCGGCAGGTACATCGGCATGAACACGTGGCCGAGGCGCACCAAATGGAAGATGACGGGACAAAGAAGCGCCGCGGCCCCAAACAGACCGCAATAGGCGAGATCGCGCGCCGAGAGACGGTATTTCATCGAATCACCCAGACCTTTGCATTTCGGGCTGCCGCCGATACCCTGTTGTGCACGGCATCGAGCGAACTCCAGGAATCCAGCCGGGCCGAGCGCAGGAAAGCCCTGTCGGCCGCGATCTCGGCCGGCGTTCCCGTGCGGACGATCATTCCATCGAGAAGGACAGCGATCCGGTCGCGAGACAGCCAGGGCGGGAAGGATCTGCCGGGAGACCAGGAGGACGGTCGCCTCAAGCCCATCGAATAGACCCGTCAGGCCCTCAACTAGGGCGGGGATTTTGATGATGCGCGAGGCCTGCGTTTGGTTCATCGAGGGGTTGCTTAAGTAGCACGTATGATATATTACGTAACACGACGATTCTACGGCCAACCTCCTCCGATGTCAAGCTCCGGAATACCCCGCTTCCGGCGTACGAGGATGATCGCAAAACGCTGGCCGGCAGGTTCGCCGGCGCCTGGGATTTCTCGCGGTTCCGATCTGGGCGATGGCGTTAGCCGAGCTTTTTGCCCGTGCTGGCCATGTTGACCGTTCCCTGGAGAACGCCCTTGACCGAGCGCAGGGAGTCGGCCAGCCGGCGGACGTCCGCGGCGCGTCCCCGGACGGCGATGATCTCCAGGCAGTGATCGTGGTCGAGATGGATGTGTTGGGTAGAAAGGATCAAATCGTGGGCGTCGTGCTGGATATCGGTGAGGCGGCTAACGAGGTCTTTTTTATTATGGTCGTAAACGAGGGTGACGGCGCCAGCGACCTCGCCGCCCGTCCGCCACTCCTCCTCGACGAGCGAGCCGCGGATGAGGTCGCGGAAGGCTTCGGACCGGCTGGCGTAGCCGCGTTCGGCGACCAGGGCGTCGAACCGGTCGAGGAGATCTTCCCCCAGCGATATCCCGAAGCGGACAAGTTTGTTCATGGACGCAGGTACTACAACCCGGAAAAAATATCACGGCCGCCCGGCCGAGTCAATGAGAACCTGCATATTATCGGAAGAATTCGGCAGCGCTGCTGCTCCTTTCGATCGGCTTCGAACCGGTCGAGGAAATGCATAATAAGGGAGATTGGGCCGGAATGGGGAAGCTCGTAGGGGAGTGGGGCCCGGCGGCCCCCTTTTCCTCTCCCGACACAACGGCAGGGCAGGGGTCCCACTCGCTCGACAAGAACTCAAGCGAAGTGCGTTGCGCCATTGTTGTGATGCGGGATTTCATTGGTTCGTCATAACTTGTATATAATCAATTAGATTCATGCAGAAAGAACTGGGATCTTATTTATACGTTCGATGGCGCAAACCCCGATTTGCAAACCTTTGCAAATCGGGGTAAAAGCGCCGCTCAGTATTAACCCTGAACATACCCCGGCCTTGCCACCGCCCTTGCCGGTCTCCAGCCCCGGCACTGCCAAGCCGGTGGAAGTGCTGCCGGTTGCCAGCACCGGCACTGCAAAGCCGGTGGCGAAGCCGGCAGGAGCGGGACTGGGAAGCCAGGCCTCGGGCTTCAGACCGGGGAGTCGAATGGGTTGATTATGTGTAGTCTGGAGGAGACTATGGGGCTCGGAATCCAGGATTTCCTCATTTGCCCAGGATATGGGCGGCGGGGATTCCCACATTCGCACAAGGATTAGGCGGGCGGGCTTTCCACAGCCTGAGGAAAATCGCAGGCTGAAGATAACAAATAGGTTCGGAGAGTGCGGCCCAATGAGTCGCATAACGGTTATTATGTCAACTAATACAAAATGGGCAAAAAGGCCCTCAATATAAAACTATAGTGTTTAAATACAACGACTTAGATATTGCTTTAGAGGCTTCTTTCGCCTTTTTGCTAGCCCTTGAGCGGCGAAGGCTCGTCCTTATTCCGGATCTGGTCGATGATCTCCTGGAGTACGGCGATGATCTCCTGCTTGGTGACAGTCTGTTTCTTGAATTCGAGCCTTAACCGGAACTTGTCGGTATCGTCGGGGACGAAATTATAGACATAGTATTTGAGTTTTTTGGTTTTTCCTTTGAGAAACTTGCCCAGATCACGTGTGTCCTCGCGCGTCAAGCGCCGGTCGACGATCTCTCGGGCCAGCTTGAGCATGTCCTCGTTGGATTTCTGCTTGGCGATCTCGATGATCGTCGTCCGGCTGAAAACGCCGGCCTCCCGGATGATGTCCCGGACATTATTGGGGATCTTGGCGATAGACAGGATCTCCGTTATCGTCGAACGGGCTTTGCCGATCTTATCCGAGATCTGCTGATGGTGGTATTGATGGATGTCGGCCAAGGCCTGGAGGCCGTCGGCCTCTTCAAAAATATCGAGATCCTTGCGCTGGAGGTTCTCGATCAGGGCGATCTCCATGGCCTCGTTATCCTCGACGTCCATGTCGATGCACGGAAGTTCCTTGAGTCCAATATTCTTGGAAGCGATGAACCGGCGTTCGCCGGCGATGATCTCGAAGCGGTGGCCCTTGGCCCGGACCAGGATGGGCTCCAGGATGCCCTTGCTTTTAATCGAGTCCTGGAGCTCTTCGATATTCCCGAGCTCACATCGGGCCTGATGGGGATTGGGGTCGATCTTATCGACGGGGATCATGCGGAGCCTTGGCCCAAGTGACCTGGAAGATATCAGGTCGACGAAATGGCCATCGTGTTTCATCCCGACCGTCTCCGGAAGTCCGGATCTTTTAGCTTTTTGCACGATGCATTATCTCCTCGGCGACTTTCTGATATTGCTCCGCCCCTCTGGAATTGGGCGCATAGGTGAATATCGATTCTTTGTAAGCCGGGCTTTCCTCGAGTTTGACGCTTTTTGAGATGTATGTTTTGAAAAGTTTTCCGGCAAAGACCTTTCTGATCCTTTCGACGACGTCGCGGGCCAGGTTCGTTCGCTTATCGAAAAGGGTGATCAAAACGCCCAGGACTTTGAGGTTGGGGTTGGCGATGCGCTTGACCTTCTCGATCGTCTCGAGCAGATCGTCCGTTCCCTCCAGACAGAGATAGGAAGATTGAATGGGTATGAGAATGTAGTTCGCCGCGACCAGCGCGTTCAGGGTGATAAGTCCGAGGGTGGGCGGCGTATCGATGAAGATGTATTGATATCTGCCCCGTATCTGTTCCAGCGCGTCCTTAAGACGGAAATGACCGTCGAATTCGCCGGCCAGCGAGGGCTCGAGCTTGGCCATGGAGATCTTCGTGATGGCGATGTCCAGACCGGGGATATTCGATCGGACGATGATGTCCTCGATCTTCTCGGTCTTGGTCATCAAGACGTCGTAAAGAGACTTTTCATATTTTCCCGGGTTAGTAACCGTCGAGATGGTGCTGTGGGCCTGCGGGTCCATGTCCAGCAGAAGGACCTTTTTGCCCATCAAGGCGATGGCCGCCGAGACATTGATCGACGTCGTCGTTTTTCCGACCCCGCCTTTCTGATTCGTTATCGCTATGATCAAGAGATTTCTCTCCCTCCAAGTTCTAATCCACGATAAGATTATTTTATAGTCCCCGGGGTGATAAAAAGCAAGAAGCAAGTTAAATATTTTTTTAAGAAGCTATGAATAAATTCGGATTACCAAAAGGGATACCGAGATTGCCTCGGAATCCCCTATCTCTATACGTGTGCCGAATGGACCTGCCTAAGCTAAAAAGAAATGTCGGCATGCCGACAATTTACGTAAAGCATTGAAATATATGGGTATTGTAGCTTATTAAATGACAATAATTTAGGCCAAAGTCTGCCGGCTTTGAGGATTATGCGGATATCATCAGAACAAAGACGGGGCGTTCATCCAGTCCGTTAATTGAGCCGAGAATTATCGCGATCTCGAAGAGATGCGAGGTTTTCAAAAAGACTTGGAGGAATAATTTCAATATTTTCGCGCATGGGCGAACAGAAATTGTGAGGGTCGCGTTCCCGTTGGGCGAACCTATTTCAGCGGGCATATAGCAATGGCTAAATAACAGATAATAATATATTTATAAAGAATATTTGTAAACTGTTGATTCTAAATACAATACGGGCTTGCCTCTTCCCTGTCGGTTAAATATGCCTCGAAACAAGTTTGCGATTGGAACAAGATGGGATTTTTCGTACAATGGAGACAACGCGACACGATCATGGCCATTGACGACGGTTCAAAAGCGGGGCTTCTCAGGCAGCTTGGCCTTCTGGATACATCTTTCCTTGTCATCGGCGCCGTGGTCGGTTCGGGGATCTTCATGACCCCCGGGCTCATTGCCGCCGGCCTCCCCTCTCCCGGTCTCCTCCTGACGGTCTGGCTGGCCGGAGGTCTCGTCACGCTTTGCGGCGCCCTTTCGTTCGCCGAACTCGGGGCCATGTACCCGCAGGCCGGCGGACAGTACGTCTACATCCGTGAAGCCTACGGCTCGACCGCGGCTTTTCTATTCGGCTGGGCCTTTTTCGGTTTCATCATGTGCGGCGGCTTGGCGGCCCTGGCCGTGGCCTTCGCCGAGTTCCTGGGCTCGTTCGTGCCGCAGCTCTCGATGGGCCAGATCCTTTTCAGGGTCGAAGCGGCCGGATTCGCCTACAGGCTCTCGGCCGGACAGGTTGTCGCCGCCCTGTCGATCCTGGCCCTGACGTTCGTCAATTCCTTCGGCATCCGCTCCGGCGCCGTGGTTCAAAACCTGCTGACGGTTTTTCGTCTCGGCACCGTCGCCGCACTCGTCGGCCTGGGTGTCCTCTTCGGTGTCAAGGCGGGCGGCGTGAATTTCCATCCCCTGTTCCCTCCGGGCCCGGCCTTCCCCGCTGTCCTCAAGCCGCTCGGATTGGCCCTCGTGGCCGTCTTTTGGACCTACGACGGCTGGTACTCGGTCAACTGCACGGCTGAGGAGATAAAGGACCCGGAACGCACCATCCCCCGCGGCCTGATACTGGGCGTCCTGGCCGTCACCATCATCTATGTCTTGGTCAACCTCGTCTACCTGCTGGCCCTTCCCATCGAAAAGATCGGCGGGGTCGTCCGTGTCGGCGAACTGGCCGCTTCGGCTCTTTTCGGCGGCGGCGGAGCCGCCTTGTTCTCGGCCCTGGTCATGGTCTCGGTCTTCGGCTGTCTGAACGCCAACGTCCTCTTCGGTTCCCGCGTTTTCTACGCCATGGCCCGGGACGGGCATTTTTTCCGGGCCATGGGCCGGCTGGGCGCGCGGAGCAGGGTCCCCATCGGGGCCCTTTGGGGTCAGGCCGCCTGGTCCGCCCTGCTCTGCTTATCGGGGACCTACCAATCACTCTACGAATACATGGTTTTCGCCCTCCTCCTCTTTTTCGCGGCGACAGGGCTGGCCGTCTTTGTTCTCAGGCACAAAAGCCCGGGGACGCCCCGTCCCTACCGGACCTGGGGATATCCCGCCGTTCCCCTGATCTTCATCGTCATGTGCCTGGCCGTATTTTTAAGCATCGTCTTGTCCCAGCCGCTCAAATCAGCGGCCGGGGCCGGGCTTCTCGTGGCGGGATTCCCCGTCTACCTGGTCTGGAAGAGCCGTGGCGGCCGCAACCCGTCCGGGGCGATAAAAAAAGATTTCCCCAGAACCTGATTTCGTTTAAGATGGTGCCATTCGAAAAGCCGAGAAGCCGATGACCAACACGTCCTTCACCGTTCAGATCCTTCCCGACGGGATCACGATCCGGGCCCGGGCCGGCGAACTTCTGTCCGACGTCCTCGCCCGGGCCGGGATCCCGCTCAGCCTCTACTGCGGCCAGCGGGGGATCTGCGGCAAGTGCGCCGTCCGCATCCTCAACGGCCCCCTGCCCTTCCCCGCCGCGCTCGAAGCGTCCCTTCTCGAGAACCGCAAGCTTGGAGCCGACCATCGGCTGGCCTGCTGTTATGAAGTCCGCAGCGACATTACTCTGGAAACGCTCCCCGGGTCGCGCCTCGAAAAGATCGACGTCCTCGACACGGGGGCTTCCTCGGCGGTCTTCATCGACCCCGCCGTGAAGAAGCTTTCTTTGGTCCTGGAGAAGCCATCCCTATACTCACCTACGGCGGTAGCGGACACCATTCGGGCGGGCCTGAAGTCGCCCGGACTTGGGCTGCCCCTGGCGGTCCTGTCGAAGCTCGGCGGGCCGCTCCTGGCCGGGGGACGGCCGGCGACCGCTGTCCTCTATGACGACCGGGAGATCCTCGATATCGAACCGGACGATACCGGGAGCGAGGCCTACGGCCTGGCGGTCGACCTGGGCACGAGCACGGTCGTCGCCGAGCTCGTCGACCTAAAGACCGGAAAAGCCCTCGAGCGGGCCGCCGTGATCAACGCCCAGAATTCCTATGGCGCGGACGTCGTCTCGCGGATCACTTTCGCCTTCGAAAATCCCGAGAACCTCGGGCGCCTGAAGAACACGGTTGTCCAGCTCATCAACGACCTCGTCACAGGCATGTCCAGGCGGAGCGGGGTTCCCCGTCACCGCATCTATGACGTCGTCATCGCCGGGAACACGGCCATGAACCACATCCTTTGCGGCGTCACCGTCGACCCGCTCGCCCTCGCCCCTTTCCATGCCGTGTTCTCGAGCCTGCCGCCGCTCCCCGCCTCCGAGATCGGGTTCGCCCTTCATCCCCAGGCCCGTGTTTACATCGTGCCCAACATCAAGAGCTTCGTCGGCGGGGACATCACGGCCGGGCTCATCGCCTCGGACTTCGCCGGGAGGGCGGGGAACGAGCTCTATATCGACCTCGGAACAAACGGCGAGATCGTCCTCAAGAAGGGCCGCGAATTCGCGGCCACATCGACGGCCGCCGGCCCGGCCTTCGAAGGCATGAATGTCAGCTGCGGCATGCTGGCGGTCGCCGGGGCCATCCATCGGGCCGAATGGGACACCGGTTTCAAATTCCGCACGATCGACGACCTGCCCCCGCAGGGCGTCTGCGGGACCGGCCTGATCGACATCCTGGCCTTGGCCTTGGCCCAAGGCGTCCTCGGCCGGGACGGCCGGATCGTCGGATCGGAAAAGAAGATCCGGCTGACCGACCGCTTTTCCCTGAACCAGCAGGACGTCCGGTGTGTCCAGCTGGCCGTGGCCGCGGTCAGGAGCGGTGTGAGGCTGATGCTTCGGGAGTTCCGTGTTTCGATGGCCCAACTCGAGCGTGTCTTCGTCGCCGGAGCCTTCGGCAGCTCCCTGGATATCGGGAACGCCCAGGCCCTGGGGCTTCTGCCGGACATTCCCGAAGGCAAGGTCGTGTTCATCGGCAACGCGTCCCTGGCCGGGGCCCGCAAGCTCCTCTTGTCCCGGCCCGGCCGGACGGCCGCGGAGGTTCTGTCCGCCAAGATCGCCCACGTCTCTTTGGCTACCCGGCCGGATTTCCAGGACGAGTTCGTCCAAGCCCTCGAATTCAAGCCGTATCCCGGAGGGGAATGATGACCTTGCCTCTGCTCGCCCTCGTCAAGACCCGGACGGTTCTCCTCGACGGCGCCATGGGGACTGAGCTCATGGCCCGGGGACTTCCCTGGGGGACGGCGCCCGAAGCCTGGAATGTCGAGCGGCCCGACGTTGTCAAGGAGATCCACGGCGAATACTTCGCGGCCGGAGCGGATGTCGTCTCAACCAACAGCTTCGGGGGAAGCGCTCTGAAATTGGCCGGCCACGGGCTCGGGGACAGGACCTATGAGCTGAACCTGGCGGCGGCCCGCCTGGCCCGGGAGATCGCCCCTGCCGGACGCTACGTGGCCGGAAGCATGGGCCCCACGGGAAAGTTCCTCAAACCCCAGGGGGAATTCACCGAGGAGGACTTCGCCGCCGCTTACGCCGAACAGGCCCGCGGCCTCGCCGACGGCGGGGCGGACGTCCTGCTCATCGAGACGCAATACGATCTGCGCGAGGCCCTGACGGCGGTCCGCGGCGCGCGAAGCGTTTCCTCGCTTCCCGTCTTCGTCACCATGACCTTCAATTCGTTCCCGCGGGGTTTTTTCACTCTCATGGGAGATACCGTCGTCCGGTCGGCCGCGGAGCTCGAGAAGGAAGGCGTCGGGGCGGTGGGGGCCAACTGCACGCTGAACAGCGAACAGATGGTCGGCTGCGTCAGGGCCCTCAGGGAAGCGACGGCCTTGCCCATCATCGCCCAGGCCAACGCCGGCCAGCCGGCTATCGGTCCGGACGGCCGCGTCGGCTATTCCCAGGGCCTCGAGGACTACGTGCGTTTCGTCCTTGAGATCGTCCGGTCCGGCGCAGGCGTTGTCGGAGGCTGCTGCGGGACGAACCCGGCGTTTATCCGGGCCATGGCCCGGAAATTGAGAGAGGAGTCGTCATGATCAAGGATGAACTTTTGCGAAGCATGAACGAAGCGATCGTCGCCGGCGACAAGGGGGCCGCGGTCGCTCTGGCGGCGGACGCCGTCCGATCCGGCGCCAATCTTCTCGAGGTCATCGAGAAAGGATATGTCCCGGGCCTCCAAAAAGTCGGAGAGCTCTGGGAGCAGGGGGATTATTTCCTGCCCGAGCTCATCTCGAGCGCCGAGGCCATGAAGGCGGCCATGGCCGTCCTCGAGCCGGAGCTCGACCGGAATAAGATCGTGGCCCGGAAGGGCGGGAAAGTGGTCATCGGGACGGTCGAGGGGGACATTCACGACATCGGGAAAAACCTGGTCGCCTCGATGCTCCAGGCGGGGGGCTTCGAAGTCTTCGACCTCGGGGCCGACGTCAAGCTCGAACGGTTCGTCGAAAAGGCGGAGATCGTGGGCGCGGAGATCATCTGCCTGTCCGCCCTGCTGACGACGACCATGACCAACCAGAGGCGGCTCATCGGGCTCCTCCGCGACAAGGGCCTCAGGGACAAGTATAAGGTCCTTGTCGGCGGCGCGCCCGCCAGCCGCAAGTGGGCCGATGAGATCGGAGCGGACGGCTACGCCGAAAACGCGGTCGCCGCGGTCAAGCTGGCCCGGACCATGATCGGCCAGGGCTGAGAAGGAACCGGGCGAATGAGTCTTGGAAGAGAGAGAGGTCAGGGATGATCGAAACAAAAAGGCCTAAACTGGAACTCCTGGGCGGGGCGCTCGTCGAAAGGATCGTCGACGAGGGACTGACGCTCCTCGAAACGCAGGGCATCATGATCGAGAACGCCGAGGCGCTGCGACTTCTCGGCGACGCCGGGGCCGTCGTCGACCCGGCTTCCCAGCGGGCCCGGCTCGGCAGGAAGCTGGTCGAAGAAAGCCTGGCCTCGACGCCGTCCACGATCACGCTCTATGACCGGAGCGGCGAGAAGGCCTTCGCCGTCGGCGGCGACGAAGTCCATTTCGACCCCGGCTCCGCGGCCGTGACCCTCCTCGATCACGACACGCAGGAGGAACGCAAGGCCCGGACCGCCGATCTCGTGGAATTCTACAAACTCGTCGAAACCCTGGAGCACCTCCATTTCCAGAGCACAGGCCTGATCTCCACCGACGTCCCGGCCGAGGTCTCCGACTGCTACAGGCTCTACCTCGGGCTGTGCCTTTCGGCCAAACCGTTCGTTACCGGGACCTTCCGCGTGGAGGGTTTCCGGCCGATGAAGGATTTCCTTGTCGCCGTCCGCGGCGGAGAGGGCGAGCTTCGCCTCAAGCCGCTGGCCATTTTCGACGCGTGCCCCTCCCCTCCCCTCAAGTGGAGCAACCTGACCACGCAGAGCCTGCTCGACGCGGCCCGGGCCGGCATCCCTTCCGAGCTCATCTCCATGGGCATGACGGGGGCGACATCGCCGGCGACGATCGCCGGGACGCTCGTCCAGCACGTGGCCGAGAACCTCTGCGGTCTGGTCATATGCCAGGTCGCCGCCAAGGGCGCCCCGGTCATCTTCGGCGGCTCCCCGTCGAGCTTCGACATGAGGAAGGGGACGACCCCCATGGGGGCCATCGAGACGATGATGATCGACTCGGCCTACGGCCAGATCGGTAAGTTCCTGAAATTACCCACCCATGCCTACATGGGGCTGAGCGACGCCAAGGTCAACGACCCTCAGGCGGGGTTTGAAACGGCCCTG
>Ga0307378_10002456_pt1 | contig 28376 bp, 27 predicted proteins | sample UN1MG_FD_202238 | JGI IMG/M metagenome (GOLD analysis project Ga0307378, IMG submission 202238) | Soil microbial communities from Risofladan, Vaasa, Finland - UN-1 | ecosystem: Environmental > Terrestrial > Soil > Coastal area > Acid sulfate soil | place: Finland: Risofladan, Vaasa | collected... | reverse complement strand
TTTATTACCCTGCCAATTGTTCATACTATTCACCCTGATAGCGGAGAGCCAAATGCAGGTATGTACAGAATGCAGATATTTGATAAAAGAAGTACAGGTATGCACTGGCATCGGCATAAGACAGGGGCAAATCATTATGATGCATGGAAAATAAAAGGATTGAAAATGCCCGTATCTGTTGCTCTCGGAGGAGATCCTGTATATACCTATGCTGCTACAGCACCTTTGCCTGAAGGGATCGATGAATACCTGCTTGCCGGCTTCTTAAGGAAAAAAAGAGTACGGCTGGTGAAGTGCCTGACCAATGATATATATATACCTGAGGATGCAGATATCGTCCTGGAGGGATATGTAGATACTGCTGAAGAGCTTCACTGGGAGGGCCCATTTGGAGACCACACAGGGTACTATTCACTGGCAGATTGGTATCCTAAATTTCACATTACCTGTATCACCCACCGAAGGGATGCGGTATATCCATCAACAATTGTCGGTGTACCGCCTCAGGAAGATAGTTGGATAGGTCTGGCTACTGAGAGATTGTTCCTTTACCCAATCAGGCTCACTATTCAACCTGAAATTGCAGACATTCATGTGCCATCATTCGGTGTGGCACATAACCTGGTCCTTGTAAGTATTGAAAAGAAATATCCGGGTCAGGGTATGAAGGTTATAAATTCACTATTCGGAGCAGGACAGATGATGCTCAGCAAGTTTATCATTGTATTTGAAAAGGAGGTAAAACTAACTGACTATGACCAGGTGCTGAGTGCTATTTTCAATAATGTAGACCCTGATACTGATTTGCTGTTTACTTCCGGTCCGCTCGATGTGCTTGATCATTCCTCTGGCAAATACTCCTCCGGGGGAAAACTTGGAATAGATGCAACTGCAGAATTGACAGTGGGAAACCATAAATCCGACAATAAATTAATAATTGAGAAGATCTCTGATGTAAGTATTTTATCAAGGCTTAAATCTTCAGGCATTATCAGGAAAATTGATGCCTCATTGACAAAAAATGGGATACCGGTCTTATTTATGACTGTAAATAAGGATTATGAATGGAAGAGCGGCTTGAGGGAGAGCCTGCAACGATTCACCGGTGCATGGATAATTATAATGGATGCATGGCACGATGAACTGGGAGGATTCTTTACTGCCTGGCAGATATTATCAAATACAGATCCCGTGAGAGACATAGAAATCTGCAACGGGAATATTTTAATTGACTCGACATCAAAAACACATAGGTCCGACAGGTTTGAGCGAAAATGGCCTAATGTTGTTGGCAGTGATCAAAATACAATTATGCAGGTGGACAGGAGATGGGAGGAGCTAAACCTGGGAGAATTCATTAAGTCACCAACTCATTTGATTTCATGTCTTATTCAACCAGGAGATGCTGAGGTTAATAAGGAAGGATGATTACAATCACCTAAATGAGTTTTGGTTATAATACCGTTTAACATTAAATTAGTAAGAGTATTCCTTATAGTAATTATTAAACACTAAGGAGTGTCATTGCTTTTTATAATACATAATATCAGCAGCTTAAGGATAGATATAATTGGAAACACAATTTATCACTATATCTTTTATTTTTTTTGGTTTGGAATTCTTCTATACCTGTTCATCAGGTACCAGTCGAAGAGCCTGATACAGGCCAGGAAACTTCTTAAGGAAAAGGATCAGGCATATAAGGAAATTGCCCGACAAAGGGAAGAGCTTGAGATAAAAAACAGAAATATTACTGACAGCCTGATATATGCAAGCTATATTCAGCAGGCATTATTACCTTCGGAGGATCATTTCAAAAGAATCGTACCGGAATCATTTATTTTTTTCAGGCCAAAGGATATTGTAAGTGGCGATTTTTACTGGGCAAGGGAATCGTCAGGTAAAATTTTTATTGTTGCTGCTGATTGTACGGGTCATGGTGTTCCCGGAGCATTTATGTCGATGATCGGGGTTGAACTGCTGAATAAGATCATTATTGATCAGAATATTGCCAACCCTGCAGACATTTTGTATATTCTCAGCACCGGTATTGAGCGGACATTTACCGGTAATAACCCCGGTGCCAAGAAGATGAAAGATGGGATGGATATAGGATTATGCATAATTGATGCTGCGAAACGGAAACTGGAGTATTCAGGCGCATTTTTCCCTTTGTATCTTATCAGGGATAATAAGCTGATCGAAATTAAGGGAGAAAGACTAAGTGTAGGACTTGTATTCGAGAACATCTTTGTGAATCACCTCCTTGATCTTGAAGAAAACGATATGATTTATATGTTTTCAGATGGCTACACAGATCAGTTCGGTGGGCCACATGATAAAAAGTTCATGTACCGGCGGTTTCGTCACCTTCTGCTTTCAATCCATAGTTTTCCCATGGAGGAACAAAAGAATATTCTCAAAGATTCAATTTTAACATGGGAGAAGGGAAATGAGCAGATTGATGATATGATGGTAATTGGTTTAAAACCATTACCCTATAAATAATCTAGCCAGAAATAAGTTTTTCAATCAGAGATAACAGTTGATTTGGCTGGAATGGTTTACTCAGGTACTCATCCATACCTGCCGATAGACATTTCTCTTTATCCCCTATCATGGCATTGGCAGTAATGGCTATTATCGGTGTGTGCTTACTGGTGCTCGATTCAAGTTCCCGTACCTTCTGAACAGAAGTAATCCCATCCATAACAGGTAGCTGGACATCCATCAGAATAAGGTCGTAATTTGACTTTCCGAACATATCAAGAGCCTCTTTTCCATTGATGGCAGTATCAATGTTCTTTACCTTATTCTGAAGTGATATAAGTACAATCTTCTGATTTATGGGATTGTCCTCAACCAGTAAAATATTTGCTTCTGACAGCTTTTTTGTTGATTTTCTATTCTGATTCAGTTCCTTGATCCTTTGCGCAACTTCCGTTGGTTTGGTCTCCTCACCGACCCTGGGAAGTGGGAGCTGGAAAGTAAAAACAGCTCCCTCACTTGATATTGATGAGGAGTACTTTCCTCCAAGCCGGGATATCAACCTGGCAGAAAGATCTTTTATCTTACCCTGATCATCCGGGGTTACATGTATAAATTGAACCTGCTTATTTGTCTTAAAGGTAAATGCAACGTCATCGTAGTCTTTTCTGCTCTTCACAACCGAAATTCCAATATCCACTTTCTGATTGTGGGTACCATTAAGTTCCATAGAATTGAACAGATCAAGAAAAATCTGTTTCAGCGCAACAGGATCGCATAAATATTCATATTTCACCTCCTGCCCCGGATGAATATTTATAAGTGTATCACCCTCTGATTTAAGGTAATACAGTTCTATTGTGCTCTTGAGGGTAGTTATCAGGTTAAGTTTAATCTTCTTTCTGGCTTCAAAGGAAATTTCCTGAGCTGTTTTCATTGACAGATCATTAACGGCATTTACCATATTATTGGTTGAAGCAGTTAAAGTCTCTAGCAATTCTACCTGCTTATCATTTAATCCGGTACTGTCAAAAAGACCGATGATAAGTGAAAAGTTGTTGAGGAGTGTCCGGATAAGATGGGAAAAATCAGATATGAACCTCTCTTTCTTATCAAGATTTTCATGCAATTCCTCAATTTCATTTTTATAGCTAACCAGAATTAACCTGAATATTCTCAACAGGTATATAATTGATACAAGAATTATAGCAGCAAAAACAAACGAAGGATTTCTGTAACCAAGCACTGTCGATACGATAATTCCTGCTATGCATAATAGGGCAATAACAAATACAACCAATAATCCTAACCTTTGGCTTTCCCCTATTGTTGATAAGATGCCTTGTGAATTCTGTTTATCCTGTTTTGCAGACATGACTTCAATTTAGCAATGCAGTATTTGCGGTTCAGGTAAAGATATGAAAATTCTTTTTTACCTTTCAGTGAAAAGATTAATTTTGTTTTATCGGTATGAAATTTGAGGGATGAAAAGCTGGATAAAAACTTATAGGTTATGAGGAGAAGTCTATTTGGCATTGTATTGCTTACAGCTCTTGGCATTGTATTAAGCGCCCAGGTTTCAGATACAGAGAAAGTGCTGTTTACTCCTGACTTCAGGTTTAATGATGGCATATATGTAGAATTTGAACAGGTAAGGGGAAATAAACCGATACCTAAATCGAAAATTCTGACTTCGGCTGATTATAACGATCGTGATTTCTTCAATATAATTCTTGAAAATGATAAGATCTATTATTATGACGCGATCGGGATTCGTCAGGAGATAGAAAAATCAGAGATATGGGGTTATTCCAGAAATGGGATTCTCTATATCCAGATACAGGGAAATTTTAACCGCATTACTTTCGTAGGCAGTCTTTGTCACTTTGTTGCGGATATTACTACCTATGATAGGAGATACTATGGCTCGCCCTATAATTATTATGATCCCTATTCTTACAGCTCCTATAGCTACTCCAATTATTATAACCCGTATTATAGTCCTTATTATATGCCATACAGGCCAACAACTGTAGCTAAAAATGAGCTGGTTCAATATGTCCTTGATTTTGAGACGGGCAAGATAATAGAATATGATATTAAAAATATTGAGATGTTACTAATGAAAGATCCGGACCTGTACCAGGAGTTCATCTCACTTTCACGGAAAAAAAAGAAACAAATGCTATTTTTCTATATAAGGAAATTCAATGAAAAAAAACCCATTTATTTACCAAAAAGTTAACAGCCATGATAAAAAATCTGTTTCTGCTTTCTGCAATTTTAGCTCCTGTTCTCTCATTTTCGCAGGCCCCATTTCCTCAACCAGAAGAGATTGAGGGTTTTTTCAATACCAAGACCCTGGTTGTACTTGAGGATCAAATGTTCTCGACATATAACATCTTTATTAAGAAATCAATGGAAGAACACTGGAATATCACTGGATATGAGTTTATTACAGTAAGTGAGTTTAATGAGAGGCGGAGGGATCCTGCATATTCATTCCTGGTTCTCACCGAAACGAAGTTTGACAAGGACAAGTCAGGTAATATATACAACTTTCTTAACCTTCTTATGGGAAAGGATGTTGGTCGTATTGAAGACATGCCAGAAATGTGTGCTATTCCCCTGTCTGCAGCAGGTAAAGATGAATTTGAATATACATATAAGGTGGGAGTTGTCTTAAGGTTTATTCAGTCACATGTGAGGCATTTATCGGAAGATCCATCAATAACTGGTAAGAAATATCTCAAATATTACAATAAATTTATACCTGAAGTTCAGAATAAAAAAATCCTGGTATCGGAAGAAGATCTGGTACCGGAGTTGAGATCAGAGTCTGCTCTGGCTGAATATTATTCATACGAAATTGACCTGGTAGGTGATGATGAGATTCAGAAAGCTATAATGGATAAAGCCGAAAATACCCTGGTTCTACATAAGGTAGGCCCGGAGGGAGAAAGAGAAGGCGGTATCTGTTTTAAGATGCTAATAGGAACAGATGATGGCCGCATCTATTTCTATGGGGAACACAAAATAACTCCTAAAAGCAGTAATGGTTTGCTGGTAAATGACATGAAGAGGATAGGCAGGTTCTGAAATATGCAGCAGTTGACCTAAATCACCGTCTTTCAAATAAACAGGTATTATGAACGAAATTAGGGTATTATCAGAGTCAGAAAGGAACTGGGCAATGTTTTGTCATTTGAGCACATTTGCCAGTGTAATTATTCCATTTGGAGGGATCATCGGGCCACTTATTTGTTGGTCATCAAAGAGACATGAATCCTCCTTTGTAGATATGAATGGTAAAGAGGCACTCAATTTTCAACTCTCAATTTTACTTTATCTGTTTGTCTGCATTCCCCTGATTTTTATAGTGATAGGTATTGTGTTAATGATAGCGCTATTTATCCTTGAACTTGTATGTGTGATAATTGCAAGTATCAAGGCCGCCAGGGGAGAGGATTACAGGTATCCTTTGTCAATACCGTTTATACAGTAGCAAGGATAAAGGGAATAATCCTGTCACATATACTATCTTGACGCCAGGGTAAGTCTTAAGGCTTGCCTTTTCTTTTTTTAGGCATTCAAATTTTCTTAATTTTAGGGCCAGAAAATAATATGATTATGGCATCAAATCTTACCATACCGAAAGGAACCAGGGATTTTGGCCCGGTTGAGATGACCAGGCGTAACTATATCTTTGATACTGTCAGGAAAGTGTTCCGGCTTTACGGTTATTTGCCACTGGAAACACCTGCCATGGAGAATCTGACTACATTACTTGGCAAATATGGTGAAGAGGGTGATAAACTATTGTTCAGGGTACTCAACTCAGGTGACTATCTCTCATCAGTTCCTCAATCGGATCTGTTAAAGGCTGATTCCCAGAGAATAGCAGGAAAAATTGCTGAAAAGGGCCTGAAATATGATCTTACCGTTCCGTTTGCCAGGTATGTTGTTCAAAACAGGAACAATATCACTTTCCCTTTCAAAAGGTTTCAGATTCAACCTGTCTGGAGAGCGGACAAACCACAAAAAGGAAGGTATCGCGAATTTTACCAGTGTGATGTAGATGTAATTGGCAGCGATTCACTTTATAATGAGTATGAGCTGGTTCAAATAATCGATGAAGTCTTTTCCAGACTTAATATCAGGAATACAATCAGGATAAGTAATAGAAAAATATTGATTGGGATTGCAGAAATAATTGGAGAAGGGGATAGGATTACAGATGTTTCCACGGGAATTGACAAACTTGAGAAGATTGGTATTGTAAAGGTTAACGAAGAACTATCATCAAAGGGAATTTCACCTGTAGCAATCCGAAACCTTCATCCAATCCTGTTATTAAAGGGTGATACATTTGGCAAACTGCAACAGCTCGAAACTATACTCGCCGGATCTGAAACAGGGTTGAGGGGGATTGCCGAAATGAGGACATTGTTTAATTACCTGAAAAATGACACGATCGAATCGGACATACAGCTTGATCTTACTCTGGCAAGGGGGTTGGAATATTATACAGGAGCAATTATTGAGGTAAAGTCTCTTGATTATGAGATAGGCAGTATCTGCGGTGGGGGAAGATATGACGATCTTACCGGAATTTTCGGTTTACCGGGAGTCTCTGGAGTAGGTGTTTCATTTGGAGCAGACAGGATCTATGATGTCCTGAAACAGCTGGATCTGTTCCCGGATAGAATCAATAGCGATGTGATGGTAATGTTTGTAAATTTCGGAGAAGCTGAAGCCAGGTTTGCTGATAATATTTTGAAGCAGCTCCGCAAAGCAGGCTTCAGCTCTGAGCTTTACCCTGACAATGTGAAAATGAAAAGGCAAATGTCATATGCAAACTCGCAGAATATACCATATGTGGCACTGGCGGGTGAAGACGAGATGCAAAGGGGAATAATTACGCTCAAGGATATGAAATCGGGTAACCAGATGCAAATGAAGTCTGAAGAACTATTAAGTTTCTTGGATTCGCACCCCGATTAACTTCAACTTACCGGCAACCTGCTTCAACTCATAAAATCACTTTACTAAAATCTTCTCCTCACGGGTCGCTGCTCTCTTCTGTTTCCCAACTGATTAAGCAGAAGAGCTTTAAATTGCACCTCTGCATTGTAAAGCCTGACAACCTTTGAGGGCGGCAAGACCTGCTTAAACTTATCATGATATTCTTTTGCCAGTTCTGCCTCTTGCAGATTGAAATTGACAAACTTGTCGCTTGACTCCTCAAGCTCATCTTCTGTCAAATTCTTGTAGTTCTGGTTCAGATACCTCAGTAATGAATTTTTGTCGAGTGCAAGCTTTTCTTTCCGGCTGGTATAATCATTATATACCGGCCAGAATTTTTCGGCTTCCTGCGGAGATAATTCCAGTCTTTTTGTAAAAAATGCAATTTTTTCTGCATCTATTTTATTGTTCCTGAGACCCTGGGAGTAAAGACAGGAAAGCGAAACAACAGTAATCCAAATCAAACTTAAAATTAATCTTTTCATACGTTTATTTCTTTATTTTTAATGGTCGTATGGAACCGCATTAAATAATAATCATTCTTGTTTGTGTAAAAAATGATGATTTTTTTAATGCTTGTTTCATAACCCTGTTATCATAAATTTTCAATAATTGTCAGATACTCAATGTCTTCATTTTCTAGGTATTCTATAATCTCTTCATCGTCAAGACTTTCTGCGAACCGGTAATTCTCAACAGTGGTCAGTTCATTTATAATAAAAAAGTCATCAATTTCATATAAAAGAAGCTCTGCGTACTCTGTCAGATTTATGTCCGGAAAGTCAGTCTCACGGTCAGGAAGAATCAGCTTCAGGCCGGTATAAGATATAATTACAAATCCTATCATTGCTGCAGCGAGCATCAGGTGCGGCTTTGCTAAAGAGTAAAGCCTTGCCCTTTTCTTCCCATCAGTATCAGATACTCTCCTTGCAACCTTTCCAGGAAATTCATCAAAATAATTCTCAGGAACTCTGAAGGGATTATTTTTCTCTATATTAATATTTTTATTCATCATATATTTGATTGAATATTAAGGCAAAGGTTTAACGGCTGGTTAAATATTCCTCAATTTTCTTCACCGCATGGTGGTAGGAGGCTTTTAAGGCCCCAACCGAGGTTTCCAGGATCGAACTGATTTCCTCATATTTTAAATCATCATAGTATTTCATAATGAATATGATCCTCTGTTTTTCAGGAAGATTTGCAATTGCTTCCCAGAGCATCTTCTCAGCCAGGTCTCCGTCAAACCAAGAAGCTCCTTCATCCGAGGAGGCAAAAAGGGAATCCAGGTTCATATCACTCGCATGTGTCCGCTTTTTGATTATCGACAGTGCCTCATTGGTTGATATCCTGTATAGCCAGGTATACAGGGAGCTGATTTCCCTGAAGCCCGATAAATTCTGCCATATCTTTATTAAGCTGTTCTGAAGGGCATCGTCAGCATCTTCGTGAAGAATGACAATTCTTCTTATATGGTAATACAGCTTTTTCTGGTATTTCAGTACCAGATTTCGGAATCCCTCTTCCGGTTCTTTTCTGAATAATTCGAGTATCTGTTTGTCGGTTATCTTTTCCTGCACACGTCTGTCTCTTAAAACTTAGATACCAATTCCTTTAAAAAGTTTAATAGGGAGCATTAAAAAACTCTTAGAGAGGATGACTTACCCGACTCAATAGTGAATTTCTTCTCAACGGTAAAATAAGATTGTTTAGCATACAGCGACCTGAAAATAACCCTGTATCTGCCGGGCAATAGAACAAGAGATGAGGACTTCTCACTTGTATCAATAGAATAAACCCACTCAAGATTATTACTCCGTTCCACAAATAGTTCACATATGCCTATGTTGTTTACCAGAAAGGTGATAACCCCTGGCTGTGGGAGACTGACAGTTGTTTCCTCGCTCGGTCTGACTTCAACGTTATAGACATAGGTTACAGGAATGGTAGGTATTTCCAGATCATATTTACCTGTGATAAACTTTCTTTTTTCAAACATCTTCTGTCTGCACAAAGTATTTGGAGTTCCACCTTTCCTTACCAGATACTCGGTATTTCGGTACTGAAAGCCTTTATCCTGGGTAACATTCAAAAATCCCTGGGGTGCATCTATTGCAGCTAAATTATGTTTCCCCGGGGCTAATTTAAGACTATTGCAGTAGACGGGTGGGATAGTGTGTACCTTAATCGAATAATCAATCAGAGGATCAATTCTCATCGTGTCCGGATTTCCTCGCTGGTTTAGTGTGTGCACAAAGTTATATTTGATCTGGCCGGATATTCTGTTGTAGAATGTCATAGGAACATTGGTCTCAGAAGGAAATCCGTTGGCATCGAGAAGGTTTACCTGCAGAGTTGTCTCGTTCAATGCATGTGTTATTACAATGTCCAGAACTTCCTCAAATCGATCCTCTGATGAGGCGTTATACAGATTTCCCAGGCATTCAAAGGATTTTTCAAATTCAGGATCAAGTCCTATTCCAATAATGAATGGCTTTAAGATAATGCCCTCTTTTTGCAGCTCCTTTGATACTTCGCAGGGATCACCATCACAGGCTTCAATACCATCAGTTATCAGGATTATTACATTCCTGCAATTATCACAGTAGGGAAAATCGTTCACGGAAGCAGCTAACGAATTGGCGATGGGTGTCGTCCCTTTTGGTGACAGTGACCTCATTTTACGCTTGATCTGGTAACCATTATCAGATGTAAATGCAACCTCAAGTCTTGTATCGCTACAATCTTGCGGTGGAACAACACTCTGATGGCCATAGACCCTCAGTGCCATCTCGACATTTTGATGTTTACCCAGGCTGTCAATTGTCTGACCAAGAAATTTTCTTGCAATGTTGATTTTTTTATCTTCACCCCACTGGCCTGCCATGCTCTGTGAGCAATCAAGAACAAACAGGATCCTTGTTAATGGTTGTGTGGAACCTTCACTTTGAGCCAGCGTAAAGACAGAAGAGAAAATAAGAGCAATAAATATGGGGAATTTTACCTTCAACTTGTTTCTATTTAAGTAGTTTATCTATCAAATTTAAAAAAAATGTAACAGGTCATACTTAATCAACGTTTTAATTAGTGTATAGAGTATCCGCTAAGTCGTTTACCATTTATTAAATTTGTAAACTTATATAATAATATTTCCGTATGGCGTTACAATGTGGGATAATAGGTATAACCAATGTAGGCAAAACTACAATATTCAATTGTATCTCAGCAACAAAGGGTGAGACTACCTCTTTTGCTTTCAGTGCCACAAAATCCAATATAGGGGTTGTCAAGGTGCCGGATGAACGACTATATAGCCTTGAAAAGTACCAGCCGACTAAAAAGATTACTCCAACAACTGTTGAGCTTGTTGACATACCGGGACTAGCCAAGGGATCTAACAGGGGAGAGGGTATCGGAAATAAATTCCTTGGAGATATTCGAAACACCGATGCCTTGATACACGTTCTAAGATGCTTCGATGACGATAACCTGCCTCATATTGATGGCTCGGTTGATCCGGTAAGGGATCTTGAAAACATTGATTTTGAATTACAGGTAAAAGATTTAGAATCAGTAGAGAAAAAGATTGAACGGATCTCTAAAATTGCAAAGTCGGGTGATAAAGATTCCAAAAAGGGTATTGAGGCTCTATCTATTGTAAAACAACATCTTGAAGACTTTAAAAATCTAAGATCAGTAGCTCTTGCCCCGGAAATGAAGAAGTGTATAGATGACCTGTTCCTGTTTACTGTAAAACCAGTAATGTATGTCTGCAATGTAGATGAGGGGTCTGCTAATAAAGGTAATAAGTATGTAGAGGATATACTCGAGTATCTCTCGGGGCAAAACGCAGAGGTTCTTGTAATTGCAGGTGAATTGGAGGCTGAGATAGCTGATCTGGAGGATCCTGATGACAGATCAGAATTTCTTATTGATTTGGGTTTGGATGAACCAGGAGTCGACAAACTTGTCAGGTCAGCATACAGGCTGCTTAACCTTCAGACATTTTTCACTATGGGACCAAAGGAGATCAGGGCATGGACCATCACAAAGGGTATGACAGCTCCCGAGGCCGCGGGCATTATCCACTCCGACCTACAGAGAGGATATATCAGGGCTGAAGTAATGAAGTATGAAGATTTGGTTAAATTTGGATCTGAACAAGCATGCAAAGATGCCGGGAAATACTATATCGAGGGAAAGAATTACATTGTTCAGGATGGTGATATCCTTCATATAAGATTTAATGTATAAATGAGAAAACCAGCAGTTCTTATTATATTATTCATGATCGCCGTGGGTCTTGCCGGGCAGGATGACCAGAGAAGTCTTCTTTTGGATGCAATCACAAAGTATGGCCAGGCAGAAGTCTTCTTTGATCAACCGGGGCATGATCAGCTTGCTGAGATCTCAAGATCAATATCCGTTTCACATGTTAGGGAAGGAAAGGCATATGCAGTATTATTGGAACATGATATTGATTATTTCCTTTCCTTGAATCTTCAATTCAAATTGGTCGACAGGGCAGAAACCAAATCAGTTTTATCAGCCCTTTCTGTTGCCGAAGCTATGAACTGGGATGTTTATCCCACCTATTTTCAGTATGATACCATCATGCATAAGTTCGCAACTGAATACCCGGAGATCTGCCGGGTCGATACTATTGGTGAAAGTATGGAAGGAAGGCTAATACTGGCTTTGAAGATTTCTGACAATGTTTCAGTGGATGAGAACGAACCTGAAGTCTTTTATTCATCAACTATGCACGGGGATGAACTGGCAGGATATGTATTGATGCTCCGGCTTGCCGACCATCTACTGAAAAATTCAGCAAATGGCGGACTTGAACAGAAGTTGGTCGACAGTCTTGAAATATGGGTCAATCCACTATCTAATCCTGACGGAACATATATTGGCGGGGACACTATCCTGAATCCAATAAGGTATAATTCTGCCGGACAGGACCTGAACCGTGGATTCCCTGATCCTACAACTGCCCCTTTCACAATACCGGCAGAAAATGTATATATGATGAGCTTTATTAGAGAGAGGAGGTTTGTCATTTCTGCGAATTTCCATTCGGGAATGGAGCTTTTAAACTTCCCGTGGGATAAAGACTGGGATGCAGATAAAATCCATGCTGATAGCAGCTGGTTCAATTATATCTGCAGAAAATATGCCGACACTGTTCATGTTTATTCAGGATCAGGCTATATGAATGACTTTATTGATGGAGTTACCAGGGGTGATGCCTGGCTGGAAATTTATCGCAGCCGGCAGGACTGGGTTACCTATGAGACGCAGGGGAGGGAAGTCACTATTGAACTTGACGATATTAAACAGACTGGTGCAGCACAATTGAATGTATTGTGGGATTATAATTACAGGTCGTTGTTGATGTACCTTGAGAATGCTATCTACGGGATACATGGCAGAGTGACCGATATTGATACAGAATTGCCGGTAGGAGCAAAAATCTTTATTGCGGGACATGATGCTGATAGTTCGCATGTCTATTCTGACACCACTACCGGCGTTTACTTAAGATTGCTTGATCAGGGAAGTTATGATCTGGTAGTGAGTGCTGATGGTTACAACACAAAGGTTATCAATAATGTGAATGTTGGAAATGGTGTTCAGACAAGATTGGATATCACTCTGCAAAGAACCACCCAGAATATCAAAGACAGTATTAATGACGAAATATTAATCTGGCCTGTTCCAGCCTCTGACTATATACAGGTACGGATACCTTCATATTTTAAGGGTGAACTAATAGTTACCATTGCCTCTGTTAATGGGAGCATATTAAAAAACCAGGAATTAACAAGGGCAGGTAATGAGCCACTCTATATTGTCATTTCAGATCTTCCCTCCGGGATATTTCTATGTACGGTCAGGTCAAGGGAGACCGGAGAGCGGCACACAGGACGGTTCATTAGAAAATAGGTCTTCTGCTCATTGTTAATCGACTGATGCCCTCTTGTATCTAAAATAAAAACGACTATTTTTGCTGATCAAAATTTGATAGCATATTATGAAGGTAAAAATCTACCTGACTATTATCTTGGTATTGTTGCCTGTGTCTGTCAGAGATCTGGTCGCTCAGAGTGCTTATATTCCCCCTGAAAAGCCAAAGCTGGTTATAGGGATTGTTATTGAGCAGTTCAGATATGATTATATCGACAAATTCTGGGATATCTTTTCTGACAATGGATTCAGGAGACTCATTAATGAAGGAACATTTTGTAAGAATGCCTCCTATGATTTCTTCTTCACGCAATCAGCGCCTGCGCATGCAACGCTTTCTACCGGAACTGATCCGGGGAAGCATGGGATCGTGGCTGATAACTGGTATCTGCCACTCAGGGATGAGATTATATATTGCACTGGTGATAGCAAGGTTGATCCTGTGGGAGGAAGCTTCGAGCACGGATTACAATCCCCGGCAAATTTATTACCGAGCACATTTGGGGACGAACTTAAGCTGGCCACATATAAGAGGGCCAGGGTTTTTGGTATAGGAATGAAAAATCATGCAGCTATACTATCAGCAGGTCATGCAGCTGATTGTGCATACTGGTATGATGATATGACTGGAACCTGGATGACAAGCACTCATTATATCGATTCATTACCCTCCTGGGTCAGCGATTTTAACGATATGAGGCTGCCTGATACTTATCTGGGTAACATTTGGGAACCATTACTCCCGTTAACAGAATATACTCACTGTCTTCCCGATACCAATAGTTATGAGTCTGGTATCAGCTCAAGATCTGTATTTCCCTATAATCTCAAAAAGATCAGTAGTTCTTCAGTACTGGGTATATTGAATAAAAAAACTGATTATTCAATATTGCCATTAGTGCCATTTGGGAACACTTTTACAAATGATTTTGCCATTCGGCTTATTGATGAGGAGAAGCTGGGTGAAGATGATATAACAGACTTTCTTTCAATTAGTTATACAGTGACTGATAATATCGGGCATTTATATGGACCCTCATCGATGGAAATGGCAGATGCAATCGTCCGTTTCGACAGGGATCTGGGTCATCTTTTGGATTACATAATACAAAAAATTGGTAAAAAGAATGTACTGATATACCTTACATCAGCACATGGGATTGCAGAGATACCGGAGGTTCTTAATTCGAATAAAATACCTGCAGGACATTTTAAACAGAACCAGGCTCTTACACTTCTGAAAAGTTACCTTAACGTTTTATATGGACAGGGAAGTTGGGTGAAAGGTTATTATGAGAAGCAGGTTTATCTAAATCACGTTCTTATAGAAGATGCCTCACTACCGCTTAATGAGGTTCAGGGCAAGGCTGCCCGGTTTTTATCGCAATATACAGGAGTGTCGGCTGCTGTAGCAGCTAATGTTATTGAAAATAACGATTTTACCAGAGGGTATTATCGTAAGATGCGCAACAGCTTTGATCAGACCCGGTCCGGAGATATTATTCTGAATCTGGAACCTGCATGGGTTGAAACGGGTAAATATGTTACAAATCATAACTCAGCTTATGATTATGACTCTCATGTGCCACTAATATGGTATGGCTGGACCATAAACAGATCATCAATTACCAGGGAAGTCAATATGAATGAGGTTGCGGCAACTCTCTCTTCTTTATGCAAGATACAGGTTCCAAATGCTTGTACCGGGAACCCTATGATTGAACTATTTCGATAACGGTATGTTTTTTGATTTGAAACCTTATCATATCTGGAATTTTAAATTTTTATCTTTTATTCAAATTTTTATCTTTGCAGGAATTTAAATATCGTAACTAAAATAAAATCAATTACTATGGAAGATTTTTCGAGGACAGTTTTGAAGTTTTTAGCAGTGCTGGTGCTAGCCGGATTTACGGCAAATATTTATGGCCAGGCTGATATGGCAGGGGTTTATGACGCATTCAATCAAGGCGTCCAGATGATGAAAATAAATCCTGACGCTGCTGTAACGTCATTTGAAAAGGCAATTGAATTAGCCGACCAGGTTGGAAGTGATGAAGCCATCGAGGTTAAGGGACAGGCAATGAAACAGATCCCCAAGATGTACTGGGAATCAGCAAAAAAACTGGCAGGGAAGAAGGATTTTGATGAAGCGATTGCTAAACTTGATGCTTGCATCGAATCGGCAGATAGGGTAGATGACAAGTCACAGGCTTCAAGAGCTTTCAGTACAATCCTGAGTATTTATAATACCCAGGGTACAACTGCCTTCACCAGTGATGACAATGAAGCAGCTCTTGGATATTTTGACAAAGCTATATCCAGAAATTCAACCTATGCAAAAGCATACCTGGGCAAGGTGTTGACATATGACAAAACAGGTGATTTTGAAAAAATGGAAGAGGAAGCACTCCTGGGCCTGGAGGCCGCCAAAGCTTCAAAGGATAGCAAAACAGCTGGAGATATCCGGCAAAAACTCAGAGGTACTTTTTTCAATCTTGCTCAGGAAAATATGAAAGACCAGGATTACGTAAGTGCCGCTCAAAACCTGTCAAAATCAATTGAATATGGAAACGACAATGCTCTAACTTATTATCAGTTAGGGCTTGCTTATAAAGGTCAAACCAGGTGGGATGAAGCAATTGATGCATATAATAAATCGCTTGAACTCGATATGGGTGGCAATGAGGACAAAGCTAAATTCTATTTTGAACTGGGAGGTGCTTATCAGGCCATTTCAGATAACGCCAGGGCTTGTGAGAGCTACAAGAAAGCGCTCTATGGCGAATTTGAGGAAGCAGCCAAGTATCAAATAGAAAATGTTCTTAACTGCGATAAATAATTTAATATTTAATTATCATCAAATATTGCCCCGGGCCGACCTGGGGCTTTTCTTAATTTAAGGAATCCCTAATACTGCAGGCAGCTTCAAGAAGTGAAGGATCGCTCTCGCAACCATTACCAAGCACCACAATATCGGCTCCGGCCTCAAAAACCGTTTGAATACTTTCTTTGTTGTTCAAGCCCCCTCCGACAATAAGTGGCACAGTAATATTTTCCTTTACACTTCTTATCATTCCGGTCGGAACAGGATGGTCAGCTCCACTACCTGCTTCAAGATATATCATTTTCAGACCAAGCATTTCACCGGCAATAGCTGTTGCCACAGCTATGTTGGTCTTGTTTGAAGGGATCGCCTCGGTCTGCGACATATACTCGACTGAGGTCCTTTGCCCACAATTCACCAGTATATAGCCTACAGAGATTACATTTGACTTTATTCTCCTTAAAAAGGGAGCCGCAACGACATGATTACCTATAAGAAGTTCAGGATTCCTGCCTGATATCAATGACAAAAGTAATACTCCGTCAGCTCCCTCAGTTAGCTGAAGAAGATTCCCAGGGAAAAGAAATACAGGGATAGAGGTAGTTGATTTAACATGATTTATAAGATCTCCGGGATGAACATAGGTAAGGCTGCCCCCGATCAGAATATAATCGGTCCTGCTCTGTTCAGCAATGACTAACAAGTTATCTCTCGTTTCTGATTTGGTTTCATCCGGATCCAGCAGCAGTGCTATTCTCTTTTTTCCTTTCTGGTTTATCATAGTTATAATCCTTTTTTGTCCAGACTATTGCATAATTATCATATCTGCTATACTGGAGATCAAATACTTCATTTATCTTCTCAGAATGAACTTTACCTTTAATATCTCCGGATTCCTTTATCTCGAATGGAAAAATAGTGATATTCTTCTTGATACTTATACCTTCTTTATCACAGATCTTGTAGAGTGCCTCCTTAGCGCACCAGTGCAGATATAGATGATATTTACGATTCTCGCGATCCTTTGCTATCTTTTCACTTTTGTTTATGAATTTAAACGAAATAGTTGAAATGTTGGAACTCATATACTCAAGGTCAATCCCTAACTTTTCCTTTGTACTGAGCATTATGGCAGTTAATTTATTGGAATGAGAAATGCTTATGAAATGTGTTCCGTCTTTCAAGAATGGCTTATTGTTTCTATTGTATACAATCCTGGCGTCACTCCCCAATAGTTCAGCAAGTAATGCCCGGACGCTGAGAAATTCCAGCTTACGCGAATTACTCCTGAAATTCTTGAATTTCTTCTTATCCTCCTGGCCAAGGCTAACCATAGACATCAGGGTTTTAAGGTCCTCTTCTATTTTCCAGACCCCCAGAACAGTATATTCATTAAGATAATGTTCAGTTATACATGCCATACCAAGTCTTTTAACTTATTAGTCCTGTTTCCACTCAAGGGTTTCAATTAAATGAATAATATCCTCCCTGAAAAAATCTATAACCGGCGCCAATGAGTCTTTATTTGGCTGCACAGAAAAATACAATGCGCCTCGTAGATAATTACTTGCACTGTCAGTCACAAAAAACTGTACAGATGAAGCTGCATTTCCCCTGATATCGTACAAAATTCCATAAACAGATTTTTCCCTATTTTCCACCAGGGACTCTTCAATAGCGTCTGCTTTAACTGTATGTTTATACGCCAGCTTATGTGCATCCTCAATTAACAGGTCAAGATTCCCTGCTACCTCCTTATAACTCAGGTGTACCTTCCCTTTGTACTCTTTGAATTCAATGTTTATCCAGCATGGTTCTGTAGAATACTCATCTTCAGTGATAATTCCATATGTTGGATACTCGAATACAAAAGGGCAAACCGAATCATATCTGGTGTATACCTTATCAGGAAGATCTATTCTGAAATAACCCCTGGGTTTAGGTACCGGCGATTGATTACATCCATCTGCAAGTATTACAGTCAGAAAGAGACTAATCAGAATTCTAATTACTGTTTTTATCTGATCCATTAACCATTTTTATTTCTACCCTTATTCTTTTAATTCTCCTTTTATCGGCAGCTTCTATCCTGAAGTTATATCCCTTGTAACCGATCATAAAACCAGGTTTTGGAATTTCTCCAACCAGCTCTAGAATTAATCCTGCAAGCGTGTCTGATTCTCCTCTTACCTCCCCAAACGGATCTTCATCTACATCTATTAGCTTAAAGAAATCATTTAGCTGTGTTTTTCCCTCAAAAATATAGGTATTTTCATCAACCTTCTGGTAAATTACCTCATCATCCTCCGATTCATCCGGTATCTCACCGACGATTTCTTCAAGAATATCTTCAAGAGTGATAATACCGCTTGTTCCTCCATATTCATCAATAACAATGGCCATATGTATTTTCATAGTCTGGAACTCTTCCAGCAGATCATTGATCCTCTTGCTTTCGGGCACAAAGTATGGAGGCCTGATCAGGGATTGCCAGTTGAAGCTATTAGGTTTATGAAAATGAGGCAGGAGATCTTTAACATATAGAATTCCCTGGACTTTGTCAAAAGTTCCGGAATATACAGGTATTCTTGAATAGCCGGATTCAATTATAAGCGGGATAACTTCCTTAAAAGGAGTTTTTATATCAATTGCGATTACATCAATCCTTGGGCGCATTATTTCTCTGGAATCAATATTGCCAAATTTAACAATACCCTTAAGGATTTTCTCATCCTCTTTATTCTCTCCTGAGGCAATAGATATTGCTTTTGAGAGCTCCCCTTTGCTTATTTTATTATATGAAACCCTGCGTCTGATAACCGAAGAGGATGTGACCAGCAAAGTACTAAACGGTTTTAAGATCCTTTCAAGTACCTTAAGTGGTAAAGACATGAATAGGGCAAACCTCACGGTTATCCTGGAAGCATAGACTTTAGGCAGAATCTCTCCGAACAGGAGTAGAATGAAGGTAATAACAATCACCTCCAGTAAAAATCCCAATATTGGGATCTCTGAAAAATCAAACAGCTTGCCACTTAAATAAGCAGATAAGATTACAATGCCGACATTAACAAAATTATTTGAAATAAGGATTGTACTTAATAGTCTTTCAGGGGTACTTATCAGTTTCAATACGGCTGTTGACCTTCTGGACTTATTATTGGATAGGTCCTCAATATTTGCAGGGTTAAGCGAAAAGAAAGCTACTTCAGAACCTGAAATAAGAGCAGAAAAGATCAATAATATAAGAAGTACTGCAAACCCAACAATAATAGTTACTGGTGGGATATTGGCGATTATGCTACTGATAAGAAAAAAAGGTTGAAGAGGATCGTCTGTTTCCAATTATAATTCTTTTAGTTAACACTAAAATGGAAGGTCATCTGGTTCATCAGCAACACTGTCAGGTGCTCCAGTTTCAGCACTTGTTCCAGGCACCTCAGAAAAATCTCCCGTTTTGCTACCAGTATCGGTAGTTGATCCGTTTGCAGTACCGAATCCTTCATCGTTTGATTGGGTTTCAGTGCTGCCTGTGTCACTCCGTCTACCTAATAACTGCATATTGTCAGCAACCACTTCCGTGATGTATCGCTTGTTTCCCTCTCTGTCATCGTATGACCTTGACCGGATCTTACCTTCAATATATAATTGCGAGCCTTTCTTTACAAATTTATCGGCTATTTCAGCAAGCCCTCTCCACATAACAATATTATGCCATTCAGTACTAGTTACTTTCTCACCATCACGACTTCTGTAAGTTTCACTTGTTGCAAATGGGAACCTAGCCACAGGAACGTTTGAATCAACAAAATGAACTTCCGGATCTTTTCCAACATTCCCTACCAAAATAACCTTATTTACAGCCATCTTTTAATATTAATATAATGTTTAAATCAGAAAGCTAAGTTAGGAAAAAAAATAGTGTTGAGGAATTTATCTTGGTCATTTATGCTAAATTCCTCAGATTTGAATGTGAAAAATAATATATAGTAAAATATATTGAGTATTACCATTTCGGCCTGACTTTTGTTAAATCCCGAATTAGTTCATATAAAAGCACTTGTTGAATCCCGGCGAGCGCATTGGCTTCGACCTTCGCCCCGATTTCTCAGAGCTACGTCCGACGAAGTCGCCGAGCTCGTAAACTCGGTTCCCCGCTGCTTGCGGCAGGGTTAGCGAGCAAATAAAACAAGTTTTATCGGGATCGAAGATTCCTCGCTGCTTGCAGCGAGGAGCTTCAATTGAGAAAGAGATATAAAATGGAAAAAAATAACTTTAAGTGTTTCTTTTATAAGAAATAATATTTTACATTTGCAGAGTTGTTGAAAAAAGTTGAAACTTATATAAATTGTTGAATTAAAATTCATTAAAAATGACTAAAGCAGACATCGTTAATGAGATTGCCAAAAAAACTGGGATCGAAAAGGTGACAGTACAGAGAACTGTAGAAGAGTTTATGGATGCAGTCAAAGAATCAATGGTAGCAGGAAATAATGTTTATCTGAGAGGTTTTGGCAGCTTTATTGTAAAGAAAAGAGCTAAGAAAACGGCTAGGAATATTTCTAAGAACACCACCATAATTATTCCTGAACATTTCATTCCAGCTTTCAAGCCTTCAAAATCCTTTATAAATAAAGTAAAGAAATCGAACTAAGTAATATATAATTTTATGCCGAGCGGTAAGAAGAGAAAGAGACATAAGATGGCAACACACAAACGGAAGAAGCGTTTGAGGAAGAACAGGCATAAAAAGAATAAATAGTACTGTTACTAGCCAAATTTAATAGTATGACTAAACCTAAAGATTATTTGATCTTTAGGTTTAGTACATTTATACAACCGAAAGAGAGGATCAATTTAAGAATTGACATTAAGTGAGCAAGGATCTAATTATAGACTCAGGGCAGGACGACATCTCAATTGCGTTACTTGAAGATAAGCAACTGGTAGAATTGAATAAGGAGCGAAAGAATCTACAGTTTGCGGTTGGTGATATTTACCTGGGTAAGGTAAAAAAGATAATGCCTGGACTGAACGCTGCATTTGTAAATGTCGGATTTGAGCGGGATGCCTTTCTCCACTACCTTGATCTTGGTGCCCAGTTCAGATCCCTGAACAGGTATTACAATCTGGCAATTAATAAAAGGGGTAGAATCCCGCCTTTACACAAGTTCAAGAACGAACCAGATATCGATAAGGATGGTAAGATTTCCAATGTGCTGACCTCTGGACATACTGTCATAGTACAGGTTACCAAGGAACCTATATCGACAAAAGGTCCTCGCCTGGGGTCTGAAATTTCACTTGCAGGCAGACATCTCGTTCTTATGCCCTTTTCAGACAGGATATCTGTATCGGCAAAAATTGAGAGTAATGAAGAGAAGATAAGGCTGAAAACTCTTATCCAGAGCATCAAACCCAAGAATTATGGTGTAATAGTGAGAACAGTAGCTGAAGGCAAGAAAGTAGCTGTACTCGATTCTGAGTTAAGGGGACTAGTAAAAAAGTGGGAGTCGGCATTTACAGAACTGCGAAAGGATATTCACAAACCAAGGCTGCTCATTGGTGAAATTAACCGGACCACAGCGATTCTGAGGGATATTCTTAATGTCAGCTTTACGAGCATTACAGTAAACGATAACAATATCGCAAATGAGATCAAGCAATACGTAAAAGAAATTGCTCCGGAAAAGGAAAAGATCGTAAAGCTCTATAAGGGACAGCTTCCCATCTTTGACAATTTTGGCGTAAGTAAACAGGTGAAGACTCTTTTTGGTAAAACTGTCTCATTAAAACAGGGATCATATCTGATAATTGAACATACCGAAGCCTTGCATGTTATTGATGTAAATAGCGGTAACAGGTCAAAATCGAATTCTGATCAGGAATCAAATGCTCTGGCAGTAAACCTTGAAGCAGCCAGAGAAATAGCCAGGCAACTTCGTCTCAGAGATATGGGAGGAATAATTGTAATCGACTTCATCGATATGCTTTCAAATGAACACAGGCATTTAGTTTATGAGAAAATGAAAGAGATTATGAGTTCTGACCGGACAAAACATAATATTCTACCCCTGAGTAAGTTTGGCTTGATGCAGATTACTCGCCAGAGGGTTCGGCCTGAAATGAATATTACTACCGATGAAACCTGTCCCACTTGCGAAGGAGATGGAAAGATTGGACCATCGATTCTCTACACCGATAAGATAGAGGAAGACCTTGAGCACATTCTCCCAAAAGTAAAAACGCGGAAGCTTGTCATAAGAGTCCATCCATTCGTTGCAGCTTACCTTACAAAGGGGTTCAAACCATTAATAAAGAAACTGGGACGAAAACATAAGTGCACATTGATGGTACAGGCTATCCCATCCTACCAATATCTCGAACACAGGTTTTTTGACCAGGATGGTGATGAGATTGATCTGAGGTAGTATCGGCTTAAACTCAAGACAATTTAAAGTTAAGATGCAGAATGTTTCAATTAATATTTTGAGTTTTACTTTTTTGCGTCTTGTAATTTTTAATTAAATTTTAGACGTATTTGAAATAAAACTTCCTGGGGGATGAATAAAAAAATTCTTAATGCACTGATTTTAATTGTGATCTCACTGGCCTCCTCAGGACAGATCTACGATCCTGTCTCCTGGAGCTTCAGTTATGAAAAGTCCGGTGAAGGAAAATATGATATAATATTTTCAGCTGAAATTGAGGAAGGATCTCATCTTTATTCAATGAATTTACCTGAAGGGGGACCCATCCCGACGCAATTTACATTTGAGGACTCGGAGCGCTATACGCTTCTGGGTAATACAAGGGAGATCGATGAGGGTGAAGAGCACTTCGATACTGCATTCGAGATGCAGATCGTATATTTTACCAGTAAAGCTGAATTCAGGCAGACTGTTGAATCCGATGCTTCTTCCTTCACCGTTAAAGGTTATGTTACCTATATGGCATGTGATGATACCAAGTGTTCTCCTCCACAGGATACAGACTTCAGCGTATCTATCTCAACAGGTGAACCTGTTACTGAAATTCGCCCGGCATCTGTAGACACCGGAAATATTGAAGACAGGGGTATTTTTAGCCTCCTGATCATTTCCTTTATACTGGGTCTAGCCGGTGTTCTGACACCTTGTGTATTTCCAATGATCCCGATGACCGTGGCATTTTTTTCACAGGGATCAGAAAATAAAACCAGTTCATTCCTCAAGGCAATAATTTTTGCCTTTTCAATAATATTAATTTACTCCTCCCTGGGTATAATTGTCTCTTTGACCAGTGCAGGAGCCAACTTTGCCGGCACTTTAAGTACTCACTGGATTCCTAATATTCTATTCTTCTCATTGTTTGTATTCTTTGCTGCCTCTTTTTTTGGTGCTTATGAAATCGTTCTTCCAAATAAATGGGTCAGTAGTGCTGATTCGAGAGTAGATAAGGGCGGTTTCGTCGCAGCGTTTTTTCTTGGCCTGACCACAGTCCTTGTATCATTTGCCTGCATAGGCCCGATAGTTGGTGCATTACTGGTCGAGGCAGCCAGCGGCAATGTAATACGACCGACCATTGGTATGTTCGGATTCGGGCTTGGATTTGCGCTGCCTTTCTTTCTCTTTGCTCTATTTCCTTCTGTGATTGGCAAACTTCCAAAATCAGGTGGCTGGCTGAACTCTGTAAAAGTTGTTTTGGGATTTATAATGCTGATTTTCAGCTTGAAATTCCTTTCAACTATCGATTCAGTCTATGGTTTGGATATTATCACACGCGATATTTATCTGGCGATCTGGATAGTGCTATTCTTCTTTCTGGGGCTTTATCTGATGGGCAAAATTAAGTTTTCACATGATTCTGATATTTCTCATATTGGGATTTTCAGATTTTTACTCATTATAGCTGTATTCTCTTTCACAGTTTATTTAATTCCCGGACTGTTCGGTGCTCCCCTAAAGGGGATATCCGGGCTGTTGCCAGCAATGGAGTCGGCAAAGTTTGACCTTAAAAAGAGTGCGGCACCTGCCGCCGCTTACTATGATTTAAAACAAAATGATACTGACAGTGAACTTTGTGAGCAGCCATTATATGCAGAAAAATTTGAACTTCCTTACGGACTAAGAGGGTACTTTGATTATGAACAGGGAATGACATGTGCCCGGGAAAAGGGATTGCCTGTATTTCTGGATTTTAAAGGGCACGCCTGCAGCAACTGTAAGGCAATGGAGTCGAAGGTTTGGTCTAATCCCGAGGTGTTAAAGCGTCTTGGTTCAAATTTCGTCATAATTGCACTTTATTGTGACGATCGTACCAGATTGCCTGAAGACGAATGGATTACATCCAAAGTTGATGGGAAAACCAAGAATACAATTGGAAAAGTTAATGCTGATCTTGAGATCGAAATGTTCGGCACCAATACACAGCCACTATACGCTATAATCGATCATGAAGGGAAACTCTTGAATGATCCTATAGGGTATAATCTGAATGTTTCTGAATATCTCGATTGGCTTGATGAAGGTTTTGATGCATTCAATAAATAATCTTTCAAAGGAAGATTGGAAGGGGGGGTGTATCGGAACATAAAAATTAGTCAATTTTTATGTTTTAATCCTCCTTCGCGTTCCGCTACGGCGGACGGGAAGTTATGGTTTAATACCATTTATTAGTCGATCGTAAAATCTCAACATATTAATAAATAGCTATTTATAGATTGAAGTGTAATGCAAAAACAATTACATTATGATTTTTGATAGACCCCCTTTTTTGAGAGATATATTGTCTGTATCTTAAAAGGATCCGAATTTAAACGTCACATTATAGGTCAGTCCACGAATATCTTCAGCGTTGGCTGAACCTCCAGCAGCCTGCCCTACATTAAAAGAGGAGGGGATTCTATAGGTGGCACCCAGACCAAAGCGCATGAAACGGGTGAGATTCAGTTCGATATCAACTCCCGGCTCTACTATAAGGAATGCTTCATAATCCTCAATGTAGTTGCTTCCCCAGTTGACATCGTCATAAGAAACAAAGGATATTCCACCAACGCCAAGCAGAACCGGGAACGAAAGGTGAACAGGCATTTTAGGCATAATTATGGGTTCGAGGTAGATTCCGCCATAACCTCCTGTGAGAAACACATCCTTGTCAAGGATAGCGTCATAATGGTATTCATTTAGGAATCCGGTACCTCCGAATCCAACAGCAAAGGAGTGCTGTATAACCCAGGAACCCCGACCACCAAACTGTAAGGCATGTTTATTGTCAATCATTGAGTAACCCATCCAGAAAGCTCCATATCCGCCATTTGACCGGTGCTTGCCAAAAAGGGTTCTCATTTCTGTATCCTGATAGTTATCTCGTTTTTTCTTTCCGGCTGATTCTTCTTCCTGTGCAAATAGTAATCCTGTGGTCAGAAGAATTGTAAAGATTAAGAGGATCATCTTTTTCATATTATATAATTTTAATGATTTATGTTCAATACTTAGAATCTGTAAGCAACTGATAATCCCACATCCCCGGGCTGGATATTAATGAATCCGGGCACCATAAATTCAAAGAATGGTTTGATATTCAATCCGATAGCCATAGGAATCCCGGTAAATCTGTATTCTAATCCCAGCCAGCCATCTATACCGGCAACAGGTCTGAATCTTTCATACTCAAACTGATACTTCCTTCCAAGAAAATAGGTATGGTCGGTAACTGTAAAACCGGCATGACCACCATAACCCCAGGTAAAGAATAAATTGTCAGCAACTTCACTTAGGCTAGTTTCATAAATAATCCTCATAACACTAAGCCTTGCACTATTCTTGTCAGCTGATAGAAGGACATAAAATGAAGTTTCAGCAGTGCCGGCGCTTAAAAGGTTCTGAAAGTATACTCCACTGTGAATTCCACCACGCAGGCCAATATGGTTCTCGGATATCTGGGCAGTAGCCTCACCTGTTAACAGAAGAATAATGCCAGCGATCAATATCTTAAAACTTCTCATAGGTCCTTAGGTATGTTTTATGGTTAAAAATAAGTATCATGCTATATACTGACTAATATTCTACCTGGAAAGTTGGATAATATGTCCTGATCCTGTTCTGCTCAGGGTTATCACAGGGTCGCCAAGATAGTAGAGATTACCACTCCCTGTAATTGTCGCGTTTAAATTACCTGATACTGATGCGTAAATATCACCTGAACCTGATATAGTTGCATTGCAATCGGAAAGGTACAAATCAGAGCAGAAGCATGCTCCGGATCCTGTAGAGGTAAAGTAACCATTGTCCGCGTGTCCTGAAATATTTGCATCGCCTGATCCAGTAACATTTAACGTTATTTCTTGCATCTGCGAATTGTGGACAGTTATGTCGCCCGAACCAGAAAGTTTAACCGAACTGTTTGTTGATTCGATCATATCAACAGACATATTGCCTGATCCTGTACTTACCAGGTGAACGTTATCACCTGAAATTTGATCCGCTATCATATCCCCTGAACCTTCAAGAGTAAAGCTATCCATTGAAGGAGCAGTGATTCTAACAAAGGTCTGAGAAACAGTTTTTATACATGATGTACCTTTTATATCTATTTCCAGGGTACCCTTTCGAACCGGGGTTGTAACATACGGGAGTAAATTCTCATCAGATTCTATGAGGACACTTATATCATCACCTGTTTCGAAAATGACATCTGCCTGGGTGGCATTTAATATTCCGGTGAATGAACCTGTTGCTCTCTCCTCAGTAGCTGGAACACCATTTCCTCTTATGCAGACCATGTTAAGAATGCACGATGTGGTTATAAGCGCCAGCGTCATAATGGACAAAGCTGTAATTATTTTGGAACTCTTCATATTGTTAGATAAATTATATATAATGTAATAGACAAAACATGATTTCTATAGTTGCATAATATTGATTATTTTTCATCGAGAATCAGTCTTCCCCGTGTCATGTCAAGTATGATCTTTGTTTTTGGGTCTCCTTCTCCTTTTGATCCAGAATAAAGAAATTCATTCCTCTCCTCACTTAGTATTCTTTTATCGAGGGCCCAGTTTTCAGGAAAGTTTATGAGACAATTACTGAGCCGTATGTCAAAATTACAAGCAGCTGCAACACCAGCATTAATATATACATTGGTATAGGTAGATTCAATTGAAGCAAGACTAACTGTTTCTCCGAGCCTATCTATAGTAATGGAGCCATATTTGGTAAGCAGGTTAACCTCATTATCTACTATCTCAAAACTAAAGTCTGAAAAATAACTCTCGCCGTCAACAGATGATATCTCTTTTATGAAATACTTGTCTCTCTTTGATTTGCACTGCATATCCCTGACTGTGGCAATTTCTATTCTTGAAGCAACACTGGTGAGATCTATTTCACCGGCTGTCTTTATATTCAGATCACCATATAAGGCATTGATCCTTGCTTTTCGGACCGAATTGAATATAGCATCGAAGAAATCGAGATTAAAGGATGTCTCTCCAAAAAGATCCTCTGCTCTGAGAGAGCCGTTTGATAACCTTACATTAAAATCATTATCCATATTTTCAATGAATATATCTCCATAGCGGTTATCGATACTTATGTCGACATATGAGGGTGCAGTAATGTAATAGTTAATCTCAAGTCTGCTCTCTGAAGATATAAGGTTATTAGTAATGCTCCTTATGCTTTCCAAGAAGTTAACAGGCCCCCGGTTAAAATTGCTTTTTGCAATAACAACGTAATCTGTTGAGGTAAGATCGAATGAAACCCCTTCTATCAGTTTACGAAGTTTTGCCGAATTCGGAGCATTGGCTTCAACTTCTATATGTATACTGATAGAATCAACCTGGGAGGGTGTGAGATGAACTTTTCCATACTTATTGGTAACCTCAAGCCTCATCTCATCAGTTACATGAAAGGACTTTTCAAGCCTTCTTGTTTCATAAGCTGTCTGGGATGCCACGATCCCGCTTCCAAAAAGACAAATTACCAAAGTGAGTAATATTCTATAATTTTTCATTTTCACTGCGATTATCTGAATTAACAGTTTCTCTCTCCTCAAGGATCACAAGCATATCTTCCAGGATCTGAAC
>Ga0307378_10002454_pt1 | contig 28384 bp, 25 predicted proteins | sample UN1MG_FD_202238 | JGI IMG/M metagenome (GOLD analysis project Ga0307378, IMG submission 202238) | Soil microbial communities from Risofladan, Vaasa, Finland - UN-1 | ecosystem: Environmental > Terrestrial > Soil > Coastal area > Acid sulfate soil | place: Finland: Risofladan, Vaasa | collected... | reverse complement strand
GCACAAGATGAGCTGTCGATCAGGGGCACTGATCGCGCTAACTCCCCTCAAGTCAGAAAAAAAGCGAGCCCAAACGGCGTCGCCTCTCTTGGTGCTTCACGCGCCGACAGTCTGCGCCATTTCAAAAGCACCATATCACAAATTTGATGAATCTGGAAGTCGCCCGGCACTGCAGCATGGCCATTTTGGCGCCGCAATATGCGGCATTTTGACCATAGGGTTAACCCTTCACCCGTTGAATACGCTCAATCCCCTTCGCCGGGGTCGGCGGTGAAGTACTTCTCGAACTTGTCCGGCTCCGCGGTGAAGGCGTCGGCATCGGGCGGTGCCGGCTTCTTGGTGGTGATATTCGGCCAGGTCTCCGAATACTGCCGGTTCACTTCCAGCCATTGTTCCAATTCCGGCTCGGTATCCGGCTTGATGGCCTCGACGGGGCATTCCGGCTCGCAGACGCCGCAGTCGATGCACTCGTCCGGATGGATGACAAGCATGTTGGCGCCCTCGTAGAAGCAATCCACGGGGCAGACCTCCACACAATCGGTGTACTTGCACTTGATGCAGACTTCAGTGACGACGTAAGTCATCGATCCCACACGGTTTCGGGGCTTGCCCAGCCCACCTCAATAAAGCCCCTTCGGGCCGTCCTAAATGCCCGGAGAGCGCCTGCGTATAACAATCACGCCACCAGCACAAGGCGGCGTAACACCTGGCAAACCCTGATTTTTGGCATAGCTTTGCGGCTTTCCCCGTCAGCCCTAGGTTGAGTTTCCTGGCCCGGACTAAGGCCGCGTCAACCAGTTTGTGACACCTCTCATAGGTTGGATCGAGAGGCCCAAGCGGCGGCTTGCCGGATATGGGCAACCCACCCTCACGGGGACTGGTTCGCGGATGCAAGATCAACCCAAGGTCATCGGCGCGCGACCGCGTTTGTCGCAGCTTTGGCCCCTGCTTGCCATCGGTGTGCTTGGCCTTGCGGTTGCCGGCTCGGCCTGGATCGCCGTCTCCGTCTGGGAGGTGCGGCTCGCCAAGGCGAAGTTCAACGATGTCGCCGGCGACTACGCGACTGTCCTGCAAAACGGGCTCAACGAATATCTCGATAAGTTCAAGGCGCTGCGCGCTCTCTATGATGCCTCCGAGCGAGTCACGCGCCGTGAGTTCGAACTCTTTACAAGCTAAATCCTGGCGGGCCAGGACAACATCATGCGGCTTGTCTGGTGCCCGCGCGTCACCGGTGAGGACCGTGAAGCGTTCGAAGGCCGCGTGAAAGCAAGCGATCTCGCGGAATTTTCGATCAAGACTTGGGCGCCGACAGGGTCCGTGAACGATTCAGAGAGTCGCACGGTCTACTTCCCGATCCTCTATTCCACCGTTTCCCATGCGCGCACGGCCAGCATCGGCACGGATCTCCACTCGGAGCGTACGCGAGGCGCGGCCATCCGGCGTGCCCGCGACGCGGACATCATGGCCACGGCACAGAACATTGAGCTCCGCAATCCGATCGCCGGCAAACGCGCCGGCTTTCTCGCCTTCCTGCCGATCTACCAGCGAGGCGTGCGCCATGACAGCCTCGAAAGCCGACGCCGAGATTTCAAAGGCGTGATCGCAGGGGTCTTCCAAACCGCCACGCTCTTCGATGCCATTCTCGCGGACGCCATACTGCCTAAGACCGTCGGCCTGTATCTCTATCCCGGCAATGACGATCAGCAGGCCGCGCCGATTTTCGCTTACAGCAAGAGCGGTCGCGAGCGGTCCTCCGAACCCACAACGCGGGCGGCGCTTGCGGAGTTGCCCCATTGGTCGGCGCCCATTCTGGCCGGCGACGCGCGATGGGACCTGGGGGTGGTTCCCGACCTTTCGAAATCGATCGACTATTACCGCTCTTGGCTGGTTGTCGGCGTGATCGGTCTGATCTTCGCGGCCATGCTCGCCTATATGTGGTCGTAGCTGCGGCAAACATTGCGTCTTGAAACCGCGAACCGGCGCATCCTACAGTTGGCGCAGACGGACAACCTCACCGCCTTGGCAAACCGCCGCGCATTCATGAAGCGGCTCAAGATGGCCTTTGCCGCAAGCCTGCGCGGTGCGCCGCCGTTCGCCGTGCTCTATCTCGATATCGACGACTTCAAGGACGTCAACGATACGCTGGGTCACGCCATGGGCGATGAGCTCCTAAAGGCGATCGTCGCGCGGTTGACGAGCGTCGTGCGCGAGGAGGATCTCGTGGCGCGCTTTGGTGGTGATGAATTTGCCATTCTCTCCCCCAATGTGAGCGAGCCCACGGAGGCAGCCTCGCTCGCTTCGAGGATCGCCGAGGCGCTTGCCGAGACTTTTATTGTTGATGGCCACAAGATCTCGGTGACCTCGAGCGTCGGCATTGCGCTGTTCTCGCGGGATATCGCCAGTCCCGAGGCGATGATGGTTCAAGCGGACCTCGCGCTCTACGGCGCCAAGGATGAGGGGCGCAATTGTTACCGCTTCCATAGCCAAGATCTCGACCGGCAGGTGCATGAACGCGTGCGGATCGCCGATGAGCTCAAAAGTGCTCTCGAAGACGGCGAGCTCGAGCTCTACTACCAGCCGCAGGTCGAACTGGCCACGGGGCGCCTGACCGGCCTAGAGGCCTTGGTCCGCTGGAACCACAAGACACGCGGGCTGCTGACGCCGGCTGCCTTTAGCTTCAGCGGGAAGTCGAGGCCAGCCTGCTTCGCTGGAATGTCAGTCCGGGCGATATCGAGCTGGAGCTCACCGAGTCTGTTCTCATGGAGGCGACGCAGAAGCACAGCAATACGCTGGAGAGTCTGCGCCGGCTGGGCGTCAGAATCGCGATCGACGATTTTGGCACGGGCTACTCATCGCTCAAATACTTGACCACCTACCGGGTGAATCGATTGAAGCTCGCGCAGGAGTTCGTATTCCGCGTCACGGTGGACTATCGGAACGCCGCGGTGGTGCGCGCCGCTATCCGGCTCGCGCACGAGCTTGGGCTCGATGTGATCGCCGAGGGCGTGGAGACGGAAGCCCAGATGCGCTTTCTCATCGGCGCGGGTTGCGAACAGGCGCAGGGCTACTTCTTCAGCAGGCCGGTCAAGGCGGCCGAGGCCACGGCACTGCTGCGCGCCGGTCGTATCGAGCCTGTGGCGGCGCCTCGACGTCCGCGCTTCACATCCGCGGCGTGACGGGTCAGATCTTGCCGATGCGGAAGGCGTCCATGACGCGGCGATCCCGCTTCGTGGGACGTTTGCCGGTGCGCCCTTGTGTAAGCGGCCGGTCGGGCGGCGGCACGTCCTTCGGCGTCAAATCCTCATAAAGGGCTTGTGCGGCGCTCGCGGGCCCACGCCGTTCGGCGGCATCGAGGACACGCACGACCGAAAGCCATCCCAGCTTGACCGTGGTCACCACGTCGCCGTCTCGCACGAGCCGGCTCGGTTTCACAGCGCGCTCGCCGTTTATGCGAACTTTGCCGTCGGTGATCAGCCGCGCCGCGCCTGACCGTGTCTTCACCAGCCTGGCGCACCACAGCCATTTGTCGAGGCGTTGCTCCGCCATAGGGGAGTGCGGCTAACTCCGCTCGGGCCGGCCGCGCGCGGCGAGGCTGTCACGGAGGTCTTTCAGGGCGGCGAACGGTGAGTGCTCTGGGCTCATGGGCTCGCGGCGCGGCTGGCGCTGGCGGTCCTGGCCGCCCGGCTTGCCCCGATCCTGGCCTCTCCCCTTGCCACGGGGTTTGTTGTTTTGGCCCTGACCGTGATCCTGCCCTTGGGCTTTGCCGTGGCGTTGCGGGCGTTTGGCCTGGGATCCTTGCTCGTTCGACCGTCTCCCGGCGTGGCGCGGACGCTGGGTGTCCTTGCGCTTGCTGGGGCGCCATATCTCATCGAAGGCGGGCTCCGAGGCGGTCGCCGCTTCGGCCTGTTCGGTGGGGGCGGTGGAAACCGCGTCTTGCGGCTCAGCGACCGCTTCGGGCGCCGCGGTCGCGCCATTTTCTGTGGTCGCGGGCGCGGCTTCTGTGGGCGCCGCCTCGGGCTCTGTGGGCGCGGCCTCTGTGGTTGCGCCCTTGGGCGTTTCAGGTTCGGTGGCGCCATTGCCGGCTTCGAGCTTGCGGCGTTCCAGGCGGAAACCGAGCGCGCGCAGGATGGAAGCAAACTCCTCGCCCGAGCAGCCGACCATGGACATCAGCTCCGGCACGACGCGGAACCCGCCATCGCCGCTGGCGCCAGAGGGGGCCGGCGCGCCCTCCTTTTCGGCCGGCGCGGGGCGCCAGGTCACGCGGACACGAATGAGATCGGAGAGCCGCTCCAGCATGTCGATGCGCACGGCGCGGGTGCCCGCGACATGGAAGCCCGCGGCACGCCAATACGGTTCCGGGATGGCCTTGTCGGCCGCCACGGAGGTCAGCCCCTGCTGCGGGCGTTCCGGCAGGCTATCGGCATCGAGGTTGTGCTCGGGGCCGCCGTGCAGGGCCCATAGCAGAAGCAGGAGCTCCGCGGCCGCGGGCTTGAGCAGGGCAGGGAAGTAGAGATTGAAGGCGCCGAAGCGCACGCCGTATTTGCGCAGTTGACCGCGGTCGGCCTGGTCGAGCGCCTTGATCTCGGCGGCGGCCGTATCGCGGCGGAGCACGCCCAGATTTTCCGTCAGCCGGAAGGCTAGACCGCGCGCGAGGCCTGTCAGGTCCTGCGCCTCGCTCAGCGCGATCAGCGGCTTCAGTTTCGCATCGAGATGGGCGGCGAGCCACGCATTGAGGCGCGCCGCGATACGCTCGCGGTCCGGCGGGGCCAGATGCTCGTCGGTGAAGAGCTGGATGCGCGGTTTGAGGGCCGTGTCGCCGCGTTCGAGCCGGCCGATCTCCGAGCCTTGCCAGACGATGCGGCCGTTTGGGGTGAGCGTAATCGTCTCATCGGCTGCGCCGACAAGCGCCGCGGCGCGCGCGGCCAGCTCGGTCTCGAGCACTTGGGCTGCGGCGTGGCGCGCGGCCTTGCCGTGAATACCATCGCTGGACGCATCGGGCGTGAAGCGAAAGCCGTCCAGGCGTCCGACAAAATGGTTCTCGACAAGAATCTGACCGTCAGGACTGATCTCGGCCATCATCTCCTCCTTATCGCGCAGGCGCCGCATAAGCACACTGGTGCGCCGGTCGACAAAGCGTTGTGTCAGACGTTCGTGAAGAGCGTCAGACAGTTTATCCTCAATGACCCTTGTGCGTTCCTGCCAGCGCTCCGGATCCTGGAGCCATTGAGAGCGGTGTGAGACAAATGTCCAGGTCCGAATTTGGGCAAGCCGGTTCGACAGCGTATCGAGATCACCGTCTATACGGTCGGATTGCGCCACTTGATTGGCGAACCAATCCTCGGGAATCTTGCCCTCGTCGCTCATGACGAAACGGTAGAGCGTCGCGACGAACTCGGCATGGCTGATGGGTGATACCTTCCGGTAGTCGGGGATCTGGCACATTTCCCACAGCAGCCCGACCGCCGCCGGTGCCCGCGCCAGATCGCAAATCTCCTCGTCGCGCGTGACGTTCTCCAGCGCAATCACGTCGTCGACCATGCGCGAGCGCGTGAGGCGGGGATGCTCGGGGCTCTCGCGCAGGCTGTCGCGCAGCGCTTCGAGGGAGGCAAAATCGAGGGTGCGGCTGCGCCATTGCAGCATGCCGACTTGATCGAAGGTGTGGTTCTCCAAGCGGTCGATCAGTTCGGCGTCGAAGGGCGCGACCTGGCCGGTCACGCCGAACGTGCCGTCATTCATATGGCGGCCGGCGCGGCCGGCAATCTGGCCGATCTCCGATGGCGTGAGATTGCGGTGGGCCTGGCCGTCGAACTTGCGGATGCCGGCAAAGGCCACGTGATCGAGGTCGAGATTGAGCCCCATGCCGATGGCGTCCGTGGCCACCAGGAAATCCACGTCGCCGTTCTGGTAGAGCGCGACTTGGGCGTTGCGGGTGCGGGGGCTGAGTGCCCCGAGCACCACCGCGGCGCCGCCGCGCTGCCGCCGTACCAGCTCGGCGATGGCGTAGACGTCGTTCACCGAGAAGGCGACGATGGCCGCGCGCCGGGGCAGGCGGGTGATCTTCTTGTCGCCCGCATAAGAGAGCTTCGACAGGCGCGGTCGCGAGACAAGGTTGGCGCCGGGCAGAAGCTCGCGGATGGCGTCGCGCATCGTCGCCGCGCCAAGCAGCAGCGTTTCGTTCAGGCCACGCGCATGGAACAGGCGGTTGGTGAACACATGGCCGCGCTCGGCGTCTGCCGCGAGCTGAATCTCGTCCACGGCGACAAAATCCGCCTCGAGCTCGCGCGGCATGGCCTCGACGGTACAGACATAGAAGCGCGCATTCGGCGGCTTGATCTTCTCCTCGCCGGTGATGAGCGCGACCTGGTTGGCGCCGACCTTGGCCACGACCTTGTCGTAGACTTCGCGGGCAAGCAGCCGCAGGGGCAGGCCGATGACGCCCACGTCGTGGGCGAGCATGCGCTCGATGGCGAGGTGGGTCTTGCCCGTATTGGTGGGGCCGAGCACGGCGGTGACGCCGCGGCCTTTGGCGAGACCTGTGGATTGCGTGGATAAAGGTCTGATCATTCTATGCAGTTCTTAACGTGACTCACGCTTTGGGCGTGAACGGGGGAAGAACGAATCCCGTCCGAATCGGTGACTCCGCCCATTCGGTAAATGTTCTGCATCGAAATGGCACAGTCTCTCGGACGTCTCCGGTGGCTTTGGCGTGGGCCGCCTGCTTTCGGGGGCGAACACTACATCTCGTTTCCGGTTCTCATCGAGCCTCTAGTTTCGCGGCCCGCAACGGGAACGGACCGCGCACGAATCAGGGGAGCGTAAATTTTCCGCGTCCGTTCCCTACGACATGTTGGGTTTTGGGGCTTCCGCGTTAATACCTGGCTCTGCGAAGGGTCGCCTCGTGTGTTCCGCGCCGTCGAGGAAGCGCGCTAGTCGATGCTTGCGCGCCGCGAACCCGCGACCTGGATGGACGTCACGACCGCGGTGCCATAGCCCACGGGTGTCGGCAGGACAATGCGATAGGGCACGTACATCTGCGTCCCCCTGACCGGCATCAGCCATACTTCGATTTCGTTGCTTTGGGTCATCATCTGGATCCCCGGATCGCCCGGCTGGTAGCCGGCGATGGGGATGAACTTCACCCGGCAGATCGCCGCCGGTCCCGAATAGGAGGTCCGCGCCTTGTTCTGCACCATGACGCGCTTCTTCGGTTTGAGCACGAGATCGAAACGCGCCTTGCCGTCGAACACCGGCAGCATCTGATTGCAGACACCGAGATCTGCATTGGGGTTGGCCGAGCGGGCGGTGAGAAAGGCGCCGCTCATCGGGTCGAGCACGCCTTCCAGCTGCTCGCGCCTGACGGGGATGGTGCCTGGGCGCGGGCGCGTGTTCGGCACGATCGAGACCCGCTCTACCGTGCCCTCGTCGAAGGTCATCTTCAGGCGTTCGCTTTTCTGGCCGCCGTCGGAATAGCTCACAGCATACGTGTCGGGCTCGGGCCCGGCCTCGGTCACCTTGCCGGTACTGGAGGTGACACCCTGCCAATTGTAGACCAGCCCTTCGAGGATCGAGAACCGGCCTTCGCCGCGCATTTGGTAGCCCTCGCCACGGAGCGTGGTGGTGACACTGAAATTTCCGAGATTGAGCCTGCCGAGATTGACCTGGTAGACGGCGATGATGCGCGCGGGGGCGCTGGCCGGGGCTTCCGCCCGGGCGCGCTCGTCATCGAGCGTGGGCGCGAGGCCCAGGGTAAGGGCGGCCACGGCCACAAAGCTCAAGCAATGTCGTGGTGCCCACATGCCTCCCGGCCCCAAGCAAACTGCTGACCCGCGCGTACCCAGGCCCTAAAGACTGTCCAGGTATTTGGGGGATTCGTCAATTTGGCCACCATAGACGGAAATCGAGGCGGTGCCTTGACCGAATAGGGCCATCCCCGTATATCTCGCCCCCCAAGATGCCTGCGCTTGTGGACTGCCACGAGCCGCAACCGGCTTTCATTAAGACTAGAAGGACATAGGACCATGGCCCGTCGCTGCGAGCTGTCCGGCAAAGCCGTGCTCACCGGCAACAATGTGAGCCATGCCAAGCGTCGTACAAGGCGCCGTTTCCTGCCGAATCTTTGCAATGTGACGTTGCAGAGCGACACGCTGAAGAAGAGCGTCCGGCTTACCGTTTCCGCCAACGCGCTTCGCTCCGTGGAGCATCGCGGTGGCCTCGATGCCTATCTGCTGAAGGCCGGAGACGACGAGCTTTCCTTGAAGGCGCGGCGTCTCAAGCGTGAAATCGCCAAGGCCCATGAGGGCCAGGCGATCGCCTCCTGATGCTCATTTTGGCTACGGCAGTGCGAACTGCATGATCAGCGACCGCTGAAGCGGGCTGAAATTGTCATCCGACATCAGTGTCAGGATGGTCTCGCCTGCGCGCGAACGGTGCACGGCGATCGCTTCCATATTGTCGATATTGAGCCGGTCGGTCGCCTCGAGCAGGACTTCGCCCGCGATCAGCTTGCCCGGCTTGAGTTCGGTGGCCGCGATGCGGCGGATACGCATCTTTACGCCCTCGCTATAGCGGAAGCGGCGCTCCAGTAGCACCAAGCCACCGTCGGGGAGGCCCGCGGCATCGGTGATGTCGAAGCCGCCGAGGCGGCGCACCGTGATGGCGCCGGGGCTGGGGCCGCCGATCAGCCAGCCCTTGAGATTGCCGTTGCGGTCCTTCAAGCGTTCGGAAAAGGCGACGATGGTGCCCTTCAGCCTTCCGGCTTGGACCAGCGCTACCGCCTCGAACCCTTGATTGGAGCTCATGGCGCCGGCTTCCTTGGGCAGCCGGACGGCGCCGGTCGGCGGACCGAAACGTGACGGGTCGAAGGCATAGCGCAGGATGCGCTGGTCGCGTTCGAAGGCGACATAGGCTTGACCGGACCGCGTATCGCCGGAGATCACCGCCAGCCCTTCGGCGTCGCGCTCGGCGTCGGTCTCCAAGGGCTTGCCGTCCTGGCCGAGGATTGGGCCGACGGACACGTCATCGAAGCTCTTCAACCAGCGGCCGTTATAATCGAGCGTGGCGCGCATCCAGGCGCCCGCATCGGTTACGGCAAGCAGTGAGGTGCCGGAGGCATTGACGGCGATGCCCGAGAAACCGCCGAAATGCCGCGACCTGCCGAACAGGTTGAGGCCGCCGCGGAATGTGAGCTTGCCGAAGTCCAAGCGCTTGGTGTCGTCGCGGTCGAAGGTGATGGGAATGGCGGTGACGCGCACCGTGAAGGGGCGCTCCGGCACATCCAGAGGTTTGCTGGCGAGCGAGGAGACAACGGCGAACATCGCGACAAAGGAGAGCAGCGCGGCAAGCAGCGCTGTCCGCGCCCTGCGCGATGGGTGGCGCACCTAGTGGAGGGCCCGGCGTTTGGCGCGCGCGGCGGACGGCATATTGCGGTGCAATTGCCGCCAGGCCGCATCCTCGTCGAACAGCTCGGCGAGCTTCTCGGTCATGACGCCGGCGAGCTCCTCGGCATCGGTTATGGTCACGGCGCGGCGGTAATAGCGCGTGACGTCGTGGCCGATGCCGATGGCCAAGAGCTCGACGGGCGAGCGCGTCTCGATCTCGGTGATGACCTGGCGCAGATGCTTTTCCAGGTAGGAGCCGGAATTGACCGACAGCGTGGAATCGTCCACCGGCGCGCCGTCGGAGATCATCATGAGAATGCGCCGCTGCTCGGGCCGCGCCAAGAGACGCTGATGGGCCCAGGCCAGAGCCTCGCCGTCGATATTCTCCTTCAACAGTCCCTCGCGCATCATCAGCCCGAGATTGCGCCTTGCCCGCCGCCAGGGCGTGTCGGCGGCCTTATAGATGATGTGACGCAGATCGTTGAGGCGTCCGGGCAGGGCCGGCTTCATGGCGTTTAGCCAGGCTTCGCGCGAATGGCCGCCCTTCCAGGCGCGGGTGGTGAAACCGAGGATCTCGACCTTCACCCCGCAGCGTTCCAGCGTGCGCGCCAAAATGTCCGCGCAGCAGGCGGCGACCATGATGGGCCGGCCGCGCATGGAGCCCGAGTTGTCGAGCAGCAGCGTGACCACGGTGTCGCGGAAGTCTGTGTCCCGCTCCTGCTTGAAGGTAAGCGCGTGCATGGGATCGATGATGACCCGCGCCAGCCGCGACGCATCGAGCACGCCTTCGTCCAGATCGAAGTCCCAGCCGCGGTTCTGCTGGGCGAGCAGCCGGCGCTGAAGACGGTTGGCGAGCCGGGCCACGGCCCCGTGCAACGACGAAAGCTGCTTGTCGAGGAAAGCGCGCAAGCGGTCGAGTTCGTCGGTGTCGCACAGCTCGTCGGCGGTGACGATCTCGTCATAGGCTTGGGTGAAAACTTTGTAGCCGAAGCCTTCCGGGTCATCGAGAACCGATGAATTGGGGCGCCAGGGATCGGAGCGGCGCGGCAAATCGGCCGCCTCGGACTCGCGGTCGAGCTGGTCGGTCGTGCCGTCCTCCTGGTCTTCCAGAGTTTCGTCCGCGGTGTCGTCCGGCTCGGCGCGGCTTTCCTGGGCGAGCTCGGCGCGGTCCTGACCCTCGGCGCTGTCGTTCTCATCCTCCGAAGCGTTGGGGTCGGACTCGCCCTCCGTGGAGGATTGCTCGTCCTCATCGCCTTGGTCGAGCTGGTCGGCGAGATTGAGCGCGGAAAGCACGTCGCGCGCCAGCCGGCCGAAGGCGTCCTGGTCAAACAGGGTCTCGGGCATGCGGTCGAGCAGGGTGCGGGCGCGCTCCTCGATCCACGGACGCCACAGATTGACCAGGGGGCGCGCTCTTTCGGGCGGCGCCTGGCCGGTTAGACGCTCGCGCACGAGCAGCGAAAGCGCATCGGAGAGCGGCGCCTCGTTGCGTTCGGTTTCTTCGGTGACCCGGCTGCGCGCATAGCGCTGCTCCATGCGCGCATTCAGATTGGCGGCAACGCCTTCCATACGCCGTGCGCCGATCGCCTCCACGCGGGCCTGCTCGATCGCCTCGAACACGGCGCGGGCATCGCCGCCCGATGGCGCCAGCGCCCGGTGGAGCCCGTCATCGTGACAGGCGACGGCAAGTGCTGCGGCATCCGCGTGCCCGCGGATCACAGAAATCTCGTCCTTGGTGGGCACACGTGACGGCTCGGGCACCCGCGCGGTCTTGCCGGCAAGCCCTGGCGGCTCCGTGGTGAACACCACCTCCACGCTGCCATCGGCGGCGATGGAGCGGGTGGTGAGGGTTACGGCGCGCTTGAACGGATCGAGGGGCGCCTCTTTCCGTTTGGTGGCAGTCATGGGATCAGCTCAAAGCTACGTTGGCTGTGGATTGCGGCAAGTCCTCGCCGAAGCAGCGCTGATAGAACTCGGAGATTAGGCCGCGCTCCAGCTCGTCGCATTTGTTGAGGAAGGACAGCGCGAAGGCCGTGCCCACATCGCCGAAGATCTCGGCGTTCTCGGCCCAGGTGAGCACCGTGCGGGGGCTCATCACCGTGGAGAGGTCGCCGTTCATGAAGGCGTTGCGGGTCAGCTCGGCCACGCGGACCATGTTGGACACGACCTTTCGGCCTTCCTCGGTATTCCAAGCCTTGGCCTTGGCCGCGACGATATCGACCTCGTCGTTATGAGGCAGATAGTTGAGCGTGGCGACGATGGACCAGCGGTCCATCTGGCCTTGATTGATCTGTTGGGTGCCGTGATAGAGGCCGCTCGTGTCGCCAAGGCCGATCGTGTTCGTGGTGGCGAACAGACGGAAGGCGGGATGCGGGCGGATGACCTTGGACTGGTCGAGCAGGGTCAGCCTACCGGAGACTTCAAGCACGCGCTGAATGACGAACATCACGTCGGGGCGGCCAGCGTCGTATTCGTCGAAGCACAGCGCCGTGTTCGTCTGAAGCGCGTACGGCAAGATGCCTTCGCGGAACTCGGTGACCTGCATGCCGTCCTTGATAACGATGGCATCCTTGCCGACAAGGTCGATACGGCTCACATGGCTGTCGAGATTGATGCGGATGCACGGCCAATTCAGCCGGGCGGCAACTTGCTCGATATGGGTCGACTTGCCGGTGCCGTGATAGCCCTGGATCATCACGCGGCGGTTGTGTTTGAAACCGGCGAGGATGGCGAGCGTCACGTCCTTGTTGAAGAGATAGTCCGGGTCGAGGTCCGGCACGTGCTCGTCCGCTTGTGCGTAAGCGGGCACCTCCAGATCGGAATCGATGCCGAAGACCTGGCGCACGGATACCGACATATCCGGCAAGCCGGCGCCGTTCTGGGCAGCTTCAAGTGTCATGATCGATGATAAGCCTGTGTGTCGTGTTTCAGTAAGGGCCCGGCATACCGTAAGGCCCTGATTTTGCTGGGGACTGACCTCGCCATTTAGGCAAGTCCCGCCTGCCTCAGATAGTTATAGGCTTGGATCACTTCGCGCAACTTGTCCTCCGAGGATCTGTCGCCGTCATTGTGATCGGGGTGGAGGCGCTTAACCAATTCCTTGAAGCGCGCCTTGATGTCCTTCTTGGTTGCGCTGTCCTCCAGATTGAGCTGGCGGAGGGCCTTGAGCTCCAAGCGCTTCAGGGGGCGGCGGGGCGCGGCGCCGGGTTTTGGGCCGCCCGGGGCGTCCTCGCCGAATAGTCCAAACGGATCCTGGGACTCGAAGCGGTGGGCGTAGCCGCCGCGCTTACCGCGTTTGCCGCGATTGCGGGCCCAGGAATTGACCCCGACGAACCAGGTCGGGCGGTTGCCGATGGAATCGCTCTTCTGCTGCTCGACGACATCGTCGTCCGGCAGGCCGGAGAAGTAGTTGTAGCCCTTGTTGTATGCGCGCACATGGTCGAGGCAGTAGCGATGGTACTGCCCCTCGAGACCGCGGCCCTTTGGTGCGGGGTAGAGACCGGGCTCGTCACAGTTCTCCCACTCGCATTTCGGGCAGGCGTCGCGCAGCAGACGGTTCTCGTCGGGTTTGACGCGCAGGCGGTCGAAGAGTTTTGAATCGAGCTTCATGGAATCGGCATTATGGGAAGCCGCATTGATCACAACAAGCATGGCTCCACGATGACAAAGGCGATAGTCTGAGCGGTTAAGCGCCGGCGCACGCTCTCAACGTATTCGAGGATTGTCAAAGCATGACCGTTGAACAGTCGATCAGAGAAAAGTTAGCCCAAGCCTTCGCGCCGGAAGCGCTCGAAGTGGTCAACGAGTCGCATCACCATGCGAGCCATGCCGGCTCGCCCGGCACCGGCGAAAGCCACTTCGCTGTCAAAGTGGTGTCGAGCTCGTTCACCGGCAAGTCGCGCGTGGAGCGTCATCGCATGGTGAACGAGGTCCTGGCGGACGAGTTGTCCGGCAAGATCCACGCGCTGGCCATCACGGCGCTCAGCCCAGAGGACGGCTAAGCTGACCTCATGAGGCCGCGTTGCTTTCCTTGACCTCGGGCTGGGCCACGTCCAGCGGCGTGATGCGCAAAGACGTGATGCGGTTGCGGTGACGCCTTAAGACCTCGAAGCGGAAATCGTGGAAGGTGAAGGCCTGACCCGGATTGGGGATGGTCTGCGCCTCGTGGATGACGAGCCCTGCAACGGTCGTCGCTTCCTCGTCGGGCAGGTCCCATTCCATGAGCCGGTTCACGTCGCGGATCGGCACCAGTCCGTCGACGATCAGCGAGCCGTCCGGTTGCGGCTTGGCTTGCGCGGCGGCGATGTCGGTCTCGTCGGTGATGTCGCCGACGATCTCCTCGATAATGTCCTCGAGCGTCAAAAGACCCATCACCTCGCCATACTCGTCCACGACCACGGCGAAATGGGCTTTGCGCTTGAGGAAGGCGTTGAGCTGATCCTTGAGCGTCGTGGTGTCGGGCACGAACCACGGCGGGTTGGCGATCGCCATGACATCGAGCTTCGACACATCGCCCTTGGCGTCACGTAAGGCCTGGAGCAGCATCCGCGCGTGCAGCACCCCGACGATTTCCTCGCGTTCGCCGCGCCACAGCGGGAGCCGCGTGTGCGGACTCTTCAGCGCGGCGTCGACGATCTCGTCGGGTGGAAGCTCCGCGTCGATGGCATCCATATTGGTCCGGTGCACCATGATGTCCGACACGTCGAGGTCCCGCAGGTCGAGCACGCCGCCCAGCATGTCGCGGTCGAGCTTCACCACGCCGCCTTCCTTGTGGTGCAGCTCGATGGCGCCACGGATCTCCTCATGCGCCGAGAGCACGTCGGCGTCGTCGTCGATGTTGCTGCCGAACAGCCGCAGGGTGTGGCGGACAAGAAATTGCAGTGCCGCCGTCACCGGGGCCAGCACGGCGACGAGAACCTTCAGGATCGGCGAGACCGCGAGCGCCATGCGGTCGGCGTTGAGGATGGCGTAGGTCTTGGGCAGCACCTCGGCGAAGACCACGACGAGCACGGTCATGACGATGGTGGCGTAGACGACGCCCGCTTCGCCGAAGATCGAGAGAAAAAGGCTGGTGGCAAGGGCCGAGGCGGCGATGTTGACGAGATTGTTGCCGAGCAGAAGCGCGCCGATCAGCCGCTCGCGCGAGGAGAGCAGCCGGGTCACGAGCTTCGCGCGCACATTGTCGTCTTCCTCCAGCGCATGCATGCGCGCGCGGGAGGCGGCCGTCAGTGCCGTTTCCGAACCGGAGAAGAAGGCGGAGACGACAAGGAGGCCGACAATGGCGCCGAGCGTTAGGCCTAACGCTAAGGTCATCGGCCCGCGCACTCCCGCTTCAAGAAATCCGTCAATTGGTCCATGGCGACATCGCTCTCGACAAAGGCTTGGCCGATCCCGCGGGCCAGCACCAGGACCATCTTGCCGCCCGTGACCTTCTTGTCTTGAGCCATAAGGCGCAACAGCTCGCCCGTGGTCGGTTTATCGCCGGGAATGGCCGCGATCTCCGTGGGCAGACCCACGGCGCGAAAATGATTCTCGACGCGCGCCGCGTCCTCGGCCGCGCACAGGCCCCGCTCGACCGAATAGGTGAAGGCGAGCCGCATGCCGATGGCGATGGCCTCGCCGTGCAGCAGGCGGTCGGAGTAGCCGGCGAAAGCCTCGAGGGCATGGCCGAAAGTGTGGCCGAGATTGAGCAGCGCGCGCTTCCCGCTCAGCTCGCGCTCATCCGCCACGACGATCTCGGCCTTGGCACGGGCGCTGGTCTCCACGGCGTGGCGGCGCTTGCCGTCCTCGCCTTTGAACACGTCGCCCCAATTTTGTTCGAGCCAGGCGAAGAAGGGCGCGTCGCCGAGAAGCCCGTATTTCGCCACTTCGGCATAGCCCGCGCGGAACTCGCGGGGGCTCAAGGTCGACAGCACCGCGACGTCGGCCAGCACGAGGCTCGGCTGATGGAACGTGCCGATCAGGTTCTTGCCTTGCTTGGTGTCGATGCCGGTCTTGCCGCCGATGGCCGAGTCGACCTGCGCCAGCAGCGTCGTCGGCATCTGCACGACGCGCACGCCACGGCGCAGGATCGACGCCGCGAAGCCTGTGAGGTCGCCGACCACGCCGCCACCCAAGGCGATCACGCAGTCGCCGCGCTCCACGCCGAGATCGAGCAGGGTCTCGCACAGCTTGGCCAAGACCGGAAAGCTCTTGCTGGCTTCACCCGGGGCCACGACGGCGGAGCCGAGGAAGAGGCCCTCTTGCTCGAGGCTGTCCTTGAGCGGGGCCATGTGGAGGCCTGCGACATTGGCATCGCTGACCACGGCGAAACGCGCCTGGGGCAGCAATGCCTTGAGGCGCGATCCCGCCGAGGCGATAAGCTCCTCGCCGATGACGATGGCATAGCCGCGCTCGGCCAGCCCCACGTCGATGGTTGTCTCAGCAGCCAGAGTCGCCGTGCCGTCGCCCATCACTGCACCTTCTTGCGGCGGCGCTTGGGCGCCGGCATGGCGTCGCAGCCGAGCTTGGCGGCGAGCGCATCGGCAACCGCGCCGACGATCACATCATGGGGCACTTCGTGGCTCTCCACGATGAGGTCGGCTTCGGCGTAGACGGGATTGCGCTCGGCCATCAGCGTCTTCATCACGGTTTCGGGGTCTCCTACGGCGAGCAAAGGCCGGTGGTCGCGCCGGCTCACGCGCTTCAAAAGCACACGCAAGTCCGCCTTGAGCCAGATCGAGATGCCGTGCGCCTTGATGGCGGCACGGGTCTCCGGGTTCATATAGGCGCCGCCGCCGGTGGCAAGCACTTGCGGGCCGCCCTCCAGGAGCCGGGCGATGACCTTGCGCTCGCCGTCCCGGAAATAGGCCTCCCCGTGCTCGGCGAAAATCTCCTTGATGCTCTGGCCCGCCGCCGCCTCGATTTCAGTGTCGGCGTCGGTGAAGCTGAGATCGAGCCAGTTCGCAAGCCTGCGCCCAACCGCGGTTTTGCCGGCGCCCATGAGCCCGATCAGCACGATGGAGCGCGAGCCCAAAGACTGGCGGATTTGCGCCAACTGTTGCTCGCGATCCTTGCTATGTTCAGCCAAACGTAGGGTCATGGTCGTGGGGGTGAGGCCACATGTCTCCCATGCTGACAGGGCGGTGTCGAATCGTCCATGATGGGGATTGTAGGGGGGTTAAGGCGCCCGGCGGTGTTGAGTCATGATATAGGGCCTGTATAAGGGCCCTGTTCGGGCTACCACACAGTTAGGAATACGAGCGCCTCGATGCCAACACTGTTTCGTTTCCTCGCGGTTTTAGGGACGATCGCCGGTGTCGTCGCTGGAAGCCTCTATGTGCTCGCCGAATATTTTCAGCCAGAGCCTAAGGAGATCTCCAAAGCTCTGCGCAACGTCAAGGCGGAGCCTCACGCCGTGGACGCCACTGCCTCCACGGCCCCAAAAGAACCCTCTATCACCTTACCGCCGAGCCATCGCGCACAATAAGGACGCGTCGCCCGCCGACATGGTCAGGGATCTTGCGGGGCACGCCGTTCCTGGCCGGCAAGGGGCTAGATCTTGGCCGGACCCGAGAACGTGACCAAGAACGCGGCCAAAGGCGCCGGGGCCTCGGAGCTTGCGCTCTTCCTCGACATGCTCATGGCCGAGCGCGGGGCCGCCGCGCACACCATCGATGCCTATACCAGGGACATTTCCGACTTCCTCGCCTTTCTCGCCGCCAAGAAGAGCAGCGCGGCCAAGGCCTCCGCCGATCATGTGCGAGCCTATCTCGAGGGTCTGGCGGGCAAGGGGCTGGCGCCGACCTCGCGCGCCCGCAAGCTCTCCGCCATCCGCCAGTTCTTCCGCTTTCTCCTCGGCGAGGGCTTGCGGACCGACGATCCGACCTCGGCGATCGACAGTCCGAAGCTTGGCCGTCCGTTGCCCAAGATTCTCTCGCTCTCCGAGGTGGAGACGCTGATCGACACGGCCAAGCAGGCCTCCACCACCGCGGCCGAAGGGGCGCCGCGGCGGCGTGCCTTGCGGCTCTACGCGCTGCTGGAAATGCTCTATGCGTCGGGCTTGCGGGTGTCGGAGCTGATCGCGCTGCCGCGCAACGTGCTTGCGGCCGACGATCGCGTGCTCACCATCAAGGGCAAAGGAGGCCGCGAGCGGCTCGTGCCGCTGAACGAGGCGGCGCGGGTGGCGCTTGCCGCCCACATTGCGGCTTTGCAGGAGGATAAGGGGCAGGGGGCTTCGGCTTGGCTGTTTCCCACCGGCGGCGGCGGTCAGCACATTACCCGTCAGCGTTTCGGACAGGAGCTGAAAGCGCTGGCGCTCGCCGCAAATCTCGAACCGGCCCGGGTGTCGCCGCATGTGTTGCGCCATGCCTTTGCCAGCCATCTGCTCGAGCGGGGGGCGGATTTGCGCACGGTGCAGCAGCTTCTCGGGCACGCGGATATCTCGACCACGCAGATCTACACCCATGTCATCGAGGAACGTTTGCGCCGGCTGGTGGAGCAGCATCACCCCTTGGCTCAGGCACACTTAACCAAGCGCCGCTAATCTGTTGTGCCGAGCGCGGGCGTCGCCGGTTGACAGGTTATCTTAGCGAGGCCACTTACAACCGGATTCCCATTGCCTTTCTTTTTGCTGTAAGGATGCCACCGGGAAAGCGGGGTTTCCCAAGGGATCTCACCAAGTCGTATGCGCACGTATCTCGATTTCGAAAAACCCATTGCCGAGCTTGAGAGCAAAGTCGCCGAGTTGAGGGCGCTCGCCGGCGATGAGGCCTCCGCGCCGATCACCGAGGAGCTGTCCAGACTGGAGGCGCGGGCGCACGAGGCGCTGCAGGAGACCTATTCCGAGCTGACGCCGTGGCAAAAAACCCAAGTCGCCCGCCACCCGGAACGGCCTCATTTCAAGAACTACATCGAAGGGCTGGTGCGGGACTTCACGCCGCTCGCGGGCGACCGCCATTTTGCCGAGGACGAGGCCATTATCGGCGGCGTGGGACGGCTGTCGGGGCGCTCGGTCATGGTCATCGGCCATGAAAAGGGCTCCGACACGGAAGGCCGCATCAAGCACAATTTCGGCATGGCCCGGCCTGAGGGCTACCGCAAGGCGGTGCGCCTGATGGAAATGGCGGACCGGTTCAAGCTCCCCGTGGTGAGCCTAGTGGATACGGCGGGCGCCTATCCCGGCATTGGTGCCGAGGAACGCGGTCAGGCCGAGGCCATCGCCCGCTCGACCTATTGCTGCATGCGCCTTGGGGTTCCCATCGTCTCGCTCATCATCGGCGAGGGGGGTTCCGGCGGGGCCGTGGCCATTGCCACGGCGAACCGCATCTACATGCTGGAGCACTCGATCTACACCGTGGCCTCGCCGGAGGCCGCGGCCTCCATTTTGTGGCGGGACTCCGCCCGTGCCCAGGACGCCGCCACCAACATGAAGATCACCGCCCAGGACCTGCTGAGGCTCCGAATCGTCGATGGCATCATCCCCGAGCCTGTGGGCGGTGCCCATCGGGACGGAGAAGGCGTGGTCAAGGCCGCCGGCGACGTGATCGTCCAAGCGATTGCCGGATATGATGGGCTTTCGCCGGACGAGATTCGCAAGGATCGGCGCGAAAAATTCCTCGCCATGGGCCGGGCGGAATAAGGCGCGCCAGCGCCCAAAAAAGCGCCATTTTTTGAGTCCAACTCCGGTGGCGGCAAGCGTATAATAATAGGCCAAATCGGGGGATCTCGGGGGCGCGGCGCGTGGGTCGCGCTCACGTTCCTTTAACCCTTCTCACTCGATCTTGGCCGAGGTGCGCGAGGGGCACTGCGTATGCTTCGTTCAGGGTTTGTCACGGCCGTTTTAGCGGTAGGCGTGGTTGCTTTTGCGGCCGCGCTCGCTGGCTGTGGACAATTCTCGCCCCCTTACATGAAGCCGCTCTCGCCGCACACGAGCGCGCTGCTCGCCGAGAAGGGCATGACCGTAGAGCAGCCCATTCTCATGCGCATCTTCAAGGCCGAGTCCGAGCTCGAAGTGTGGAAGCAGAAAGAGGACGGGCACTACTACCACTTCAAGACCTATCCGATCTGCGCTTACTCCGGCGGGTTGGGTCCGAAGCTGAAACAAGGCGACCGGCAGGCGCCTGAAGGATTCTATCTGATCGACAAGGATCTGATGAATCCGAAGAGCAAGTATCACCTCGCCTTCAACATCGGTTTTCCCAACGCCTATGACCGGGCGCTGAACCGTACCGGTTCCAACTTGATGGTACATGGCGACTGCACGTCGTCTGGCTGCTACGCCATGACCGATGCGGTGGTGGAGGAGATCTTCATCCTGGCGCTGGAGGCGCTCTCCAGCGGTCAGGAGAACTTCCAGCTGCATGCATTCCCCTTCCGCATGACGGCAGCGAATTTGGCGGCGCACCGCGAAAACGATTGGTACGAGTTCTGGACCAATTTGAAGGAAGGCTACGACTACTTCGAGACCACGCGCCTGGAGCCCTCGCTTGCGGTGTGCGGCAGCCGCTATGTGGTCAATGCGGCGTTCCCCGGCGGCAAGTATCCCAACCCCCGCGGTTCGTGCCCGAAATATCAGAAGCTGCCCATGGTGGCGTTCAAGGCGCCGAAGCAGACCAAGAAGCCGGCCATGTCGCAGGCCGCGCTCGCAAAGCCGCTCGGCAGCGTCATGGGTCTGGGTTTCGGGTCGATCGAGCCCAAATATCGCGCGATGACGCTGGGGCCCGCGACCCCGTCCACCAAGCCCACCAAGACGACCAAGAAAAAGTAGCGGCGCGCTATACTCCATCGTCTGGCCTCTTTCACTGGCACATGATCGGCGATGGTGCGGCGACTTCTCATCTCTCTTGTTTTCGTGGCGCTTGCGGGCGGCGTATATTTTCTGCTGACCCCGCAAGGGCGGCAGTTGATCGATCGCGTCACCATCAATTGGGATCGTACCGAGTACAAGGCGCTGCACCGCGCCGGCAAGACGCTGCCCGGCACGCCGGATCTTTCTCGATTGCGCGCGCGGCTCGACAGGGCCGGAGTGAAGCCGCGCGTGCCGATCCATCTCCGCATCTACAAGTTGGAGTCGGAGATAGAGCTCTGGGTCGAGAAGGGCGGACGCTTCGAGCGCTTCGCCACCTATCCGATCTGCATGTGGTCGGGGCGGTTGGGCCCGAAGCTGAAAGAGGGCGACCGGCAGGCGCCGGAGGGCTTCTACACGGTGAGCAAGGAGGCGCTCAATCCGAACAGCCGCATGCATCTCTCCTTCAATCTCGGTTTCCCTAATGTCTATGACCGCTCGCACGGCCGTACCGGTTCCTTCCTCATGGTGCATGGCGGCTGCGCATCGATCGGCTGTTACGCGGTGACCGACGGCGTGGTGGACGAGATCTGGGACTTTGTCACCGCAGCGCTCGACAGCGGTCAGGCGCGCATTCCGGTGCATGCCTTTCCGTTCCGCATGACCGAGCGGAATGTGCGCTTGCGCAGCGGCAATCAATGGAGCGGCTTTTGGGCGGATCTCAAGCAGGGCTACGATCTATTCGAGCAGACAAAACTGCCACCGAAAGTCAGCGTCTGCGAGGGCCGTTATGTGTTTGAGGACGGCAGCCTTGCCACGATCGAAAGCCCGGTCGAGGCGCATTGCCCCTCGGAGATCGCCGGCAATACGTAAGCGCCTAGATCGGCCAGAAATAGAGAATGAGCGGCGTGCCGGCGGCGAGCACCAGGATCGACAGCGGCAGGCCCAGCCGCCAATAGTCGCCGAAGCGATAGCCCCCAGGCCCCATCACCAGCGTGTTGCATTGATGTCCGATGGGCGTGAGGAAGTCGCACGCCGCTCCGATGGCCACGGCCATGAGGAAGGGGTCGGGGTTGTAGCCAAGACCGGCGGCGAAGCTTGCGGCGATGGGCGCCATGATGAGCACGGTCGCGGCGTTGTTGAGGAAGGGTGTCACCGCCATGGCCGCGGCCATCAGGAGCAGGAGCGCGCCGTAGGCGGGCAACGACGAGGCCGTGTCCGACAGCCACGTGGCGATGAGGTCCGTGCCGCCGGTGGTGCGCAGCGCGTCACTCACCGGAATCAACGCGCCGAGCATGACCAGGATCGGCCATTCCACCGCGTCATAGGCTTCGCGCAGAGACAGCGAGCGGGCGACGAGCAGGACGACCGCGGCACCGAAAAACGCCACGGCGACGGGAACCAGGTTGAAGGCGACGAGCACCATGGCCGCGGTCAGCACGGAGATTGGTATGAGGCTTCCCTGGCGGCCAATCTTCAGGTCGCGTTCGGCCAGCGGCAGGAGATGCAGTTCGCCCAGCGTCTCGGGCATGGCCGACAGATTGCCCTGAAGCACGACCACGTCACCGGCGCGCAGCTTCACGGTCCGCAGGCGGTTGGCGATGCGCCGGCCGGTGCGGCTCACGGCGAGCAGGTTGAGCCCGTGGCGGTCGGACAGCTTCAATTGGCCGGCGGAGGAGCCGATGAGCTGAGAATCGGGCGTGATCACCGCCTCCATGATGCCGACGTCGTCGCTCGGCGTGTCGCTCTCCTTGCTCTCCTCGTCGCGGATCAGAGTCAGCTTCTCGAGGGCCACGATGCGCTCGAGCGCCGAGGGTTCGCCGCGTAGGATCAAGGCGTCGCCGGATCGGATGATGCTGTTTCCGGCCGGATCGAAGCGCCGCGCGGTGCCGCGCAGCACGGCGATGACCTCGACCTCGCCCTCGCCGAGATCCTCGAGCGCCTTCACGGTAATATCCGCGGCGGGCGAGTCCTCCGGCACGGTGACCTCGGTGGTATAGCCCTCCAGCTTGAAAGCCACGTCCATCGAGACGGCACCCTTGCGGTCCGTGGGCAGCAGCCGCCAGCCGAAGATCAGAAAGATGAAGCCGAGCACGGCGAGCGTGGCGCCCACCGGCGCGAAGTCGAACATATGAAACGGCTCGCCGAGGATTTGCTCGCGCACGCGCGACACGATGATGTTGGGCGAGGTGCCGATCAGGGTGACGATACCGCCGAGAAGTGCGCCGAACGACATGGGCATTAGCAGCGAGGACGGCGAGGTGCCGGTGCGGCGCGCGAACTGAAACGCGATCGGCATCAGCATGGCGAGCGCGCCGATATTCTTGACGAAGCCCGACATCACCGTGACCGAGCCGACCAGTGCCCCGACTTGGCGGACGGTGTTGGTGAGATAGGGACCGAGCCGGCGTACCACGCGCTCGATGACGCCCGAGCGGCCGACCGCGGCGCTCACAAGGAGCGCGCTCGCCACGATGACGACGATGTCGTCGCTGAAGCCGGAGAAAGCCTTTTCGGGCGGAACGATCCCGGCGGCGAGGGTGGCCAACAGCGCCAGCAGCGCGACCACGTCGTAGCGCAGGCGCCCCCAAATGAAGAGCCCCATCATGCCGATAACGATGGCGAAGGCGAGCGCCTGATCGAGCGTCATATGGTGAAGTGTTCCCCTGATCCCGCTGACAAAAGCGCCCAAGTGCCGTTCCGGTTCCGCCACGAAGGCGGCGGTCAGCCATCGAACACGCTTGAGGGCGCGCCCGAGTCTTAGTTCGGGAGGAGCGTCTTAGCTATAGGCGCCGTGGCAGTGCTTGTATTTTTTGCCGGAGCCGCAGGGGCAGAGCGCGTTGCGCTGGACCTTGCCCCAGGTCGCGGGGTCGCCTGGGTTCACCGCGCTTGCGGCTTTTCGCGCGCGCGCGGGCTTCGCCGCGGCGCCGGTAGTGGGGCCTGCGCCCGCATCTTCGAGCGCGAACTCGTCCACGCCCGTGGTGGGGTCGATGTGATGGGCTTCCATGGGCGGCAACTCCGCGCCTTCCAGCGGCGGCACCTCTTCCTGGGCGAGCTCCACATGCATCAACTGTCCGGTCACCGCTTCGCGCAGGCGCGCGAGCATTTGCTCAAACAGGGTGAAGCTTTCGCTCTTGAACTCATTGAGCGGGTCGCGCTGGCCGTAGCCACGCAGGCCGATCACCTGACGCAGGTGCTCCAGCGTAAGAATGTGCTCGCGCCACAGCCCGTCCAGGGTCTGCAGCAACACCGCGCGCTCGAGTTGGCGCATGACCTGCGGCCCGAACTGCGCCGCCTTCTTCGCGGCAGCCTCGTCGGTGGTCTTGATCAGCCGTTCGTGAAGTTCCGCCTCGGCGATGCCTTCCTCGGCGGCCCATTCGTCGACCGGCAGATCGAGGCCGAAGAGGTTGTTCACCTTCTCCTTCAGGCCCTGGATATCCCACTGCTCGGGGTAAGATTTCTCGGGAATGTGCTGTGCCACCAGATCGTCGACCACGTAGCGGCGCATCTCGGCGACGGTCTCGTTGAGGTCCGCGTCGCCTAGAAGCTCGAGGCGCTGCTCGAAGATCGCCTTGCGCTGGTCGTTCATCACGTTGTCGAACTTGAGCAGATTCTTGCGGATGTCGAAATTGCGCGCCTCGACCTTGGCTTGCGCTTTCTCCAGGGCCTTGTTGATCCATGGATGGACGATGGCTTCGTCCTCCTTCAGGCCCAGCGCCTTGAGCATGCCGTCCATGCGTTCGGAGCCGAAAATGCGCATGAGGTCGTCCTCGAGCGACAGGAAGAAGCGCGAGCGTCCGGGGTCGCCCTGACGGCCGGAGCGGCCGCGCAGCTGATTGTCGATGCGCCGGCTCTCATGACGCTCGGTGCCGATGACGAAAAGGCCGCCGGCTTCAAGCGCCTGCTGCTTCTTGGCCTCGATGTCGGCGGCGATCTCGGTACGTTGCTTCTCGACCTCTTCGGGGGTCGGCTCCTTGCCCTTTTCCTTCTGCTCGGCGAGCCAAGCCTCCACACGCATGTCGAGGTTGCCGCCAAGCTGAATGTCCGTGCCGCGGCCCGCCATGTTGGTGGCGATCGTGATGGCGCCCGGTACGCCGGCCTGCGCGATGATAAACGCCTCCTGCTCGTGGTAGCGCGCGTTCAGCACATTGTGCGGAACTTTGTCCTTCTTCAGCAGCTCCGACAGCACCTCGGATTTTTCGATGGAGGTCGTGCCGACAAGCATGGGCTGGCCACGCTTCTGCGCGTCCTTGATCAGCTCGATGATGGCCTTGTATTTCTCGTTCGCCGAGCGGTAGACCTCGTCGTCCTGGTCCTGGCGGATCATGTCGCGGTTCGTCGGCACTTCCACCACGTCGAGATTGTAGATGTCCATGAACTCGTCCGCCTCGGTCACGGCGGTGCCGGTCATGCCGGCGAGCTTCTCATAGAGGCGGAAGTAGTTCTGGAAGGTGATGGTGGCGAGCGTCTGGTTCTCGGGCTGGATCGTCACGTGCTCCTTGGCCTCGAGCGCCTGGTGCAGTCCTTCCGAGTAGCGGCGGCCGGACATCATGCGGCCGGTGAATTCGTCGATGATGACCACTTCGTCGTTCTTCACGATGTAGTCGCGGTCGCGCAGGAATAGCTTATGCGCGCGCAGCGCCTGCTGCACATGGTGCACGACGCTCACATTCTCCACGTCGTAGAGAGAGTCGCCCTTCAGCAGGCCGGCATCGTTCAGGAGCTGTTCGACATGCTCGTTGCCGGCTTCCGTGAGCGTAACGTGGCGCGTCTTCTCATCGAGCTCAAAATCTTCGTCAACCAGCTTGGGAATGAAGACGTCGATCGTGGTGTAAAAATCCGAGCGGTCGTCGAGTGGCCCGGAGATGATGAGCGGCGTGCGCGCCTCGTCGATGAGAATGGAGTCCACCTCGTCGACGATGGCGAAGTAGTGGCCGCGCTGCACCATCTCGGCCTCGGAGTACTTCATGTTGTCGCGCAGATGGTCGAAGCCGAACTCGTTGTTGGTGCCGTAGGTGACGTCGCAGGCATACTGCTCTTTGCGCTGCGCGTCGCCGAGGTCATGCTCGATGGTGCCGACCGTGAGTCCCAGGAACTTGTAGACGGCGCCCATCCAGGCGGCGTCGCGGCTGGCCAGGTAGTCATTGACAGTGACGACGTGGACGCCGCGCCCGGCGATGGCGTTGAGATAGACGGCAAGCGTGGCGACGAGGGTCTTGCCCTCGCCGGTCTTCATCTCGGCGATGCGGCCTTCGTGCAGCACCATGCCGCCAACGAGCTGCATGTCGAAGTGGCGCTGGCCCAGTGAGCGCTTGGCGGCCTCGCGGACGGTGGCGAAGGCTTCCGGAAGCAAGTCATCGAGGCTTTCGCCGTCCGCGAAGCGTTTGCGGAATTCGTCGGTGCGGGCGCGAATCTGCTCGTCGGTGAGTGCGGCGACCTCGGGCTCGAGCGCGTTGATGGCCTCGACCGCGCTCGTATATTTCTTGAGCTTGCGGTCGTTGGCGGAGCCAAAGACTTTGGTGGCGAAGGTGCCGAAGGAAAGCATCGATCTATAGCCTCTTATGGCATGAGCCGGGCCGATCGGGGCTCTCGAACAAAGCCCGTAAGGTCCTTGGCTGCTTGAGTGCGGCGACCCTCGGCCGATGCTCGTCAACCATGAGGAAAACGACGAAAAATGCCGGGGATCAACGCGGTTGAGACATAAGAGGCAGCCTTACCCTTGTCAACGCGACGGGCAGGCGCGAGGAGCCGGTCCCTAGGCCGGCTCGCGGGATACGGGAGACCCTGCCTTGCCGATCGCGTCCAGCTGCTTCTGGAGGGAGAGCTTATTCAGGCTCTCGAGCGGCAGATTGACGAAGATCGAGATGCGTTGGTTGAGCATGCGGTAGGTGTCGTCAAAGGCAAAGGCCTTCTCCGCCTCGGTGCCGCGGACCGCCGCCGGATCGGGGAGGCCCCAATGGGCGGTCATGGGCTGGCCGGGCCAAATGGGGCAGACTTCGTTGGCGGCGTTGTCACAAACCGTGAACACGAAATCGAGTTCCGCGCCTGCGAACTCCTCCCAGGACTTCGAGCGCAGGCTCGAGACGTCATAGTTCAGCTTGCCCAAGAGGTTTAGCGCCAGGGGGTTCACTTTGCCAGTCGGCATGCTGCCGGCGCTATAGCCGCGGAACCTGCCCATTCCTTCGCGATTGAGGATGCATTCGGCGAGGATGGAGCGGGCGGAATTGCCGGTGCACAGGAAGAGAACGTTGAGCGGATCGTTGCTGTTTTGGGCGGTCATGGGACGTTTCCTCCGATTATTCCGAGCAGCAGGTTTCCGGACAACACGCAGCGAGCGTGGACTCGATGACCGGCCCGCAGACAGCAGGCTCGCCTTGGCAGCAGTCTTCCATCAGGAAGGAGAGCAGCCCCCGGGTGCCTTCGAGGTCCACGGCGTAGATCACGGAACGCCCGTCCTTTCGCGCCTGGACAAGCTTGGCGCGGGACAGGATGGCGAGGTGAGACGACATCGTATTGTGGGGCACGGCCAGCGACCGGGCGATGTCGCCGGCCGCCAGCCCATTGCTGCCCGCGCGGACGAGCATCCGGAAGACGTTGAGCCGGCTTTCTTGGGCCAGCGCGCTCAGTCTCGATACAGCCTGGTTTGTGTCCATAGTTCTAGAAATATCGAATAAATGGCGGGCCGTCAATTCCCAGCCGTCAATTCCCAGCCGTCAATTCCCATGCTTGGCAATGGCGGGGGCCAACGCTAAACATGGCCGGGGGAAGCACCCAAACCCGCTCGCCAGCCGCTTTTGGCAGGCAGCGCGAGCAGAAGACGAGGATCTATCCTGTGAAAATCTGGTCAGCTTTGCTGCTGCTTGCAGCGTCCATCTCATTTGTGCCGTTCACTGCCGCCGCCGAGGATGCCGTGTTGGCCCGCGTCAATGGCGTCGATATCAAACAGTCGGATATCGATTTCGCTGCCTCCGAGGTCGGCCCGCGGCTCGGCAACTATCGGCCCGAGGACCGCAAGCGCGTCCTTCTGCAGTTCGTCATCGAGAACGAGCTGATGGCTGCGGCCGGCGAGAAGGAGAAGCTCAACGAGGCCGACACGTTTGACGCCCGCGTGAAGTATCACGCGCGCCGCGCACTGCGCGATGCGTTCTTCGATGCGAGCATTACCGGCGCGATCGACGATGAGGCCGCCAAAAAGATCTACGAAGACAAGATCGCCAAGATGAATCCGGAGCAGGAGGTGCATGCCCGGCACATTCTCGTCGGCAGCGAGGCCGAAGCGAAACAAGTCAAAGCGCGTCTGAAGAAGGGCGAGGATTTCGCCGTGGTGGCCAAAGAGACCTCGAAGGACAAGAACGCGGAAGGCGGCGATCTCGGCTTCTTTACGCGTGGTCAGATGCTGAAGCCTTTCGAGGATGCGGCGTTCGCTCTCGACGTCGGAGAGCTTTCCGACCCCGTGCAGACCCAGTTTGGCTGGCACATCATCAAGGTCGAGGAGAAGCGCGACCAGAAGCTGCCCAGCTTCGACGACGTCAAGGAAGCGATCAGGACCCAGCTCGTCGCGCAGAAGGCGCAGACCGTGGTCACGGAGTTGCGGAATTCGGCCGAGATCGAGATCGTCGATCCCGAGATCAAGCGGGCCATGGACGATGCGGCGCTGCGCGGCGAGGCGCCGCCGCTGCCCGACGAAAAGTTCGACGAGGACCACTAAGCCGCGAGCGCCGCGCTTGTCTAAGATTTCGCCTTTCGCGCCACAGGAACTGCCCGCGCTCCCGGCCATCGACGGTGCGCGCATGGCCGCGTGTGCGGCGGGCATCCGCTATCCCGGGCGCACGGATCTATTGCTGGCGCTGTTCGAGCCGACGACCACGGTCGCCGGTGTGTTCACGCAATCCAAGACCGCTTCGGCGGCGGTGGAGTGGTGCCGGGCGCATGTGCGGCACGGCATGGCCCGGGCGCTGGTGGTCAATTCGGGCAATGCCAATGCCTTTACCGGCATGCGCGGCAGCATAGCGGTGAAAGAGACGGCGCATGCCGCGGCGAAGGTCGCCGATTGCCTGGAGGCGGATGTCTATATTGCCTCCACCGGTGTCATCGGCGAGCCGCTCGATCCGAACAAGTTCATCGGACGTCTCGCCGAGCTTGCCGAACAGGCGGAAGCCGACGCTTATGAGATGGCCGGCCGGGCGATCATGACCACCGACACCTTCCCGAAGCTCGCCACGCGCAGTTGCGAGATCGGAGGCGT
>Ga0307378_10002453_pt1 | contig 28396 bp, 33 predicted proteins | sample UN1MG_FD_202238 | JGI IMG/M metagenome (GOLD analysis project Ga0307378, IMG submission 202238) | Soil microbial communities from Risofladan, Vaasa, Finland - UN-1 | ecosystem: Environmental > Terrestrial > Soil > Coastal area > Acid sulfate soil | place: Finland: Risofladan, Vaasa | collected... | reverse complement strand
GATAAAGAGTTTCATAAAGCTTTCCTAAGATCTCTTTATGTTTATTCTCTTCATAAGCCAACCATTGAAATTTTTCTTTGAGCAGAGGATTTGAAACCCTTTCAGCCAGATCAGAATACGTTTTATTTGCATCGATCTCCGCTCTGATCGCAATTCCTAAGAGTTTATTTACAGATGCTGTAGAAACATCTAGCATTTTTTTCTCCTTTGGATAAAGTTTTTAGGTCTTAAAAGATGCAAGCTCAAACAGCAAGACATCCTTCCTGGTCAAATATTACATAAGCTTTTATTCTAATCAGAAAATCCAGAAATGAAAAGTTAAAAATTGAAATGTGTAAAGCTACAAGCTTCTAACTATCATTGAGTTAGAGAATCACGGAGTCACGGAGTTATTTTAATGGCCTAATCCCACATCTTTTGACTCCGTCTTTTTTCTGTGTTATTATCTTTTCACAACAAATACAAACTTTTAGACAAAGGTTGGCAAAAAAAACAAAAAAATCTATTACTTAGTAAAAATGATTTTCCTGTCATTAATTAGCCTGCATTATTCATGAGTCATAAAAAGCTACTTTTATCAACTCGAATGAACCAAAGTTTTTCACCTAGATTTTCGTGGATGACTATCAGTGGGATGAAAATACCTAAAAAGTGGTGCTATAACTGCCATTTCCCCGAGACCAAAGAGACTTCTGCCTTTGGATCTTATTTTTCCTGAATATAAAGCTTTGCCTGTAGTCATTATGTATGCCCTGATCCATAGCAGGATAGCCAGATTTTCTGTAACTCTTGCTTATACGGGAAGGATGAGGGCAGATGAATCTTGATTCTCGTTTTAAGCTGCCGTACCCGGGCTCCAATCTTTATGAGTTTGAGTCGTATCGTATCAAACTGGGCATGAGCCCATTGGCTTCCACGAAGATGAAGCCTGCGGAATGTATGCAGAAGAACATAAGCGGCAGAATGGAGAAAAAGCCGACACTGGTTGGCTTTAAACCGGCTGCAGGAGGTGCGGTCAGAGAGAAGATGGTTCTTATGCTCTTTGATAAAAAGTTCAGCCTCTCCCCGTCCACAATAGATGGTCTCGTAGATAAAGCGGCGGTTCCAGTGTTCAAGGTTGGTCACAACATACCTCACGTTCTGCCCCAGAGCGTTATACTCCACCTTGACGATAATCCTCTTTGGCTGCGGCCAGCCCTTTGCCTTGTGGAAAAACTCACTGAACATTTTTACAGGATGCATCTGCCGTACATATCTCTTCTGCGCCTCCTGGACAAGGGGCTCGGTTTTTTTCTTCAAGGAATTATAAGGCTTGAACCCAAAAACATATTTTATCTTCTCCTCTTCGCAAAACTCATAGACTGCAGGACAACTGTAATAAGAGTCGCCCCGAAGAAGGATCCCCACATCAGGCCAGGCCTCCCTGATCCTTCTTACCACCCGCTTGAGAATCGAGGTAATCTGCTCTCCAGTAGGACGCTTCCCAGGCCTGAGTACCGTTGTTATCAACTTCCCGCTTTTTCCTTCATAGATATGGATCGGCATGAAGCAGTAGTTATTATGAAAGGCATTGAAAAGAGCCAGCTGCTGATGGCCATGAGTTGGATCATCGGTGTCATCTATATCCAGTATGATCCCTTCGGGAGGCTTATCATACGATTCGATAAAAACATCCACAAGCACCTCGGCTATACGGTAAAGATCCGTGCGCGAAAGCCCGTTCTCAAACCGGCTCATGGTGGGCTGACTGGCCAAAGGCTCCTCATCCGGCAGCCTCTCACAGGCCATCTTCAGCACAGGATCATGCCTCAGTTCGTCGGAATCATCGCCGTCTTCATAGCCGCAGGCAATCTGGAAGACCCTTTGCTTGAGAAGCTCAGTAAACTGATGTTTTACATAGCCAGGATGCCGGCGATCCCGAAGAACCTCGGCAACCCTGCGGATAAGACCCACTTGTCTTTCCACCTCACGCAGGAAAAGAACTCCCGCATCGGAACTGACTTCGCCCCCTTGGAAGTCTGCTTCGACTTTTTTTCCACAAATATCTTTAAAAAGAAGCAACTGTTTGTTATTATTATTTTTGTTCAAGGCTGTTTCCTCCTCATTTTTTCTCTAACGTATTATAAAACAATACGTTACGAGGGAAAACAGCTTTTTTTATGAATAATCCAGGTTAGTCAATGATAAGAAGCATACCCCCAAGAACAATGAGCAAAGTTCAGAGAGAGCGCTCTAGGAGTCCGAGTTCAGAAAGATTGGGCTTTGATGTATCTATGCCTTCTAAATCGGGAAGGCATCCCCCCCAAGAAGTCTCGCGCAGCTACAAAGGCAAGGTATACAAGAAACCACGACAGTGGCAATATATAACCAAACCTTTCTTTAAGAGAATTAAAGAGCCAGTCGTAGATGTTTTTAGGGAAGCAGAAGAAGTTCAGATTATTATTGATTTAGGCAATTTCAGTAAAGGCGAACTTAATTTTGGCATGCAGAATGGAAAGTATTTTATATCAGGTAAACGCGAAGATTGTGAATTCAGCGAAGAGATTCCTTTACCTTATGATGTAGATACAAAAAAGATAAAGGAAAATTTCCGTAATGATATTTTAGAACTTATTTTACCTAGAAAAAAGACACAAAGAAAACGGAGCACGAAAAAATGAAAAATAAACCTAATATTTTGGTAATCGATGATGAAAAGGATATTGGCTATTTTTTTAAAAAAGCTTTAGCTCTGGAAGGATATACAGTCTTTACAGCCTTGGATGGAATAAGTGGCCTTAAAATAATAAAAGAGAAAAAGCCAGATGTTGTCTTACTAGATTTAAAGATGCCCAAGATGGATGGCATTGAAGTCCTTCGGCATATTAAAAAAATTGATAAAAATATTGTAGTTATTGTAATAACCGGCTATGGCACTATGGATACTGCCAGGATGGCTATGAAATTTGGAGCCTTTGATTATATTACTAAGCCAATAGAACTAAACTATGTAAAGGCAGTTATCAAAGATGGACATAAATTGGCTTTGCGGGCCTTTGGAGATAGGATGAAGGAAAAAAGGATTTTAAAGAGTGCTCGGCTGCAACAGAAAGAGCTTGCTATGTTAAAACACTGTAAAGAAACTCAAGCCTGTTTGTGGGAGGTAGCTCTAAAGTCCTTTGTCTTGGGCGATAATAGTCTTATGATGGAATGGCTGGAAGATCCTAAGGTAAGCAAGGAAGATAAGCTGGAGTTAACAAAGATTGCTGAGGTCCTTAGAGCGGACACAACGAGAAGCAAGTAATTACGCTCCTAATTCACTTAACTGATACATCCTATTTAGTTTTGCCCTAAAAGCTCCCTGATAGAAAGATATGTATTCCTCATCACATTTCTCCTCTGCGAGAGCATTTTCTCTCGTTCTCTCTCTTTTATAATCTGCTGATTATCTTCTAATTCCAGCACAATATAGAAATTCATCTTTTTTCAAGAAAAAAAGGAAACTTTCCCCATTTTCGTCCTTTTCATTTCTCTTTTAAACTATGGAAAAAAATCCATAGTTTTTAAAGAAAGAATAAAAAAAACAAAGATAAAAGATGAAACAAAGATAATCTTTAAAATATAATTCCTTTAGATTAAACAAACTAAGGGGGATTTTTAAATGAAACTTAAAATTTGGCATAAAACTTGGACTTCATTTTAAATTCTAAGCTTTAAAGGAGGAAAACTGATAATAACTACCATGGTTCCGCATGAAAATAATTTTGTAGAAATAAAAGTTGCTGATTCCAGATGGGGCATTCTCAGAGAAGATATTTCTCGCATTTTTGACTCTTACTTTACCCGAAGAGAAAATGGAGCTCGTTTAGGATTATCAATTGTCCATCGAATTATTGAAGAACATAAAGGCTATATCGATGTCGAGAGCGAGTTGAAAAAATGAACTTCCTTCAAAATGAGACTGCCTGCGCCACATAAAAAATGATAGATAAAAAAGAAGTTTTAAATATGAAACCGGGAAGGAAAATGGATTTCCTTGTAGAACAGAAAGTATTGAACAAGAGATCTTATTCATCTGTCACTGATGCTGCCCAAGAAATATCTTTAGACCAATGCATAGAAATACCTCATTATTCTACAAATGTTTATTCTGCTGAGAAGGCATTAGAAAAAACTAGAGAAAGATATCCAATCATGTTGTATGGGACAGATTTATGGGAATGTAGAGTCTTCTTGCCAACAGGAGCAGTGGTATCCAGTGGTTTGACCAGGTCCCTCTCCCTTGCCATTTGCAGGGCAGCCCTGCTTACAGTGATAAATGAAAGGCAAGATAAAGCCGAGGAGCATAGGAATAGAAAGACGTTTGATATATTTTTGAAGACATATTCAAATATGAAAAAGAAAGAAAAGAAATTATCAAGGTTATTAACATTAGTTGGTTCTTTTTTTATTACAGGATTAATTTTATTATCCCTTTGGAATGCCTTTTTAGTATTAGAAATAAAAAGATCAGGACAAGAAAGAGTGGCAATAAAAAAGGATATTAAGAGAATAGAAGTCCTGGAAGAAGTTAAAAGGAATTTTATAAAAGATATCATAAGATATAAAGCTATTGCCTTCTGTTTTTTGGAATTAATCGGAGAACATGGAGAAAAATATACGGAAAAGGAGAAACAAGATTGTATTCAACTTATTGTGGTGACTGATGAAAAACATGGACATGAAGGATTCGATGCTCCTTTAATCTTGGCTTGGTTAGAAAAGGAAAGTGTGGGGAATCCTGAGGCTGTTTCTTATGCTGGAGCAAAAGGATTAACCCAATTGATGGATTTTAAGGCAGAAGAGGTACTCACTGCAATGGGTTATCCTGGATATGATGAGAAATTAGTTTTCAATCCCGTTGTAAACCTGAGAGGTGGACTCTATTGTTTGGAAGATTTTATGAATTTTTGGAAATTGAAGGGTATCAAAAGCCAGTCTCTGAGCTTATTTTATGCTCTGCACAGTTATAAATGGGGAGCAAGAAATACTGCAATGCTGTTTAATTCTGGAAAAAAAGATTACAGACCAGCAATCGAATATGTAAATTGGATTCTAAATCGCAAAGAATATTGGAAGGAAATGATGAAATATTTGATCGATAACGCAGAAAATGGCAAGGAAATGGAGGGGAAAAAGGATGTCGCAATTAATTATTAAATTTTACTGGACAGCAACTCTTTTCGTGTTTATTATTTTACCCGCCTTCCTTCATTGCAACTCTTGAAAAGAATCCATAAAATATGGAAAAAATTCCATGGTTTCATGGAAAATAATTGCCTCTTCTGTTGCATTCCTTTTTCATGAAAATTTACTAACCTTCAGATTCTTAACCATATGAATGGCTTTTAATATCTATTATCGGTTCGTTTTAAAATCTGGCACAAAATTTGCTCTAACTGTACTAGAAAATGAAAATTACGAGAGGAAAAAATCATCATTTTGAATGAGATGATAATTCTCCTGACTTCCGGATGAAAAGAAAAAAAATTCTCAAGCACACCTTACTTCCCAAATCACCTTTTTTTTGATGATAAGAAATGGACGAACGAAAAGAATTCTGCAACATAAGATTAGAAGAGATAATAAATTCATATGAGTTAAACGTGAGCACTGTTACATCTTTAATAAGACAGGTGGTAGGAAAGGTTAAAATTTTTCACAGAGAGCAAACCCAGATGGCTGAAAAGTTAAAAAATATTCTAGCCAAGAACCGAAGTTTGAGAAGGAAAGACTTTGATACAATGATCGCGGATATTCAAATCCAGCAAGCCAAACGGGAGAAAGGAATTACCCACATGATAGAAAATTTCTGTAAAGAAGAAGAAGAAACAGTGGCCGGGTTGAGAGAAATCCTCTCGGGAAAAAGCTCTAGCACTATAGAGGGCTTCAATATTCTTAAGAAAAAGATGTTAGGCAGGCCCAAAGAAAGGGAGAAAAGGCTTAGCCGGATGCTTAAGAATTTCCATCGGGATCAGGAAGAAATAGCTGTTGTATTAAGAAAACTTTTAGAAAAAGGGCCAGCAGTAAGGATAAAAGATTTTAAGGCAATGATAAGGGCCTTTCAAATAGAGCATCAGGATGAAATCAGTGGGGTAGATGAAATATTAGAAGAGTTTGAAAGAGTAAAAGATGAAATAGGCAGTCAGTGGCAGAACGTAATTGCCACTGTCAGCAAAGCTGGGGTTACCGTGCCCCATTTAGGAGAAACACTAGAAAACGGAATAAATAATGAAAGGAGGTGATTAAAGTATGGCAGTAGAAAAGACAAACGCATCTTCCAGCTTGGTTGAAGTCGTTGACAGGATTCTGGACAAGGGAATTGTCATTGATGCCTGGGTGAGACTTTCACTCGTCGGCATCGAGCTCTTGGCAATTGAAGCCAGGGTAGTGACTGCATCCGTTGAAACTTTCTTAAAGTATGCTGAAGCAGTTGGTCTCACAGCCCAAGCAGCCTAAGGATAAGCCAAGCTCGGAACAGGTGTGAGGTGTCCTTGGGAGTATAGAGGCGCAAATCTAAAATCCCCAAGAATTTCACAAAGATTGGGGAGGCCCCCTTTATAGAGTTTCTTACTTAATCCCGAGCATGTCTTCTCATCATCAGCAAGAGGTTAATTAAAAAAAAGTTAATTAAAAAGGAGAAAAAAAATGGCAAGAACGGATGATTTCAAGCGTCTAAAAGAGGAAGTTCACAATATGTATAATGGGAGAATGGATCTTGTTCACCAAACCAAACGCGACTGGAAAAAAGACTTAGAAAATTTTCATAACGAGACTACTGATCGCAGGAATGAAATTTCTCAGCTCAGAAATCAGGTTTCTAGTCTTTTAGCTAACTTCAATGCCCAAGACAAGGAAAGAGCGAGTGGCATTGCTGATTTGAGGGCTGCTACTCAGGCATTTGTTGCAGACTGCACAAAAGGAAGCAAAGCCAGGGCTAAGGATGTGGCTAATCTTGATGTGGCTAATCTTTTAGCTGGATTTAGTGCCCGGGATAAAGAAAGGACGAAAGAGGTTGAGGATCTGAAAGCAGAGACAGCCAAGCTAATTGCAGGGTTTAAAAGAGAGCGTGAGGAAGCTGCTGCAGCCTGGAAAGATTTGCTGGCAACCATGGCCAGTGTGAGTAAAGTTGCTCCAAAGAAGGAAGCAGTTGCCGCAGAAGAAGTTGTTCCTGGGGAGCCGATGCCAAAACCAAAACGAAAAAAGAAAAAGGAAAAATCTCCTGGAGTCTCTGATAAAGAGACGAAAATCTTATCCGTTATTAAGGATAATCCAGATGGGATGACTTTGCCACAGATAGCTTATGTTATGGGAGTAGCTTTTGTCACCATAACAAGAGATGTCAAGAAACTATTGGCGGATGGCTTGATTAAGAAAGAAGAAAACCAATACTTTCCTGTTTAAATGTGTGTAAAAGGAATAGGAGTAATTACTGCGAAAGCTTCTAAGAAGAGAACACATGGTCACTAGAAAGGAACCTCCCTGCGGTAGCTAAATTTGAGAATATTCTTTAACCTTCAGAGGAAAGTTTAAAGTTTAAAAGAGGGTGGTGGAAACGCCTCTCAACCAATACTCCTGAAGTAGCTGCTGATCATACGTACAATTCAATTTGGTAAAGAGAGGGTGTCCATCACCCTAAATTTTTATTAAGGAGAGAGAAGAATGGCTTTAGAAGACGGAATTACTGTTTTAGAACCGCGATCTTTACCTAACTTTGTAGAAACAGGTGAGATAAAAAGTATTACAGAAAGGGCTCTCGCCTATATCAAAGCCGGCTTTCCCGTTCATTTCAGGGGAGTTTCAGGCACAGGTAAGACTACCCTCGCTATGCATGTAGCTTCAAAAGTGGGGCGCCCTGTTGTGATGATTCATGGAGATGAGGAGTTCTCATCTTCTGATTTAATAGGCGGAGAGTATGGCTATCGAGTGAGGAAAGTAGTGGATAACTTTATCCATTCAGTTTTGAAAACTGAAGAGAATATGCATAGGAGCTGGACTGACAACCGCCTGACTGTAGCCTGCAAATACGGCTTTACGCTTATCTATGATGAATTCACCCGTTCACGGCCTGAAGCCAATAACACTCTGCTTTCAGTTCTCCAGGAGAAGATGTTAGATCTGCCGGCTGCTCGACAAGATGGGGAGAGCTATCTAAGAGTTGATCCTAACTTCACTGCTATCTTTACTTCTAATCCTGAAGAATATGCCGGGGTCTACAGGAGCCAGGATGCTCTTCGCGACAGGATGATTACTATAGACCTGGATCACTTTGATAGAGAGACAGAGATTGCGATTGCAGAGGCAAAAATTGGGCTTTCACCTGAAGATTCAGCCAAAATTATCGACATAGTGAGAGGATTGAGAGAATCCGGAAAGTGCGAATATACACCTACAATTCGGGGACCAATAATGGTTGGAAAAACCATAAAAGTAAGAAAAGGAGTAGTTTCTAAAGATAATCCTATATTCAGAGAGACAGTATCAGAAATTTTAACTTCAGAGACCAGCAGAGTAGGTTCTAGGGACCATCAGGCAAAGGTGATGGAGGTAATAAACGGATTGATTGACAAATATTGTTGAGAGACAAAAGGGACCATCCCCGAATGGGGACTGTCCCTTTTATTTCAGAAAAAGGTGCCTTTGGAGGCTCTTTTTCAGCTCATAATTCAAGGAGGTGATACTTATGGTTCTAATGAGGAGTTTTTCCAAAATTGATCAAGAGGGACGGATCGCCATTCCCAAAAATATCAGAACAGAAGCTGAATTGAAAGAAGGTCAGTTAGTGGAGATAAAAATGTTAGGAACTCCCTCAGCTCAGTATATTACTATCAAGGCGCGCAAGCAGGCTCGTTAGATTAAAAAGGATGAGTATTAGATATTTTTAAAAAGAGGTGTTGAATCATGAAATTAAGGGACGATATAAGGCGATACGCACCCTGGGAACAAGAAGATAAAGAGAAGGGAAGACGAGAAAAAAAGAGAGGTATTCCTGCTAAGACCAGTCAAAAGTCCAGGGTTCGCGCCAAGCCAAAAACCGGTGACCAGGATTTTCTGGAACTGTACCTGATGGCCAGGGAAAAAAGGAGGCTGGAAGGATATGGCAAAACTTTGGGTGCGAGGCAAAAAGCCATTGCCCAGACGTGGAAAGAAGTCAAATCCACCATGTATAGAATGCAAAGATCGATCCCCCTGGCAAATGAGGAAGGAATAGAAGAAGTCTTAGAAGCTGAAAAAGAAAAAAAGAGAAAGAAAGGGGAAAGGAGACACGGAAATATTCAAAAGATGGATTGGGAATATTAAGAAAAAAGGGAAGAAAAAAGGGGGCGGGCTACTTTTTCTGCAGTGACTGTCCTCCTGCTATAAACGTCATTACGAGCTACTGAAAGGAGCATGGCAATCTCAACCTTCTTTATGAAAGAATTGCCTGTTTCCTTCTTTTTATTTAATAAGAGTAGAAGCTAAAATGCATAAATGGGAAAGTAATCCAATCTGGAAGGCAAAGGAGAGAGGGCCTGGTGTAAAGAAATGGCAGGATGAATGGAACTGGCGGCCAGTTGCCCTAAATTCCTTATCTCGGAAGGCCGGCGGCAAATTTATAGGTAAGATTTTAAATGATGATATGTACAGGTGCGGTTTTTGTAAAGGAAGGGGAGAGAAACCACGAGGCACTAGATGCTTTATTTGCGGAGGTAAAGGTGCAGTTTTAGTTAATCCACCAGCAATAATCTGTGCCTATTGCAAAGGTAGTGGAGAGGAAAAGCGGCGCTCCAATCTCACATGTACTGTCTGCAGAGGAATGGGGGTGATTCATATCCAACAGCCTGTAGAAAGATGTTGCCATTGCCGGGGCACAGGAGCTGAGCCAACCAACAAACTTCCCTGTATTGTCTGTCATGGCCGCGGAGTGGTTACAGTGAAAGAAGAGGCAGGAAGGGATTCTCACTTAGGACCAGGCTTGGAATGGCAAGAGTTTAAGTCTCAACCTGATAAAGAAGCTGAACAAAGCCCCAATTTCCAGGAATTTTTGGTATCACAAACAGCAAAGCAAGACAAAAAGAAATCATTTGAAGAAACAGGTTGGAGTCAGTACAAACCGTGGCAAAGAGAAAAGAATCGTAAAGATCCAATATCATTAAATACGTCTGCAGTTCGGAAGCTTGCTATGAGATTGATATCTAAGGAGTGGGCCTGGATTTTGGGTAAATCTCGGAATTCTGAGCTTTATAGATTGGAGGGAGAAGCTTCTTCCTGGAAGAGAAGAAAAGAGGAGGAGGAAAGAAAAAAAAAAGAAGTGAGATTGAAAAAATTGAAGGAACGAAAGAAATAAAATTCAAAACTTTTCATTTTCAATTTCGCATAGGGAGGTTTGATTCAGATGAGAAAGGAAAAAAAGAAAGAAAAAGAAAAAAAAGAAGAAGAGGAATTTAAAGTAGATTTTGGGTTAGGCAAGGACAATACTTTTGGAGGTTTGTTTAAAGGTATTAGTAATCTAATTGAGCAAGCTTCTAAATTATCCGAAGAGTCAGGGGAGCTTAAGAAGACAGGCGAGATAAAGTTCGGAAAAGAGATAAAGGGTATGTATGGCTTTAACATAAGGACAATGGCTGGTGGCGCTCCTAAAATAGAGACCTTTGGAAATATCAAGAAAACTCCTAAGGGTCCGGTTGTAGAAGAAGAGAGAGAGCCCGTTGTAGATATCTTTGATGAGAAGGATCATATATTAATAGTTACAGAGCTCCCTGGTGTTACAGAGGATGACATCAATCTTGAATTAAAAGGCGATATTCTCAAACTCTCTGCTGAGACCGGGGATAGAAAATATTCCAAGGAGATCCTTCTCCCCTCTAAAGTAAAAGGAGACAAGATAGAGTCATCCTATAAAAACGGGATCTTGGAGATTAAGCTCAAGAAAATAACCCATTAACAATTGCTGAGAGGAAAGAATGCCAGAAAAAACAAAATCAATAACTCTCAAGGCTGCCGAGGCAGGGAGTCGGGATGTGGGAAGAGGCATAGCCCGATTAGATCCAAAAGAGATGGATAAAATAGAAGCCTCGGTGGGGGATATAATTGAATTACACGGGAAAAAGAAGACTGTGGCCAAAGTGATGCCCGCTTATATAGAAGACAGAGGTAAAGGCATTATCCAGATAGATGGCATTATTCGAGAAAACGGACAAATAGGGTTGGATGAGAAGGTAAGAATAGAGAAAGTGGATTATAAACCAGCTACGAAAATAATTTTGGCTCCGATGAATACAAGTTCTCTTGGTGGGGATAGAGATACCAGGTATATTGGGCGATTATTGGAAGGTCTTCCTTTGATAGCTGGCGATAGAGTGAGAGCAAATTTGTTTGGTACTCGTTCGTGCGACTTTAGAGTGGCAGATACTGTTCCCAAAGATGTAGCAGTTTTAATTCAGCCTAATACTTTATTAGCCGTGAAAGAAGAGGAAGTCCCCGAAAGGAAAGGAGAACTTAGGGTATCCTATGAGGATATAGGTGGCTTAGGTAAGGAGATTCAAAGAATCAGGGAGATGATAGAGCTTCCCTTGAAATATCCTCAGGTCTTTGAGAGGTTGGGAATCGAGCCTCCCAAGGGTGTCTTTTTATATGGTCCTCCAGGTTGCGGCAAGACCTTGATTGCCAGGGCAGTGGCTAATGAGACTGATGCTTATTTTTCAAGTGTAAGCGGACCTGAGATTATGGGTAAGTATTATGGTGAAAGTGAAGCCAGATTAAGGAGTTTATTTAGTGAAGCTCAAGCTAATGCTCCTGCCATAATATTCCTGGATGAGATTGAATCTATTGCTCCCAAGCGGGAAGAGATGGGAGCAGAGAAACAGGTGGAGCGGAGAGTGGTGGCTCAGCTATTAGCCCTGATGGATGGACTTGAATCAAGAGGACAACTTATTGTTATTGCCGCTACCAATATTCCTAACGCAGTGGATCCAGCATTAAGAAGGCCTGGTCGTTTTGATAGGGAAATAGAAATCTCTATACCTGATAAGAATGGCCGTTTAGAAATAATTCAGGTTCACACACGGGGTATGCCTCTCTCTGATGATGTTGATTTAGACAGGCTTTCTTCGATTACCCATGGGTTTGTCGGTGCAGATTTGGAGGCTTTGGCTAGGGAAGCTGCGATGACTTCTTTGAGGAAGATTCTACCAAAGGTTGATTTTGAATTAGATGAGATTCCTTATGAGACTCTTCTAGAATTAGAAGTAACAATGGATGACTTCATGGAGGCTTTGAAAGAGGTAGGTCCTTCGGCAATTCGTGAGGTTTTTGTGGAAGTCCCGGATGTTAAATGGGAAGATGTCGGCGGCTTGCAGGATGTAAAAGATAAACTGAGAGAAGCCGTGGAATGGCCTCTTAAGTATCCTGATGTTTTTAAAAAAGCAAAGACAAATCCTCCCAAAGGAATATTACTTCATGGTTCTCCAGGAACAGGAAAGACTTTAATCGCCAAGGCAGTTGCTAATGAAAGCGAGGTAAATTTTATTTCAATCAGTGGCCCTTCTCTCATGAGTAAATATATCGGCGAGAGCGAAAAAGGAGTAAGGGAAGTATTCAAAAAAGCCAGACAGGCTTCCCCCTGCATTTTATTCTTTGATGAAATAGATGCCCTCGTTCCTCAGCGGGGGGGCGGCGGAGATACAACTCGAGTGACTGAGCGAGTCATAAGTCAATTCCTTACAGAATTGGATGGAATAGAAGAGTTAAAGGGCGTGCTAGTCCTTGCTGCCACAAATAGAGTAGATATCATTGATCCGGCCATACTCCGTGCTGGAAGATTTGACCTTATTCTGGAATTGCCAATTCCTAATGAAGGCACAAGGTATAAGATATTTGAAATCCATACAAAAGGCAAACCATTAGATAAGAATATGAATCTTAAGGAATTAGCCAAGGTAACCGATGGCTGGACAGGTGCAGATATAGAGGCAATGGTTAGAAATGCTTCAATGCAGGCTGTAAAAGAATTTATAGAAAAACATAAAGGGAAGCCTGGCAGAGAGGAAATAAAAAGATTTACTATTAACAAAAAGCATTTTGAGGAAGCGGTTAAATCGGCAAGAACACAAAAGGAATAGTTGGTTTTGGAACAAAGCTTAATAATTAAAAGAGGATAAATTAAATGGAGCAGGCAATTTATGTTTACGGGCTAATTAGTTCCAATGAAAAGAAAAAATTCTCCTCAGTAGAAAGAGCTAACACAGGTGAAATTTATACTATTCCTTATCGAGATATTGCCTGTGTGGTGAGTGATTATCCCAAGAGTTGTTTTGATTTCGGCACCAGGGAGGAAATGGCTAAGAAATTAGTTGTCCATCAGGCCGTAATCGAAAAAGTTATGAAGGAGTACACGATTATTCCCATTAAATTCGGAACACTTTTGGCAAACAGCAGTGAAGCCAAAAAGGTTTTAGAAAAAGGCTATTTTGATTTCAAGGATAGATTAAAAAAAATGGATAAAAAGATAGAACTGGATGTCGCTGCTCTTTGGAATGATCTGAATTCAATTATCAAGAAAATTGGCGAGGAAAATGAAGAAATCAGGAAATTTAAGGAAGAAATAGCCAAAAAGCCGCAAGAAGATAATTTCCAGGACAGAGTAAAAATTGGGAGTATGGTTAAGGATGCTTTGGAGAAAAAGAGGGATGACCTCCAAAGGGAAATGCATGAATTATTAAAGAATGAAGTAACAGTCATTGAGTCTAAAAAGCATGAGCTAATGGACGATAGGATGATTTTAAGTTGTGCTTTTCTTCTGGACAGAGATAAGGAAAGCGAATTCGATCAGGCTTTGAATGAATTGAATGAAAGATACAATGAGACGATAAATTTTAGATGTGTAGGGCCCCTCCCTCTCTATAGTTTTTCTACTTATGAGGTGAGAAAGGCGGATTTTGGAGCAATCGGTAAGGCAAGGGAATTATTAGGATTAGGAGAGGAAGTGGATGCCTCTGATATTAAGTCAGCTTATCGCAAATTAGTTCGAGAGAAACACCCTGATAAATTTCAGAATGGTATAGATGCCCAAAAAAAATTTGAAGAAATCCATGCATCATATAAATTGTTGTTAAGTTATTGCCCAAATGAAAACAAATCCCTTAAGAAGGAAGATGTTCAGGGCACCTATATAATAAGCATTTTTGACATAGGTGGGGAGATTCGAAATGTCCGATGAAGGTAAGTATTTATACTGCATACTTGATGCTCGGGAAGAAAAGGACTTTGGTCCTGCCGGAATAGGAAGCAGAGAAGACAAAGTTCATTCTGTTGTCTTCAAAGATATAGCAGCAGTTATCAGCGATTCTCCGAACGTAAAATATCCCATCTCCAGGGAGAACACTATAGCCCATATGAAAGTAATGGAGATGGCAATGGATGGTTATACTATTTTGCCAGTAAAATTTAACACAATTGCTTCCAGAAGTAAGAGTCGAAGCTCTGAAGAAAGAATAAAACTTGAAATATTAAAAGCCAGGTATAAAGAGTTAAAAGACCTTTTAACCCGGATGAATAACAAGACCGAATTAGGGCTCAAGGCTATTTGGACCAATATGGAGACTATCTTCCAGGAGATTGTGGATGAAAACAGGGATATTAAGATGCTAAAGAAAAGAATAGCATCAAGAAATCCTACCACGGCTCATGGCCAGCGGCTAACTTTAGGCGAGAAGGTAAAAAAGGCCCTGGATGCAAAAAGAGCTAAAGAAGAAGCAGAGATTTTAAAGATATTAAATGGTGCTTATTATGATCTTTGCCGCAACAAGATATTTGGGGATAGTATGGTAACCAATTCTTCTTTTTTGGTTGATAAGAGTCGGATAAAAGATTTTGATCATCTCATTAAGAAATTAGAATCCACCCATGATGGCAGGACAAGATTCAAATATGTGGGCCCAGTTCCTCCCTGCAATTTTGTAGAGCTTGTCATTACATTGGAAGGAGAAGAAGATGAAGGATAAGCCTGAATTACAGTCCAAGGGTATGGGTATCGGATTATTTGATCTTGTGTTTCCTTTTTTGATTCCCATAAAAGGCATAACCTGGATTGGCCAGAAAATAACGGAGATGGCTGAAAACGAGCTCACTGATAAATCCAAGATCCAGGAGGAACTATTGAATCTTCAGATGCGCTTTGAAATGGATGAGATAAGTAAGGAAGAATATGAAAAGAAGGAAGCAAAACTTTTGGAAAGATTCGAAGCTATCAGAAAGTATGAAGAAGAAAAATCTGAGAAAATTGATTAGTTTGTTAAACAAATAAGGAGGTTTTAAATGGCAATGAGCATACCAGAATTAGTTGAAAAGGCCCGTGAAGAATTAGGCAAGATAACTGGTCTCGAACTTTCATCCACTCTGGGTACGGTCAGGGAAGAAAAAGGCTGGAAGATTTCCATGGAAATGGTAGAGAAGCATTCTGTTCCGGATCAAATGGATATTTTAGCTATTTATGAGGCCATAGTTGATGACAATGGAAATCTGATCGAGTTCAACCGCAAAGGCCTCAGGAAGAGGATTGATACAGATGTATTAGGGGAAGAATAATCCTGAGAAGATAATCAACATTAGCTTCATGCATGTTTTGGACACAATAACTACACTACATCCAATACTTTCTTGGAAATGCATTCAATGATTAATGACAGCAATTTGAAATACCTTTCTTGATTTTGCATTTTGTGAAGCTAAATAGGAGAAAAATGGTTCTAGAGCCGACAAATGATGCTTCCGGGTCAACCCTTGTCGATGTCATAGATAGAGTTCTTGACAAGGGTTTGGTAATCAATGCCGATATTGCTGTATCAGTGGCTGGAGTAGAGCTTTTAGGAATAAAAATTAGAGCAGCTTTGGCTTCTTTTGAGACAGCCGCCAAATACGGTCTTGAGTTTCCCAGTGGTACTAATATTGAGACTGCTGCCTGGAAGGAGGCAACAATCCAGAAAGAAAACTGCCCTCAATGTGCCAAGAGAGTCCAGGTGGAGGAACTTATTGGCACTGGCTGCCCCTGGTGCGGATGGATAAGTGCCAAGGCAAAAGTCAAGGCCAAAATTACGTAATTATATGCCCAATGCGAGGAGCGAAGTTACGTTTTTCATTGAAAGCAGCGAAGAAGATTACTCGCTTGTCATTGCGGGCGACCGAAATGAGCGTGGCAATCTCAAGCTTTCTAATATGGAGTTAGAAAAAAATGAAGCAATCAGATAAAGAAAAATATGAGAAAGAAATACAGGGACTTGAAAAAAGAATTAGAAAGCTCGAAGAAGAAAAAAAGAAAGTGAAGGGAGAAGGAGGCGAAATGTCAGGTGAGACCAATGCAGGTGAGATTCTTAAAAGTGTCGGCCGTATGTTTGGTTTAGAGGGCTTAATAAAAAGCGCAGAAAAACTTCCTGAATTTCAGGAAAGGCTAACAAAGGTTGATGAGGAGCTAAAGAGAAAATTAGGGGTAACTTCCCTTAAAACAACAAAGGAGAGAACTGCTTATAAGGAAAGAGAATTTAAAACTGAACCCTCAGAAATAAGAAGGTCTGATGTTAGGAAAGAACGGGCAGCTCCCAGGGAAAGAGAAGTAGATATATTTGATGAGGCTAAATATGTATTGATCATCATTGAGATTCCCGGAGCTGATGAAAAGAGCATAAAAGTAAATTTAAAGAAAGATAAATTGGCTATTTTTGTTGATAAAGCCGGGAAAGAATATCACAAAGAAATAATATTACCTTGTGTCCCTGAAGGAGAAATAACAAAGAGCTTTAAGAATGGAATACTAGAAATAAAGATAAAAAAAGCCAAGAAAAGCTAGAGATGCTAGAAACGCTAAATACTACAAAGATAAAAGGGGACAGGCTACTTTTTCGGTTGTACCCTTATTCCAGAAAAAGTTGCCTGTCCCCTTTTTTCCGTTTTTTGGTTTTTTATAAGTTAGCAGGAGTAAAGATTGCCTATTGATATTGATGAAGGTAATTTGAAACACGGACTTTTAGGTCTGGTCATTGCAATAGTTGAGATAATCAGGGATGCGCTTAAACATCAAGCACTCAGACGCATGGAAGGCGGAAATCTGACCGATGAAGAGATAGAAAGGTTAGGAAGAGCACTCGAGGAAATTGATATTGCCATCGATCAGATGAAGGAAGAGCAGGGAGTTACGGAGACGGTCAAATCAGTGAAGGATGGACTTGATGATCTTGTAGATGATGTTTTAGATAAGATGATAAACCCGGAGAGGTGGAAAAAAGAAGGAGAGGAGAAGGGAATATAAATAAGTTCAAAATCAAGGAAAAAAATTTTAATGAAATTACAAAACAATTTTTACAATTTTTCATTTTTGACTTTTAATTTTTAGTTGGAGTGAAACGACATGACTGAAGGAAGATATGTTTATTGTATTGTTGAGGGTGCTCAAAAAGCACAATTAGGGAACATAGGTATAGATGGAAGTCGTGTTTATGCTATTCCTTACCAGGATATATCTGTCGTAGTTCACGACTGTCCTGCCAAACCTTATGAATCAAAAGATAATGAAGTGGTAAAAGATTGGGTCATAGCGCACGAAAAGGTTATAGAGAGAGCCTGGGAGAAGTTAGGGACAGTTCTACCCTTAGGGTTTGATACTATAATTAAGGCGGATGAAGAAAAAGACCCAGAAGAAATAGTTGAAGATTGGTTAAGGGGGGATTACCAAAACCTGAAAGAGAAATTAGATAAAGTAAAAGGTAAAGCCGAATATGGGGTTCAAATTTCTTGGGATACTAAAGTCATTTCTCAAGTGCTTACAGAAAAAGACGAAGAACTTGAAAAATTGAGTGAGGAAATTAAATCTAAGCCCAAAGGTATGGCCTATATGTATAAGCAAAAGTTAGAAAAGCTATTGAGAGGAAAATTAGAGAGAGAAGCAGAAAGATATTTCAAGAAGTTTTATGGAAGAATTAAAGAATGTACTGATGAAATCAGAATAGAAAAATTAAAGAAAGATGAGGAGCTAAGGCAGACGCTTATGAATGTATCCTGCCTGGTGGATAAAGAAGAGGTTAAAGTCTTAGGCGATGAATTAGATAAAATTAACAATATGGATGCCTTCTTTGTCCGTTTCACCGGACCCTGGCCTCCTTACTCATTTGTGTGAAAAATGTCATTGCGAGGAGCATAGCGACGTGGCAATCTCATTGATGATAAAAGGCTTAGATTGCCACGCTACGCTCGCAATGACATATCATCACGTAACTTTGGGATAAAGCCAATTTTTAGCTTTTAATTATATTAACTGGAGCGAAGTGACAAATGGAACCAGAACTAGATTGGAAGGGCAGAGCTACTTTAGTTGATTTATTGGATAGGGTTTTTGACAAGGGAGTGGTGATCTATGCGGATATCATCATCTCAGTGGCTGGTATTCCTTTGATTGGGGTTAATCTCAGGGCAGCGCTGGCTGGAATGGAGACTATGTTGGAGTATGGGATAATGCAGGACATGGATATCAAGAGCCGGATGTTGGAGGCCCAGCACAGGAAGACAAAAGAAGTTGCCTTGATGGAAGGAGAAGAAATTGCCTATAGAATGTTTGGTTCTTATCACTATATGAAAGGAATTTATAACGCCTGGAAATCAGGACTGTTCTACCTTACCAATACCAGACTTTTACTTTATCAGAAGGATTTTGATCAGGTGGTCTTCGAGACTCCACTTGATAAGATAAGAGCCATAGGGATAAGAAGGGAAACATCCTTTACTGGAAAAGATAGTGACATTATTTATCTATATCTCCAGGATAAAAAGGTGGTTCGACTAAATGTCCTCGACACTCAGCAGTTCAAGCAAAAACTCGGGCATTTAATAAAGAAGGCTGGAATTACTTTAGATGTGGCGCTGCCGAGTAAGGAGCTTGATGAGAGGACACACAACTTTCTGATGGCCGGGGAAAAAATTTTCTGCAAAGGAAAGATGTGGCATCTCATGCCAAAGGGCGGAATCATAGGTGAGACCTGGAAACCTGGCTACCTCTACCTTACCAATAAGAGATTATGTTGGTGGTATGATTTTGAAAGCAAGATAGCCTTCCAGATACCTACAAAGGAGATTAGTGCACCCGTAAAAGAGAGGAGAGATTTGAGTACTGTATTAGAAGATAAGGAGGTTCTGGATGTAATTTACAGTGCTAATGGAACCAAGGCCGTGGTCAGCTTTTCCGGAAAAGAAATAGATGAATGGGAGAAGGTCCTTATAAGAGCTACCCTTAAGGGAAGTCAGGCCGAAGATGAGGAGAGAGAAACATGCCCTCAATGTGGGAATCCTGCTCCAGCTAAAAAATTATTAGAAAAGGGATGCTCAAAATGCGGCTGGGTCAGCCCACACCAAAAAAAGAAATTAGAGATTATAAATTAAAAATAAAAAATTAGACTCAAAACGATGAGCAAAGCAATTGGTATTGATTTGGGAACCACTTTTTCAGTCGTAGCTTACATAGAAAATGGTAAAGCCAGTGTTATACCGAGTCGTGAAGGAGGAAATCTTGTGCCGTCAGTAGTGGCTTTTACTGAAGACGGAGTTCAATTGGTAGGAAAGGTAGCCAGGGCTCAAGCAGTGGCCAATCCCCTCAGGACCATTGCTTCCATTAAGCGGTGCATGGGAAGCGATAAAAAGATAGCGGTCAACGGGAAAATATATACTCCTCAGGAGATATCTGGCCTTATCTTGCGGAAGGTGAAAAAGGAAGCAGAAGAATTTTTGGGCCAAGAGGTAAAAAAGGCAGTTATCACCGTACCCGCCTATTTTAACGACAATCAACGCCAGGCTACTATGGAAGCAGCTATTCTGGCAGGCTTAGAGGTGATGCGGATTATAAATGAACCCACCGCTGCTTCCTTGGCTTACGGCTTACATAAAGAAGATGCCCACCATATCCTGGTTTGGGATTTAGGAGGAGGAACGTTTGATGTTTCCATCTTGGAATTGGGACAAGGAGTGTTTGAGGCAAAAGCAGTAAGTGGGAATACTCAACTTGGCGGTGATGACTGGGATCAAAGAATAATGGATTATTTAGCAGAAGAATTCAAAAAAGTACATAAAATTGATGTTAGAGAAGACAGGATAGCCCTTCAGAGATTGAAGGAAGCTTCAGAGAAAGCCAAGAAAGAATTGTCTCTTAAGTTTGTCGCGAATATTAGAATTCCCTTTGTCGCTCAGGAGAAGGATTTAGAAACCAGTCTAAGCAGAGCAAAATTTGAAGAACTAAGTAAGGATTTGTTGGAGAAGATGATTGCTCCCACTAAACAGGCTCTCAAAGATGCCAATCTTACACCCCAAGATATTGATAGAGTTGTCTTTGTAGGGGGCTCAACCAGGATGCCTGCTGTTCAACAATTGGCAAGAGAGCTTTTTGGAAAGGAGCCCTACAGAGATATCAATCCCGATGAAGTAGTGGCTGTTGGAGCTGCTATTCAAGCCGGAGTTTTAGTAGGCGAAGTGAGCGATGTAACTCTGGTAGATGTTACTCCTCTTTCTTTAGGACTTGAAACTATGGGAGGAATATTTACCAAGATTATAGAAAGAAATACATCTATTCCCGTCTCCAGAAGTCAAATCTTTACCACAGCCCGTGACAACCAAACCCAAGTAGACATATATATCTTGCAGGGAGAAAGAGCTCTGGCTTCAGATAATATTAGTCTGGGAAAATTTACCTTAGATAACATTCCTTTTGCTCGAAGAGGAGAGCCTCAGATTGAAGTTACTTTTCATATAGATACCAATGGAATTCTTCAGGTTTCTGCTCTGGATTTACATACTGAAAACCAGAAAAGCATAAAATTAAATTCTCCCAAGAGGCTTTCTCAGGGCCAGATGAATAAGATGTTGGAAAAAGCTGAAATATATGCTGAGGATGATGAGAAGAGGAAAGAACACATCAAGATTGGAATTCGAGCTGAGGGCATGATTGCCAGCGCCCATATGGTTATAGAAGAAGGACTTGAGATTCTGGACAAATTTCAAATGGATGAAATAGAAATGGCCATTTTAAAAGTTAAGAAAGCCTTAGCGCAGGGAAAAAGTGAAGAAATAATAATGGAGACAGATGAGTTAAGGAAACTGATAGGAGTTATTTATGATGAAATCAAGAGGAAAAAGACAAGAAAAAATTCGAAGAAAAGGATAGAAAAGGCCTCTCCTAAGGCATTAAAGAAAATACCAGTAGGTTATTAAAATGAAGAATAAACCTAACTTTTTGGAAAATGAGGAAGTTATCCTCACCAGCCCCGCCTTCTATAAAGATAATTTACGAAGCGGCTGGAAGCCTGGCCATCTTTATCTAACAAATTTAAGGCTATTCCTCTGGCAACCAGCCAGAAATATGTTTCAAACCTCTCTGGATAGTATAGTCGGAATAAGCATTCAGCAGAGAGGGTTTATTCTGAAGAGCAAAGATGCCCTTTGTCTTTCTTACCGTGCGTCAGGAGCTGAAGAGTTATCTCGTGTCTGGATTATGGTGAAAGATGTGGAAACATGGGAAAAGAAGATATTTGAAAGGTCTCTGCTGCAAATTAATCAGGAGGCTATAGAAAAAATTTCTATGGAGTTGGATCCTGATAGTGCAGCTCTTGTCTCTTATATCTGGCAAAACAGATATGCCACCATTGAAGAACTAGCTTCTTTGTGTGATGTGTCCAATCATATGGATATTCTCCTAAGAATAAAAGAGGTAATAAATCCTTTAGCAGAAAAGATAATAGGCAGCCCCCTTTTAGTTTTTGAAAAATCAAAAATCGATCCTGAATCTGGCAGAAAAATCTTATTCAGTTGGTGGCTTATCGATGGAAAAAGAATAGAGGAAAGAAGAGGGCCATTTTTAGATTTATTCGATGAGGGAGATTATCTGAGAATTACTATGGAGCTATTTGGCATCAGCGAAAAGAACATACAATTAAAGGTGAATCAAGATAAACTAATCATATCTAAAGATTCTCCAGACGAACATTATCAAGAAGAAATTCCTCTTCTAACTCCAGTCCATCCAGGAACAATCACAAAAAAATATAATAATGGAATTTTAGAGGTTAGATTACAAAAAATTTAAATAATATTTCAGGAAATATCCGAAGGAAAAAAGAAAAGAGATAGAGTTACTATAAAGAATTATAAAAAGAATATCCAAGCCAGAAGATTAGGAGAAAGTAAAAATGAATATCCCACAAATAGATTGTCATATCTTTTCAGAACAAAGAGATAAGATAGTAACATTAACTAAATCCATCAATGGAGCTAAAATCATCTCGGATGAAGTGGATAGAGCCCATGAATTATTGAGGATAGTAAATATCCTTTTGGACTGCGGTAAACATGATGAAAAAAAGGAGGATTGTATAACCTGCCACTTCTTTTTAAATTTAAGAAAAGAAACTGAGGAGTCAATAATAAAGATAAACGGAATGGAAGTAATTGGATAACTAAAATATAGCCATGGATAATAGCCAAATAGCTCGCTATTTTGGATTTTCATCTAAAAGGGACTGAATAATGGAGGATATTACAAATCTGTTAATTTTTCTAACAGCAGGAGTAATATTTATAATATTAGAAGGAGTTATATTATTATTGGCAGGTATATTTCTGGGAGCATTTTTAGGGAAGGCGGGAAGTCTTGAGACATTGAATTTCATCCTAAATTTTCCTGTAATTTTAGTTAAATCACCAAAGAAGTTGAAGACCTATTGGAAAATGTTGAAAGAATTGAGGGATTTTAAGAAGATTGATCTTTTGGATAAAAGAAATCAAATAAAGAGCCTTCGCGAAGAACTAAATTTTAAAAAGGAAGAATCTAAAAGACTTAAGCTTCAAATCAAAAGATTGAAATGGGAAGGATATGGAAAAAGGACTTTTTAAAGTGAGAAAATTGATTTATATCCCTATTATTCATGTAAGCGCTGACCTGGGCGACATTGCTTCTGAAGTAGATAAGAAGGGTAGGACCTTGTTTGGAGAGAAGGATTGGAAAAGACACAAGGAAGCCATATTAGGATTTTGGGATTCTGTCGCTCACTATTTTGGTTCTCTTGGAGTAAAAGGTTTTAAAATATATCAAGATGGGTTAGTGGCTGATGAAGAAATAGGTCAGAAGATTGTCTCTGAGGGGGTAAAAAAAGGGAGCAAAAACTATGAAATTATCTCAAAGCTCATAAGCCAAGGAGCTCAACTGGTAAGAACAGAGAAATTCTCTTTAGTGAAAAGGGAATATGATTATATCATCAAGTTAGCCAAAACAAGAAAATATTTTAAAAAAATAATAGCCGCTCTGAATTATAAATTTCATAAAAAGAAATTGCTAAGAGAAAGAGATGAATTTATTGCTCAGACTATAGATAAGACTTTGGGAGAAGGAGAAACAGGAGTCCTATTTTTAGGAGCTCATCATGAGATTATTTCCAGACTCCCTGAGGATATTGAAATAATAGAAGTAAAGGAAAGAGAAAAAATAAAGGAGTATCAAAAAAGCCTTCTGTCAAAAAAAAATAAGGAAAAACTGAACCAACTGGCTGATTACCTTATTTCTCCCATCGAATAATTATCATAAAGCCTTCCCTCTGAAATTGCTCTGCGTTCTGTCTTTTTATGCATAATAGCTTCTCGCTTTAGGATAAACAGAAATGGAGAGATAATCGTGGACAGTTGCCAAGGTTTAGAGATAATGGCCTAACCTTTCTAGCTTTTTTCATATTTTTCAGTTCATCATAGCTCAAACAATTCAGAACATCTTTTTTCTCAAGCCGGGCGCGGCGAACAATCCCCACTCTCGAGCGCATCATTTGGAGCCCGCCTGCGTTCAGTAATATTTCTATTGAATCCGCCATCGATGGCAGCAGTAACTAAGTCAAGTTTTTTCAGTGATTCGTAATGAAAAGTTAAAATTAGGCTTTGTCCCAAAGTGACGGGAAACATCAAATCCATGCATAGGAAACTCTCAATTTAGAAAACCGTAACTGCTTATGTATTTTAAGATATTTCTTCCAAAGTTCATCCCAAAGAGCCGGCTTATAGATTTTCCGAAAAGCGATCATCAACCAGTTGATAAGCCCCTCATCACTCCACCGCCTTCCTATTCTTTTGACTCTGTTGACTATCCGGCTGAAGGCACTCTCTATCGCATTGGTTGTAAGTGGAATCCAGCCTTTCCCCTCAAGCCAATACTCAAAAACCAAAAGAGCATTCTTCGAAAAGTTCTCTATATAGGTTCTGGCCTTCGGATACTTCTCTGGATCAAGAGCCTTAATCAGTTTTTCAAAACCCTCTTTTATCTCTTCCACAAGTTCTACCACAATCTTTTTGTCCTGAGGCAGGAGCTGTTCAATCATCTCTCGAGTCAAGGAAAAAAGCAGGATTTCATCTATAAGCTTGCGAAAAGGTTTTTGTTCTTCTTTTTTGGCACCATCCTGGTAAAGGAGGAAGGGAAAGTCTCTCTTTCCATGCCAGGCACATCGCTGGGGTCTCATCCCTTCGGAAAGAAGATTCTCCTCAATCCCAGGCCCACCATCGGAGAAAAGTACTTCCAGATTCTCATAATCCAATCTCTTCCCGAGATCTTTGCGGATGAATCCCCAGTCTTTATCCACCCAGAATCCTACAGGCTCAAACCGTCTTCTAACACCTTCAGAGGCCAGGGCCCACCGCATGTCTGCCTTCTCCAGAGGAGCTCCTCTCGGCCCCTGACGTTTGACCTTCGTCCCATCAACCATCAAAAACTTGAAGTCCCGGTGTTTATAAGAAGGCCACTGCCCATATTGTTCGGCCAACTCTTTTATGCATCTGTGCAAAGTGCTCTTGCCCGGTGCATATCCTTTAATTCTGCGCACCTCTTTCTCTCCCAGACGATAGGAAAGATGAATCACCTGGCCTACTGCTGCTTCAAGGGCTTTTCTCTGATACTGCTTATAGGGAAGAATCGCAAGCTCTTGGACCAGCGGAGGAAACACACTCCCTGTTTGTCTGTCATAAAGCTGAGCCAGTCTATAGTGGATCGGGCCGAAAGAGGTGATAAACTTTCGTGCCCGGGGCTGCCTGCCATGCTTGTAAAATCTATCAGGATAGCTGGATATATGCTCCTCTATTGTTTTCTTCTCCAGTGCGGAAAGAAGCGCTTTAACTATGCTTTGCATCAATATGTTTTGATCCTCTTGAAGGCCTCGCAAAATTCCGTTGAATGTGAGGCCGTTTTCTGGTACCTTATAGGAAAGGGCGATCTTGATTTCGAGTTCGTCCATAGGGCTACTACCTCCTTTTTTGAAATTGGTTCATTTAAAGGTTGTAGCCCTTCTTTTGTATTCATGTCAAATATATTTCCCGTCACTTTGGGACAAACTCCAATTTTATATACCTCTGATAGAGCCGGAAAGATTATTGGAGATTTATTATCTTTTTCAAAAGAGAAAGAATCTGAAAAAGAACTGTGTGATATAACTGAGCCGATAGAATCAGTGCTCTTACTGACAGAGGAGCAACTTAAAAAGAACAATATTGAAGTGGTGAGGAATTATGGGAAGACTCCTCATATAGAGGTAAATAAGGGAGAGATGCAGCAAGTATTTTTAAATATGGTTACTAATGCCCGGGATGCGATGTTACCCGAAGGCGGCAAATTGGAAATACGTGTCAGGCATGTTAAGAAAAATGTAGAAGTAAGTTTTATCGATACAGGTAAAGGGATAGAAGAAGAGAATTTAGATAAAGTGTTTGAGCCTTTCTATACGAATAAAAGAACTGTTGGAGAAGATAGTGAGTTTCAGGGCACAGGGCTTGGTTTATTTATTTCTTATGGAATTGTGAAAAGATACGGCGGAACGATTGAAGTGAAAAGCGAAGTGAATAATGAGGCTACTTTTACTGTCAAATTGCCATTGAAAGAATAAAGAAGGAAGAAACAAGATAAGAAAGAGACCAAAAAAACCTAACCTATGAGGGTCTCCCCATTGTCTTATATGATAACTCATGGAGGTAATTAGGTTTGAGAGTCAGAAGAAGAAAGTTGATGTTTTGTACAAAAGCCATACAATTTACTTGGGTGGTTTGGAGTGTATCTACCAACATTGAGTGAGAAGTCAAAGATGACTGTCTCTTTGTCCAGAATGTTTGCCCAAACTACACGAGGAAAGGGCCTGTTAAGGAAATTGATGGTCCCGGAGACCGGGAGCCTCTCATGAATAGTAAGTATGGCATCTCGTGTAGCATCACTCCAAAATCTGCGTATGAGGATGTAAGACATGAAGAAAAGGAGGTGCGCTATGGTTGTACTAAACATTGGGGTTGATCTTGGGGTGACATCAAAACATCATGCCGAGGTCAAGAATGGCGAGGGGATTGAAGTTTGCTCATCGGTCACATTTGCCGGGACAAAAGAGGGATTTGATATGGTGAGCGAGCATGCCCTTCAGCACGTAAATGAGGAGGCAAAATTAAGGTTTATATGTGAGCCTACGTCTATGTCCTGGTTTCCGCTGGCCGTGTATGCGAAAAGGGAAGGGCATGAAATGATGAGAGTTAAGGCACAGAAGTCCCATGATTTACGGAAGTATTATGCCAGGCACAGTAAAAGCGATAAGTTAGATGCCAAGGCGCTTGCAATGATGCCTATTGTAGACAGGGAGTCAATTGAAGAAGTATATCTGCCAGATAAAGTCACAAATGCTTTAGACAGGCGATGTCGGCAGAGGGAAAAGATTTCTAAGGAGATAGCCTCTATAAAGACCCGTATGAAATCTTTGTATCATTGGGTAATGCCCGGGCTTACAGATTGTTTTGAAGATCCATATGGAGAGAGAGCAAAAGCGTTTTATAAAAAATATACCAACCCTTTTAATGTTAAGCAGTTAGGGATTTCCAGGCTACGTAGAGTCTTAGAAAAAGCAGGTAGACAGCAGACCTCAGAAGGATTAGCGGAACGGGTGTATGAAGCAGCAATCAAGGGATGTGAGTTGTATGATCATTGTGGTGAATATATAGATTTTGATGAGCTGCAAAAAGAAGTTGAGTGTGAGCTACAGCTGCTGGAAAGTCATGAGAAGGTCCAGAAAAAAGTTGATGAAGCAATAAACAGACTCTATGAGGGGGCACATCCAACTAAGAACATAGAAACGATACCAGGGATTGGAGAAACACTTGGTCCTGTGTTTTTAGGAATCATTGCGAATTCGGACAGATTTTCTTCTCAATCAAAAGCAAGAGGCTATTCGGGAATGATACCGAGACAGAAAGACTCTGGAGAGAGTTCTAAGAAGGGATTAAACATCACCAAAGACGGTCCTTCAAGGTATCGCCGTGCTTTATACCTAGCATCTGATACAGGGAGGCAATGGGATCCCCAGTTCGCAAAGGTATATTATGACCAGATGGTGTATAAGGGTAATTGTCACACCCAGGCAGTTTGCGCTGTGTCCACCCATCTGATTGGAAGAATTATCAGAGTATTAAAAGACAAAAGGCCATATGAGCTTAGAGATCTTGAAGGAAAGTCTATAACAAAAAAAGAAGCCAAAATCTTAATAAAGAGGGAATTAACTGTGCCTGAAGAGGCAAGAAAACGGACACGCAGCCGGAGAAAAACGAAGGGATACAAACGCAATCAAATAAGAGGCATTGCCCAGAAGCAATCCTCAAGATCTGCGCCGTATCCCTCATAAGGAATGGTACTTAAATTGATTAGGTTAATCAAGTTAACAAGCGGATTTTGGAGAGTTTATTCTAACTCAAAACTACTTGACATACCTTAGGAAATCTGGACAGAAAAGAGGCTTGTTTAAGGCTTATTTTAGCTTTACTCTAACCAAACCTTCTAAATTGGCTCTTCCTGTTAGCCAAACCTGAATTTTTAAAACTACATGGTTATCGATTCTCTGTGCAATCCTGCGCACTTCTTCAGGAGAAGAAGCCATGTCTCCTTCAGGGACACGAATCCCACTCTTTCCTTCAAGAGCTTTTTACTCTGGTATTCGTAGAGTCTTGCCACTATCTTTTTCCTCTTGTTTTCCTATTATTAAGGCAGCAAGAAATTTTGTTAATGAATATAAGAAGGCATTTACTCGCCAAAGAAAAAATGCTGGCTGTTAAGGGGAAAAATAAGCAAAAAGGGGTTGATGGTGGGTAACCCTGCCCACCCAGCACAGCAGGTATTAAACGTAATATATCACATTCTTTATAAAATTAATAGTATTAATAAGAAATTTTCTTTGTTATTGAAACCCCTATTAAATACTATATAATTTTTCATGAGATAAATTCCAGCTGAAGAAATGAAAAAAAAAGAAGATAAAAAAAGAAGGGTGGAAGATAAGACTGGATCAATATTATCTATCATTGCACCAAGCACCAAGTTCAAGGGGAC